>Ga0118677_10003707_pt1 | contig 28617 bp, 22 predicted proteins | sample AliMusrvi5mmetaG_FD_86154 | JGI IMG/M metagenome (GOLD analysis project Ga0118677, IMG submission 86154) | reverse complement strand
CTCCGTTGGCCGTCGAGCCGGCTGACGCCCTCATCCATGAAGGGCGGCTGTTGACGGTGCGCGGCGTGCTGCGGAGCGCCGCCCTCGGCGAAAACAAATGGACTCTCACCCTGGAAAACGGACAGCTCCGGTTCACGGCGCGCATCTATGACGCCCATGCGTTGCCGTGGCGCATCGGCAGCGTGCTTGCCGTCACCGGCGTCTGCGAAGTTGAAGTGGGCAGTTGGGAAACCTTCGTCACGTTTCGGCGTCCGCAAGGGTTCAACCTGCAAGCCGGCAATTTTTCTGATTTCAGGTTGTTGAGCTCCCCGTCCTGGTGGTCACCATGGCGGGTCATCGTGATTCTGACAGCCGCGCTGGTGGTCGCCTTGAGCGTGCTGTGGATTCGGACGCGGCGGCGGCTGCGCGAGGAACGCCGCGGCCGTGAGCGGGCGCGTGCCCTGTTTGCCGCTGTCTTCGGCGAACGCAACCGCATGGCGGGAGAGATCCATGATACCCTTGCCCAGGGCTTCGCCGGCATCAGCCTCCAACTCGAAGCCCTCGGCGACCGGCTCGGCGTCATTCCCGACGCCACGCGCCACCACCTCGACCTCGCCCGCCAATTGGTGCGGCAAAGCCTCGCCGAGGCCCGCCGCAGCGTCTGGGGCTTGCGCGCGAAGGTGCTCGAAGAGGGCTCGCTCGGTGCCGCCTTCGCTCAAATCGGCCAGCAACTTACCGAGGGCAGCGCCTTGACCTTCGAGTTGCGCGCCACTGGCACGCCGCGCCCGTTGCCGGCCCAAATCGAGCACGACCTGTTGCGCATCGGCCAGGAAGCGTTGACCAACGCGGTCCGCCATGCCGGTGCCTCCCACCTCGAGTTGGCGCTCGACTATCAGGAAACCGCGGTCGGCCTCACCGTGACTGACGACGGCAGCGGCCTAACCTCCGAGTCGCCGTCGGGCGAGAGTAGCAGCGGCGGCTTCGGCCTGCCCGGCATGCAGGCCCGCGCCAGTGCCATCCACGCCGAGCTGAATTTCCGCAGCACACCCGGCACCGGCACCACCGTTGAACTCATCATCCCCCATGTCTAACATTATTCGAATTCTCATCGTGGACGATCATCCCGCGTTCCGCGTCGGGCTGACTGCCATCCTCGGTGCGCATCCCGACCTGCGAGTGGTGGCCGAGGCCAAAGACGTGGCCGAGTCGCTGACGCTGTGCGAGCGCGAGCGGCCGGACGTAGTGCTGATGGATCTGCGCTTGCCCGGCGGCGGCGGCGTGCAAGCCACCCTCGCCATTCGCGAACGCTGGCCCGCCACGCGCGTCTTGATTGTCACCACCTATGACAGTGACGAGGAAATTCACCGCGCGTTGCAGGCAGGGGCCAGCGGCTGCGTGCTCAAGGACCTCACCAGCGCCGAACTCATCGCCGCCGTGCGGGCCGTGCATCGCGGCAAGCAAGTGATGACACCCGAGGTGGCCGCCAGACAAGGCGAGCGCCTCCGCCGCAAGGACCTCTCCGCCCGCGAACTGGAGGTGCTGCGCTTTATTGTCAACGGTCTGAGCAACAAGGAAATTTCCCGCGCCTTGGCCTGTGGGGAAGAAAGCGTCAAGACGCACATCTCCCGCATCTTGTTCAAACTCGGCGCTGCCGACCGCACGCAAGCGGCCATCGAAGCGGTTAGACACGGCATTGTCCACCTCGAATGAACGAATGCCGCAGTGCCCGTGGGATCGGCGGCTGCGGCACGCGCCGAGCGGGATCATTTTGCCTTGAGGATGCTGGCCGCATTCTCCTTGGTGATGAGTTTCACCGGCACCACGACATCCTTTGCGACGGGTTTGCCAGCAAGGTGTTCGTACGCCTTTTCCGCCGCAATGCGTCCGATCTCGCTCGCGGATTGTGCCGAGGTCGAGTGCAGCTTGCCGGAAAGGATCGCTGCCGCGCCTTCGCGTGAACCGTCCACCGTCACCACCGTGACTTGCCCCGCGCGGCCCGCCCCCTCGATCGCAGCGATCACTCCCATGGCGCTTGGGTCATTGATCGGAAACGCGGCGTCCAGCTCGGAAAATCGCGCCAACAAATCGCTCATGACCGGGCGCGACGGCTCCGCGGCCCCTTTGCACTCCTGCGTGTCGAGAACCTTCATGCCGCCATGCTTGGCCATTTCCGTCCTGAAGCCCGCCACCCGATCGATGCACGCCTTATTCGCCCCTTGAAGAAGAATGACAATTTTGGCCTCCGGCTTGACCCTCGCCAACTCCTCGCAAGCCAGACGGCCGGCCTCGAAATTGTCGCTCGCGACTTGGCACAGCACCAGATCGGGATCGCTCACCGGTGCATCCACAATGATGATGGGCACATTCTTGCGTTTCGCCTCGACGAGCGTGCCTTTGATCCCCTCCCAGTTCACCGGGTTGATGAATATCGCGGCTGGCTGTCGCTCGAGCAGCGCGACCACATCGTTTTTCTGCTTCAGCGAGCTGAACTTCGCGTCCAGCGTGACTAATCGGTCGCCTTTGGCCTCGATGACATCCTGCAGGCCCTTGTTCAGATCCACAAAAAACGGGTTATTGAGCGTCTGAAACGTAACACCGAAGAGCCTGCCGCCGCCCGCCGCCCGGGTTGACGGCTTGCATCCACACAAGGCGAGCACCGCAAGCGAAGCACTCAGACCGGCAAAAAGCAACAGGTGGAGGGTGACAGTGGCACGTTTCATGGGTTGTTTATAATGGCCTTCAGCACCTGTCGGCACGGCGTGCTTGCATCTGCCCGACTCGGGCATGCGACCAAGAGAATACAGCGGTGCCGCAGCAGTTCCATGCACACTTCTAACCCACTGAAGCGGGATGAAGCAAGTGATTCCTGAATATTTCCCGGTTCCCAAACGGGCGGGACAGGCCAAAAACCTCGAACGCTGGCGATAACCACTGGAGGCACGCGTTATCGCGCCGGTTCGTGCTCCCTCACGGACCTAGCCAGGAACGCCGGGAATGCGCGCGGTTCCAAAGTGCCCGCACCCTCATCGGCAAACGTGTCAAACTGCCAACCCTCACGCTCTGATCCTGAAAGGAATGGGACCGCAGCCACTCCTTCAACATCTGAAATTGATGATCATGGCGTGGCAGCATCGCGCGAACTTCGTTTTCAAGTTGGATGCATGCCTCGCGGGCGCAGGTATCCAGATACCCCAAATCCAACAGCTTCGCCACCTTGTCGGAAACGAGCGCTGACCAATCGAAGGATTCCCATTCGATCGTTTCCTCGACAAAGGCGCGGGCGGCACCGGTTTTGGCGATCCATCCGGTTGGACAAACCGCCCACGGAGTGGGACCCGGATCACCGGAATCCTTATCGGGGCACGCAAGGAAGCCGACGACCCTGCCATTGTTCTCGATCACATGAGGATGAGTGGGGGAATGGGCGGGGATCATGGTCTCAGAAAACCGGGACTCCAGCGGCCTTTCTTCCGGGCGTTGAATACAGGTGACAAAGCCGCGTTCGTGAAGATCGATCAAGTCCTCATGCCAGCAGGCGACGTGAAACTTCTTCATCTCCGGTTGCATGTCGGCCGGCGTCTTCCGAATCCATTCCGACTCTGGCGGGGAACCAGGCATCTCAAGGCGTGGTGATTCACCTTCGGTTCCGTCCGTGTGAAGGACGAACAGGCAAGCCTCGTCGATGTCATGGGTTCACTGCTGACCGGGAGGAGCGCGATATAGCGGATCGATATCGGCAAAGGGCCGAAGCGGCGGAAAACGAGGGATTTCACCGTTTGGCTACTTCGCTTCGTGAACTTGCTGCCTCATACGAACGTGACGCAGAGCGGGAGTCGAAACGTGGGCCGCTCGGAGATTGAGCATTCTCAGTCTTCACCGGCACACCCATCGAGAAGACGGACGCGGACACACTAGGGGGGGCTTTGGCGATTACATTTCAACCACCGAGTATGCAGACCGTTGCACACAACGCGGGAAAGCGGGAAGACACCGTGACAAATGACCGGTGAACAACCTGTCGCCCTTATGCGGCGTGACGGTGGACCTGGACGAGAGCGCCGAGGAGTTGAACCTGCGGCAAGGCAGCAGTGAGGCATCCACGAGATCGGTCACAACTGTGGGCTTGACCACCACGGCTACGACGAGGGCATTGCCTGCGTGATGACCGCCGACACCGACCTGGACTGCCTTGAGCGCCTGGACCAGGGCACGCACCGGTTCTGTAGGGCGTGCCGGAGGGTGGTGGAGCGCAAGCTTGCCCACATCCGCCAAAACCAGCCTCGTATTGCAGGCTATCGCCTATCAGCATCTCCACCAGCGCTTGGCCGACAGCAGGGTCCAGCACCGTGCTCCCCCTTGTCCACTCAGGCATGATCACCAGACTCTGGTATCTGCCTGCGTCCGGGATGAATGAGTGCCCACGCGCGGGGTAGAAGGTAAAATGAGATCAGGGCATCAATGATGAGCCCCAAGGCGCAGGTTTGCCCGAGACTGGCGAGGCCCAGGTGGTTTGCCCAACTGATCGTCCCGAAGCCGGCGGCAGCCGATGAGGCGCATAACAAAATGACTAGTCCCAGCTCATGTTGGGCAGCCGGCACATCGCCACCGTTGCGACGAAGCGCAAGGAGCAACAGAATGCTGTAGTCCGTCCCTGTGCCAAGCAGGAGGAGCACTGCGGCGAGGTTGAAGAAATTCCAAGTCATGCCCAGCAGCGACATCGCACCCGCAAGACAGAGCAGCACCAGCGCGGTAGTCGCCACAAAGAGGCCCACGGCCCTGGCGCTCCTGAAAGCGAACGCGAGGAGCAGCACTACCACGCCAATGAGCCCGCCGGTGACCTGCGCGAGTTCACGCGGGATCACGCGCCTGAGCTTGGCACCAAGGCGACTCCAACTCACCAGATAGACGCCCGGGCCTTCCACTGCGGCAGTTAGGGCCTCCTCTCGTCCGGCCGCGGGTTGGACGATGCCCATGGCCAGCACTTGCCCTGCCGCGTGCTTCGCGCTATGCCGGAAGATCCAGCGACAGAATTCATTGTCCGGCCAGATGGGCGGCGTGCGGCGTGCCCACGACTGCCACTGCTTGAGCACGGCCTCGGTAAGTGAGAATGCTTCGTCCTGAAAGCCCGCCGCCTGGAGTGTCCGCCGCAGGCGTGGCGTTTCGGTCACGAGGCGGGCAAGGATCGGAAGATTGCTCTTTTGGCATTCGGTATTTGGCCAGATCGGCAAGGCAGTGTGGTAGTCAACGACCGCGCCATTCGCTTTGGCGGCTTCCAGGCGAGTCTCGGTTGATTGTAGCCGGGACAGAACCTCGTTTTCATCATGGCCGGCGATGACGAGGCTTAACGTGTCCCGATCATCGGTAAGACGGGAAGAAAGGCGGTCCATGGCGACATAGGCACCGTTTGCCCGTGGCCGCAAGGCCGTGGGAGAGAATGTCGCCGGCGGAAACCCCTTGAAAACGAGCGACCCGAGCAGCACGGCGACGAGCATGAGAGTGAACCATGCACCATAGCGCTGAAAGCGGGGGGTGGCAAAACCCCGCTCCAGAATGGACGACGGACGCGCCTTCTCCAGACGATGGAAACGGGCCGTGATCGGAGCGAAAACACCGAGCATCACAACGGCTCCGACGATCACGCCGATGCCGACCAGGTTGCCGAGTTGCGAGAGACCTGGAAGGCTGCTGAGGTTCAGCGCGAAAAAGGCCGCCGCTGTGGTTCCGGCGGTCCACATGATGTTTTGCAGGCACTGGCGCTGGAGCGCGCGCACCGTCCCGCGCTGCTGCCGCGAATGTTGGTAAACGAAGTACCCGTAATCCACGCTCAACCCGATCATGATTGCGGCGCATCCAACACCGATGACAGTGAGGTGATCGAGCAACAGCCCGGCGATGGCCAGCGAAACCGTGAAAATCAAGATCAACATCGCCTGCAAAATCAACAAGGGCTGTGCCCGTCGGTAGCACAGCCAGAAGATCAGCGCGATGACGACGAGCGTGATCGCGCCCGAAGACATCATGTCCCATTCCATGCTGCCCGAAATGTCCGCCACGAATGCGGGCTCACCTGTGAATCCGAGTTTCACATTCCGTTGACCGCGCCACTGTGCCGCCTCCTCCTTGATGGCTTGCGACCAGGCAATCGCCGCCTTGTAATTCTCCAACGGCTTCACCGCTTCGACGTAGAGCACGCGAAAAGTACCGTCCGCAGAGGCGAACTCGGAGTGCTGGGATTGCGCCAGCAGATCGGAATTCGCGAGTGCTGCGCCGAGATCGTAAGGGTCATGACTGGCCATTGCCAACTTCTGCGGCGAAATGGACTCGCTGAGCGTGGCGAGTGTCGCGGTGAGAGTTTCCGGTGCCTGGGCGGGGGAGAGGCGGGTGGTGAGTTCGCCGATTTTGTCCGGCGACTGATTAAGCAGCGCAAAGGCGAGCAATTCCGCTAGATCCGCCGGATTTTTCTCCCAAGGAGGACGCGCCACCGCCTGTTTCACCAGATCGGCGCGGCGTTGCAGGTGCTCGGCCAGGGAATCTGCGGCCAGTTCCGCGCTGTCCGCATCATCCGTTTCGAGAGTGATTACCAGTTCGCTCGGCTGCGAGAAGTTTTTCAGAAAGAGCGACAGCCCCTGCACCTCCCGGAGCTTCGCGGGCAGCAACTCCAGAATATCGATGTTGAAACTCACCCGGGATAGACCCACCGCAATGCAGGTCACCGCCACCACTCCCAGCAGGATCCATCGCGAATTATGGTTTTGCATCGACCACCTCATAGCCCGTGAAGTCGAAGTCGAGTACACTGGGGTTGATCTTCGTGTTGATTTTGACGTTGGTGAAATCGTTGCGCAGCGAGGAACCGTCGCGCGTGCGTATTTCAAACGACAGCAACTGGCCGCTGGTGGTGTTGAAGTCAAGCTTCAGGGAGGTGAGCATCTTGCGCGCTTGTGGATCGCGCGGCAGCACGGCAAGGTGGCAGCAGGTCCCATCGGTGCTGATTGCCAGCGTTTCGTATTGCTTCTGGAAAGTGGCGAAATCGCGTGCGAACGGGATGTTCAGCATGCCCAGCCCCAATCCGCCCACATTTTGATTCATGGCGCTCGCGACACTCCGCCCGGCACGTTTTTTCGCCGGTTGAATCAGATAAATCGAATCTCTCGTGCGCAGCGCGATCAACTTGGCCGGGCTGCCGAGTTCCCAGCGGAACGAGTCGGGCGAAATGATCCACAGGCGTCCTTTGCTCTCCAGCGGAGTGCGCAAGGCCGACATGCTCCGCGTCTGGGTGAAATCCGCAGTCACCGCACGAAAGTCATTTTGCCGGGTGATCCACCGCTTGACAGGCGACAAGTCCATCGCCGCAGCTACACATAGCTGGGTGGCCCCGGCGAGGACGACAAAAATTGGCAAGACGCGGGTCATGGTGGTTACGCGGAACTCCTATCCGGGATTCACGGTCTGGCCAAGCGAATTTCTCCGGCAAGCGCGGCAAGGTCACGTGCTCTTCAGGGGCTGACATCCAACCCTGCCGGCATGCCGGGTCGATCCCCATTCGCGGAATGCCTTGGGCTTGCCGCCCGGCGGATGGAAAACGGTCACCCGGCCACCGCCAGCGCCAAGAACACCAGCCCCACCGCCCCAGCGACCATCGACGCCGCCCAGAAAATCCGCCGCCTCGTCAACAGGCAAATCGCCGAAACCGCGATCGCGATCTGGAAAAGCGTCACCGCCCGCGCCAGCTTCACATGCGCCCGCAAATGCCGTTCTGCCTCCCCTTCCGCCTTCTCCGCCAACTCCCGGATGCCCTTCTGGTCCTCCGCGTAGCTCTTCACCTTCGTCCGGTCCGCCTCCGCGGGCGTCTTCTCCAGCGCCTCCAGCATCTCCATCTTGGCCGCCAACTGCCCCGCCTTGATCCCCTTCGCCTGGTAATGGCTCCAGTGGTCGGACGAGCGGATCTGGCAAATCATCGCCTCATTGGAATGATCCCCCGCCAATAACGAGGCGATCGCCGCCAGCGCAGCGAGGAGCGCGGTGCTAAGCGCCACGGCGGACATCCATTTTCCCCCGCCCTTGTGGGCGTGTTCCTCGATGTGCTTCTGGACGTCTTCTAACGGGACTTCTGGATTCTCCATGGGCCGCAGGATAGCGGAGAAACCGCGAAAAGCAAATGAAGGACGGCAGGGCGGCGGGACTGAGGGGGTGGATCACTTCTCCTGTTTGAGCGAGTGGCGATCCACGTCGCGAGCAAGGGCGAGCAATTCCTTTTCGCCGGCTCCGCCCTTGCCGGTGAGTTTCACCAGCCCCCGCCCTCCGGTCCGGCCATCGTCTCTTCCAACGTCTTTCACCCCATCCACATCCCCAAATCCGCCATCGCCGCCCCGGCGTCGCCCTCGGTCCCTTCCGCGATCCGGCGGGTGACGGGAGAGTCCGCGGGAGGAGCGGCCCGGCGCCGGGCGGGCAACCTGTAAGAGAACCCGCGAGCACCTCGTTTCAGGTGGCCGGAGGCGGATCGATCGGAAGCGGGTCTGGAGGAGTTCCTTTAGAAAGACCACATCGCCCCTGAATTTTCCAACAATACATTTCCAACAAAACATCTTGGCAAGCCGGAACGGATGACTATTTTCGCGTCTGAGGAGCTTTCCCATGATTCCGACGAAATCCCCCATTCCCCTACATGATCCCGCCTGACCGATGCTTTGGTCAGGCTCCGGTGTTGTGGACTTTTCGCAGCGTTGCCCCAATTTCCCCCGCCCTCCGGTCCGGCCGCCGGCTCTTTCAACGGCCTTCACCCCAAGAGCAAATTTGTAGCAGTCAAAGACACGAGCGTCAAGACTCTACCTTGTTAGAAGAAAGGAACAAAAGGAATGAAAACCGTTAAAACCGATTCAATGAAACCAACCCCCATTTCCCCGCCCACAGGTCCGGCCGCCGGCTCTTTCAACGGACATCACCACAAAAGCAATTTCTTTGCAGTGATCAAGCGCAATCTTCTAGCATTAAGTCTTGTGTCTCTTATGTTGGCCTTCGCTGAATGCGAACAAGTCTATGCGGATGTATTCAACCTGAAAACTGACTTTTCCGCCACAAACAACCCAAATGGTGCCTGGATGTATGGCTGGTGGGATGCTAACCATTCTGCCTTCACCAACGGCGTAAGTAATTCGGATACGGCTTGGACGAGGTGGAGTAGACTTGCTGAGTATCCCTATGCCCCTGACGTTCAGAGAAACGACGGCTCTGCTGAAAGTGCAGGGGTTCAACCGGGCCAGGTGTCTCTGCATCCAGGTCCCGGCGGAGAGTTAGGCAATGTCCGGTGGACTGCACCAAAGGACATCATTGGTAATGCTCACATCGTAGGCCAGTTCCTCCCCGGTGATAGTGGGATAATGTCGGTGTATGTTCTCAAGAATGGGGATTGGAACAATATATTGTGGCAGGGAACTGATTCCGGCACGTTCGATCTCTCCGTTCCTCTCGCAGCAGGAGACACCATTGACTTTGCCGTTGGTGCTATCAGTTCGTATTCTTTTGGCAACACTCCGATAGAAGCCTCGATCACCTGTGAAAGCGAGCCCAAACCGTCGTTAGACATACACTTATACGCGGGCCTCGCTATTTCCGGCGTGATCGGTACCACCTATGAAATTCAGTATTCAACGGATCTAAGTAGCAATACCTGGCAACCGTTGGTGGACATAACGCTTCCGACCAACCCTTACCTGTATGTGGACACTACCTCACCAGCCTCGGGACAGCGGTTTTATCGGGCCGCTGTGAAGAAGTAACAAGTCTGTAGGTTGGATTACCAAAACGTCAATTCTCCCGAGTTCTGAACTTTCCACAAGTTATTTTGAAAACAACCTTGCGGAGAATTGCCGATTGCCTTAGCTGCCCAACTCAGTCCCAGTTGCCAATCTGTGCACTAACGTCCTCATACGCACTCACCCCATCCGCATCTCCAAGTCCGCCATCGCCGCCCCGGCGTCGCCCCTGACCCCTTGCGCGATCCGGCGGGTGATGGGAGAGTCCGCGGGTGGAGCGCCCCGGCGGCGGGTGAGCAACCCGTAAGAGAACCTGCGGGAACCTCGCTTTTCGGAAGCTGAAGCCGGACCGATTGGAAGCGGGTCTGGAAGCGTTCCGTTAGGCTGATGACGGCGCGGGCAGTGAATTTCCAACGAAATATCTTGGCGAAACGGACTGGAAAGGTAGTTTCGCTTTTGAGGAGTTTTACCATGAGCTTGACGAAATTCCCAATTTCCGCGCCCTCCGCTCCGGCCACCGGACCTTGCAACGACCTTCACCTCAAGAGCAAATTCCACCCCAGCAACCATGCGTGCCAACCCCGAGTGCAAACTCCTTGCAATGAAAATCCTGAATCTAACCGTAGATGCCACAGTTGATTTGAAATACCTTGCTCTCGCCGTGGCGATCGGTGCCGGACTGGCGACCGCAAGCGCGCAAAACACCGACCTCGCAATTACCAATACCGTCAACAACGCCACGCCGAAGGTGGGATCGCAAGTCGTCTTCACGCTCACCGCGGCCAACCACGGCCCGTCCGCCGCCACCGGCGTGAGCGTCATCGACCAAATTCCGGGGGGGTATGCATTTGTCAGTGCCAATCCTGCGGTGGCATACAATGGCCAGACTTGGACCGTCGGTGCCCTTGCCAATGGTGCTACGGCGACGCTTCAGGTCACCGCCAAGGTCAATGCCACCGGCAATTACTTTTCCACCGCGATCATCATGGGCAACCAGGCGGATCCCGACCCTGGCAACAACACCGCCACCGCAACGACCACTCCGGTGCCGCAATCCGATCTCGCGATCACCAAGACCGTCAACAACGACAAACCCAATGTCGGTTCGCAGGTTATCTTCACTCTCACCGCCACCAACCACGGTCCGTCCGCCGCCACCGACGTGAGCGTCAGCGACGCAATGCCGGCCGGCTATGAATTTGTCAGTGCCACACCGGCCTGGGCCTACAATGCCCTGAACGGTATATGGACCATAGGCAGCCTTGCCAATGGTGCCACCGCCACGCTGCAAATCGCCGCCAAGGTCAACGCCACCGGCAATCACCTCAACGCCGCAACCATCAGCGGCACAGAGCAGGATCCCGACCCGAGCAACAATACGGCTTCGCTCGCAATCCAAGAGGAGGCAGGCAAGGTTACGTACATTCGTGGAATCGTCAACGTCAAGAGAAATGGGATCCAGCGGCCCCTCTTGAAAGACGATTCTATTTTCGTGGGCGATATTGTCTCGACTGAGGCCGCCTCATTCCTCAAGGTCATTTTCCAAGATAGCTCGGTGGTTTCCGTCGGCCCAAATAGCCTTGAGCAGCTTGACAAATTCATAAAGACGTCTGATGGCTCCTACGACTTTAGCCTCCAACATCTTGGGGGGATAATAAGATCCGAAGTAACGAAGCGAAACAAAAACAATTTTGAGATCAAGACAAAAACGTGCAGCAACGGAGTCCGCGGAACTGATTTTGAGGTCGAGTATCAGGAATTGGACGGAGTTGCGACAACCACGGTTTCAGTCAGTGAAGGAATCGTGGATGTGACGGAAGATGCCACAGGACGGATTACGGCGCTGACTGCGGGTGAAACCTTGCGGATTCTCTCCAACCTCGCGGTGCCGGTGCCTTCAATCATCAGCAGTTGGTTCCTCCCGGATGGAGTCGGAGGTGGGACCATTGTCACATTTCTGGCAAATGGCGAATACCTTTACTTCCGGGATGGCGACAGCGTCTCCGACCCCGTGGGCCAAGACGGCATGGAGCGCGGCACCTATAGCTGGAACCCTGCAGCCGGCACTCTCTCCGCCACAGTGCTTGTCGACACCAATGGCCAGTGGGGCTTTTCCCACGGAGTCGCACTCCAGCCAAGCGTGCCCGCCGTGGTTAGCGAGACCACTCTGGAATTCACCGTCCCCGGAAAGGGCACTTCCACATTCTCACGAGTCGGGTCCGGCGCCCCTCCGCTGCTTGGCAGTTGGTATGTCGTCGGCGGGACGCGTGCCGGAGGTGTGGCCGCAGTCACTTTCCTCGCGGATGGTTCCTACTACTTCGCGCAGGATGGCGATCCTGCCAAGGATTCCACCGGAACGGACGGCGGCGAGCGCGGCAGCTTCACCTGGGATTCCGGCACGGGAGCCCTCGCCGCCACCGCGGCGGTCGATACCTGCGGCCAATGGGGACTTTCCCACCTCGGCGCCAATCCGACCGCGGTGCTGCGGAACAACTACCGCACCCTGATCCTCAGCGGCGGCAATCTCGCCGGGCCGGTGACTTTCCAACGGGTCTGCGCTTTCGACGGCAGCTTTGAAAGCTGGAAATCCACGCACGCCCTCTTCGGGGCGAACGGCGAAGCCAACGCGACACCCTTCGGCGACGGTATTCCCAATGTGCTGCGTTACACTCTCAATTTGGACACCTCGTTCCCGCCGCAAAACTACCTGCCGGTTGGTCAAGTGGTCGACATTTCGGGCACCGGCAATCTGGCGATGGAATTCCGCGCCCGCAAGAACATCGACGGCGCCATCCTCACGCCCCAGTTCTCCACAACACTGGACAACTGGCAGCCCGTTCCTGCCGAGAACATCCACAGGCTTGCCGACGACGATATCGACACCGAGCGCCATGTCGTGCGCATGCCGCTTTCAGGCCCGCAACTGTTCCTCCGCCTCGCCGCGACCGTGCCAGAATCGTGACGCATTCGAACAACACTCCCGATCTCCGAACCCCTCTTTCTTCAATCGTTCTCACCGCAACCACATCCCCAAATCCGCCATCGCCGCCCTGACGTTGCCCCCGGCCCCTTCCGCGATCCGGCGGGTGATGGGAGAGTCCGCGGGAGGAGCGCCCCGGCGGCGGGGAAGCAGCCATTATGAGAACCCGCGAGGACCTCGTTGTCCGGTGGCTGGAGCCGGACCGGTTGGAAGCGGGTCTGGAAGCGTTCCGCTAGTCTGACCTCGCGGGCATCCCCCGCAGAATCCGCCACAAGATATTTCCAAATGAATTCTTGGAAAAGGGAGCCAGATAGATACTCTCGCGTTTTAGGAGTTTCCCCATGAACCTGACGAAATCCTCCATTTCCCTGCATGAAGCCGCCGGACCAACGCCTCGGTCGTTTCCAGAGCTGCGGGTTTTTCGCGGTTTCAGTCCCCTTCTTTCCCCGCCCTCCGGTCCGTCCTCCGGCTATTCCAACAGCCTTCACCTAGCAGTAAAGTGTACATAACGAAGGGGCTCTGGTCATTCTTGGTGGGGCAGGTCTGACGGGCTTCGCCGTGGACCCCATCCGTAACTTAATTGTCATGCCCATGAAGAGTAGAATAGCGGGTTATCTTCTAATAATTGCCCTTATTGGAGTGGTGATCATCGATTTGTCGGCTTACCTTCTTCCGGCCAACCACTCCATGGTTTGGATTGTTATTGAGACCGTCGTTGACTTTGGGGCCATTGTTCTCTTGTTTTTGGTTTTGAGCCGAGAGATCCGTGCGAGAAGGGGTGCGGAGGAATTATTGGCCGAGAAGAATATGGAATTAAGGGCCGCTTTTGAAGAACTGGCCCAAGCCAGCGCCTTGAAATCCAATCTCATAGGCATTGTGTCCCATGACCTCAAGAATCCTCTGCAGGCGGTCATGGGCTATTCCCAGCTGCTGTTGTTGGAGTCCGCGACGGACGAAAACAGTCAGGAAATGTTGGGGAGTATCCTTGCCCGCTCTCAGGACATGCTGAGCATCATTTCGGATCTTTTGGATACAGAGGCGGTTGAGAGTGGTTCCTTGGCTCTTGTGAAAGAGCGGGTTTCTTTGACCAAAATAGTGGGCCAAATCGTGGAGAGTTTTGAGGTCGAAGCCAGGAAGAAGGGCCAAAACTTGGTGTTTGTCGGCTGTGACACTGATTTTGTGGAAATTAATATCCTCCGCTTCTCTCAGATCGCCAACAATCTTTTGTCCAACGCCATCAAATACTCCCCCTTGAATGCGCCCATTTTTGTGAGCGTGAAATCCCAAACAGGCTGGGTGCGGCTGGAGGTCAAAGATGCGGGTCCGGGGTTTACCGAAGACGAGAAGGCAAGATTGTTTCAAAAGTTTCCACGTTTGAATAAGAAGACCACGGCCAATGAATCCTCAACAGGTCTTGGCCTGTCGGTTGTCAAGCTGATGACCGAGCTCCATGGCGGGAAAGTCTTCGCTGAAAGCCCCGGAATTGGCTATGGCAGCACCTTTGGCGTTGAATTTCCCAAATAGAACTTCTTTTTCCGCCCCTCCGCACCGGCCACCGGCTCAGTCAACGGCCTTCATGCGAAAAGCAATTTCCTAGCAATCATGCCCACGAACCCGCCGGGAAGCGCCCACCCCCAATCCGATCTGTGATCTCCCCTAATTGTCGCTGGACAAAACATCTCAAGGTCCTGGACAGCGCGCCGATGCGCATCGCCTTCACCCACGTCCCGGATGCGGGGATCGGGGGGGATTGAGGAGGAGATGGAAAAATTGAGGGTCGCATGTCTCCTCAGCCCTACGCAATGGCATAGAGGATCGGGATGAAGCACAGACCGGCAGCCAATAACTTCCAACAAAATATCTTGTCAAAGCAGGGCGGAAATCTATTTTCGCGTCTGAGGAGGTCTATCGACCCCCATTTCCCCGCCATCCGGTCTGGCCGCCGGTTCTTTCAACGGCCTTCATCCCAAAACAATTAGCTAACAATCATGAGAACCCTATTATTCCAACGCGGCTCCCTGGTCGCCGCCGCCACATGTGTCACCCTGCTGGCATCTTGTGCCAGTAATCAGGTCCTGCGCAGCTCCACCGATCGGCTGGAGCCGGGTAAGGACGCCGTCGTACTGATGACCCTCAAAGTCTCCAACAAGGTGAAGCCAACCTTCCAGCAAAATCTAGCTGGAGTGGTATTGGGCGGCAAGGTTTATCGAGCCCCCAAGCCGATTCATAGTGTGGCCAAGGATTACAATGAATATATCCTGAGCATGAGGGTGGCGGGTGGTTCAAGAACCCTGAAATCATTCACCGTCGTCTGCGGGATTCCGATTATCATCCAAGCGTCCAGTAGCATTCCCATGAACACCACCGCGAATGTCGAAGCTGGGCATGTGTATTATCTGGGTCAGGTTGAAGCGGATATGAACCCTCTCAAGGAAGGGGAACAGCGTGCCGCGATCTTCCCCCTCGTCGACGCCGCCGTGGTGGGTTATTCCCAAGGCTCGTGGGGGGTGACCATTCGGGACAACTACCAGCAGGACATGGCCTTGATCCAATCCAACTTTCCCGCCGTTCAAGGCGTGAAAGTGGACAAACAGATCCTTCCCGCATGGAAGCGACAGTAGTACGCGGTTCAGTCCAGCATCAACCTAAGGGATCAGGAATATCCGAATCTACCATTAGACCCATCTTCCTTTGCGCCTTTGCGCCTTTGCGCGATTCACATGAATTTTCTCGCGCAAAGGCGCAAAGGCGCAAAGTTTTTCCCGTTTTGGGGTGAAACGGGATATTGCTGATTACCATATACCAAAGCTCAGCAGAAAAGGCGGGTTGTCCTATCGTTTTTCCCGGTTGGCCTCATTGAGTCGGCGCTGGATTTCTTTCTCCCTATCAACGGCAGATCCGCAATAGAATAGCCCTTTCCCCTTCAACACCTCCCGACTCGCCACCGCGGTCTGGCGCTTGCGTTCTCCCACTTTGCTGCGGTTGGCTTGATGCCGCAGGCGGGCGAGTTCCTGCCGCTTCTCACGGTCCGCTTCCTGCCGGCGGCGCTGGCATTCCCTCGCCACCTGGCGTTTTCCACGAATGCACGCCTTGGGTTGATCGGATGTCGTGGTCTTGGCTCTCATCGCATCCTCCTTGTGGCAGTTGAATGAACTCGGTCGGCCTATCGGAGACGGTATAGGTGAACGGCATAGGGCGCAAAGGAATCGGTGAAGACTCCATCGGTTAGATCAATCGTCCGGTTTTCACCCAGCACTTCTGCCTTCACTGCCCTTGACTGCTTGCATTTGAAAGTCGCGGTGGTCGGATGGTTGCGCATGGCGGCTGCGAAAACATAGGTCGCGTCATGGTCGCGCTTGACCATGGAACCGCTTGGCATTGTGCGGGTCCTGAAGCCACACGGCGATTGGGAAAAAGTTCGCATCCTTCGGCGGCCCGTGCTCCCACTGCGCGTATGGGGTGACCGGCTGCGGTGCCGGCCCGGCCCAGGCGCTGGCCGGCATCATCGTCACCAGCGCCAAGCCACATGCGCGTTTTGCCAGCGCCCGAACCCTCGGCCCATTCCGGTTGCCCGGTCTTGAAATACAGATGGCTGCCATGGTGCTCTCCTATCAACGACTCAGGCTGGCGACTTGACCACGGGATTGCAAGCATGAAATCGAGTTGGACAATGCTCCAATGCCTCACCCAAATAAATTTCCTTGGTTCTGCGGGGTGGATGCGTATTCTCAGCGTCCAAGGAAGCCCCCATGTGTCACGCTTCAGAACCTCTTCTCTCTGCCACCGCGACACCGCGACAAAAAAGCATCTTTGCCGTCCCCCACGCTCCCGACCTTTGATCCGTGCGCTGACTTTCCCGCGCGCCTGCACCTCAAAAACAAATTCCCGGCAATGATGACCATCGAACGATTTGAGGTGCTGCACAGGATCAACTTTGCAGCAGTGATGGTTGGAGTTGCGCTCCAGCTGGCGCTGCCCGGCCGGATTTTCGCAGCCGAGCCCGCGGAGTCACTAACAGGTTCCGGCGCCCTCAGGATGGCCATCAAGGATCTTTGCGCGAGTTACCCGGAGCGTTACCCGAGGGGGCCGGAATGGCTGCAAAAGCTCGATGATCTCGAGGCGCGCGCAAAGGGTCTTGCGGCAACGGATCTTGCTCCTCTGGCAGTGGAACTGGACCTGTTACGGAAGGTCGCGCTGCTGGCAAATCCGTTGCTCGATTTCGACCGGATGCTGGTGGTCAAACGCAATGCCAATCAGCTGGCTCTGCCGCAAAATTGGGAGAGCAACAGTTCCATTCCCCGCGGTGGATTGGATAATGAAATCATGATCCTGAGCGGAATCCGCGGGCAGCCGGAGCTACAAACACTTTACCGTCCAACGGAAGGAAGATTTGCCGGGGACCTGGCCATGCATTGTGACGCCACGCGTTTCATGTTTTCATCCATCGGCGCAAGCGGTCGCTGGGGGGTCTTTGAAATGGCCGTGACGGGAGGCACGCCGCGCCAACTTCCGCTCATCGAGGATGGGGACGTGGATAATTACACCTCCTGCTACCTGCCCGACGACAGTATCATTTTCAGCTCCACCGCGCCATTGGTCGGGGTGCCCTGTGTGCGCGGCGCTTCGCACGTCGCGAATTTCTATCGCTACTGGCCCACCGATGGGAAAATCCGCCGCCTGACATTTGACCAGGAGCATAATTGGTGCCCGACGGTCATGGCCGATGGACGCGTCCTGTATCTGCGCTGGGAATACTCCGACCTCCCTCATTTCGTGGCGCGCATCCTGTTCACCATGAATCCGGACGGGACCAACCAACGGGAATTTTACGGCAGCGGGTCGTACTGGCCAAACGCGTTGTTCTACGCCAAGCCGATGCCCGGAAAGCCGGGTCAGGTGGCCGGCATCGTGGGCGGTCATCATGGCGTGCCCCGGATGGGAGAACTGGTGATCCTCGATCCGACGCTGGGGCGCTTCGAAGCGGACGGAGTTGTTCAACGCGTTCCCGGGCGTGGCAAAAAGGTGGAGCCGGTTATCCTGGACAACTTGGTGGACAACTCGTGGCCGAAATTTTTGCATCCCGTGCCGTTGAACGATAAGTATATCCTCACCGCTTGCCAACCCAGCGCCACTTCGTCCTGGGGCATTTACCTGGTGGATGTATTCGACAATAGGGTTCTGATCAAGGAGGAAGCGGGCCATGCCCTGCTAGAGCCGGTCCCGTTGCAACGCACCAAGCGTCCGCCGGTGATTCCCGATGCGGTCAAGGAGGGCGGGACAACCGCGCGGATGCAAATTTCGGACATCTATCAAGGACCTGGCCTGCAGGGGGTTCCCCGAGGCACTATCAAAAAGCTTCGGCTTTTCACCTATAACTTCTCATACCAGAACGTCGGAGGCCAAGTCGACCGGGTGGGAATCGACGGACCGTGGGATATCAAGCGCATCATTGGCACGGTGCCGGTGGAGGCCGACGGCTCAGCCAGCTTCGAGGTGCCGGCCAATCTCCCCATCTCCATGCAACCGCTGGATGAAAAAGGCCGGGCGGTGGCCTTGATGCGTAGCTGGACTACCGCCATGCCGGGAGAAGTGCAGTCCTGCGTCGGTTGTCACGAGAAACAAAACAGCTCGTCAGTCATGAATAGTGGAGGCTCCCTGGCGCTGCGCGGGGAACCGGCGAAGATCACGCCATTTTACGGGCCGCTGCGCGGATTCCATTTTGAACGCGAAGTGCAGCCGGTGCTGGATCGGCATTGCATTGCCTGTCACAACGGCGAGGCCCGCAAGGATGGGCGTACCCTTCCTGATTTCAAGCGGGGTCCGCTGGTCTTTGCCGGCGAGAAAGAGGTCATGTTCCCTCCGGCTTACGTCGCGCTCAGAGCCTACGTGCGGACTCCAACGGCGGAAAATGACATCCACCTGCTGCTGCCGTACGAGTTTCACGCCTCGACCACCGAGTTGGTGCAATTGCTGGAAGCCGGGCATCACGGCGTGTGTTTGGATCCGGAGTCGTGGGACCGCTTGAACACCTGGATCGATCTCAACACGCCGGCCTGGGGCACATGGGAGGAAATGCTGGCGCAGGGTCCGGCAGGTGCTGGCGGGACTCAGCGGATAGGCCAACAGCGCGAACGCCGCCGCCAACTGATGCTGCGCTACTCCGGCACCGATGACGACACCGACGCGATCTATCCCGCGCCGGACTGGAAACCCGGGCCACCCCCGACCGAGCCAACGAAGCCTGTCGCAGCAGCGCCAAGCTGCGAGGGCTGGCCGTTCGATGCGGCCGAGGCCCACCGGCGTCAGCAGAACGGCAGCACCACTAACATCAAACTCGATCTGGGTGGTGACGTCAACCTGACCTTGGTGCGCATCCCGGCGGGCAGCTTGGTAGCAGGCGGTGCCGCCATGCCTGCGCGGGTGGTGAAGATTCCGCAGGCGTTCTGGATGAGCACCTGCGAAATCACCAACGAACAATACTTGCGCTTCAACCCCCGCCACGACAGTCGCATCGAACACGGGGATTTCCTGCAGTTCAGCGTGGCGCAGCGCGGGCTTCCGCTGAGCGGATCGAAGCAACCGGTTTGCCATGTGTCGTGGGATGAAGCGCAGGCATTCTGCCAATGGCTTGCGGAGCGCTCGGGCCGCTCGGTCAAGTTGCCCGGCGGCGACGCTTGGGAATATGCCAGTCGCGCCGGAGTTGCCACACCGATGGCCTACGGCGAAGTGGCGAGCGATTTCTCGCACCTCGCGAATCTAGCAGATGTTAATCTGCGTCGTCCGGCGGGGTATCGCTCCGGTTCGGTGCCTGAGTGGCGACCGGCGGTGACCGATGTGAATGACGGTCACTGGGTTTCCGCTCCCGTGGGAACTTACCCGGCCAATGCCTGGGGCCTGTATGACATGAGTGGCAATGTGTGGGAGTGGACCTCCGACGTCGCGGCCGATGGCGTGCGGCGCCTGGCGCGGGGTGGCTCTTGGTATGTCCGGCCGCAGCGAGCGACGCTGGATTCGACCGTGGCTTACCAGCCCTGGCAAAAGGTCTACGATGTCGGCTTTCGAATCATTGTCGAAGAACCACCACTGACCGCAGAAAACCCATGAAACAAGCTCCATGAAATCTGATAGCCCAACCGCCAACACCAAGCCATGGCACGTTCGTGTCATGGTCATGTCAGCCACATTGTTAGCCATTGCGGCTGTCGCCGCGGAAGAAGCGCCGGACCTAACTCCGGTGGATGGCTGGGACAATCTTCCGCCCGCCGTGCCGGCCACTGGCGACTGGCCGTGGTGGCGCGGTCCGAGCTTGAACAACCATGCCGCGACCGGCCAGCAGCCGCCGCTGAAGTGGAGCGAGACCGAGAATGTCCTCTGGCGCGTCGAACTGCCCGGCAAGGGACACGCCACGCCATGCATCGTGGGCAAACGCATTTTTGTGACAACCGGTGACCGCAAGTTGCAGTCGATCTCGTTGCTCTGCCTTGATCGCGACTCCGGCAAGAAACTCTGGCAGACGGAGATTTTCCACGGCGTGTTGCCCAAGATCCACACCGACAACTCCTACGCTTCCGCCACCCCTGCCTGCGATGGTGAGCGCGTTTTCATCCCGTATCAGACGGCGGATGCAGTGGGTCTCGCCGCACTCGACCTCGAAGGCAAGCTCGTCTGGAACCAAACGGTCGCCCCATACAAATCCATTCAAGGCCACTCATCCTCGCCAGCAATTCACAAGTCCCTCGTCATCGTTGCGACCGACGGATCCTTGGGCAACAAGCTCACCGCGCTCCATCGCAAAACCGGCGCGGTAGTCTGGCGCTCGTCGTTGACCAAGGGGCTCGAAAGCTATGCCTCGCCGCTGGTGGTGCGCGTGGCCGGTCGCGATCAGGCAATCCTCATTGGGGGAAAGAAAACCCACAGCTTCGATCCTAACAACGGCAAGCTGTTGTGGATTTGCGATGGTCCGGCCGATTTTTGCGCCGCCACCGCGGCGTTCAACCAGGACACGGTTTTTTCGAGCGGCGGCTATCCACAGAAGGGACTCCTCGCCATCCGCGCCGATGGCGCCGGCGATGTCACCCAATCCCTCCTCCGCTGGAAGAGCGACGCCAAGGCCGGTTACGTGCCTTCGCCGTTGCTGCACGAAGGACTGCTCTACGCTGTTAGCGATACCGGCCTGATGCGTTGCTATGAAGCGGACGGTGGGCGGATTGTCTGGGAGCATGCGCTGAAAGCACCGTTCTACTCCTCGCCTGTCTTGGTGGGGGATCGCATCTATCTCTTCGACAGGAATGCCATGGGCTACGTGATCAAGACCGGCCGGCAATTCGAACTGCTAGCCACGAGCGAACTACCCGATGGCGTCTTCGCCACGCCGGTGGTGCTCGATAACCGGATCTATCTGAGAACCCTGGGCGACTTTTATTGCCTCGGAATAAAGCCGTGACAGGCTGACCGGGACCGGGTCGTATCCCGGAAACCATGATGTCACCTTCGCTCCTTCTGGCCGCCGCCCTGCTGCTGGTTTTTCCGGTCGTCCTGCACGCGGCCGATGCCACGCCGCCAAAGCCGAACATCCTGTACATCCTCGCCGATGACATGGGCTTTGCCGATGCCGCCCGTCGATCTCGACGAATTGAAGCGTCTGCTAGCGGAAATCGAGGCCGAAGTGAAACCCTTCCTCATGCCCTATTTTGCCTGCGACGGTCCCGGCGGGGAAAAGGGCAAGTGGTTCAGACAACAGGATGACGAATGGCTGCCCCTACCAACCGACTTCGACATCTTCTCCGTCCCGTGGCAGGAGCGCCCGCAGTATCGCTATGAGGGGCCGGAAATCATTTACACCTTCTGGGCCAAACACGGCCCCTGTTCGGCGCAAGGCTGCGGGCACCGCACACCACTGCTCACCACGCCGGTGGTGGCCGTCAAGGAACTCACCGTCCCCGCGTGGCTGGACCACGCGTGCCCGGACTGCGACGGCAAATTCGACATCGAGCGCTTCGCCGCCCGCATGGCCCCCGATGCACCGCTCGCCGTCGCGAAGACGGAACGACCCTTTGTCGTGCTGGATGAACGCGGCGGCTATGCCTGTCCGCATTGTGGCAAGGAATTCTCCGACCGTGCCGCCCGTGCCACCGGGGAGAGCATCACACTCGGTGGGAAGGCGGGAAAAAAGAAGATCTCTCTCACCCTGTTGATGCACCCGCAGTGGCTCGCCGGTTGCGGGTCCGTCGATGCTGAGGGGCAACCGCTTGGCGGTTCTGCTACCGATGACGCGGAAAGCTCCGCCCGCTGGTATCGCGAACGGTCCATGAATCTGCGCCTGCTGGAAGTCCGCGGCACCCTGCCGGAGAAGGTTACATGCCCGGAAACAGGTGTCACATTTTTCACAGACGAGCGCGGGGGGAATGTTCCCGGTAATGGGAAATTCGCCTGTGCGGAACCTGCCTGCGGCCGTCCGCAACAGAGGGTGGAAAGTGTGTGGGCCACCAAGAAGACCGCACCATTCGCACCGTTTGTCATCCAAGGTCACAGCACGGCACTTGATGAATCGGGCAACCCCTACGGCGGACGTTTCTTCACGACAGCTAACAAAATAGACCGCTACGCCGCCGTTTTACGGGAGTGGGAGGAGCGCAAGGAGGCTGATCTCACCGGCTTTTGGCCGCAATGTGAAATCGCATTCAGTCACATGACACACCAGCGCCAGCCGCTACCCCAGCATGGTTACACCCATTGGTGGATGATGTTCAACGCTGTCCAATTGCTTGTTCATGCGCAACTCTTAAAGGCGCTACGAACGCTCCTCGCGGAAGATAAGTATCAGCCCGAAGCGGAGGCAATGATTGGTGCATTCCAACAGTATGTTAGGAATCAAAACTTGTTCTGCTTATGGGACATTAGCCGGGATTGCATGGCTCCCGCACTATCGAACAACAATTTTCATCCGAAGGCCACGATGATTGAGAACAACGTCTTCAATTCACTGGGACGTGGAAACTGGACATCCTGTGTGGAAGGTGTGGCAGAGGGAATGGCATGGACAAAGGAGCCTTGGGAAACCGTTAGTGTGGAGATGCTGCGGAAACACCCAGGCATTGCTGTTGACGATCTTCCCAAAGGCCGCAGCGAAAAAGCTGTCCTATGCGACCGATGCCTGCCTACGGTCCTACCATTGAATCAATCCTGCACGGAGCTGACGCAGTTTAACGATGGCTCGCAGGATCTGGTCATCACCGATCCTCCGTTTGGCGGCCTGCTGCACTATTCGGAGCTATCGGACTTCTTTTACGTCTGGCTGCGATTGGCGCTGAAGGACAAGTATCCGCGCGAGTTTGGCCCGGAGTATGTGCCGAAGGCGCTGGAGGCGGTGGCAAACCGCGCGCGGCAGGGCAGCGAGGCGGAGGCGAATGTCTTTTACCAGCGCATTCTAACCGATTGCTGGCGGGAGGCTCACCGGGTGCTGAAACCCGGCGGCATCCTCGCCTTCACCTTCCACCACAGCGAGGACGAGCCATGGGTGGCCGTGTTGGAGAGTTTGTTCGAGGCGGGATTCTATCTGGAGGCGACCTATCCGATTCGCAGTGACGAGACAAAAGGCGAAGGTCAATTCGGCAGCAAGCAAATCGAATACGACATTATCCACGTCTGCCGGAAGCAGACCGAGGCTCCGCAACTCGTGAGTTGGGCGCGGCTGCGCCGTCGCATCGCGGCGGATGTGCAACAGCTCCAGGGCATGTTGACGCACCACCGCCAGGAAGGTCTGCCGGAAGCGGACATGAAAGTGATCCGCCGGGGCAAGGCGCTGGAGTATTTCTCCAAGCACTACGGTCAGGTCTATGTGGAGGAAGGCCGCATGATCGACCTGCGGACAGCGCTGGTCGGGATCAATCAAATCCTCGACGACGAACACACCCCGCCCGGCGATGTGCCGCCGGTGACCGCCGAGGCGTTGACGCGGCAGTTTCTCCGCCTGTTCACCCGCCGCGACGCCGTGCCGCGGGACGACATGCAGAAGACCCTGCGCGGCACCGGAGTCGGCCCGGCGGATTTTGAGAAAAAGGGCTGGTGCAAGGAAGAGAAGAAAATCTTTCAACTGGTTCCTCCGTTGGAATGGGCACGCGGCTTCAAAGGAGCCAACCGCAGCAAACTGAGCCGCGACCTCGATCAAACGCTGTTTCTCATCGGCGCCTGCTGGCCGGAAAGCGGCATCCGCGTGGCCGACACGCTGGGCAGCGCCAATTTCAAGCACCATCCCGCCATTCCCGAACTGCTCGGCTGGTTCGTTCGCCACGGCGCGGATTTCGCCACCAAAGGAGCCGCCGCCAACGCCTTGAAGCTGTACCAGGACTGGATGGAACGGAACAAACCCGCAGTGCAGGAACAATTGCTGCTGTTCGGAGAGGAGGACGCCGCATGAAGCAGGTGCGCATCACACTCCCCGACTCGATTCGCCGCAGGGCTGAAACCTTGGCGCAAACCGATGGCATCAGCTTCGATCAATTCGTCGCCCTGGCACTGGCCGAAAAGGTGGCGGTGCTGGATGCCGGAACCTATTTGGCGGAACGCGCCGCCCGTGGCAGCCGTGAAAAATTCGAGCGCCTGCTCGCCAAGGTGCCCGATGTTGCGCCACAGGCAGAAGACGAAACCAACCCCTGAGGACAAAAATGAAATCCAGGTTCGACAAATCAGCCGGAGAGGGGTACCTTGCGTCATGCCTATCCAAGCCCATCCGGCAGCAAGCAAATTTCGCTCCGACCGAGTGGACCGGAGTGCGTTTTCCACCGGCACACTTGATCAGCAGACGCCGGAGTATGTGGCTTCGTGGCGGAACCGGCCGGTTGCGGAAAGGGTTGCTGCTGTCCAATTCATGCGCACCGTAATGTATGGCCAAGATGCAGCTACCGGACGACTTCAAAGACTTCTTCAGGTTTCTCAATGAGACTGGAGTGGCGTATCTGCTGATAGGTGGCTGGGCCGTGGGCTTCCATGGCTATCCGCGTGCCACTGCTGACATGGACGTGTGGGTGGCCTGTGATCCGGATAACGCCCGGCGCGTGGTTCAGGCTCTGGCATTGTTCGGTTTCACCCATAATGAAGCGACGGAAAGCCTTTTCACGCGGCCAGGCTTTGTGGTGAGGATGGGGCTGCCTCCGATGCGGATTGAATTGCTCACGAGGATCAGTGGCGTGGAGTTCGCCGAGTGCCGTGCCCGCTGCGAAACCCTGGTTGAGGATGATATCATCATTCCTGTGATTGCGCTGCACGATCTCATCGCTAACAAAAAGGCCAGTGCCCGACCCAAGGATCTCGCCGATGTGGATGCCCTTGAATGCCAATAATCCATGAACTCACCCCTGACTGACGATGTGTGGAAGCGGAAGGGAATTTCCGTGCTGTGGGATGTGGCCGGACTCGCCTCGCTCGGATCTCTGCAAACCGCCATCAGTCTGCGGGAGTTTTTCCTGTGGGATGCCGACGACTGGCGGGAAGATAGCGCCCAGGCCCGCTTTTCCGGGGGCGCAAGACGCATCGTGGTGGCGGGGCTGGAGGCCGCGTTGGACTGCATGGAGCCGGAGGCCGCTGAGGAATGGATGGCACGGCAATTGCTGCCGGCCATCAACCGCTGTGCGGAGATTCTGTTTGAAGGCGGCACTGGGGGAGCGTTGCTCTTCTGGATGGTCAAGCACGAACGATTCCGGGTGAAACTCGAGAACGGCGAGATCCTGTGGACTTGCGATGGGGAACACCGCGACCGGAAGATTCTCTTCAGCCACGGACTATGGAACGGAGCCTACCGGGATGTGCAGCGAATCGCACCGCTCCGCACCGAGACGGAGCCGGGACTGGGCTTCTACTCGGCCAACTCAGTGAAGGGCTGAAATATCAGCAACTCTACGCCGAAGCCCTGGCAGACCCTCAACTGCATCGCACGCGGCAGGAATTGGAGGTGGCTATGGAAAACGCGACCGTAGCCCGTGAGGCAGTTTTCGAACTGTTCCAAGATCTCGATGGATTCAGCCTCGAGGACTACCAACCACTGGCCGAGCGCGAAGAGGATCGCAAGGACGTTATCGGATTTGCCGCTCAGTCAACAGTCGCTTCCGGCGGCAAATGGAGCACGATTTCACCGGATCGTTTCTGCTGCGCCGTCGCCGGCGAAACCGAGTTGATGTTCACTGGTGATCGCGAACAGGCGAATTCTTCCGTTAGCTTGGAATTGCTCGGTTTGGACCACCCATTTGTCGCCAAGCAGTTGCAGAAATGGCAATCCCTGCCCCCGGAAGAATTAGGCCTTTGCGTCCAGTCGCCTGATGGCCGTCAAGGCGTACTCTCTGTTTGGCGCATTGAGTCGCGCGACGGCAAAGGGCGGACCCAGGCACGCATCGTTTCCATCGCTTGCGGCACCGACAATGCCAGAATCCCAACATGGGAAAAGAAACCTGAAGACTTGTTTTGCGCCCAGCCCGTGTCCGGGGCCTTTCGACATGCCTTCAGCCGCATGACGGCAACCACCAAAGCCGCCCTCCTCAGGGAACTCGAACAACGCGGCCTTGCAGGCCCCAACCGGTCCTACAGCGCAGATGAGGGAGGAGATGTTTTCCCATGTTGCCAGATTCCAATGGGGCGTCCGTGTCTCTGGATTCATCCACCCGGCTCGCGTTCAAATCTTCAATGAACACCGCCTCAATCTTAGGGATCTTGAATTCTTGGTTAGGAACAATCCATTTGTCCCCCCAGGTCATGAGGGAATCTTTTTGAGGGGCATTCATGCCGGGTTTCACGGCGATTTCCTGGTCGCTGCGCACCTTCTAGTGCCACAGGTTGAAAATTCGATACGGCATGTACTTGCCGGGAATGGCGTGGATGTCTCCAACTTGATGTCTGACGGCACCCAGCCTGTGAAAATACTTGGTCCGCTCTTTGGACTGGCTGAGACAACAGCGATCTTCGGTGAGTCTATCTGCTTCGAACTACGTGGTCTGCTGATCGAGAAAATGGGCTGTGATTTTCGAAATCATGTCGCCCATGGATTTGTTTCCGAAGCAGATTGCTACGGAGACGCATCTGTGAATCTATGGTGGATTGTACTTCGGCTGTGTCTGATTCCTATCCTGAACGGTTTAGAGACAAGTCAGAGTTCGGTAGAAGAATAGAAGAACCAGGCATTGTTGGCGTTGCTGTCATTTGGACTTAGTAGCCATGAGTCGCTTTCCTCACTCCCCCGGCACCTCCGCCTCATACGGCAGCTTGAAGTGCCGGAACACGTCCAGCGTCCGCTTGCGGATGTCCATCTCCGACATCCCGGCGCGCACCATCATCGTGTTGAGCGGCACGAAGTTCTTCTCGATGAAGCGCAGCAGGTCCATGGGATCGTATTCGACCTTGGCCATGGGTTCGCCGAGGCGCTTGAAGCCGCTGATGTTGGGCAGCAGGCACAGGGTCATCATGGTCAGGGTTTCCGCCTGGAGGTCGCAGAAAAAGAACCGATAGGGCCAGACACGGCGGAAGTATTGATAGAACCTGCGCACCTCCGGGAAACGCTTGTCAAAATCGCAAACCCTGCGATTCTGCCCGCACCCGTTCGTTCGGGCACTGTCAGTGTGCCGCACCCGAATGCCGGGATTCGAAAAGATGAAAGCAACCCACTCCGACCCGGAAGACAAGCACGGCAAATCCTCCGACCGGGCCATCCTTGCCAACATCGCGCGCCGGGCCATGCTGGAACGCGGCCTGGAGCCGGACTTTCCGGCCGCGGCGCAGCAGGAACTGGCCGCCATCGGCGGCCCCGCCGGTGCCACCGGTGCCGTGCGTGATCTCCGCGGGCTGCCCTGGGCCTCCATCGACAACGACGACTCGCGGGACCTCGACCAGCTCACGGTGGCCGAGTCGCTGGCCGCCGGCCAGGTCAGAATCCTGGTGGCGGTCGCGGACGTGGACGCCTTGGTGCCCAAAGGCTCGGCGCTGGATGGCCATGCCTCGCGCAACACGACGTCCGTCTATACCCCCGCGGCGATTTTCCCCATGCTCCCTGAGGCGCTGTCCACTGACTTGACGTCGTTGAACGAAGACGAGGACCGGATCGCCGTGGTGGCGGACATGGTGTTCGCGGCGGACGGTTCTCCCGTCTCGTCGGATCTCTATCGGGCGCAGGTCAGGAACCGCGGCAAACTCGCCTATCGGAGTGTCGCGGCGTGGCTGGATGGCGAGGGGCCGGCACCCCGGCGGGTTGTGGCAACTCCGGGGCTTGAAGCAAACCTCCGCCTGCAGGATGGCATGGCGCGGAAGCTGGTGGCCCTGCGGCACCGGCACGGCGCGCTCAGCCTTGAGACGATCGAGGCGAAGGCGGTATTCAAGGACGATGCCCTGTCCGATCTCGATCTGGACCGCAAGAACCGGGCGAAACAGTTGATTGAGGACTTCATGATCGCGGCCAACGGGGCTACCGCGGCTTATCTGGAATCGAAGAAGTTCCCGTCCCTCCGCCGGGTGCTGCGGTCCCCGGAACGATGGGGCCGCATCGTGCAACTCGCGGCCGGTTTGGGCGATCATCTGCCGGACAAGCCGGACGCGGTGGCGCTCGAAGCATTCCTCGCACGCCGGCGTGATGCCGAGCCGGAAAAGTTCGCAGACCTGTCCCTGGCGGTGGTCAAGCTGATCGGCAGGGGCGAGTATGCGGTCGAAATCCCCGGTGGTGACACGCCCGGACATTTCGGGCTGGCGGTGAAGGACTACACCCACTCCACGGCACCCAACCGCCGCTTCCCCGATCTCGTCACCCAGCGGCTGCTGAAGGCGGCCATGGCGGGAGCGCCACTTCCCTACACCATCGCCGAGCTTTCTGAAATCGCGATGCGCTGCACCGAGCGGGAGGACGCCGCCAGCAAGGTCGAGCGCCGGGTAGGGAAG
>Ga0118677_10003705_pt1 | contig 28625 bp, 24 predicted proteins | sample AliMusrvi5mmetaG_FD_86154 | JGI IMG/M metagenome (GOLD analysis project Ga0118677, IMG submission 86154) | reverse complement strand
TCAACCGCCGGAGGCAGGAGCATGGGTTGGCAACGGTCGGTTCCCTCAATATACTGCGCCATGCCCGGAAGTTTGGCTTTCCTAATGAAAATCGCAAGGATGGAGTTTCCCGACAGCCACTTCAGCCGGCGCTCCGCAAGAAAGACCTGCCGTTGGCAAATGGACGCACTTGGCCTTGACCTCGGACGCGACAATCACGGTCATTTTTCCAGTCACTATTGCAAGCGATATTCCCCTTGTCGCGGTGCCTCGGACGGCTAGGGTCGCGGGCGCCGACCGTGCCCGGTGATTTCCGCTCCAATCACGCTTCAACCCTCCACCGGAAACAGCGGGTGGGGGGGGCCTAACAACCCATGACACGAAACTCGAATCTCGGCAAGTTGCTGGTGGCGCTGCTGGTGGCAGGCAACGCCATCCCGGCGCAGGCCCAAATACCGCCGCTTCTCCGCCTTCGACGGCCTGCCCGACAAGGGCTTCCTCCGCGCCAAGGTCAGCCAGCCGTGAACTTTCTGCTCGGTAACGGCTTCGAATACAAACACGCTGCCATCGAGGAAGCCGTCCGGGTCGAACTCGAAGCGATTGCCTGGCGCGATGGACCCAAGCACGGGTGACACCGGGCAGAACGCCCGGTCCACCGTGGCGCTTGTTCACGCTCCGAGATTGAGGTCCGGGTTTTGCGGGCCGAAATGTTTGAGCATCACCAACGGGTCGGTCGCCGACGGGTTGGTGATTTGCACGCCGTCCCTGGCGGCTTGCTCGCTGACGAAAAACTCATCGTGAGTCAACTGGCCGAAGCGGATCAGCGCGGGCGTTTCGATGTCCCACACGCCCATCCGGCCGTGGCCCTGCATCAAGATCAAGCCATAAGCGGCGGCATCCTGGATGATCACGCTGGCTCCCGGCAGCACGGTGAGTTCCTTGGCACTGTAAGCCTCGGAGTTATAGCAGATCCAATTTTCCAGATAGCCGAGGGCCCGCATTTCGGGCTCCGGTCGAACCGGTTTCGGGCGCATGAAATGTTTGGTGCGGAAATCCGGATCCACGTTGGGTTCCCAGTCGATGACCTCCATGAGATAGTCGAAGTCGCCCATGCGGTCCGGCGGCGTGTCCTTCCAGAGCAACTCGCTCGGCACAATGGAGGTGCCCACCAGCGATTGATACATGGCATAAACATCGGACGCGCGCTGCGGTTCGTAGGTGCAGAGACTGCCCGGCGCATGAAGAATGCCCGGCGGAATGTCCCAGCCGGTGCCCGGCTCGAGCCGATAGGCCTGCGAGAGATTGGTGATCTTGTTGTCACCCTTGGTGAAATTCAGCAGGCACTCGCGCACCTGTTCGCGGGTGGTGCCCGGCGCAAATCCGAAGAACGTGTAAGGGTACTCCCCGCCGTGGTTGTTGACCTGGGGCGGAAAAAAGTGCGCCTCCGGCTTGCCTTGTTGGCCGGTTAGGCACGCGTGCTCATCACGGTGATGGATATGATGCGGCAACGCCCCTTGGTTGTCGAAGAACTTGGAATACATCGGCCAGGCGGCGTATTCCTGCCAGAGTCGCTCGCCTATCAGGGCTTCCTTCAGTTCGTGCACGGCATCGCGTAACAAGGCCGTGCGCTCCGTCGCGCCGTCCTTGAAGACGAGCGCGCTCAAGCCCTCGTGCACACCTGTTAGGGGACCGTTCTTTGCGGGGGTCGTCGAGGAAAACCAACGTTCGTCGATCCCGCCCCGTTCGCCGCCCAACGCGTAATAGTCGTCGGGATGCAGTTTGATTCGGCGGCCCGGCACGCAGAACGAGCGGGGCACCCAGGTGGGCGTAAGGCGAAGGATGCCCTGGCCCTGGTCCAAGGCGTCATGAATGGCGGTCGTGGTATTCGTATTCATAGATCAAGGGGTGATCACACCTGCCATGGGGCGCGCATTGCGCGTGAGCGCAGCCGGTTGGCCTCGTCATCTCCGACAAACTCGGCCTTGGACAGATCGAATTTCAAATTGCGTTTCAACTGCTCGCAGATGTCGGCAGCCAGGCAAATGCTCATGGCCCGGAACATGACTTCAGGGTTTCCGATCGTGGGTCGGCGGGTGCGGACACAATCGAAGAAATCGCGCACATGGTTCATCGGCCGTTGCGTCCTGGCCGTGTAGTTGGCAAGCACCTTGTTGAATTCCGTCAACAGCCTCGGTGATGAGACATCGGGCTTTGTATAACCATCGGCGGCCGCGACCCAGCCTTCGGGACCATCGAAGCGCTCGCCACAACTGCCGTGCCAGAACGCGCAGTCACCAACCCCGCCGCCCGCCCGGAACAGCACCAACTTCACCCCGTTGGACAAGCGCGTCACCATGGACACGTCCGGCCCCTCATAAGTAAGCTCGATGGAGGAAACATTGCTCATATCGAGTCCGGCCAGGGCCTGGGCCACCGTGTGCGCGCCCCACATCGCGACATCGGTGGCCAAATCATAAAAGTGATACCAGCCGGCTCCGTTCACATAACCGCTGTTGTATGGCCGCCAGGGACTGGAACCGAGCCAGGCATCCCAATCGACCTCATCCTTGGGTGGTTCCGGTTCCGCGGGCAACCAGTCCCGCCGCAGCCCGTCGCGCCACCGGATGTCGGCGTACGCGGTATGAACCTCGCCCAGGCGGCCGGTGCGGGCCATTTCAAAGGCAAACACGTGGTTTGCCTCGCTGAGCCGCTGGGCGCCAGTCTGATAGACCCGGCCATAGCGGCGGGCGGTCTCCACGACCATCTGCCCCTGTGCCATGGTGAGACAGGCAGGTTTTTCGCAATACACATCCTTGCCCGCCTGCATGGCGAGGACGGACGCCGGGGCATGCCAGCGGTCGCCGGTGGCGATCAGCACCGCATCGATGTCGGAGCGCTCGGCTAACAACTCGCGCATGTCCCGGTAGGCCGCGCAATCCTTGTTGTTATATTTGTCGTTCACCGCGTTCATGGCACCCTCGCGGTTGCCCTTCCGCACGTCGCAGACGGCAACGAACCGGACATCGGACTCGCCAAGCATCCAGCCCAGGTCACTGGACCCGCGGCCACCCAGGCCAATGGCTCCCATCACGATCCGCTCGCTCGGCGGCACCGCGCCGCCGCGGCCCAGCACCGCCGCCGGAACGATGTTAGGGACCGCGAACGCGCCGCTGGCCGCGAGCGCCCGCTTGAGCAATTGACGCCGACTCAACGGCACGCCTGGCAACTGCAATTTGGACTCACTCATGGTGGCATTGGTATTCGTGTTCACTTGCTAACCGTGTTGAAACTATCGAATCAAACCCGCCGCACAAGCGGAAAATCCTCCCGGCAACTTATTTTTCATTCTCCATTTGCTTGAGCAATTCCTGCGCCCGCTTGACCAGCGCCGGATTGTCGGCGGCAACCGTCACCACCTTTTCCAGCGCCGCCTTGGCGATGGCAACCTGTTGGTTTTTCTCGCGTTTTTCGGCGATTGCAATGACCGCAGCCACGGCCTCGCGTTTCACGCCGGCATCATCCAGATAGGGAACGGCCAGACCAAGCGATTCGGCATTGGCCAGGCTGCCCAGCGCGCCAAGCAGCAAAAGCTTCTCATCGTTGCGCTGGATCATCGGCACGGACTCCTTGCAGACGGCCAGTCTCTCCGGTGCCGGAATGTCTTTTCGAGCCGCCATGCCGAGGTAGCCGCGAAGGCTCAGGATCTTGTCCACCGGCGTGGCGGAGGTCTTCGCCAGATCCAACAACACCGGGATGGCATCCGCGGTTTTCCACTCGCTGAGCACCCGGATGGCTCCGGAGTGGACATCCTTGTTGGAATCATCGACGGCACCGCGAACCGCCTTGAGGGCCTCGCCGCCACCGGCCACGCACAAGGTCCGCAGCAAGGCCTGCTTGGCCTCGGGAGTGGCCTTGGCCAGCGCCGCCACCAATTGCGGCACGCATTTCGCCTTGTCCGCACCGCCACAAATCGCAGCCAGCGACTTTTCCAGTGCGGCAATCTCGGCCGCATTGGAATTCTTCACCAGTTTGTCTAGCAGACCCGCCAATTCGGCCTCGCTCGCAAGTTCCGCGAAACATCTGACGGCAGCCGATTTCAAGTCTCCATCCTTGTCATCCACGATCAACTGGAGTTGCGGCAGCGCCGTGACGATGCGGCGCTGCTGGACCATGTCGATCATCTTCAACTTCACGGCCTTGTCCGGCGATTCGAGCCCCTTGGTCACCGCCGCGTCCACTTCGGCACCCGGCAGACCGGCGACACCGGCTGCCGCCGCTTGCGCGACTTCCCCGTCCGGATCCTTTAACAACTCGATCAATGGCGCCGCCGCCCCGGCATTGCCGATCTCGGTGGCAGCCCGAATCGCGGCGACGCGGGCCGCCTTGTCCCCCGCCTTGGCCAGGCCGAGCAGGCCCGGCAATGAGGCGACATCGCCGCGCTTGCCTAACACATTGCACAGCATGACCTGTTTCTCGGCGGGAACTTTCGGAAGTTCGGCAGCCAGCGCCGTCGACACGCCGGCCTCCTTCGTTTCCATGGCGGTGCGCTCGGCGGCCGCCACCACGCCGGGGGTGGCGCTGCGAAATGCTTCTAGCAACAATGGAAGGCCGTCCTTGCCCCGTGTGAGGATCGCGCCGCGCCAGGCACCTGCCAGCACCTGGTGGGAAGCCTGTTTCAAATCGCGCAACGTGTCATAAATGGCGATGGCCTTGGGAGCCTGGCCCTTGGCGGCAAGGGCTTCGGCGCAACGGAAGAGGCCCTCACAGATTGAAAGCTGGTTCGCCGCGGCCGCACCGGGCAGGGCGCCGCGCAGGGCGTCCGCAGCCTCGGCAGTGCCGATTTTACCCAAGGCCCGCGCGGCGGCCTGGACGACCCCGGCATCGGGATCCTTCAGAAGGCCTATCAGAGCGGGCACGGCCTTTTCGTCGTGGCGCACACCAACGCTGCCGATCACCCCGATCAACTGCAACCCCTTGAGCTTGCCAAGTTCGGCACGCAACGCCTCATCCACCGCCGGACCCGGCACCGTCTCCAGGCCGTAGCGTGCCATGTGCGCGAGCTTCTCATCGCCCAGCATCGCGGCAAGCACCGGCACGGAATCGGCGGTGCCGATGCGTGCCAGATCGCGGCAGGCATCGGCCTTCTGATTGTATTCCGCATTGGACTTGAGGACTGCGATGAGCTTGGCCTCCTGCTCCTTGGCCGGGGCTTGTGCGAATGATGAATGCAGGCCGCCGCACAACAGCGCGGCAATCAGGGTCAGTTTCAGTTTTGATGGTTTCATGACAGTATTCCTTTGGGTTGAGATTGCTTGTTAGATGATCCACGGTTCGCGCATGGCGCGTGAGCGCAGGCGATTGGCTTCCGCGTCGTTGACGAATTCCGCCTTCACAGGGTCGAACTTCACGTCGCGTTTGAGCCACATGCAAATGTTGGCGGCGTGCACGGTGGACATCGAGCGGTACATCACCTCGGGATTGGCCACCGTCTTGCGGCGGCTGCGAATGCAGTTGAAGAAATCGCGCACATGGTTCATCGGCCGCTGCGTTCTGGCCATGTATTCGGCAACCACCTTTTTGAAATCCGCGAGCAGCGCCGGCGACGAGGCGTCCGGCTTGGAATAACCGTCGGCGGCCGCGACCCAACCTTCCGGGCCGTCGAAGCGCTCGCCACACGAGCCGTGCCAATATTTGTCGCCGCGCGAGAGGATCATCTTAACGCCGTCGGCGAAGGTGGTGACCATCCCGTCGCCGGTGGGATTGTCAACATACTTGTAATCGACCGGCGAGGTGTCCAACGCGTTGATGCCCGCCTGTGCCTGGGCGAAGGTGTGGGCACCCCACTCGCCGATACAACTGGTATGGAAATCGTAAATGCCGCGCCAGCCGCCGGTCACATAACTCGAGTTATAGGGTCGCCACGGGCAGGCACCGAGCCAGATATCCCAATCGACCTCGTCCTTGGGCGGCTCCGGTTGCGCCGGCTTGATGTCGTTACCCATGATCGCCGCATCCCAGGGGGCGATGTGGGCATAGGCGGTATGCACCTTGCCGAGGCGGCCGGAGCGCGCGGTTTCGATCGCGAACACGTGATTGGCCTCGCTGAGCCGCTGGGTACCCGTCTGATAGATCCGGCCATACCGGTTGGCGGTATCCACCACGGCCCGGCCCTCGGCGATCGTCATGCACGAGGGTTTTTCCGAATAGACATCCTTTCCGGCGCGCATGGCGAGAATGGAGGCCAGCGCGTGCCAGTGGTCGCCGGTGGCGATGAGCACGCCGTCGATATCCGTCCGCTCGGCCAGAAACTCGCGGATATCCCGGTGCATCGTGCAATCCTTGGTTCCATACTTGTTGTCGATCGTCTGTTTGACCGCTTCCCGCCGATCCTTCCTGATGTCACAGATGGCAACGAACTGGACATCGGGCTCGCCCATCATCCACTCCAAGTCCGAGCCGCCGCGCGCGTTGATACCAATGCCTCCCATCACGATGCGCTCGCTCGGTGCGACCGCCCCACCCCGGCCCAGTGCCGACGCCGGGATGATGCACGGAATGGCAAATACGCTGCTGGCAGCAACGCTTCGTTTAAGGAACCGTCTGCGTGACAGTGATGAATTATTGTTAGTATCGTTCTTCATGGTCGTTATTTCAATTCCTTCAGCATGAGATTCTTGAACTGCACCTTCATCGGCGCTCCGGGATGCATCTGCAGCGCGATGATACCGCTCCTTACCGAGGTGCTGGCGTCATTGTCGGTGATCTGGCACATCAGGATGGTGTTGACATAGAGCGTGATATCGGGCCCCTTGCAGGTGATGCGATAGGTGTTCCATTCACCCGGCTTGTAAACCTTGAGCAACTCGGCGGAATCGCCGATTTTCTGCACCTCTTTCTTGCCATCGGCGGTAATGGTCACTTTCTCACCGCGCGCCCCGATCAAACCGCGTGCGTGATGATAGACGAATCCCACCAGGCTGCCGTCGCCGGTCATGTCCGCCTGATAGCCGAAGGTGTCCCATTTGGGCCGGGTCTCGGAGCGGATCTGGACGCCGGAATTGGCGGCGGCGCTCAATTTGAATTCGCAAGTCAGTTCAAAGTCGGCCGGCTTGCCGCCTTTCCAGATCAGGTAATTGCATTCCGTGCAGGGCTTCTGCGGCGTGCTTTCGGCTGTTAGGGCGCCGTCCTCCACCGTCCACCAACCCGGCGCGCCATCCCAACCTGTCAGGTCCTTGCCGTTGAACAGGCTGACCTCCTTGCCTGCCGATGCCGCCTTCAGGACGGCACCGGCGCGTGCGGCTAGATTCGCGTCCTTGTTGATTTTGACGACTTTCTCCATGACGGGAAGGACATCCGCGGGCGCGTCCTTGACCAGTCGCTCGGCGATGGCCACGCATGCCAGACACGCCTCCGCGGTGAGCGCCGCATTGTCAAGATGCTGCGCGGCCAATGCCAATGAAGCCGTGTCCCCGGCAGTGCCCAGCGATCCTAACAGGATTTTCTTCTCGTCGTCGCGCTGCACCAGGGCGGCCGCTTCCTTGCACATTGCCAGCTTCTGCGAGGCCGACACGTCCTTCTCACCACTCACCCGGATGTATCCCCTCAGGGCAAGCAGCTTATAGGTCGGATCGGGAGATGTCTTGGCCAGCGCGAGCAGGTCCGGCGCCGCTTCCGCCGTGCTCCATTCGCAGATGAGCCGGGTCGCCGTGTCCCGGACGTCTTTGTTAGAGTCGGACATCGCGGCGCGGATGGCCAGCAACGACTTGGAGGCGACCACCGAGCGCAGGAGACGAAGGAGCGCGCACTTCTGGGCAGGTTGCGCCGCCGCAAGGCCGGCGATCAAGGTTCCGGCACAGGCATCCCGATCCGTTTGGCGGCCGCAAATCGTGGCCGCCGCCTGTTCCCCGGCCTTGGAATCTTCTTCGGAGCGGTTCCTCACCAGGATCTCAACCACGGCGCCAAGATCCGCGAGGCTGCCAAGCTCGCGCAGGGCGCCGAGGCAATTGACACAGACCGCCGGGTCCGCATCCTCGCGCGCCACTTTCGCGACGGTCGGCATGGCGCTGTAAATCGCCCGCCTGCTGATCATATCCGCCCCGGTGAGGCGAGCCGTGGATTCCTGCGAGGCCAGCAGACCGGTGCATGTCGCATCGGCTTCAGGCGAGGGAAACTTCACAATGGCAGTCTGTGCAGCCTTGGCGATCCCGCCGTCAGGACCGACGGCGATTTCGACAAGGCGGGGCAGGGCCGAAACATCGCCCACACGGGTCAGTGCGCCAATGGCGGCAATGCATACGTTGGCCGGGCTGTTTTTTGTTAGGGCAAGCAAAGTCGGCACCACGGACTTGTCACCACGGACGCCGAGCGCTTCAATCACGTAAACCTGTTTCTCCGGCGGAAGTTTGCCCACCTCGGCCGTTAGAGCTTTGGTCAGGCCGGCACCCGGCAAGTCATGAGCCAGGCCCATTGCCACCGCGACCATGCCGGCATCGTCGCCCTTGAGTTGTTCGATGAGCAGCGGAATCCCGGCGGCCTGCTTTGCGACAATGAAACCGCGCATGGCCTCCATGCGAATGTGGCGGGGGGCCTGCAACCTACCCACCTGCTCACAGATCGCGGCCGCCCTGTCATTCTTGCCCAGCGCGATGAACTGATCGGCGTTTCTCAAGCAGGCTTCACAGATCACCGGCAGCATCGCCGGCGTGGCACCTGTTAGAGCCTGTCCAAGCGCCGATGCCGCCTGCTCGCCCCCGATGCGCCCCAGGGCCGCGGCCGCGGCGGACATCAGGTCCGGATCGGGATCCTTCAACTTCTGCGACAGCCAGTCGACCGCCTTTTCGTCACGCCGTTTGCCTATCGAATTGATCACGCCGAGCTGCAGTTTGCCCTGCAACTTGCTCATGGCGTCGCGCAGCGCGACGTCAACCGCCGGATCCGGAATGGCTTCCAAGCCGATCCGCGCCCACGAGGCCAGCTTCTCGTCGGAAAGCAGGGCGGCCAGCGCGGGAACCGCGGCTTTCGTCCCACAAATGGCCAGCCGCTTGCACGTGATCGCCTTCTCCTGAGGCGCGGCGTTCGATTGCAACACCGCGATCAATTTGTCCTCCTGGGTTTCAGAGGCGGGAGCGGCGACTGCGGCGGCGATCCCGCCGACTGTTAGGAAGCAGGCGATCAGAACCGGACGGATGGGGAACGTGTTCATCATATGCATCGTTAAATTGGTTGGATCCGGGTTCGATTGGCGTGCCACATGCATGTTAGATCCGCCATGGTTCGCGCAGGGCCTCGGAGCGCAAGCGGTTGGCCTCATCGTCGCCGATGAACTCGTTTTTCACCGGATCGAATTTCACCTTGCGTTTGAGGAATTGGGCGATGTTGGCGGCGTGGCAGACGATATGGGACTGGCAGGCGACGCTGGCATTTGCCCGCGGTTGATTGCGCGATTTCACGCAATCGAAGAAATTGCGAATATGGAAATTCGCCGGATAGCCGCTGCTCTTGGGCCGTTTGCCGCCGATCAAATCCATCGAGCTGGCAAACAGATCTCCGTTGTCGCCGGTTTCGACCCAGCCTTTCTCGCCTTCGTAGCGCACCGGGCACGAGCCCGAGTTGAGCCAACCGTCGTCGCGAATGACCAGCTTGACGCCCGTGGCATACTTGGCGTAAAGGCGGTTGCCTTCCGGCCAGTACTCGACCGGCGCGGTATCGTCGCTTTGATTGGCCCACTGGCAGAGATCGACGCAATGCGAGCCCCACTCCAGGCAGCCGCCGCCAACCAGCCCGCCGCCCTTTTCAAAACCGCCGCCGTTATGGAGGATTGCGTTGTTGAACGGGCGCCACGCGGCAGGTCCGAGATACATGTCCCAGTCCGCCACATCTTTGCCGGGGTCCGGTTCCGCGGCGGGCCAGCCGCTGGATTCGGTTGCAAGGCCGGCCGGATGGGCGTGCAGGATTGTTAGCTTGCCGAGTTTGCCGCGCTGCGCCAGTTCGGCCGCAAATTCAAAATTGGGCAGGCTGCGGCGCTGGGTTCCGGCCTGGAGCAGGCGGCCGGTGCGGCGGAACGTCTCGGCCAGGATCAGGCTTTCGGCGATGTTCTTGGTGCAGGGTTTCTCGCAATAGACATCCTTGCCGGCCTTGGCCGCCGTGATCGAGGCCAGCGCGTGCCAGTTAGGACCGGTGGCGATCAGCACCGCATCGATGTCGGGGCGTGCCAGCAACTCGCGGAAATCCGTGTACATCGCGCAATCCTTGTTGCCGTATTTGTTGTCGACCTGTTGTTTGGCCGCCACGCGGCGTTCCGCACGCACATCGCAGACGGCCACACAGCGCGCGTCCTGCTCTTCTAACATGCAGCCGAGGTCGTAGCTGCCCCGGCCGCCGATCCCGATCGCTCCCAAGGTGATTTTCTCGCCGGGGGCAACCGCGCCATCGCGGCCAAGCGCCGCCGCGGGTATGAAACACGGCAGCGCCATGGCACCGCCGGTCAGGGCGGTGGCTTTCAGAAACCGCCTGCGCGAGGACACCCCAATCGATGAATCTGACTGCATGGGCTCACTACTTTGCCCCCGTTTCGCGTCTTACAACTATTTTCCTGCCGCTTGGCCGGAATTGCCGTCCCTGTTTCGTTAGGGTCCTCAACGAGGCCCCGGAAGGCGTTGCCACCGTCCCCCTAGCCTGGGTTGAACAATTTCCAAATAATCCCTTGGCACACCGGGCGGGATGCGTATGGTCATTGGCAAGTGAAACTTCCCATTAACATCATTTCGAGCCGTGCGCTGCTGCTGCTGCCGCTGCTTGTGGTGTGGCCAACAACCGGGTCGTTGCGTGCCGGCGAGAACTGGCCGCAGTTTCGCGGCCCGCGCGGCGACGGTCAATCGCCGGCGCAGGGTTTGCCGCTCACGTTTGGCGAAGGGCAGAACGTGCGCTGGACAACCCCGGTGCATGGCAAGGCGTGGTCGTCGCCAGTGGTGTGGGGCGAACAAATCTGGCTAAGCACCGCCACCAAGGATGGCAAGGAATTGGGAGCGGTTTGCATCGACCCCGAGTCGGGGAAAATCGTGCACGACGTGGTGGTGTTCAAGCCCGCCAAGCCGCAGTTCTGCCATCCGATGAATAGCTATGGCACATCCACTCCCGTTATCGAAAAGGGCCGGATCTATCTGCATTTCGGCGTGCACGGCACCGCCTGCCTCGATACCGCCACCGCCAAGACGTTGTGGACGCGGGAGGATTTCTCCTGCGACCATTTTCGCGGCCCGGCGTCGTCGCCCATCGTGGTGGACGAGTTGCTCGTGCTCACGTTCGATGGCGTCGATGTGCAATACCTGGTGGCGCTCGACAAGCTAACAGGCAAGACCGTTTGGAAGCGCGACCGCAAGACCGTCTTTGATACCGACGAAACGGACTATCACAAGGCCTACTCGACGCCGGCGATCATCTCGGTGCAAGGCAAGCGGCAACTGGTGAGTCCCGGCGCCGGCGCCGTGATGGCCTATGTGCTGACAACGGGTGAGGAGATATGGCGGGTGCGCAGCGGCGGCATGAACGCGGCGGCCCTGCCGCTGTTCGGCAACGGTCTGGTCTATGCCACCAGCGCGGCCGGCGGCTACCAGCTTTACGCGGTGCGACCCGACGGGCATGGTGATGTGACCGACACCCACGTGGCCTGGAAGTTTGACAAGAACGTCCCGACGCGCTCCTCACAGATTCTGGTGGGCGAGCGCTTGTTCATGATCAGCGACGCGGGGGTGATCTCGTGCGTCGATGCCAAGTCCGGCCAGAGCGTGTGGCAGAAACGCCTGGGAGGCGCCTTCTCCGCCTCGCCGCTGCTTGCCGAAGGACATATCTATTTCTTCGGCGAAGATGGCGAGGTCCCCGTGGTGGCGGCCGCCGACGAATACAAGTTGTTGGCTAACAATCATCTCGGCGACGGCTTCATGGCCTCGCCCGCGGTTTACGCCAACTCGCTCATTCTGCGTTCGCGCACCCATCTCTATCGGATTGAGAAGTGAGGTGAGGCATTCTCACTCTGCTTCCGCATCCCCGTCCTCCAACACCTCCCGCACCTGGCGAATCAACTCCCGGGTTTCTGTTAGAATCCCGGTTGCTTCCCGCCGCACGCGGGCACGCCACCGGGGAGTGGCAAGACCCGCCTTGTCGTCAATGCGCCATGCCATGAGGCCGGGATGTACCCGGCCCGGCGGGGATTGCCAGCGATTTTTGTGGCCGGGAGGAACTTGCCGGGAGGAACTTGCTTGCGGAAACGGGAAATCCGGCGACAGTGCGGCGACCCGCCAAACCGCCATGGATCCACTGCTACTCAAAACCCTGCATCTTGTCGGCGTGTTTGCGCTGTTCACCTCGCTTGGCGCCATGTTGTTGGCGGGCTCGGGCAAGAAGTCGGCATCGATGCTGCACGGGATTTCGCTGCTGCTCATCATCGCGATGGGCTTTGCGATGCTCAAGAAACCGCCGATGGGCCAGTCCTGGTGGATGATCAAGCTGGCGATGTGGGTGTTTCTCGGCGCGGCCCCGGTTTTGGCGAAGCGCAAAGTGCTGCCGAGCGGGGTGGTGATGATCCTTTGCCTCGCGGCGGCGGCACTGGCCGCATGGCTCGGCCTGAGAAGACCGTTTTGAGGCCGGATTGCGGGCATGCGGGTGGGGCTGAGGGTCCGGGACCGCGCAAATCCTGCCATTCGCTTGACTGATTCTGCCCGAATGGCGGCTTGCGCTTGTCAAGTCGCGGTGGAGCGCCTATTGCTCGCTGGCGCCCGTTGCGACCTCGCCGACGAGTATTTTCAAACCAGCCATGAATGCCATTATAGCCAGCCTCACCGCCATCTGGACCTCCTCGATTGGGAAAAAGATCATTGTTGCCCTCACCGGAGCCTATTTGGTGTTGTTCGTGGCCGGCCATTTGGTGGGAAATCTGCTGGTGTTCGCCGGCCGCGAGGCCTTCAACGAGTACGCGTATTTCCTCCATCACATGATCCACGGCGTCGGCATCTGGCTGTTCCGCCTCGTCATGGTGGCGGCGGTGGCGCTGCACGTGGCGGCCACCGTGAGTCTGACGCTGCAGAATCGCGCCGCCCGCAAACCCTACGAATGCAAGGCGGTCATCCAGGCCACCGTCTCGTCCCGCTGGATGATTTGGTCGGGCCTGACGCTCCTCGGCTTTCTCATCTACCACATGCTGCATTTCACCATCCGCGTGGGCAACCAATATGACACGCTCGACCGCTACCAAACCACGCTCGAGGGCAAGCCCGCCCACGATGCCTGGCAAATGGTCGTCGACGGCTTCAGTTGGGGGCCCGCCACGTTTTTCTACGTCGTGGCCATGACGATGCTCTGCAGCCACTTGAGCCACGGCGTCGCTTCGATTTTCCAGACGCTGGGGCTGCGCTTCAAGAAGAGCGAGAGCGCCCTCCGGTGCCTGTCCCTCGGCTATGCCATGGTGATCTGGATCGGCTTCATCTCCATCCCGCTCGCGATCTATTTCGGCCTCGTGAAGTCCTGATTCCACCCTCAATTCCCACATCACACTCCCATGATCCTCGACAGCAAAATCCCATCCGGTCCGCTTGAGCTGAAATGGTCCAAGCACAAGATGGACTCGAAGCTCATCAATCCGGCTAACAAGCGGAAATACACCATTCTCATCGTGGGATCCGGCCTGGCCGGTGGCGCCGCCGCGGCCTCGCTCGCCGAGATGGGCTATCAGGTGAAGTGCTTCTGCTACCAGGACAGCCCGCGCCGCGCCCACTCGATTGCCGCCCAAGGGGGCATCAATGCCGCCAAGAACTATCAGAATGATGGCGACTCGGTGCGGCGGCTGTTTTACGACACCATCAAGGGCGGCGACTTCCGCGCCCGCGAAGGCAATGTCTATCGGTTGGCCGAGGTGTCCAACGCGATCATCGACCAATGCGTCGCCCAGGGCGTGCCTTTCGCCCGTGAGTACGGCGGTTTGTTAGACAACCGTTCGTTCGGAGGCTCGCAGGTGTCGCGCACGTTTTATGCCCGCGGCCAGACCGGCCAACAACTCCTCATTGGCTGCTACCAGGCCTTGGAAAAGGAAATCCACAAGGGCGGGGTGAAGATGTATCCGCGCAGCGAGATGCTGGATCTGGTACTCGTCGGCGGCCATGCCAAGGGCATTGTGGTGCGCGATCTGGCGACGGGTGAAATCACCAGCCACGCCGGGGATGCGGTGATTCTGGCCACCGGCGGCTATGGCAACGTGTTCTTCCTCTCCACCAACGCGATGGGTTGCAACGTCACCGCCGCCTGGCGGGCGGCGCGGCGCGGTGCCTTGTTCGCCAACCCCTGTTTCACCCAGATCCATCCGACCTGCATTCCGGTCAGCGGTGATTACCAGTCAAAGCTCACCCTGATGTCCGAATCGCTCCGCAACGACGGCCGCATCTGGGTGCCGAAATCCAAGGAAGTCGCCCAAAAACTGCAGAAAAAGCAGCTCAATCCCGCCGACGTGGCGGAGGCTGATCGCGATTATTACCTCGAGCGGAAATACCCGTCCTTCGGCAACCTCTCACCGCGCGACATTTCCTCCCGTGCCGCCAAGGAGGCCTGTGACGACGGCCGCGGCATCGCCCCCACCGGTCTGGGCGTGTATCTGGATTTCCGCGATGCCACCAAGCGCCTCGGCGAGGACACCATCCGCTCCCGCTACGGCAATCTGTTTCAAATGTATGAGAAAATCACCGGCGAGAATCCCTATCAACTCCCGATGATGATCTATCCGGCCGTCCACTACGCGATGGGCGGCTTGTGGGTGGACTACAACCTCATGTCTAACATGCCTGGCCTGCATGTGCTCGGCGAGGCGAATTTCTCCGACCACGGTGCCAACCGTCTCGGTGCCTCGGCGCTGATGCAGGGGCTGGCCGACGGCTATTTTGTCATTCCCACCACCATCGCCAACTACCTGGTGACCCAGAAGCCCGGCAGCGTCGGCACCGCAATGCCCGAGTTCAAGCAAACCGAAACGGAAGTCCGTGAGCGCACCGGCAGGTTGCTCGCCATCCAGGGCCGCCGCACGGTGGATTCCTTCCATCGGGAACTGGGCATGACCATGTGGCACGATTGTGGCATGGCCCGCTCCCGCGAGGGTCTAACCGAAGCGCTGGGGAAAATCCCGTCCATCCGCGAGGAGTTCTGGAAAAACGTCCGCATCCCCGGCTCCGGCGAAAATGCCAACATGGAACTCGAGAAGGCCGGCCGGGTCGCCGACTTCCTCGAATTCGCCGAGATGCTCTGCTACGACGCCCGCGACCGCGAGGAATCCTGCGGCGGGCATTTCCGCGTCGAACACCAGTTCTTCGAGACCGACCCCGAGGTCGTCGCGGGCAACACCCAGGCGGGCGAGGCCAAGCGCGATGACGCGAATTTCTCCCATGTCTCGGCATGGGAATACAAGGGACCGGATGCGCCTCCCGTGCTGCACAAGGAACCCCTGGTATTCGAGGACGTCCACGTTTCCATTCGCAGCTACGCGTGAGGTGGCTGCCGCGTCCCGCGGCAGGCCGTGGCGGCGGCGTCTCGCCGCCAGTCCACCCGTACAGGCGTGTTGAACATCCTGCGCCGCAGGCGCCAATGCCCCTTGCCATCGCCCTGCCGACGTGATTTCATCCGCCGCGGATGGACTTCACTGAGATCGACCGCGAGGACTTCCGCAACCTGCTAGAGGAGATCGGCAACACCCGGATGCCCTTTGGCAAGTTCGGGAGCAAGGCCTATCCGCCGCACGGCGTGCCGCTCATCGACCTGCCGCCCGAGTACCTGGCGTGGTTCAAGGAACACGGGTTTCCCAAAGGCCGGCTGGGTGAATTGATGGCCCAGGTCTTTGAATTCAAGGCGGTGGGCATGGACTCCGTTTTCGACCCCATCCGCCGGGCCACCGGCGGGCGCTTTCCGCTCCACCACCAGCGGACGAAGTCGTTCCGGTTTGACGATTGATTCTTGGCAGGCGTGCCGGCTTCAGCCAGCCGGTCACTCCCACGCGCCACGCAATGGCAACTTCGCAGACGGCCCGATTTTGATGAATTTACCGGCTTGACACCGCCGGGGCGGGGGGCACACCCTCGCGCCACATGAAACGAAACGCTCTCGTCCTTGCGGTGCTGGCTTGTGTGTCCGTCCTTTCGTCCTGCGCCTCGGACTCCAGTTCGGCCACTGGGATTAGCGGGGCCGCCACCCGCCTGGTCCAAAGTGCCAGTCGTCTGGCGGGAAACGCCTCCCACCTTGCCGGGATGTGATTGCCGCTATCAGGCAAAACGTGAAATCACCCGCCCTGGAGCGGCTCTGCGGGCAAAGCACCTCCCGGTGGCATCCCAAATCTGCACTTCAAAAGATTTACCGGCTTGACTCGGTCGGATCGTGATAATAACCCTTGCGCGCCATGAAACGAATTGCTCACTTCCTTGCGCTGCTGGTCTGCGTATCCGCCCTGTCGTCCTGTGGCGCGGCCCGCAGTCTGGCCGGCGTCGTAGGCCGGGCGGCCCAAAGCGCCGGCCATTTGGCCGGCATGTGACCGCCACTGTCAGGCAAGGAGCGCAACCGTCCGGCTGTGATCGGGTGCAACGGTAAAGCGCAACCAAACGGCGTCCTGGGGCAGTAGTTCGGGGAACTTATCGGCCCACTCGACGATGACCACGCCCTCGGCGTCGAGGTATTCATCCCAGCCCAGGGCAAGCACCTCCGCAGCGCTTTCCAGGCGGTAAAAATCAAAGTGAAAGACGACCATGCGCCCGCCGCGGTACTCGTGCAGCAAGGGAAACGAGGGACTGGTCACTTCCAGCGGACATCCCAACGCGGCCACCAGGCCCTTGGTCCAATGGGTTTTTCCCGACCCCAGGCCGCCCACCAACGCGATGACCGAGCCGGATTTCACCGCCGTCGCGGCGGCCCGCCCGAGGTCTGTCATTGCTGCCGCTGATTCCGCGCGTCCTTGCATGCCCGCTGTGAAAACCGTAATCCCCGCCCCGCGTCCACTCAAAAAATCCCGCCACGTCAATCAGGTCTTTTGTTCGATGAGGCGGAAGCGCGAGTGATAGGTGCCATTGTTGAATTGCCGGCAGCAGGCGTAACAGGCGACCATCGGGCGGATCGGTTTGACGCGCCGCAAGGTGGTCAGGCAACTCGGGCAAATGTAGATGTAGTTGCGCTTCATCCTGCGGCGCTTGAATGGCAGCGTGTGGAACGGCTGTTCGTTGGGAATGCCCAATTCCACACAGGCGGCCTGCCATTCCGGTCCGTGGGGGTCGGTGTGGCGCCGCCCCGCCCGCTCGTAGGCGACGAGGTGGGCGAGTTCGTGTTTGAGGGTGCGCCAGAGTTCTTCGGGCGGCAGGGCTTTGAGCTTGGGATTTAGCTCGATGGAGCGGTCCGGCCACCATGCACGCCCGGCGGTGGTTTGCATCCGCGCGTTCCAAGACACCCTAACACGGCGCGACAATTCCGGCAAATTCAACAATTTGCAGGTCTCCGCACACCATGCCGCGAGCCCGCAATCGTCATTGACAGGCCGCTCTTGCACCGGCGGCGGGGACGCTCGCACGCGCAGCCACGAGACCCATCGGAATTCCAACTGTGACATCAGGCGACCCATGCGCGCAACGCCTAGCAGGATTCCCGCCGGTTTGCAATAAGAGTATCACCGAAATGCAAAAAAATCCGAAATTGCGCGAGGCCGGATCCGGGTGGCGGCCGATCCGGTTCGCTTGGGATATATTAACTGCAAAGGGACGCAAATGAGCACGGATAATGCCCGATTGAACTCCCCCGTCCTCGGCGTTCAATCGGGGGACATATCCCCCTCTTCCTGCGTGAGAACCGGACCGGCCGTGGCGGCCGTCGTGCGAGTTTTTGCAATCTTTTCCATTTTTGCATTGCCAGCGGCCGCAGGGCGGGCCAATCTCTGCGCCCCGCGATTCCCTTCCCATTCCCACGATGTCCAAGCACAACAGCCTCAAATCCAGTGCCACCGTCGGCGGCAAACGCTCCGTCCTCAAACGCTTCGAGCGCGTCAAACTCCTCAGGGAGCGTGGCGAGTGGACGGACGGCCGGTCGCCCGTGGGCCTGCCCAAAACGAAACACGAGGGCTAGTTCCCCCTGCGGGTTTTCCCATGCATCGTGCGCGGATCCGGCCAGGTTCCGCGCCGGTTGCCTTTCAAGCCTACCTCCATGATCGACGGAACCCGCCTCAACAAATTCCTCGCCTCCTGCGCCGTCGGATCCCGCCGCGCCTGCGATGAATTGATCCAGGCGGGGCGAGTCGATGTCAACGGCAAGTCCTGCACCAAGCTGGCCACCCGCATCCAGGCGGGCGATCATGTCAAGGTGGATGGCCGCCGGGTGGCACCGCGGCAGGTCACCATCGTGGCCTTTCACAAGCCCCGCGGTTATGTCTGCTCGCGCGAGGACGAACTCGGCCGCGATACCATCTATGCGCTGTTGCCCGGCACGCTGCACTCGTTGCACCACGTCGGCCGGCTGGACCGCGATTCGGAAGGGCTGCTCATTCTAACCAACGACGGCGACCTCTCGCAGCGACTGATGCACCCGTCCAAAGCGGTGGAAAAGGAATACCTTGTCACTGCCAACCAGTCCTTTGAAAACGCCCATCTCGATCAGTTTCTCGAAGGGGTATACACCGAAGGCGGCAAACTCCGCGCCAAGGCGATCGAACGGCTCTCGGCCCGCCGCATCAGGGTGGTGCTGGATCACGGTGCCAAACGCCAGATCCGCGTGATGTTTGAAACCATGGGCTACACGGTCACCAAACTGCTGCGCGTGCGAATCGGCCAATTGTGGCTCGGCGATCTGGAACCCGGACACTGGGCGGTGCTCACGCCGCCGGAAGTGGCCATGTTGCTAGGCGCCGCCGCTCCAACAAAAAAGCGCGCCACCGCGCCACCGGTCAGGAAAAATAGCCGCTAACCGCTTTGGTCCGCTTGCCTTGCGGCGCATCATCAATTAGAGTCCGTTTCTGCCGAGTTTCTCGCAGACGCTCCTTCGACGCCCTTTCCGTCACCCGAATCGACATCGCATGACCACCACCCGCTATTTCATCGCCCGTCTGGGCCAAGCCTTCGGCATCTACCGGCGCAGTCAACGCATGGGCGACGCCGCCAGTGAAATGCACCTGTTGCGCGAGGCGGAAGCCCACCTTGGCATGGAAATCTGGCAGAAGGTGGATTCCATCGAACGCCTCTCCGTCGAATACTGGAACCTGCGCAAACTCGTCAAAGACCGCGAGAGCGTGATCGCCCAACTCGAGCAATGCGAACAACGCCTCGAGGAGACTCACAAAGGTCGCGCCGACCTGCTCAGTGCCTCCGCCACTCCACAGTCCGAGCTTTATGAGGAGCGCCTCGCCGTCATCACCACCCTCGAACAACTCACCCTTGAGCGGGATCGCATCGTCGTCGAGGCCCGCGACGTGCGCCGGATTCACGATGGACTCAAGATCAAGATCGACGTGCTCAGCCGCGAGCAAAACCCATCTTCCGAGCGTGCCGCGGAACTCGGGAAAGTCAAACAACGCCTCGCCGAACTCAAGCAGCAGTTTGTGGCCCTCAGGGAACAACGCAGCGCGGTGGGCGTCAAAATCGAAGAGGGCGACAAGCAACTCGACCAAATCGCGCTCGACATCGAAAACTTCAAGAACGAACGCCGCTCGCAGGCTTCGGAGGTTTTCAAAGTCATCGGCGAAGCCAACCGGAAAATCTCGCTCTTGCGTGCCGAACTCGGGCTGCTAGACACCCGCATGCACCAACTACAGAGCGAAATCGGCCGCTATGTGAGCCGCCACTCCTTCAATGACAAGCGTTGTGCCGAAACGATCAAAGCCCACCGTGGCCTCGTCGATGTGATGCGAGCCCTGCGCCGCTCCGTGGCCCTCAACCACCGTCTTGGCAACCGCTACTGAGATGCGGCTGCTCAGCCCCGCATCACCGTCACCACCAACACCGCCTCGAACCCGGCACGCCGGAGGGTTGAGGCGCAGGCCTCCACCGTCGATCCGGTGGTCAGAACATCGTCTATCAGAATAGCCCCTGCGGCGGATGTGTCAAGATGCCGCCGCCCGGCGGATGTTAGAGCAAAGGCGCCATGCAGGTTCTTGAGCCGTTCCTTACGCCCTAACAAGGCCTGGGTGTCGGTGCGACGGATCCGCGCCAGCGCCGCCAGCAGCGGCAGTCCGGTTAGTTGCGCCACGACCCGTGCGATCTCCGCCGCCTGATTGAAATTCCGATGCTGAAACCGCGAGCGGTGCAGGGGCACCGGCACCAGCGGCCACTGCGCCGCGAGCGCGGGCTGGAGCCGCTCATCGGTGAAGGCTTCCGCAGCCAGGCGCCCCAACTCCTCCGCCAGATGAATCGCCCGACCGTATTTCAACTGGTGCACCAGCTCGCGGGTGCGCTCGTCCCGCAGCATTGCCGGGCGGGCAAACTCGAAGGCAAAGGCCAGCTCGCCGCAATTGTGGCATTGGAACTCCCCCTCGATCCTGCCGTGGAACGGTTCCGCACACTTCGCGCAGAACGGTGGCGTGAGCCGCGGCAATTCCCCCGCGCACCCATCACACAGCGAGCGGCCGTATTTCAGCACTTCACCACAAAGCGCACACTGCGGAGTGTACACCAAGTCGAGCAGCCGGGCGAACAGCTTCGACCAGCGGGAGTCCTCCTTGCGCATGTCCCATTCTAACGCCCTCACGGTGATTGGAAAGTCTCATCTGGCGCCTTGCCGACCATTGAGGGCGGGACGAGGCATTGAGTTGCCCCGCCGGTCTCTCCGAACCGGACTGGCGGCGCCCCCATTCATCGAGAAAGTTATCGCGACTCACTGGCAGGGAGTGCACGCAAGCGTCACTCCGGCGGCATCAGGACATGGACTTGGCCGGGCTGGAACTCAGCAAGGCGGCGGAACACTTCCGGCATCAGGCGTGGGCGATCAGGAGTTCACTGGCTTCTTCCAGCAGGGCCACCGCCTGCTCCCGACTAACCGTCGGAAAATCCTCCAGGAACTCGTCAATCGTGTCGCCGCCTTCGAGATAATCAATGAGCGTGCGGGCGGGAACCCGCGTGCCAGCGAAACACGGCTCGCCCCCCATGATTTCAGGATCAACTTTGACAACGGTGTTGGTCGGCATGCCGCTAAGTAACCCCACCTTGTCCCGGATGGCAACCTCATTTCTCCGCCCCGTCCGCTTCAAGGTCCACGACTTGCGCGGACTTCTCGCGGACTCTGATTCCGGCATTGAGGTTTATCAGCGCCCGCGGGCCGCTGCTCGCGCCCGATTTGTCCAGGCCAGATATCAAGTCTCTTGCGGGCGATGACGCGGCCTGCGGTGAGTCATGGGCGCTCGCCGCGTAGGCCGCTGCCGGCCTGCCGTTTGCATACACTTGAGAGCCACCGTGGAACTGGTCGGCCGCATGCCTGTCTCGGGCAAAAATATCCAATTTCCGCCCTTCCGATAAGGAGAGAGAAGCGTGAGTGCCATCTTTATCTGCTAGGCTTTTTCAAGCCATAACTCATTGATTTCCAACCGGAGCCGCTGGTCGGATTCGAACCGACGACCTGCTCATTACGAATGAGCTGCTCTACCCCTGAGCTACAGCGGCTTTTCGGACTTCGCCGGGTTTGGTGCGGAAATATCACACGATCACCTTTTGATCGTCTCGCCACGGCTTTTTAGGCGGGCGAGAGGAGGATGCAAGCCTAAATTCGACCGCTGTCGGCGACTGTATCCCCGGTAAGGAACCGCCCCCGTTCCACACGCCCCCAGTCCATGCTATCGTAAGTACCCCGGAAGTGGATCGTCTCCCCGCAGTATCCTTGCCCATGGCGACGCACCCTGGAGCCGCGAATCCGCTTGCAATAGCCCCCACATCAACTATCTCCAACCCCGTCAGCCAAGCCCTCCTGGTTCTATCGGATTAGCGGAAGACTGACCGCCCCCATTTCCATGCGCTCCAATCCCAAGAGCCGTTTTCCGGAAGCCGCCGCCGCGGGCGTCGTGGCGCTCATGCTGGCTGCCATCGTGATTGCTGCTGAAGAGGATGTTGCCGACTGGCGGCCGGAATTATTGGAGGACGAAGGCATCTCGCTCAGCACCGACGCATTGCAGGAATTGCAGAAGGGATTTGAGATTTCGTCAGACCGGCTGGAGAAGGCGCTTGTTCAACTCGGGGCGGATGAGTTTGTGACACGCGAGCAGGCTCAGCGGGACATTCTCCTGATGGGCAGGGAAGTTCTGCCGTCGCTTCGCCGCCTGCCATCGTCCGACGACCCGGAAGTGCGGATGCGACTGGCCGCGATTGAGCAAACCCTTTCGGCGAACGGGCGCTGGGCGAAGGCGGATTTGTTGCGACATGCGGTTACCAGCCTGTTGCGCGAGCGTTTGAGCAAGGACGCGGGCGAGCCGGCGAACCTTGTTTTCGCGGAATTCTTCCGGCACGCGGCACCCTCCCTTGCTGATGGATACCGGCGCTTTCGTTTTGAAGCCGACAAGGGAATGATCGGCCTGGTTTCGGAAGGGGTCTTGCGGATGAAGGGGAATCACGCGGGCGATGGCGACCAGAGGTTGTTGCTCGACGCGAAAGAACTGACCGGCAAGGATGAGTTGCCGGATGATTTCCGGATCGAAGTCAAGCTCGGGGGCGAAGCCGGGGGCGAGGGGGCCTATCATGTGGGGGTGTCTGTCGGGCATGTCCGGGCGTTGTATCATCCTGGTTACGAGACCGGAGGTTTCCGGTTCGAGCGGGTCGACGACCACACGTGGCTCACCCCGAACACGGCGATGGGATTCACCCCTTCGACCAAGGATCTCCAACGGATGAGCATTGATGTGAAACGGCTTGCCGACGGAAGGGTCGAGATGCGAGTCGCTGTCACCAACAGAGACAAGACGTTCCGCGAGCGCAAGATCCTGGAGAAAAACGTGATCGGGAAATTGGATCGCATCGGCCTGGACCGCAGTGGCCGAACCGGCGGTGACGGCCTGTTTGACGATTTCGTGGCTGACCTCGGGTCCGCTGATCGCGCGGTTCCCTGATCCGGTTTGACCAGGCATTGCCGACGTCCAGGAAGGCAGTGACTTCAACAGTGCACGATCACATGGCACAATCGGGGATCTTGAATCTCCCGAATTACCTGCCGTTTGAGAAATTTCCTGACCATGGCGACGCTCGAACCCGCGAAAAGTGGCAAAGAATCCCAAATCCCCATTAATTCCAACCCGTGAAAATCACCTGTAACCCATTGATTCCGCACTGGTAGCAGAGGGCGGATTTGAACCGCCGACCAAAGGCTTATGAGTCCTGACTTGCAACAGTTACCAGGAAAGTTCATAGTGGGTCAGGACAATTCATAACAAACCTTTTTTCAATGCTTTACAAACATGTTTGAACCTTATTACCCTCTCTGAACTCTTATGGACCCTGCGAAAAGTGGCCAAGAAGTGGCCAAGAAAGTGGCCAAGAATCTAACACGATTCTCCAAGAACGACATCCGGTTTTGGGAGGCCCGAGTCTATCATCCGATGTATGGGAAGCGCGGACAAGACCGTGAGTCCGACTCCTTTGCAATCCGCATTCAGGCTCACGGCGAGCGGCGGAATATCGCATTGCGGGAAACCACCAAGCGGGGCGCCGCCAAAGCCGCGATGGCACTTCACAAGTTGATCGAAACTCATGGATGGGAGCGCGGCTTGGCTGAACTCAGGGGGCAGGCTCCGCAACCCAGGAACCTAGTCACTCTGGGCGACTACCTTGCCGAAGTCACCGCCACTGGAGAAATTACACCGCGCACACTGCGGACCTACGCCACGAAAGTTAGGCGCATTGCCGCAGACATCGGAAACATCCACCTGCCGGCAGGGTTGAACAAATTCGACCATGTGAACGGCGGTGCCAAAGCCTGGCAGGAACTTGCAAACCGGGTGCCTCTGAGCAAGATTGGACCCGAAGCTGTGCTGCAATGGCGGAGCAAACACCTCGCTCAATTCAGAGGCAACCCGGCAAAGCTGAATTCAGCCGTGAAGACCGCGAACTCGTGCATCCGCGCAGGCAAGGCGATCTTTGCAGAGCGGATCCGGGAACGTCTCTCTCACGTGGTTCTGCCCGATCCCCCCCCGTTCGTGAGCCTGAGAACCGCCAAGGAACGCCCCAACCGCTACCGCTCCGAAATTAACAATCCCGAAGCCTTGTTAGTCGCGGGGGCAAGGGAACTGGCGGGCGCGACGATGGAGACGGAACGTCAGGCGATCTGGCAAGAGCTGGGCGGTGAAGGGCTCGCGCCCGAACCTACTCCGGCCGAAGTCATTCGCGCCGACCTCCAGGCAAGCCGCAAGCGCGCGGCATTCAAGGTGCTCGTTCTTGGTTTGTGTGCTGGACTGAGACGGGGCGAAATCGACCGACTTCAATGGACACAGGTGGATCCCGTAAGACACCTCCTTCTCATCCATGCCACCGACTGCTTTGCACCAAAGGCCAACTCGACGGGGGAAATTCCGATCGACGAGGAAATCACCAATCTTCTCAAGGCATGGCGATCAGACATTACCGACCGCTTCGTGGTGGAGGGTGTCGAACCTGATCTAACCACCGACGGGTATCATTATCGGGCCGAGCGGGCTCATGCGGAGTTGATCCGATGGCTTCGTACAAAGGGCATGAATGCCCGGAATTGCCTGCACTCGCTAAGAAAGGAGTATGGCTCTATCGTCTGTCAGAAGGCCGGCGTCCTTGTGGCCTCCCGCCTGCTCCGGCACGAGAGCATCACGATGACGGCCTCAGTTTACACTGATGATCGCGGCCGGGTGACATCAGGACTCGGCTCTGCGATGTCGCTATAGAAATCCAATGCGTCCCGCATCCCTGATGCCTTCAATGGCTCATTCGCTCTCGTCAAAGGCGGGAAGTGCACGATGATTGATTGCCGGGTCAGGGCTGTCCATCACCGTAACCCACACCCCCTGATCCCCTCAGGCCTCAAACCACGAACCGGACTTTCGGAACAGCAGGTCTGGACCTGCTGGCCCAAGGACTGGGCCACAATCACGAATTCTCAGCACTCGAGTCGCCTGCGGGACGATCTGGCGCTACAACCTTCCGGCCGGCTTCCCTCATGAATCTATCACTCACCCGGTAGGCAGCGCTAGATTTGTCCCCTTTGTCGATGGTCCTCGCCACCGCCTCCCCCAAGGCGATAAGCAGTTCCAACCTGCCGGGCTCGCGCAAATACCGCTGTTGGATTTGGGCGATCACCCCGGATATTGGACCGCTTGGCGGATCCGCTGCGGTCTGTTGGGTGTCCCGAGCCATTCCGCCCTTGAGCCGTGCGATTACGGCGTCATGACGCAACGGGCCTCCATCAGCAGCCGGGATTTCGGGATTCGTGACTGACGGCTCCATCAGCCACTCCCTGGCAACTCCGATTTTCTCAGAGATTTCGTGCGCGAATCTGGCGCTCATGTCCAGACGCCCTGCCTCCACGGCGCGGACCAAGCTTTCGGACCTGCCCACAAGGTTGGAGAAGCCAAGTTGGGATGAATGCGGGCGCAGGTCCCGGTGCTTCTTGAGGAAAAGGCGCAGTGCTTGGGTCGGCTTCACAAGACAATCTGTAGCAGCAGACCCCCGGCCGTCAATCAGAAATATCGGAAATGACGTTTTATTTTTGCACGAAGAGCAGGCCATCGTTCAATAGCTCACAACGGATCGCTACGGGTCTTGCGTCAAAATAGTCACAAAACCCGCGATTAATGACTTGACTCTCGGGCTGCACCAGCGATACTTGCCCCGTGATCAATCCGAAAGCGACCATCTCACCTCAGCAACAACTCCCGCAGCAGTTCATGAATCGCGGGCAGGTGGTTCATTCCGCAGGCAAATCCGACGGCGCATCCACGCGGCGGTCTAAGTTCACTGAAGACGGCGACGGTGATCCACCCGCCCGGCGGTTCCTGGATCGCAAGCAGCTCGCTTCCCGCTGGCAGATCAGCGTCAGCACCCTGAAGCGCCGCGAGGCGGCGGGCGACCTCAAGCCGACGCGGCTCGGGCCGAGGACGGTCCGCTATGCAGTCTCGCACGTCCTCGAGATCGAGGAGGCGATGCGGGCATGACACTTTCCAATCCTGAAAAGCCAAGTCCGGCACCGTGCTGCTCCAGCGCAAACCCACCCCAAGTTCCACTACGTACAATTATGAAACACACCGACCCCAACAACCGCGTGCCCGAGCGGCACGATAGCCATACCGCATCGACGACCAGCGACAGCCTTCCCGGCGGCGGCCCGAGTGAATCCGTCCCACCCCAGGCGCCAGTTAATTCCCCCATCGAGGATCTGGCCTTGCCACCAACCCTTGCCGGAATGGTTGAGAGCGGCAGTCCCATACCCGCCGCTGCCGGTTTCGACCTCCGGTCCCTGGCGTTGCCCCAAAACTTTGGCGCCCTTTCGCAGGTCAGAAGCGAAATCCTGACCGTCCCGTTGAGGCGCCCAAACAAACAAACTTGGTTTGCCGTCCACCCTGACAGCACCACGTGGATGACCGCTGCCGTACTCAAAGACGAACTGGAGGACGACAATTACATCGTGGCTCCGGCCTTGTTTGGGGAGCTTGAAGGTGAATGGGCAGCCAAAGTCCTGGTGCCGTGCATCACCCGCCAAGGTTCGTATTATGTCTGGCCGATCAGGCTGCCCGATTCCGGTGGCAGAATCGATGGTTGGAACCGCTCGGCCCTCGAAATCGCACGGTCCTGCGGTGGGCAATGGATCCGCGTGACGTCCAACCGCGAGGTCGGATCCTATGATGTCACTCATTCCGTCTCCCCGACGGACCCTCCTGTCTGGCCCGCGGACACGGGCCGTTTGCTCGAAACCGCAGTCAGGGGCCGTGTGATCGACAGCCTGAACCACCCGATGATCAAGCGCCTTCGTGGAACTGACTAATGAAACTTCCCGCATACCTACGAATCTGGCTCGCGGACTTCGAGTTCCACGCGACGGACGGCAACAGGCCCGAGCCGATCTGCATGGTGGCCATGGAACTCCGCTCGGGGCGAGAGATCCGCCTCGATGCCGATGAGCTTCGCCGCCTCGACCGAGCCCCTTTCGACACGGGTGCGGGCTCGTTGTTCGTCGCCTATTACGCGTCGGCGGAGTTCGGCTGTTTCCTTGCCCTCGGGTGGCCGATGCCGGTCAACACCGTCGATTTGTACGCCGAGTTCCGCAACCTGACCAACGGCCTTCCCACTCCTGTTGGCAGAGGTTTGCTTGGGGCACTCGCCTGGTTCGGGCTGCCTCTGGGCAACGCCGTTGAGAAAAAGGAAATGCGCGAACTTGCCATCAGGGGTGGTCCCTTCACCTCCGCAGAAATGTCCGCCCTGCTCGACTACTGCGCCAGTGACGTCGCTGCACTGGCCGCGTTGTGGCCGGCCATGGAGCCGCACCTCACCGCCCACGCGCTGCCAAGGGGGCGGCACATGCAGGCTGTTGCCCGGATGGAATGGGAGGGCACACCCATCGACATGACGGCCTTCCGCAGGCTCGACGCCCGTTGGCGCGAGATCCAGCAGGGGCTGATCGGGACCATCGACCCTGACGGTGAGATCTGGGTGGATGGGAGCTTCGGCGAGCAGCGGTTTGCGTTGTGGCTGGGGCGTCGCGGCATGGGCTGGCCCCGGCTGGCTTCGGGCGGGCTCATGCTTGATGACCGGACTTTCAAGGACATGGCGGCAATCCATCCGGCGATCGCTCCCGTCCGCCAACTCCGGAAAACGCTGGCGCAGATGCGGCTCAACGAGCTGACCATCGGCCGCGACGGGCGCAACCGCGCCATGCTCTCGCCCTTTTCCACCAAGACGGGCAGGGGTGCGCCGTCCACCTCATGCTTCATTTTCGGTGTGGCCTCGTGGCTGCGGGCTTTGATCATGTCCGGTGAGGGCTGGGCCGCGGCCTACGTGGACTGGAGCCAACAGGAGTTCGGGATCGGCGCGGTTCTCTCCGGCGACTCCGCGATGCAAACCGCATACACCTCCTCCGACCCCTATCTGGCCTTTGCCAGGATGGCGGGCGCCGTGCCTCCGAATGCCACCAAGGCAAGCCACGCCCGCGAGCGCGGCATGTTCAAGACCGTGGTGCTGGGCGTCGGCTACGGCATGTCGGCCTGGGGGCTGGCGGCCAAGCTCGGCGTGCCGTTGGCCGAGGCCGAGGACCTGCTTCGGATGCACCGGCGTTGCTATCCGGCCTTCTGGCGGTGGAGCCAGGGCGCTTCCGACTACGGCCAGTTGCACGACCGTCTCTTCACGCGCTTCGGCTGGCACCTGCACGTCACCAGCAGCACCAAGGACCGGACTCTGCGCAATTTCCCGTGCCAGGCAAACGGTGCCGAGATGATGCGTCTGGCTGCAATCTACGCCACCGAAGAAGGCCTCAGGGTGTGTGCTCCGGTCCACGACGCGTTCCTGATTGTGGCGCCGGTTGGTGAGATCGACGACGACGTCGCCCGCATGCAGGACTGCATGGCCCGGGCAAGTGCCGACGTCCTCGACGGTTTCAGGCTGGGTACCGACGCCCAAATCATCCGCCATCCGGACCGGTTCGGCAAACCGGGGGGCAACACAATGTGG
>Ga0118677_10003704_pt1 | contig 28626 bp, 29 predicted proteins | sample AliMusrvi5mmetaG_FD_86154 | JGI IMG/M metagenome (GOLD analysis project Ga0118677, IMG submission 86154) | reverse complement strand
ACAAGACAGCCGATCTTATGATTCCGGGGGCGGGATCGAGGCACAAGACAAAGACGCCCGGCATGCGCCATGCGGTATTCGGACCGCCGCACCGATCTGTTTTCAAACCGCCGTCCAACCCCGTGAACTTCCGCATGACAGTCTTGCCGTCGGTGACCGTTTTCCCTATTCTTCCGTCGTGCTGGAAAATGTATTAAGGCTTCCCAGGTCCCAGGCCGAATCACCGGACTGGTCACCGGATTGGCGCGACCGTCAGGCTACCGCTTACCTCTTGGCGTTCCAGACCCGCGTGATTCTGGCCTCACCCCGGGCACTGCGTAACAACGTGGCATCCACGCTCTTGCCCGAGGTGCGATTTCCGCGCCACGAGGAGGACGTTATGGTCAAGGCGCGGTTCTGGCATGCCGTCGGAGCGTCCGCGCCCAACTCGAAATGGAACGCGGCTTTGGATTGGTGCGTGGCCGGGATGCGGATGGATCCTTCCGCCGGATTCTTTACCTCAATGAAGGGCTGGCTGCTGGCCGGATTATCCGACGAGGAGATCGCCGAACGAATGCCTGTGGCGGCCGTTACGGTCGGCTTATACCACGACGTATGGTTCGATGTGCGCGGCTCCCTCGCATGGCCAGAGACGCTGTGGCGGATCCTTTGCGGCCAGCCCCTCCCCAACGACGCTCCCGAGTGGATGCGTCGCGAGCGCACAGTGATGTATGCCGCATTGACCGAGGGTGCCGATGCGGTTGACAGGTTGGTCCGTCCTTGCACGCAGGTTTCCGATTCGGAACTGGAGTGGCTGGTAAAACACCGGGCGCAGACCCAGGCGCGGCTGGCGTGGGACCGGACGATGACCAATGCGGCGATGCAAACCCGCCAGACCGACATCGCCGTCCACCAGGAGGATCAGCGCGTCTCGGTCAACAGGGAGTTGGCGCGGGCCAAGCAGGCCGTGGACAACAAGTCCGACGAGAAAAGCCGGCGGTTCTTCGAGGAGTTGGCGGCCGTGTATGAAGAACACGGCGCGGTTTCCGAGCCGGAGGAATTTTTCGCGTCGGGTGTGGCGGAGGAGAATGAGCAGAAGGTCGAGGAGAAGTGCCTGGCTAGACGGGTTGGGTGAGTGTCGGCAGATTGATCCTGGATGCCTGCATTGGCAGATCTCGCGCCGGAGGTGAGGTCGAGAATTGACCGCGGGCTGACAGCGCTCTGCGGGCATTTTGGAAAAGCAGCCGGAAAGAAACGCACCTGAAATGCACCGCTGAGGAAATTTTACCCAACAAAATAGGGAGCCTTTCGGCTCCCTAAGTTGTTCATACTGAAGGTGGTACCCCGGCTTGGACTCGAACCAAGGACCAATTGATTAAGAGTCAACTGCTCTACCAACTGAGCTACCGAGGCATTGGCTGGTTTCAGACGGGTTATTGCTCTGTAACCCGTTGCAAATGAGTGTCACTCACTTGGCCGCCGCATTGATACCATGCGGGTAACGGGCTGCAAGCGTAAAATATCGAAAATTGCCGAGAGAACGCAGTTTCAAGGATTTTCTTAGTTTGCGGGCAATTTCCCGAACTCAGGCCACCGAGGAATAATCAAGAGCTTCTATCGGGATCCGAGACGGCGAGGAGATCAGAACGCCAGCGAAGCGCGGACGCCGAAGACCTGCGGGTCACCCGGCGCACCGGCCTGGATCTCCGGGTTGATGTAGGTGTAATACTGCCGGTCCAGCAGATTGCGGGCGTAGAGGGCAACCGAAAAATGGTCCTTGGCATAACCGATTTCGGCATCCCAGCAGAGATAGGACCCTTGGCTGTAGCTCCCGGTATTGGCTTCGTCGAAATAGGTGGGGCCGGTCAGGCGCAGGGCGGATTGGATGTAGAACCCTTGCTGGAAATCATAGCGGGCACCCAGGCTGCTTGTGAACTCCGGCACGAAAGGCACCGCGTTCCCGTCGTTGGGTGAGGAATCGAAGCGCGCGTGCACCAAACCCGCGCTGCCTTGCAGGGTCAATCCGGCCACCGGCTGCCACCGCAGCTCGGTTTCCACACCCAAGGATGTCACGGTGCCGGCGTTGGCGGTATAAAAATCCGTGGAGAACGGTGCCTGGCGGTTCACTTGATAGTCATAGAGCTGGTTGCAATATCCGGTGAGGGACCATGTCAGGTGCTGGTCGGGCAAGGTGACTTCCGCGCCCAGTTCGTTGGTCCACGCCGTCTCGTCGTCATAGCGGGCCAACGCCGGAGTGCTCGCAAAGGCCGAAAACCCGGCAGGTTTCACCCCGATGGCACTGCGCGCGAACAAGCGCGTGGTGTCGCATAACGCATAACTCGCGCCGATCTCCGGCGAGATATACCATGCGCCCAGGCTTTCGCGCACCACACTCGGGCCGGGAAGATACATCGGCGGAATGATAGGAGAGGCCGATGTCTTGGTGCGGTCGATCTCGGAATTCACATATTCCAGACGCGCCCCGGCTGACAATTTCAGCTGTGGGTTCACGGCATAGGTCACCCGTCCGTAGGCCGCCATATTCCATTGGTCGAGTTCGTACACGGTGCGCTCGGAATACGGGACGTAGGATGGTGGTGCCGGAAACGGTACCGGAAACGCCCGCGTCCCATCACCACTGCTGTCCTGATTCATGAAAAACAGGCCGGTGCGCCACGACCACGGCCCGGCATTCTCCGGCGATTCCAAGCGGAACTCCTGACTCCACATGAGCTGGTTCTGTTTGATGGTCGAAAACGAACCCATGCCCGCCGGGCTGTTCGTCAGATCCAGATCCGTCACGCTCGGATTCAGCCACCAATCCTGCCAGGCGGTGATCGACTTGAAGCGGCCCCATGGTCCCTCCTTGGTATAGTGCAAGGATATCTGATAGCGCTCCATCACCGATTCGCCGGGGATGTCCGAATACACTCGGAACGGATCCGCGCTGTTCAGCAGACTCATCTGCTGGCCGCCGTCGTCGGCGCGCTCCGCCGAAACCCGCAACCGCCACTCGCTGTCCGGCGTCGGTTTCCAATACAAATTGGCAAGGACTCCGGTGAGCGAGCGGTCGTCGATCGCCCGGCCCAGTGTCGGGTCATAGATATATCCGTTGCGCTCCTGATGATAGATCTGCAGGGTTTCGGAGAACCCCGCGCCCAGAGGTCCGCCGGTGCGCAGGCTCGCACCCCATGAATCAAATGACCCGAAATCGGTGCCCAGGTGAAACTCGTTGGTCGCGCCCGGCCGCGGCGTGCTCAGATCCAGCATGCCTGCCGCGCCATTGCGCCCGTAGATCGTCCCCTGCGGGCCGCGCAGGATTTTCACCTGGTCGAGTGCCAACAAATCGGACGGGTAAGTGCAGTTGTCACCCATTGGCACGTCATCCACCATCATGCCGACGGCCGGCGGAGAAAAGAACAAGGTGTTGGCCGATCCCCGCATGCTGATGATGTCCCCATATCCGCGGTTGTCGCTCGTCACCACCGCGAACCCTGGCGTCAAGCCTGCCAAATCAGCCAAGGCAACCGATTGGAACAAGGCGAGATCCTTGCTTGAAAGGATATCACCGGTGGATTGTTGCGCGGTGACCACCAGCGGTGTCAGCGTGGCATCGGGCGTGGCGGCTTGCAGCGCGGACGGCAGGCAGGCGGCAAGCCATACGCATGTTAGACATTTCATTCTTTGATGGATTCTGGGATTCACGTCGGATCAGGATTTCTGTTTGGGTGATTCGGATGGGGTTCCGCCCGTGTCCATGGGATGCCAATGCAACGTGGTTAGCCTTGGTTCATTGGCATTTCATGGTCCTGCGAGTCTGGAGACTCGCGGTCCTGCGGGTTGCCTCACAGTTGATAGCACATCAGCTTGTCCTGTTCCCGCAGGTAGAGCTTGCCGCCGGAAACCACCGGATAGGACCACGAATCCTTCTGTTGGAACTCCGGCTTGAAGGTTCCCTCGAGCTTGAATTCCTTCGGCGTGGCCGCCACCAGCGCCATCAAACCGTCTTGATAGCGGACAATCAGGTGGCCGTCCGCGTAGGTGACGGCCGCGGATTTTTTGCCTATGCCCTTGATGGGCCCCCAGGCGAACTTGCCGGTTTTGATATCGATGCATACCAGGTCGCCACCATTTTGTTTGTGGCCGCAATAGATATATCCATCCACCACCACCATGCCGCCATGGTGGTTCTGCAGTTCGTCGGCTTTCAGGAAATAGACTTCGGTGGCTTTCACGCCGTCGCCGTCTTTTTCGAGTTTCACCAATCCCGCGCCGGCGCCATAGGCGCTCGAACTGAACACGTGATCACCCGCGATCACCGGACTCGAAATGTTCGCCGTGTCATTGGCCGTCTTGTCATATCCCCAGAGGAATTTGCCGTCGGACGCGCGCACGCCGATCACCCCGTGGCCGGTCATTTGCACATATTGTTTCACGCCCGCCCCCTGCGAGATCATGATCGAACTGTAACCCGCGCCGTCCTTGCCCTTGTTGTCGCCGAATTTCGGCACCTTGCATTTCCAGATTTCCTTGCCGGTGGCCTTGTCGAGCGCCACCATCATGGCATCCGGTCCGCCGGGCGTGCACACCGCCGCGTTGCCATCCACCAACACCGATTCCGCAAAACCCCAGCCGGACATCATCCTGCCGTCCCAATCCTTGAAATCCTTTTTCCAAACCACCTTGCCGGAGGTCGTGAGGCAGGCGATCTGGCCGTTGGAGGTGGTCACCCACAGGTGATCTCCCACCACGGTGGGCGTGCAGCGCGAGCCATCGAAGCCGTGTTTCGGCGGGCCTTCGGTTAGGACCGTGCTCCAGACCACCTTGCCGTCCTTGGCATTGACCGCCACCACCGCCTGACCTTCTTTCTGATCGCCCGTGGTGTAGATCCGGTCGCCGACGACCGCCACGCAGGCATAGCCTGCGCCCATGCCCTCGCCCATCCACAGCAACGCGGGTGCCTTGCTGTCCCAGTTCTTGAGGATGCCCGTTTCGCCCGATTTGCCATCGCGCTCCGGCCCCCGGAATTGCGGCCAATCCTTGCCTGCCGCGCTTCCCGCCCCAATCACCATGCCTGCCAACGAAACCATCAGCCCCAATTTGTAACGATAGGTTGTCTTCATTTTGTGTTCGATCATCGCATGGCGAAACGTTCCCGCGCGAACGGTTCTTGCATGAAATCGTAGGGTGCACGACATCATTCGTTAAGCTGGCGTTTGCCAAGCGGCGGCGACGAACCAGACGGCCAGGGCGACCCATGCGACGCGCCGGATCCTGCGGTCGAGGTTTTGCTTTTGGCGGATGTGTTGCCATGCCAGCCCGGCGGCGAGATTCACGCCGATGAGTGCCAGTGTGAGGGTTAGCGTGCCATGCCAACCCAGCGAATGTTCATTCCAACCCGTCAGCATCCGGACTGGTGGCGCCAGCAACAGGGCGAAAATCAGGTTGAGGTGGAGCATGTAGAGCAGCAGCGACTCGCGGCTGGCGGTGAGCACCCAATTGGGGCCAGGCCAGTTGCGGCGGATCATTTCCAGCCATCCCATCAGGGCACCGGCCGCACACACGGCACCCAGGCGGTGGGCCACGCTGGGCAGTGTCGTGTTATGGATGCGCGCGGTTTCACCGGCGTGAAAAACACCGTTTTCCAACCAATCCGGCGCATAAAGCCTGCCCCAGAAATACATCACGCCGCCCAGAATCGCGAGGGCGACAAGCCAGCGCGTTTCGCTCCAGCGGGCGGCGCCATCGTGAGGGATCACACGGAAATGCCGGTAGAGCGTGCCGAGAACGGCGCCGCAAGCCGCGAACGCGAACCACGGGAATAGCGGAAACAACGAGCTGACGCCTCCATCCATGTTGCCGTTGATGATTCCGCGGATCGGCGTCCACCAGCCTTGCGCGATCCCGGGTTGCCAGAGATGAGGTGCGGCCATGGTGACGGCCAGCGCCAGGGCCAGCGCGGCGGCGGCGAATGCCATGGGCCGGCGAATGATCCGGGCCAGCCCATGCAGGATGAACAGCGAGAAAACAATGCACTGCAAGACATCGATCTTGAACATCTCACGGAGTTGTTGCGGCGTGGTCAAATGCAACCACCCCGCCAGCGTGAATGCGGGCGCATGCAACGAATACGCGCACAGCAGGATGAAACCAAGGCGTTTCATGCTGGGCGCAAAGGACCGCAAGGTGCCGTCCGGCCGGAAAGTGGATAACACCAGACTGAATCCCGCGCACATGATGAAAGCGGGGGCCACCAGGCCATTCACAAAACTCAGCCAGGAAGGAAGCAGCCCCTGGTGCAGCCACACGTTCACCGCATGCACTTCGATCATCACGATCACCGCCCACCCGCGCAGTTGGTCGATGAAATCGCAGCGCTTGGCCGGGGTGAGATCGTTCCAAAATGATTCCAACATAAATCGGGCGGCGGCGGAATGGCGTTCCGCCGCTCAACAGGCAGCAATTGGGGAACAAAGGAAAGGGTTTTCATCTCCCGAATCAAGGATAACAATTGCGGCGTGAACCCTGCACTTGAAGCCCTGATGTTGGCGTTTGCCGCCCACAACGGCCTGGCAATTCCCCGGCGGGCGTTGTTCCTGGGCGCGCAAGCGCATCCCGCAATGCGGCATTGGCCGGACCTCACCGGTTGGCAGCCCTTGAAACCCCGTGCGGATGCTTGGGATGCGACCGGGATGTCCCGCACCGATGAATTGCCTGACGGCGCGTGGCCGGTGGTGCTCGTGCTGCCCGGCAAATCCCGCGATGAAACCCTGTTGTGGTTCGCGTTGGCCCGGGATCGCCTCGAAACCGGCGGAACCATCGTCGCCGCCATGCCAAACACCGCAGGCGCCGCCCGCTTCGAAAAGGAATTCGCCAAGGCCACCGGAAACATCACCTCACTTCAAAAATACAAATGCCGCGCGTTTTATGCGGCGCACGACGGTCGCTGGAACGAGGGCGTGTTTCAGGAATGGCGGGCGCTCGGAGAAATGCGGGAAATCCCCGGAACCCGGTTCCTGACCCAAGCCGGGATTTTCAGTTGCGATCACATCGACCCCGGATCGCGGCTGTTGGCGGACCATCTGCCAACCGGTCTGCGCGGCACCGTCGCTGATCTCGGGGCGGGGTGGGGGTATCTATCAGACGCGGTGCTGCGGCGCTGCCCGCACATCGAACGGCTGGATCTTTACGAAGCGGATGCCCGCGCGCTCGCCTGCGCCCGCCGCAACCTTGCCGGGCTTGACCGCGAGATCCACTGCCATTGGCATGATGTCACCGCGGGCCTAACGGAAACCTACGACGCGATCGTGATGAACCCGCCGTTCCATACCGGCCAAGCCACCGACATCGGGCTGGGCCACGCGTTTCTAACAACGGCCGCATCCTCGCTCCGCCGCGGTGGCCAATTGTTATTGGTCGCCAACCGCCAACTGCCCTACGAAACCGCCCTCACCGCGGCCGGCCTGGCCTGGCGCAAGACCGCCGAAAACCCGACCTACAAACTCCTCTTCGCCACCAAGCGCTGACTACCTCTTATCTTCCATCTTCCATCTTCCATCCACGATCCACGATCCACGATCCACGATCTCTAATGAAACTCGTCAAACTCATTGCCAATCTCGGCTACGGATCCCGCAAGGAAGCGCAGCGCATGATCCGCTCCGGAGCGGTCACCGATGACACCGGCCGGGTCCTTGGCGAGGACGAGATGCCGCTGCCCGAGCGCATCCGCGTCCGCGGCGAACCGCTCGACCCGCCATTTCCGCTAGTGATCATTTTGAACAAACCGGACGGTTGTACCTGCGGCGGCGAAGATCCGGGTGATACCATCTACGATCTGTTGCCGCCTCGTTTCGCTTGCCGCAATCCGGGCCTCAATCCGGTCGGCCGGCTTGACAAGGACACCACCGGCATGCTGCTGCTCACCGACGACGGCAAACTTCTGCATCGCATCATCCACCCGAAATCCGGTTGCCTCAAAGTCTATCATGCCACGCTCGACCGGCCGCTGGATGGCCACGAGGCCGCGCTCTTCGCCTCCGGCACCTTGGTCCTCAACAGCGAAACCAAACCGTTGTTGCCCGCGCCGCTCGAAGTCCTCGGAGAAATGGAAGCGCTCATCACCCTGCACGAAGGCCGCTACCACCAGGTCCGCCGCATGTTCGCCGCAGCCGGCAACCATGTGCTCAGCCTCAAACGCATCTCCATCGGCGGCCTGCAACTCCCCGACGACCTGCCCGAAGGCGAGTGGCGCATCCTCATCCCGGAGGAACTTGCGGCCGTGTTCCGATGAAACGCATCAGCCAACCAACCGATCCAATGCCCGTCATTCAAACCACCACCGGAGACTCCGACCGGTATGGTTCAGTCGCGCTGACTGATTGGCGAAGAGGGCAAGGAGGATCTGCTCGTCATGGAAACGCTCGCCAGGGAAACCTCAACGGGACGAAACGTGCCTGCTCCTTGCTGAAAGTCGGCACACCGGTCGCGGAGCGACCCTGCGAAGGTCGCCGTGGGTTTCAACCCACGGTTCAGGGGACGGGAGGTTATTGCGTCGCGGCGCGACGCTTGATGGAGCGGCTCCGGATCGTATTTCCCCGGTTTCAAGCGTCACTCCGCGACGCAACCACATTTTGGTGATGCCAACCGTGGGTTGAAAACCCACGGCTACCATCATGAGGTCGCTACCGCGACCAGGAGGGTGGCCCTGCAATCATGAGATGTGTATAAGGCTCAATAGCGCATTCGGGATTTGGAATTTGACATTTGACATCCATGATCACCCTCTTCCATCAAGCATCCGCAGGCGATGGCTTCTTCTTTCTCCGTTGCAAATTTCGTGCTTAAAATTTAATAGTTTTTCCCTATGACCGGCATCGGCTACGACGTTCACCGTTTCACTTCTGACCGGCCGCTGGTTCTCGGGGGCGTGACCATTCCGCACAGCCACGGGTTGGCAGGGCATTCCGACGCGGATGTGCTGTGTCATGCCATCGCGGATGCCGTGCTGGGAGCGATGGGCCTGCCGGACATCGGGCATTATTTCCCGCCGGGCGATCCGTCATGCAAGGACATCAGCTCGCTGCGGATTTTGGAAAAATGCCGCGATCTCGCCGGACAACTCGGTTTCACCATCGTCAACGTCGATTCCACCGTCATCGCGGAAGCGCCGAAAGTGCTGCCTCACCGCGAGGCGATGCGCGGGAACATCGGCAGCGCATTGGGCATCCCGGCGGAGCGGGTCGGCGTGAAAGCCACCACCAATGAAACCATGGGCTTCATCGGCCGCAGGGAAGGCATCGCGGCGCTGGCCGTGGCACAGGTGGACAGCAGCGATTGCCCGTTCTAGCGCGGCTCCGCCTCAGACTCAAGACGGAAGACTCTTGGACACAAGATGAGGGAAACGACCTAACGACAACCTCATTCGCATTTCAAGGATTCCGGTTGACGCGTGCGCGGCTTGCAGCGAGCACCGCCTGAACCCGCCCGGCGATGCGGTCGGCCAGCGCGGCTTCGCCCTCTTCGCGCAGGAAGTCGCAATAGTTGGAGGCGACCGCCTCCAGATCGTCGGCGTAATCCGGCCCGAGGGCTTCAAAGCTGGCGAGGGATTTTTCGAAATGCCGCCGTGCCCAGGCACGATCACCGGTTTCGAGCAAGGCCAAGGCGAGGTTGTTATGGGATTGGGCGGTATCGGGATGTTCCTCACCGAAGAGCTTGCGGCGGGTTTCCAATGCCATCATGTGCATTTCACGTGCCTGCTCATGGTATTTGGCGGCCAGATAGAGGGCGCCAAGATTGTTGGACACCGCGGCGGTTTCCTCATGTTCCTGGCCGAGTTGGGCGTGGAGAATTTCCAGCGCCTTGAGAAAATACGATTCGGCGGCATCGAGATCCTGGGCCGCTTTGGCCAGAAAGCCCAGATTGTTGGCAAGTGCCGCCACATCCAGCAACAAGGGCGGTTCGTGGCGCTCGAAATAATCCATCGATAGGCGCCAATGGTCGGCGGCACGCCCGGTATTGCCAAGGGCGTCGTGGACCGCGCCCAGGGCGGCATGCAGGCGGCCGACTTGGGCAAGCCGATCCGGGCGGTTGTCAAGCTGATCGATCGCCTGGCGATAGTCATCGCGTGCCGCCTCGTATTCTCCGGTTTCGCGCAGGAGGTTGCCGCGGATTTCCAGGGCGTCGGCGAAGGCGTCAATGCTATCGAGATCCTGGCCGAGAGTTTGCTGGGTTTTTTCCACGGCGGCGTTGGCGGCGTGGAGGGCTTCCTGGAGGTCTCCTGAGTTGCGCAGCGTTTCGAGCCGTTCGCGCAGGATGGTGATGAGGTTGGTGGTTGAGGAGTCCATGGGGTCAGGTCTGCGAGGGTATTAGCAAACAGGTTACGGTTTTGGCGAGCCAAAACTGTCAGGCACGGAAAGTTGCTCAATGAGCGTGCGGCGGGAGGCGGGTAGGGGGCCTAGCGCATCTTGCAAACTGAGGTCCGCAGGGCGTTGCGCGTGGGCCACCCCGAGCAGGCGGGCCAGTTCGGACTCGAAGTGGCGCAAGGCACGCAGGCTGGCGGCGGCACCGGCCACATGGTCGAGCGCGCGTTGCAGCAGCCCGAAAAGCTGCGGGTCGGGATGTTCCGGTTCCACCGCGAGTTCGACGAGTTGGGCAAAGTACGCGGCTAAAACTGTCGAGCTATAGTGGTGGCGCAGGCCTTCGCGCCAATCCCGGATTGCCACTTCCCGCAGCGTATGGAGGTCGCCGCGGCGGGCCCGCACGACGCTGATTTCACCGCCGAAAAACAGGTCCAATTGGCCCGCGAACGGGCTGTTGGGGCGGCGGGCGCCTTTTGCCACCGTCTTGATCAGCCCGTAATCCTGGCTGTACCAGTGAAGGATCAGACTGCTATCGGTCAGGCGGGTGAGCCGGACAACAATGGCCAGGGTGGGCTGCACACCCGCAGCATCCGCCGGCAGGGCTGACAATTCCACCAAAATCCGCCGTCCGGGTCACAGCGGGACGTTGCGCACCCGGTAGAAACGCTTCGGATTCTGGGTCACCGCGCCGGGGTCCGTGACGCTGACGGTGGTTCCGGTGCCACTCACCACACCGCCCAGGTTGAACCACTGGCCGGTGCCGAGGGTGTCGTTGCGCTCGACCTGATAGGCGACGCCGGCGACCGTGAGAAAGCTGATGCGGAAATCCCTGTTGGCCCCGTTTTGAACAATCTCGGTCCGGGAAATCGCCAGCCGGCTGGAAAAATCGTTAGGATGGGTGCCGAGCAGGTATTCCTGCAAATTGGTGAAACCATCGCCATCGGGGTCTGCCGCAGGATCGACGCCAACGTCGCCGAAATACTGGATTTCCCACCAGTCGGGCAGGCCGTTGCCATCGGTGTCGACGATGCCTGCGAGGTTGAGCCGCCCGCCGCTGAGCACCGTGCCGGTGAGAGTTCCCAGCGGGGTGACGTGGTTGACGATGCGGGCGACGCGTTGGGCGGCGGTTTCGTTAGGAAAGTTGGCGGCGGCGAAGGCCACGGCGGCGGTCACGTACGGGGTGGCCGCCGAGGTTCCGTCTTCATACTTGTAAACCGAGGATGGGAGAATGGTATGGAGTGTGACGATGGTGGGGAGAGTTGATTTCAGTGCCGAGCCGTCCGCTTGGGAGATTCCCAGGGCGGGGATCCAGTTGCCGGCGGAATTCAAGGTCCCATTGAGGGGCCCGGCGACATTGTTATAGATGATGGCGGCTTTGGCGCCGGCGTTCATGGCGTTGGTCACTTTGGCGGCGAAGGTCAAGCTGCCACTCGAGGCGCCGCGTTGAATCAGGGCGATATAGTTATCGATCCCGGGGGGGAATTCCCCGGTCCCGCCAAATCCGCAGTCATAGAGAGTGCCGGTGATGCCGGCAGTGAATCCGGTGTACTGAAGCGAGGTGGCCGCGTAGCTTGTGGCGCCGCGGGTCAATCCCGTGGCACTTGTCCCCATCCAGGTCGGGATTGTCGAATAGACGTCGGTGCCGGGTGCCGCCAGGTCAACCAGGCTGCCATAGTTGGAAAACGACGCGAGTTGGTCGTTTTCGTCACTGGCGGCGACCACAATCATGTTGGGAAGACGGTAGTTTGCCGGATAAGTCGGATTGAGGGAGTTATCCTGCCCGATGTTTTCCGTGCCGTTGAAGATGCCGTTGCCTGCGGCAGTGCAGAAGACGATTTCGGCGGCGGCAGCGTCCTGGATCGCGCTGCACTCGAGTGTGGAGTAGCTCGAGGAATAATATGACGCATTGATCGCAACGATGTTGACGCCGTGGTATTTTTTCATCATCACGGCGTATTCGATGGCGGCGACGGCCCCGGCGGTAGTGATGTAGATCCCGTCGGAGGATATCTTGAGCGGCATGATGTGGGCCTGAAACGCGGCACCGACGACCCCCTGACTGTTGTTGGCAACGGCGGCGATGACGCCCGAGACATGTGTGCCGTGCAGACCGGCATCCGTGGGGTCGGCATCGTTGTCGGCGAAATCATAACCATGGACATCATCGACAAAGCCGTTGCCGTCGTTATCCTGTCCATCGCCGGCGAGTTCCCCCGGATTGGTCCAAATGTTGTCGCGCAGATCCGGGTGTGTTAGATCAATGCCCGAGTCTAGCACGGCGACGACGATTTCACCGGAGCCGGACTTGGCCATGCCCCAGGCGTCGAGGAAACGAATGTCGGCTCCCGCCACACCGGTGTAGCCATTGACCGTCTGACCGGTGTTGCGCAGGGCCCAGAGCTTGGCGAAATTGGGGTCGTTGGGTGCCGGCATGGCGGCGAGCCGGCGGCGGTAGTTAGGCTCGGCCAGTTCCACCTCGGGGTCGGCTTGCAGTTCGGCGATGAGTGCGGCGGTAGGTTGCGTGCTGGAACGGACGTGGCAGTGAAGCTTTTCTCTGTGGCGCGACAGGGACTCGAACTTCCTAACAAAATCCAGGCGGTGCCGGGCGGCGGACGCGCGGGCGTTGCCGTCCGTGGTGCCCGGTTTGAAAATGACGAGGGCCTCGCCTTCGACGTAATTCGCCTGCGCTGCCGCCATTTGGGCCTGAGTCGCTTGCGCCCCCAGCACGACGGCCAGCACAGCGAATGCAAGCAAGCGCCACGACGGCCGGTCGGGGTGGTCGGCATGCGAGGGTGAGGCAGGGTCCATGGGCGCGGGTGCAGGGTCGACGCCGAAGCGCCATCGGGCAAGTGATTTCTGCAAAAGCCGCTTGGTGGGAGGGCGGGGGAGTGTATCGTTTTGAGCGACGGATGACCGCAAAGCAGAAGAATCATTTTTACACCGAGTTGGCGAAGCTGCTGGAAGCGGGTTTTGGCATTCGGCAGGCGGCGACGGCGATGATGGGCGGCGGATTGCCGCAGGCACAGGCGACTTGGTTACAGGCGATGAATCAAGGGCTGGAGAGCGGCCGCACCATCACCGAGGCCTTCGGTGCTGGTGTGGCGGGAGTTTCGGATCTCGAACGCAGCATGATCGGCGCGGGTGAGCGCGGCGGGCGCTTGGGTGCCGCCTTTCAACATTTGGCGGACTATTTCGGGATGCTGGCGGCGGTGCGCGCGGAGGCGCTCAAGCGCCTGCTCTATCCGGTTTTTGTGCTGCACCTCGGGATTTTCGTGGTGGTGCTGCCAAAGCCGCTGCTGAGCGGGCCAGCGGAGTCGGGAACTCTCGGCGGACGGTTGCTGCTGGCCTTGCTAATGGTTTATGCGGCGGGTTTTGGCTTGCTGCTGCTGGTGCGGGCAGTGCTCCGTGCCGCCCCTCGGCACGCGGGGATCGATCGCCTGCTCAATCGCATCCCCGGGGTGAAAGCCGCCCGCTCCAACCTGGCCATGGCCCGCTTCACCAAAGTCTATCACATGGGCATTCTCGCCGGGCTCTCGATGGTGGAGACGGCGGAAAGCGCCGCCAGAGCTGCCAACAGCGGGGCGCTGGGCGAGGCGGGGCGTGCCCTGGCGGCGGCCGCCAGCGAAGGCAAACAACTCGGCCCGGTGCTGCTCGCCATCCCGGCGTTTCCCAAGGCCTTTGCCAGATCCTACGCCACGGCGGAGCTGTCCGGCACGCTGGACAAGGATTTGGAGCGCTGGTCGGAGGTGTTTCAAGCCGATGCCGGGCGGGCCGCCGCGACCTTGGCCACGCTCCTCTCCACGCTCTTGTATGGGGCGATTTTGCTGTTCGTGGCATGGGGCATCTGGAGCTTTTACAGCGGCTACTTCAGCTCCTTGGAACGGATCGGCGACGGCTAGTTCGGCCTACGGAAGTTTCCACGCCGCCCGGTACTTGTCATACTCGGCTTTCGGCAGCAGCACATAGAGGGGCTTGCGGGTTGGATCGAGCCTGGCGATGAGTTCGCGCAGTTTCGCCTCGGCCATGGTGGTGCAGCCGGCCGTGGGCTTGCCGCCATCCGCCCGCCAGATATGGAAAAAGTTCGATGAACCGGCGTTGGGAACCACCTCGGGTGGCGCGTTGTGGGCGATGAACAGCTTCAGCGCGTGCGCCGGATCGTCCTGCTTCATCTGTTGCTTCTTCTCCCAGGCGCTCGCAGGCTCATGATCCAACAGCACGTTCCTGTTGTAGTCCTTTGATGACGGATCCTCGATCCACAAGTCGCGCGAGGAAACTTGATGATAGTATAACTTCGGGTGTTTGCGAATGCTCGCGGCATAACCCCACACGCCGCCAATGTGAAACACCCCCGCCGGAGCACGCCAGTCGCTCTCCCGCTTGACGTTCGCGCCCGCGGGGTTCGGATGGATCCCGCGCCCCCACACCAGTCCGTCCCGACCCAGCCGGGCCGGCCAGGACAGTCCAACCCGCTGCCACCCGCCGCCGCGTTTCTCATAATAGCTGAGCGTGGCATGCGAGCTGTCCCAGCCGCCGGCCACGCCCACCACGCATTGGGTCGAGTCGGCGGGCAGCTCGAAGGCGCGCGCCGTGCCGGCGCCAAGCAGCAGGGCTGACAAAATCCGGAGGGCTCCATTCATGTGTGAGATGCCAAGTCTGTCAAATATCATGGTGAATCTGGTGAAAGGTTGGTGTTTGGTCGCACTTGCGGGGGTCATGGCGGCCGGTGTACCGGGCTCAACATTTCGGCATTTGCGGGATATGTTCGAAGCCGGCATCGTTCGTGCAGAGGATTAGGCCATGTTGGACGGTTAGGGCTGCGATCCACAGGTCGTTGGTTGGGATGGCGACGCCTTTCCTGCGGAGCTGCAGGTGGATCTGCGCGTAATGATGGGTTGTTTGCTCATCCGGCAAGAGCACGGAGACGCGAGGACTGTTGAGGAATCGCTGCAGGTTGGCCGCGTTCTTTGACTCCTGATTTCCGGCGGCGAAGCCCGCGCGGAGTTCGCCGAGAACAATGAGCGGCAGGTGGATGCGCCGCGCCATGCAGACGATTTCCACTCGCTTGGGTTCGCCCCGCATGAAGTCTCTATAGGCATTCGTGTCCAACGCGATATTCACCGCCACGCCTCCTGGTCGATGCGATCGAATTCAGCAATCGCCGCGTCGAATGCCGGGTCTTCCTGCCATGTGCCAATCAGAGCGTCGAGATCAGTGTGCTCCGCGGGCTTGGCGTCGAGATCCAGCCCGCGGGCCAGTGCCTCCATGGCCACAGCATTGAGGGATTTCCCTTCCTGCTTGGCCCTGCGGCGGGCGGCGCGGTCAATCGCAGTCGACACTCCGCGGATCGTATATTGCATGCCTTTCAGGCAGGCAATGTAGGTAAAGATTGCCTGCATTGCAAGCAGGATCTTTCAGGCCGTTGCAGGGCAGGGCAGGGATTCCGGTCCATCGCTCAAGTTCACGGTTTCAGCAACTGGATCTCCACCTTGCGGAATTCCACCGGATGACTTTCGGATTGCAAACAGATATAGCCATCCGCGAGCATCTTGGTGCCGGCCACCTTCGCCAGTTCATCGGCATGCGCGTCGCCGCCATACTGCGGCTGGCTGTAGGAAATGACTTCAATCCCATTGACAAAGTGTTTCGCGTAGAACAAGTGCCCGTAGCGGTTGTCCCAGGCCTTGTAATCCGAATAATCCACCTTGAGCACGCCATCCACCACCCGGAACGTGTGCTGAAAATTCTCGCCCGCCTCGCAGCCGCGGATCTTCGGCGTCCATCCGGTTAGATCCTTGCCATTGAACAGGGGCTCCCACCTGGCCTCCTCGGCCGCGGCCAGGCCGATCAAGCCGGCCACGGCGACCAACATTGCGACTACGGGTGATCCGTTTGTGGCGGGTCGTATGGGCGGAAGAGGCCCCCGAATGGGCGGAGTACTTCTCAAATCGGGAAGGCTTGTGGAACGGGTTTCCGTTTTTCCTCAGCGACGCGCGGCCCCGGGGATTTCTCGGGCAGGCCATCGCCCGGCGGGTTTCCCGCTCCTTGCAGTGGCTACGGAGTCTTGGTTAGGTCCTTGAGGATTTTTTTGGCGAGGATTTCGTTGATCTCCCGGTGGCGCGGGATTGGCTGTGAAGCCCCGGTCTGCGGGTTATGATAGACGTCATGCCGTCCGCCATGGCGCAAGAGCGTGCAGCCGGCGGCTTCCAACTGTTCGATCAGCTCACGCCTTTTCACGCGACTTCCAATTCCTCTTCCTTTCTGATTCCCGGAATGGCTTCCGCCCCGAACATCTGGAAGAGGTCGCGAAGATGCGCTTTCAAATCGTCCAAGTCCTCACCCTGCGTCCAGTGATCCGGGTAATCGTTCAGATACCCCAGCCAGTACCCGTCCTGTTCCCGCCAATAAGTGATTTTAGCTTTCATAACTTCGATGCCGATTGCCAACAGTGTCTTGCTGGCGACAACATGGACCGGGAACTGGCGTGCGTCAAGACCAGCCAACCTTTCAAACCGTCCTCATGCCAGCCCTGGAATCAAGCCCCCTGGCGCAGTCGAAGAATGCCTTCTCACCAATGCCGGTGACCTGCATGTTGTTGATGTGGTCCGGGATGACAACGACCCCGCCCGAGCCCGTGTATTTGGTGATGGTGGCCGCCAGTTCGTCGGGGTTCCAGATGCGTTCGCCGATCTCGTCATCGCCGCCGATCAGGCTGGCGAGTTGATGCGGGTCGGATTCCAGGAGATGCTTGTCGGGCGGTCGGTTCATGGTGGTTCGGCGCCCGGGCGCTCTGTCCGTTACTACGCAATTCCTATCGTGATCCTGCGTGGGGGGGAAGGAATAAGTTTTCTCTAGCGAAGGGGATTCCAGACTTTTTCAAAACCAAAGCCACCAAAGTGTTTCACGTTGGCTGTGGCAAAATGAGTGACACCGTGGTGCCCAAGAGTGATGGCGAGCCGGGCATCGATGATGTGACGAAAACCGGAACTGGTTCGGGCGGCCCATTCCCAGAGCGGTTTGGCGACGTCGGGTTCGTAATCGGCGTATTCCCAAGCCGGGTTACTGCGGAGTGCCTGGCAAAATGCGACCGCTTCCCTGGCGGTGCGGGGTTTCTTGAAAACGGCAGGGTTGCGCAGTTGCATGTAGATTTCGACCAAGACCAGACCGCAGAGGAGAAAACGCTGCCGACCGGCAGCTTCAGTGGCGAAAAACCGCTGCGCGGCCTGATGATGCGGCGAGTCCGGATTGGCCGCGTAAAGGAACAGGTTGGTGTCAGCCGAGAGGATCATGACGCGGAACGCCGCAAGATGGCATCGGCCTCGGGTTGAACAGACGCGGGGTCCGCAAGAAAATCGCCACCGCAGTCAATCGTCGGAAATTTCCATGCCGCAGCGGGCTTGGGTTGCTCGGGAAACCGGTTCACAAAGTGCTCCGCGGCCTTGCGCATGACTTCGGCCAGCGACCAGTCCTGCTCGGCGGCGATGGCCTTGAGCCGCTGGTAAAGGGGGTCGGGAAACTGGATTTGGGTGCGGGTCATGACGACAAATCATCATCGATGGCGGATTGATGTCAAGTGAAAATCCTTGCGCCGCGGCAATTTGCCGCAACTCTTGCCGCCATCAGGGTTGCCGGAGAACGGCCACATGCTGGATGTTAGCAAGGCGTTGTCTGGTTCCGCTCATGGCTACCTCGCCCTCGGCTCCCACACCGCCGTCGGCCGCCCGCCGAACTCCTTGCCCCAGCCGGTGGTGTTAGGGAGGTAATAGATGGTGGCTTTGTCGGCATTCGCAAACACCGCACTGTCGAGGATGGGAGCGTTGCCTTTGAAATAGATCCCTGTCAAAATAGGGTCATCACTGAATGCCCACTCCGCGATGTGCGTGACGCTTTCTGGAATCGTTACACTGGTGAGAGTGGTACAATGCTGAAGCGCATAACCCTCAATATCGGTAACGCCAGCGGGAATCTCGTAGCTACCACCCCGGCCACTCGGATAGCAGACAAGCTTTGTCTTTTCCTTGTTGAACACGATTCCGTCTTCACCGCTGCTATAGACCGGGTTGGCGGCGTCCACCGTGATCGAGACCAGCTTGGCGCAGCCTGCGAACGGGGCAGCCCCAATTGTGGTGATGCTTCTTGGGAGAGTGACACTGGTAAGTCTGCTGCACCACAAGAACGCGTAGTTCAATATGTCTGTAACGCTGTTGGGAATTGTGACGTTGGTCAAATTGGAGCACTCCGAAAATGCACCGAAGCTGATGCTGTTAACCGTGTCCGGGATCGTAATGTGAGTCAAACTGGTGCATTTTTGGAACGCGTATCCGCCAATGCCGGTGACAGACCGGCCTTCGATCTTGTCCGGGATGTCGACATCCCCACCCGGTCCGGTGTATTTGGCAATAATGACCACCCCATTTTCGATCACACAGTTGTAGTCCTGAACCTGAAGAAGGGCGGGTCTGCCACCGAATGTGGCTGCCCAACCTGTGGTTCCAGGTAGGTAATAGACGTTCACGTTGTCGTCCCCGGAGAACACCGACGCATCAGCGCCGCCGGGCGCGTTGCCTTTGAAATAGACACTGGCTAGGCTGGTGCAACCGGAGAACGCTTCTTTATCGATACTTGTTACGCCCGCAGGGATCGTGAGGCTGGTCAGGCTTGGGCCTGAGAACGCTCCGCCCGCGATGGCAGTGACCGGCAGGCCGTTGATCTTGTCGGGAATGATGACACCCCCGCCCGGTCCCGTGTATTTGGTGATGGTGACCGTGCCATCCTTGACCGTGCAGGAAAATTGATTTTGTGGAGTGGCCGCAGTGCTCGTTCCCGCTGGCGCGCTCGTCGAAACAGCGGCCACACGGAACCCGAGGCGGGGGTGGGAGTCGGCCGGGTTGATGAAGTTGCGATTCGCGACACGACAGTCGCACGCGCCGTAGCTCCAACTGCCGCCCCGGCCCACCCGGTCCGAGCCCGAGGAAGGGCCCTGAGGGTCGGACGTTGCGGCCGTGAGGTAATCACCATACCAATCCGCGCACCATTCCCAAACGTTGCCGTGCATGTCGTACAAACCCCATGCGTTTGGCTTCTTTCCGCCGACCGGATGGGTCATGGAACCGGAGTTGTCAGAATACCAGGCGTATTCGGCCAGGGGAAGGTCGCCGTCGCCATAACAATAGTCACCGGTAGAGCCGGCCCGGCATGCGTATTCCCACTCGGCTTCCGTCGGCAACCGAAACGACTGACCTGGAACTTTCTCATTCAATTTCGCCACGAAACCTTGGCATGCGTTCCAACTCACCCTCTCGACCGGATTCTTCGCTCCCTTGAAATTGCTGGGGTTGTTACCCATGAGTTTTTCCCATTGTTCCTGCGTGACCTCGTATTTGCCGAGGTAGAACGGCTTGGTGAGGGTGACCTTGTGGGCAGCCTTCCCCGAGCCCATGGTGAACGAACCGGGCCGGATCAGCACAAACTCAAACTTCACGCCGTCGATATTGAAGGTTAGATCCTTCGCTGGTTCCGGCACGGATGCGCCGGGTGCCACAGGAGTGCCGGTAAGCTTCGGATCCCACACCGCCGTCGGCCGCCCGCCGAAGTCCTTGCCCCAACCGGTGGTGGTGGGGAGGTAGTAGATGGTCACTTTATCGGCACCCGCAAACACCTCGCTGTCGAGACTGGGGGCATTGCCTTTGAAATAGATGCTGCTCAGGTTACGACAACCCCTGAACGCCACGTTGCCGATTTTAGCGACGCTCTTGCCGACCACGACAGTGGTCAGCCCGGCAGCGTTTTCAAACATCACGGCATCGATGGTGGTGATACTGTCCGGAATCGTAATAGTGGTCAAGCCTTCACAGCAAGAGAATGCGAACCATTCGATATTCGTGACGCTGGCGGGAATGGTAACACCGGACAGCTTGGAACTGCCCAGAAAGGCCCGACCCATGACGCGGGTGACGCCTTCAGGGATCGCGTAACTTCCGGCCTTGCCAGCCGGATAAGCGATGAGCTTGGTCTTATCCTTGCTAAACACAACTCCATCCGTACCACTGATAAAGGCAGGGTTCGCTGTATCCACGGAAATAGAGAGCAGGTCGCTGTTGGCCCCGAATGGATTCTCCCCCATGGACGTGACGCTGGCAGAGATCGTCACATTGGTCAGGCCGCAACCTTCGAATGCACAAAGACCGATGCTGGTAACGCTACCGGGAATCGTCACGTTGGTCAGACCTCCGTTTTGGAACGACCAGGTCCCGATGGTGGTGACAGGCATCCCATTGATCTTGTCAGGAATGATGACATTCCCGCCCGGTCCAGTATATTTTGCAATGGTGATAACACCGTTTTCGATCATGCAGTTGTAGTCCTGAACCTGAAGAAATGCCGACCTGCCGCCAAATGTTGCTGCCCAGCCTGTGGTTCCCGGCAGGTAATAGACATTCGCCTGGTCGTCGCCAGAGAACACCGACGCATCCGCACCACCGCCGGGCGCGTTGCCTTTGAAATTGACGCTAACCAGGCTGGTGCAGCCTGAGAAGGCTTCTTTCGCGATGCTCGTGACCGTGGCGGGGATCGTCAGGCCGGTCAGTTTGGTGCAGCCCGTGAATGCGCCAGGTCCGATGGCGGTGACTGGCAGCTCGTTGAGCTTGTCCGGGATGATGAGATCTCCGCCAGAGCCCGTGTATTTGACGAGGGTGACCGCGCCATCCGTGACCGTGTAGCTGAACGGGCCTTGCACGGGGGGCGCGGGTGTGGGGACCTGCGGTGCAGGAACTCCAGGCACTTCAATGAGGGCCATGCGGAAGCCCACGTTTTCGTTACGATCATCCGGGGCGCCGTTGCTGTCCAGCACGCTACCGCTGTTGCGGATTGCTGCGCGGCAGAATAGGACGTCGGAGAGATTCCACCCGCCGCCCCGGAACGCCCGGCACAAGCCCGAAGTCGATCCCGTCGGGTCGGTGCCGCCAGGGAGTTTTTCCGCATACCAATCCGCGCACCATTCCCACACGTTGCCGTGCATGTCATACAGGCCCCACGCATTCGCCGCGCAACTGGCGACAGCACTCCTCTTCCCCAGATTCGGCCTGAAGTTCGCCTGCTTGGCATTGAACGTCTCCCCAAAACTGTAGGCCGTCTTCGTTCCCGCGCGGCAGGCATATTCCCACTGAGCTTCGGTGGGCATGGCGGCCTTCCAGCCAGTGGGCACAGTCTTGGCTTGATTGAGTCTGGTGATGAATTTTTGGACATCCACCCAACTCACTTGTTCCACTGGCAGATCATCGCCTTTCAATTGGCTGGGGTTGTTGCCCATGACCGCCACCCACTGAGCCTGCGTGCATTCCGTTTGCGCCAGCCAAAAACCATGGCTGAGCTTTACATCCACCTGGTTTTCATTCCCATCGCGGCCCTTCTCCTCGGGCGGACTGCCCATCAGGAAATAGTCGCTGCCATTGCTGATTTTCCTCCATGCCTCGCTGGTTGTCGCCGGAATCCAGACCAGTTTCATCGTCACTCCATGGGGGAGGTATATGACCATTTCTTCGCCGGGTGTTCGTTCAGAGACAGGGTTGACAGTAATGATGTTAGGTTGCGTATTGTTGCCGACCCTCGCTTTCCCATCTAGTTTCAAAGCCGGAAGTTTTGATAGACCGAAGGCGGCCAGACCGATGAGCACCACGACCCCGGCAGTGGCCAGTGCCTTGTGTTTGTTAGGCGCGGCTTTTTCGTGTCCATGCGGCCCGATGGGCTCTTTGCCGTGGGCGGCGCGGTCCAGATCCGCGACGACATCGCCCATGCTGGCGTAGCGGTCGCGCAGTTCGCGGGCCATGGCGTGGTCGGCGATGGCGGTGAGGTTGGCGGGGGCGTTGTGATTGAGCTGGCGGATGGGTGGTGGCGGGGCGTCCTGGATTTGTTTGAGGATGGCATCAACGCTCGGTCCCTGATAGGGCGGCTGGCCGGTGAGCATCTCGTAGAGCAGGCAACCGAAGCTGTAGATATCGCAGCGGGTGTCCTCGGCCTTGCCGGCGGCGACGGCGGGCGACATGTAAGGAACAGTTCCCTCGATCTGCGGCTGGCCGGCATCGATGATCGTGTCGTTGTGGAAGGTGCGCAGCAGACCGAAGTCCGCGAGGTGGGAGCGACCCTCGCCGTCTAGCAGGATGTTGGACGGTTTGAGGTCACGGTGGGTGATGCCGTGGGAGTGGGCGTGCTGCAAGGCCTCGGCCACCGCGCTGGCGATGGGCAGGATGGTTTGGGAAGGAAGAGGTTCGCCGGGTTTGATTTTGTCAGCGAGGCTGCCGCCGGACATATAGGGCATGACGAAATACGGACCTTCGGCGCGGTCGGAGACGTCGAGCACCCGGATGATGGCCGGGTGGGACATTTTATACATGTGGCGGGCTTCCGTTAGAAACCGATGGACGGCCCAACCCTTGTTGAGGAACTCCGGTTTGATCATCTTGATGGCGACCAGCGAATCGGTGACGGGTTCGCGGGCTAACAAAACCTGGCCCATGCCGCCCTCGCCGAGGATGCGGACCACCTGGTATTTGCCGATCATGCCGAGGGCGCCCGGCGCTTGCGGCGGCAGCATCATGCCTGAGCGGAGCAGCGGATCGCCCTGGTTATAGGTTCCCGAGGAAACGTGCGGCACACTCTGGGCCGGCACGGTCTTGTCGGTGTTCGTATCGTGGTCGTTCATGGTTTATTGCTCCGGTTTTGATTCTGGCAAGCCTGTTTGATTTCCGGCGGCGGAGCCAGCCAGAAAGCGCTGGCCCTCGAGAAAAACCGTGCGGGTGATGTCCTCGAGCCACGGTTGGCCGAGCGCCCAGCGCAGCGCCTTGCGCAGATCCCCGTCGCTCAGCTTCGTGATGCGCCGGGAGCGTTTGGTCATGGCCGCCAGGATGCTGGCGAAATAGATGACCGACGAGATTTCGCGGGGCATCGCGCTGGCGGGGCTGATCCGGCACGCCTTGCCGAAATCCTTCATCATTTTCAGCAGGCCGAGCGGCGGGTGCGGGTGCTGGAGCAGGTCGCCGAAACTCTTGAGGAGCAGCCCGGCTGCGGCGGCCTCGTCCTTCAAGCGGCCCGCCGCGCCGCCGAGGCCGGCCAGGTCCACATGCAGTGGGGTGGTCAGTTGGTGGCGCAGGATGGCAGCCAGTTCGTCGGGGTTCCAGATGCGTTCGCCGATGGTGTCGTCGCCGCCGATCAGGCTGGCGAGTTGCTGCGGGTCGGTTTCCAGGAGTTTCTTGTTGGTTGCGTTGGTCATGGTGGTTCGGCGCACGGGCGCTCTGTCAGTTACTACGCAATTCCAACCGCGTCCCTGCGCGGGGAAAAGAAAATGTTTTCCAGGCCGATTGATGCCTTGACATCAGAAATTCATGATGCTTGATTCAGCGTATGAGAACCACTCTGACCTTGGAACCGGACATTGCGGAGCGCCTGCGGGCGGAAGCGACCTTGGGCAAGCAGTCGTTCAAACAGATTGTCAACGCGGCGTTGCGGCGTGGGCTGGGACTGGAAGAGGCGGCATTGCTGCCCCCCTTCCGGGTGCTGCCCCATTCCGCAGCCTTTCTGCCGGGCGTGGATTCCGGGAAGCTGAACCAACTGGTGGATGAACTGGAAGCCGCCGCATTTCTCCAACAACATACCTGCCCATGATCGTCCCGGACATCAATCTGCTGATCTATGCCTACAATGATCAGGCCCTCCAACACACGGCCGCCAAAGCGTGGTGGGAGGACCTGCTCAATGGCAAAACTCCGGTCGGTCTCTCATGGCTCGCCATTTCCGGGTTCCTCCGCCTGATGACCCACCCGCGTGTTCTGGCCCAGCCATTGCCGGTGGTGGAGGTCACGACCATGGTCCGCAGTTGGCTGGTCCAGGCACCGGTGCGCATGCTTCAGCCCGGCTCCAAGTTCCAGGAGATTTTCCTGCGCCAGCTTGAGCAAGTCGGCACGGCCGGCAATCTAACAACTGGCGCCCAGTTGGCCGCCCTGGCCATCGAGCACCAGGCAGAACTGCATAGCAACGATGCCGATTTCAGCCGCTTCACCGGTCTCCGCTGGGTGAACCCGCTGCGTGCCGGGAAATGAGCCGAGCAGGGGGATGAACCCTGCGGATGGCATGCCCTCAGGTGGCCAGGATCGCTTTGAGGTCGCGGATTTCCTCGTCCACCTGAGCCTCGTCGGCGACCGTGGCACGCACGGTGTCCTCAAGGGCGCGGCGGAACATGCGCTTGGCGGTGATCAGGAGATTGGATGCCTGGGTGGGCGATTGAAAGCCGAAGCGCCGGACGAGCGACTCGTATGACGGGAGCGGGGCCTGCTCGAGTGTCGGTTCGAGGACACGGCACGAGAAGATTTCCCACAGATCGTCGCGCCCCTTGGCGGCGCACTCGTTTTTCATGTGCTCGATGGCCATGGCCATGATCTGGCGCGCCCACTCCAGATCCAACGCCTGATGCAACGGTGCGCTGGCCACCGCGAGGTCCGGGACCTCGTCGAGGCTGAGCGCTTGCCCGCTGTGGGGGGAACGTTTGCGGGCGCGGCCCTTGCGGATTTCGCTGACGACGAAATTGGTGAAGGTCTTGAGCAGGAAAACCCGGAAGCGCCCCTTGGTGGAGTCGGCGCTGGCCAGGGCGTTTTTCTCCAGGATCTTTTGCGCGATAAAATCCTGAACGAGATCGTCCGCGCTGTGCGGCGTGAAATTCATGTCGCGCACGAGGTGCTTCTTCAGCACCGGGCAATACATCCGCAGCAACTCATTGAGAGCATGGGATGCCGCCTGATCCGGCGGGGCGCAGGCCCGTGCCACCAACGACCACTGGGTGTCAGGAAAAACGCCGCGCGTCGTGGGAGCATCATCGTTCACCGGGTCGGTCCACCGGGTGGCTTCACGATGGTTTGATAGGCGACTTTTGATGACATGTCGATCACCAGGGATGGCACCCACTCGTCATCGGTGGTGCATTCAAAGACCAGCTCAAAGGGACCGATGTGGATCCGGTCGCCATTGTTCAATTCGGCGCGTTTGACGCTCTCGCCGTTGACCGTGATGCCGTTTGTGCTGTTGAGGTCTTCGATCATCCACACCTCCCCCTTGGCGCGGATGACCGCGTGGCGTTTGGAAACTTGCGGGTCGGGCAGTTGCAGCGAGTTGCCGTCGTCCCTGCCGATGGTGGTGGTCGCCGCGGTGACCGGATATGCCAGATCAAGTTTCTTGTCTTTGTAAACCGCAAGCCGTGTGTTGGATTTCATGTGTATTCTTTGTTGGACATAGCTTTGCAACTGCTTCCACCAATGGTGGAGCCACAACGTGGCGAGGAGACTGGGATAACGAGTGGCGACTTTCCCGGAGAAAGCCTTACGGCGGGATTCAAGCAGATCGCGATACCCCTGCCAATCCCAATCTTGGACCCGCAAACACTAGAATGGCACGCTCCGTGCCGGGGCGCTCGGCGGTGGACGCGACTCCCTACCCCTCCGAACCGAAACACCGCCTTGACATCCCGCAGTATGAGCATAACCTGAATTCCGTATGGCCACCATGACCGTCCGCACCACCGTTGCCTTTGATCCAGCCACCGCCGCGCGGCTTGAGCGGTTGGCCAAACGCTGGGGTGTATCGAAGTCGGAAACCCTCCGCCGCGCCTTGGAAACGGTCGAACAGCAAGCACAGTCAACGCATCAAGCCGTCCTAACGGATGAGGAGATCGCACGGATGACTCCACATGAAGCCTTCAATTGGTTACAGGCTCATCCCCAGGTTCCTGCGGAATGGGGTGCCGATTTCCGCCGTGAACTCAAGGAAGCGCGTGAGCGCGACGTCCTCATCGAAGAGGAGAGAGAACGGGCGCGTTCCAGGGTAGCCGAACCAAACACTCATTGCCAAGCATGATCCATCTGGATGCCAACCTGCTTATCGCTGCCAGCGATCCAAGTGATTTGCATGCTCCGGTCGCGGCTAAGTTCATGAATTCATCGGGTCCCTTCGCAACTTCAGCCTGCGCCTGGACTGAGTACCGTTCCCGACCTGTCGATCCCGTGCGCGAGAAAGTCCTCCTTCGCATGCTCTCCGGCGGCATTGTTCACTTCGACGACAAAGCCGCCGCCCTTGCCGGCGAACTTTTTCATCTCACCGGTCCAAGCGCCGCACCCGTATGGACGTGATGATCGCCGCCACCGCCATCCTTGCAGGTGCCGAACTCGCCACCACCAATCCCGACGACTTCCAAGCCTTCGTCCCGCTCGGACTCAAACTGTGTTACATCTAACCACACTCGCCGCCCCGCTTATTGCCACCACGAATCCAATGCTCGGCATCACCGGCCCGCCTCCTCCGCCCATTTCCGCCCGGAAACAGCACAAGACAGGCAGACTCCTGGCGGTCAATGCTCCGCCAGATACGCGTCGATCGCTTTGGCGCTGCGTTTGCCATCGCCCATGGCGAGGATGACGGTGGCGGCGCCGCGGACGATGTCGCCGCCGGCGAAGATGCCGGGGATGGAGGTCATGCCGTCGGCATCCGCCTCGATGTTGCCCCAGCGGTTGAGTTTGAGATCGGGGCAGGTGGCGGTGAGCAGGGGATTGGCGCGGGTGCCGATGGCGACCACCACGGCATCACAATCTAACACAAACTCGGAACCGGGGATGGGTTTGGGGCTGCGACGGCCGGAAGCATCGGGTTCGCCCAGTTCCATGCGCTGGCACTTCAGGCCGGTGACCCATTTCTTGTCGTTACCCATAACTTCGAGCGGAGCCACCAGGTTTTCGAAATCCACCCCTTCTGCATCGGCGTGATGGACTTCCTCGACGCGTGCCGGCATTTCCGCGCGGCTGCGCCGATACACCAGGATCGCGTGTTCGGCGCCGAGGCGCTTGGCGGTGCGCACCGCGTCCATGGCGACGTTGCCGCCGCCCACCACCGCCACGCGGCGGGCACGCAGGATCGGGGTGTCGGAATCGAGGGCATAGGCTTCCATCAGGTTGACCCGTGTTAGATATTCGTTGGCCGAATAGACGCCCTTGAGGTTTTCGCCGGGGACATTCATGAAGACCGGCAGGCCGGCGCCGTTGGCGATGAACACGGCGTCAAATTGCGCACGCAATTCGGGCAAGGTGTAGGTGCGGCCGACCACCACGTTGTTTTCGATTTTCACGCCGGCTTGCACCAGGCGATCGACTTCCTCCTCGACGATGAGCTTGGGCAGGCGGAACTCGGGGATGCCATAAACCAACACGCCTCCCGGTTTGTGCAGGGCCTCGTAAACCGTGACTTCATGCCCGAGTTTCACCAACTCGCCGGCGGCAGTTAGGCCGGCCGGCCCGCCACCGACGATGGCCACCTTCTTCCCGCTCGGCCCGCGGGGCTCGATCTTGACCACATCGCCGTGGGCGCGCGCCCAATCCGCCACGAAGCGCTCCAGGTAGCCGATGGCCACCGGTTTGCCCTTGACGCCGCGGATGCATTGCACCTCGCACTGGGTTTCCTGCGGGCACACCCGGCCGGTGATGGCGGGCAGTGCGTTGTCGCCGAACAAACTGCGGGCGGCCGCGGGCAGGTCGCCTTCCACGATGAACTCCAAAAACCGCGGGATGTTGACCATCACCGGGCAGCCCTGCACGCATTTCGGTTCCTTGCACTGGATGCAACGCCGCGCTTCTAACAAGGCGATCTTTTCGGTGAAACCGAGGTTCACCTCGAGGAAATTGCTGCTGCGTTGGGTGGCGTCCTGTTCCGGCATGATCTGCCGGTCGATTTTCATGCGTTCCTTGAGCGGGAGCTTCGGTTCGTTCACGACTGGGGGGCGGGGGTTGGGGTTGGACGCTCGAGACCGATACGACATGAGCCGGCCTCGCAGGCAGCGGCGGCCGCGTTGGCTTGTTCCTCAAATTCTCGATAGGTGCCGAGGCGCTCGGCCAGCAGGTCGAAATCCACCAGATGGCCGTCGAATTCCGGGCCGTCCACACAGGCGAATTTGGTCTGGCCGCCGATGTCTACCCGGCAGCCACCGCACATGCCGGTGCCATCAACCATCACCGGATTGAGCGACACGATCGTGCGCACACCGTACTGCCGTGTTAGATCGGCCACCGCCCGCATCATCGGCACCGGGCCGACCGCATAGACGATGTCCACGCCGCCGGCTTCTAACACATCGCGGGTGGCGTCGGTCACAAAGCCCTTGCGGCCGTAGCTGCCGTCGTCGGTGCACACCACGACCTGGCCGAGGCGGCGCAATTCCGTCTCGAAAATGACCCCCTCGCGGGAGCGGCCGCCGATGATGCTGATG
>Ga0118677_10003703_pt1 | contig 28630 bp, 33 predicted proteins | sample AliMusrvi5mmetaG_FD_86154 | JGI IMG/M metagenome (GOLD analysis project Ga0118677, IMG submission 86154) | reverse complement strand
CGACGAGCCGAAATAGTCGTGATTGCCCAGAACGAAGAAGCAGGGGGTCGATCCACAGGCGTCCGAAATTTCGGTAAGGTGGGCGACCAGATTCGCGGATGATGAAATGTCGCCGGTGAGCAAAACTGCATCACACCTGGCGTTTGTGAGTTTATCGAGGAAGCGCCGCTTTACGTCATTATGCACCTCGTCGAGGTGAATGTCGGAGATCCAAATCAAGTTTTTGGTCGTGTGAGTTCGGTAATGAATTGTCATGGTGTTATGGAAGATGCCCTCCACATTCCTAACGCGATAAACCTCCTGTTTGTGAAGGCATGATCTCAAAAAAAGGGGAAATTTCCGATTTTTTCAGAAAAATCACCGCCCGGCCTTCACAATGTCACGATTTCAGGCGTGTAGTAAGTGATGAAACAATTTTTTGAATTCGGCGGCCGCGGTGATCGAATGATCGCGCACGACAGTCTCTTCCAACTGGATTCGGATGCCAAAGGCGTCTTCATGGTCACCAAAAAGGTCGGCAAGGCAGAGTTTATACTGGGCTTTTGCCGATCAGCCATCGTAGAACGGTGGGGTTGTTATTGCATGGGCACCTTCCGACGGCAATCCAACATTGATCTGAGTCGCTCGTGGGCCGTTCCAATGGAATCTGAGCTCATGATTTTCCATGCAGCCACAGTGTATTTGGTCCCTGAGGAGGAATGGATGCGATCTTCTAACTAACACTATGTCAGAAGCGGGTTTTGGCGCGGATTTGACGGGTTTTAAATGCTTTCTCCCACGCCGCCATAAGCTTTGTCCCATAATCTAGCAAAACACCCATAATCATGATTACAGAAAAAGCAGCACTCACAGCGATCAATCACTACGCCCGAACCGGAGAAATCCAGGATGTGATCGTCCCGTGCTTTCGCCAGTCCGGTCGTTGGGTCGGCGATTGCCGCCATTGGACAAAATCGACCTTTAGATGGGCGTCATCCATCATGCATGGAGCAGTTTTGCCGGAGGGGAGGCGAACCGAAGTTAATGCACAGGGTGAAGCAGTTTTATGCACGTCATTCCACTGGCGAAAGCGACGCGATGTGCAACTTCAGTGGTTTGAGGTAAAGGGAACTATCAGAATAAAGTCCTTGGAGGCGATCACAGCCACGAATCTGAGGTCGGTCGGTGGCGATTGTTACTCCTGTACTGATGGGAAAGTGAGTTTCCCCAAACTTCAGCGTGTAGGCGGGGATTTTGACTTTCAAGGCACGGTACGATTGCATGCTCCCAGCCTAATAGAGGTAGGGGGATCACTAATGACAAACGAATGTGAATTGCCAAATCTGGAAGCCGTCGGCAATCGATTTTCAGGCTTCTGGAGTGGTGATCTGTATTTGCCGAAACTCCGTCAGGTTGGAGGCAGTTTGGATATTGCGGGTCCCGAGTGCATCATCGCGCCGGCGCTGGTTTGGGTCTGCTATGATATTATTTTGGCGTATGGGACAACGGCGTTTCGGGCTAACATGCTAGAAGAGGTAGGTGGGAGTCTAGATGCGCGATACGTCACGGTATTTCAAGTGGCAGCACTACGATCTGTCGGTGACTCACTCCACACAGAAGCGGCCCCGGATTTTTTTCGGCCAGATTTTGAAGACATGGTCGAATGGGATATGCATCCTGATGCCGAAAAGCGCTGGAGGTTGAGGGGAGCTATCATAGCGTTGATGAGAGATATGCCCACAATGGACATTTAATGGATTATCCGGTGTCGCTTTGGGGGAGCATGGAGCCTAGGAAATCAGGAATAACCTCAAAGATCTGATCGCTCAAGGCGCTCTTTCACCGTCCGCCAATCGGGCATCAGGCTGGTAAGGAGTCTGTGAAACTGCGGGCCATGGTTGGGGTGGCGTAGGTGGCAGATTTCGTGAATCACCACGTAGTCGATGCACCGGGACGGCATGTGGATCAGTTCCGGATTCAATGCGATTCGTCCATCCGTTCCAGCACTGCCCCAACGCTTGGACATCTTGAGAAGCCTCATGGTTGGTCTGGGAAGTTTGTGTTTGGCACACCATGGCACCCACGACTCGACTCGCCTTGCCAATTGTTCCGCTGCTTTGCCTCGGAACCATTTTTCGAGCAGAGTTTTCACTTCCGCAGGATCACCGGCTCGCGTCGTCACATGAAAGAACCCACCTTTGAGAAGGACCCCTGGTTCAATACCATGGGAAACCTTGAGACGATATTGTCGTCCGAGATAGCGGTGCGTGGCACCCGTCACGTATCGCGGTGTCGGCCGGTTTGCGTTCATCGCCGTGAATCTTCGGCGCTGTGTAATGATCCATTTCCGCCGCTTTTCCAGTTTCGCGGCGATGTTCTCTTCACTGGCGTCAAGCGGTGCCACCAGTTCCAGCGTGCCATCCGGATGCACGCTGATCGCAAGGGTCCTGCGCGCGGTCCTTTTCAGCATGGCCGGGCCGACCACCGTTGCGATAGTCTGAAAATCAGATGTCATCGCTGCGGTGGATGGCAATGCGGATTACCGCTTCAATGATGGCGTCCATCTGATCGAAGCTAATCTGAAGGCCCTTCTGGATCTGCAAGTCGTAGAGGAAATCATCCAGGTCGTTCCGCATCCGGTTCTGGGCGTCGATGTTTTCCCGCCAGCGGACGACCGCATGATTGCGGATGAGGTCCTCCATCGTACAAGCGGCCTCGGCCAAGGTGGATTCGACGGATGGCCTGCCCGTGCCACCCGCACTATCGGGCGCAAGGTCTTCGCGTACGACCGATGAACCAATGCTTCCGCGAGCCAGCTCTTCCTGCAATGCTCCGAACAAGGCACGCGAGAGATCGCGCTCCTTGAGAATGTCCGGCCCTTCCTGGGTCTTTCCGTCGCGGACCTGGGTCATCACTTCAGTCACCCGTTTGAGATACTCCGCGTCACTGATGCGTTCGGCGCGGTAGTCGTCGATGGCTTGTTTCAGCAGCACCGAAAACTTCCGATAGAAGAATGGATCCTCCTCCATTTTTTCGGTGATCGTCTTCTTGGTGCGGTTGGCGATGATGTCGGCCTTGGCGCGGTCGCTGCGGGCTTTATCCACCTGCTCCTGAAATGCCTCACGCTCGAAGATGTTCACCGGTTCGACGATCTGAATCACCTCGTCCGCCTGGACGTAGGTATTGAGCATCTTCTGGATCTGCTTTTCATAGTCGCGGTAGTCAATCTCCTCGGCATAGCGGATTTTCACGCTGGCCCGGAGTTTCTGGAAAAATACGGCGTCATGTTTATAGCGCTCCACTTTGTCCTGCTGCGTCTCGTTGATCCAATGAATGCTGGAGAGCGCCATCTTCAGCACACGGCAGAAGGAGGAGAGCCGGGTGTAGAAATCATCGCGCACATCCTTGTTCTCCAAGGCCAGTTCGAAGGACTCTTCGTCCTTCTTGTTCGAAACCTCCTTGAACAAGTCCCACAGTCCATCGTGTAAGGAAGGCAGGCGTTTGATTTCCTCCGAAACATCGGCCAGTGTTCCTTCGATGTCCTCTGCGTCAAACTTGCCACCCAGCGAGCTGTAGAGTTCCAGTGCATCGTGCAGATGGCCGACTACGCCATAGTAGTCGATCACATAACCAAAATCCTTGCCGGGATGGAGACGGTTCACCCGGGCGATGGCTTGCAACAGCGAGTGTTCCTTCAGACTGCGGGCGATGTAGAGCACGACATTGCGCGGGGCATCGAAGCCGGTCAGCAGCTTGTCCACCACAATGATGATCTCCGGGTCGTCGCCGTTCTTGAACGAGTTGATGATTTGCCGGTTGTATTCCTTCTCCGTGCCATACTTGGACATCATCAATTTCCAGAAGAGTTCAACACTCTCGTCCTTCTCCGGTTGTTGGTGCTCCTCGGGATTTTCAATTTCCCCCGGACCGGAAATCACGACCTCGCTCGTCACCTTGCCGAATTGATCAAGGAACGCCTTGATCATCAGCGCTTCTTTTTTTCCTGGCGCAGTGAGTTGTCCTTTGAAACCGGTGCCCTTCCACTGTTTGGAGAAATGCTGGGAAACATCCCAAGCGATCAGATAGAGTCGGCTTTGCAGGCGATTCAACTCGTCGCGGGCGGCGAACTTTCGCTTGAGGTCGGCTTTCTGCTCGGGGGTCAGTCCATCACACATCGCCTCGAACATCGGGTCGATGGCTTTCTGGTTCACCTCCTGCAGGACATGCCGGCCTTCGTAGAGCAAGGGCACGACGGCCTTGTCCTCAACGGCATCGCGAATGGTGTAGGCGGGTTCGATGAATCCGCCGAATTTCTCGGCGGTGCTCTTTTCCTTCCGCATCAGCGGCGTGCCGGTGAAGCCGATGAAGCAGGCCTTGGGCAGCGCCTTTTGCATCTGGATGTTCGCCTCGCCGTATTGGCTGCGGTGGCTCTCGTCCACGAGGACGAAAAGATTCTCGTCCTCGATCCGGAACTGCCTCGCATCCTTCGCCGCCGCGCCGAATTTCTGGAGCAGTGTAGTCATCACCGCCACATGGGGATCACGCAGCATCTCGATCAAATGCGCCCCGGTCTTTGCCTGCTGTGGTTCCTTGCCGCATTGGTGGAAGGTCTTCCAAATCTGTTCATCGAGGTCGATCCGGTCGGTGACGATCAACACACGGGCGTGCGGGATCCCATCGTCAAGAGCCAGTGCCTTACCCAACAAAACCATCGCCAGCGATTTCCCCGATCCCTGCGTCTGCCAAATGACGCCACCCTTGCGGGCCCCTTGGGGATCATATTGGCGAACGCGCTCCAGTGTGCTGCGAATGGCGAAGTACTGCTGGTAGCGGGCGATCTTCTTCACCGCGCCGCCCTCGTCGTAGAGGATGAATTGCCGGGCCAGTTCGATGAGGCGCTCGGGCCGGCACAGCGACCAAAGCAGAAAATCCTGCCCGGTTGGTTCCCGTTCGTGCATGGCCAGTTCCTCAACGGACTCCCGAGCGAAGGCGAAGACGCCCTTGAACAACTTCGCGTGCTCCTCCGGGCGCACTGTGCTGTTCACCGCCGTGCGCACGGCATCGCGAACGTCGTGCAACTCCCGCCACTTCGCCCAGAATTTCGGTGGCGTGCCGGTGGTGGCGTAGCTGCCGTCATTCTTGTTCAACGCCATCACGATTTGGGCATAGACGAAAAGCTGGGGAATCTCATCCTCTTGCCAGTTGCGCACGTTCTGGTGGATGGCCTGCTCCAAGGAATCCTTATCCTCCGGTCGCTTGCACTCAATGATGATGAATGGGATACCATTGACGAAACAGACGATGTCCGGCCGCCGCGTCTCGTGGCTGCCGCTCCGCTCCACCTCGAACTCGGCGGTGATGTGAAAGACGTTGTTCCATGGGTTTTCCCAATCAATGTAGCGGAGCGTGAAACCCTTCGTTTCGCCATCTATGGTCTGATCCATGCTCTTGCCGAGAGTCAGCAAATCATAGACTTTCTCGCTGGTCCGAACCAGGCCTTCGAAGGGAAGGTCCCGCAATACCTCGATGGCCTTGGCGATGTTCTCATCCGAAAACGCAAGGTCCCGCCCCTTGAAATTGATTTTGTTCAAACGGCGGAGCTGTTGGGCAAGCACACTCTCCAACAGAACCTTGCCAAATTTTCCTTTGCGTTCCACCGCCACCTCCTCCGGGCTGAGGTAGGAAAACCCGAGCTGCTGCAGAAGCCGCAGCGCCGGAATCTGGCTGATCGGGGCTTCTTGGAAGGAGGGGTTCATGATGAGTCAGGGGATACTTCACGTTTTTTGTCTGGGACATTCATAAATCACTAAGTGAGAGTCCTTTGCTCTTGAGATCGTTTGGCAAGTTGGTCTGAGGTACGTCAAAGTCTAGATACCAGTGATACACATTGCCGAGCCATTTTCCGCATTCCGCAAGCCACAGCTTCCAATGCTGTTGGAATCTTTCAGGATCACCAAGGCCATTCGCTTCAAGCACCCGGGAAAGTAGCGCCCGGTTTCCGAGAAAGGTTCGGTAGCCGCGCCCAACAACATCACGGTGCCAACTGCAAAATGTTAGCGGCACTGTCACCGCCCATGTCAGGTCACCACTTTCAAATCGACCAGTTGCGGACAAGTGGTTAAAGTTCAAAAAGCTCAGCATTTGATAGTACGCGGACACGGCGGACTGCGCGTGCTCAGCGGACCCGTATACTTCATGCATCCACTCCTGTCGCTGAATCAACTTGTAGAGAAAACCCCAGGCGACAGTGCAGGAGTGGTTCATGCTTTGAGGCCAGCCAGTCACTCCGGAGTCAAGGAACAGCGGTTTGCTGTCACGGCTGCGGTGGAGGTCAGGAATCCTGGTCGTCGCCAAGGCATAGGCTGCTTCGCTTGCGCGAGTCTCGATTAGCATGGACCCCACCAATGCTTGACCGACAAATAGGAGCAACTGGGGAAAATCAACCCAGTAGACATAACCTTCGCGTTTCCATTCGGTAGAATTGAGAATTTCGTCGATCCAGCCAAGCTGCCCTGCGAATTCCTCCTTTCCCGATTCCGCACCAGCAACCAGACATGCGAAAAGGGGCATGTAGTAGGAAACGCCCTTGGCAGCATGATCATGCAATGGGGACGCATCCTTATCGGTAGCCACGGGCGGTGTTTCGTCCTCAGAGCGCCATGCCGCCAGATCCGAGGCAGCGCGATGATAAAGTGTGCGAAGCAGACGACGCCAGGTTGTGAAATCGCTGGCTGCAATAAGAGAACTCGCAATGTTGTAAGCGGCCTTTGGATCGATGACGGCGGCTTCGAACAGGGCTTCTGACGATACCCGACGGGCGACTGTCTCGGGGCTTGGGGTGCTCAGTGGTTCAAATGGGACTGGTCCGAGAGGCGGCTTTGCGCGCTGTTGCACTTGGTGCAGAGTTTTGATCAAAGTTTCGATTGCTTCGTCAAAATCCTCGTCATTGGAGCAATCGACGTAGAGACGAGTGCTCACACAATCGGGGACCGATGGTTCCCCGGTCACCTGCCGTATGATAGGAATGAACTTGCGTGTGCCCAAGTCGCGGACCAACTCGCCGGTGACGATCATTGCTTCATAGCCGACACCACCCTTGCCATCATTGGCCTTGCGGACGTATGGATCGGTGCAGATCATCAAGACGCGGTCCGCTGCCTTCACAGCACGTTCCATGAACTTTGGAACGTCATCGCCGGGTTCAAGGTCCCATTGATCGAAGATCACCTGAACATGCTTAGCGAGTAATGTTGAGGCAAGTTTGGCGACCCATTGTTTGTGTCCTCGCGAATCATGGGAATACGAAATGAAGACAGTGGGAGGAATTAATACTTCTTCCGTGATGGATGCGCTGTCATCTGTAACTTGTTCGGGCATGTTAATCTCTGGGGACATGATTCGTAGATTCCTTGGTAGAACGTTTGATAGATTGTATGAGGAATGCCCGGTTTATTCACCTACCGACTGTGTCTTGATCACCTCGAAAACAACGCGCTGCACCTGCTCTACAAACTGATCGGCTTCCTCGTTCAGAACGGGTTCTGTGTAGGGTTTGCTGATAACTGGAATCCCATCAATCTTCCATGTGTATTCCAATTCTTTCATGTCCAAGGCTACAAAAACCTGCACACCAAATGGTTTCGGTGCCTGGCCTAGGTATCCATCAAACTCAAAGTGAAGTAATATATATGAGCAGATATCGCTGTCTTTGGTAAGGCAATACTCAATAACCTGAAGCGCATCCTTCCCAAATTCAATACCTGAAGGTTCGGTCGCCACTGTGTATTTGGCGAAGAGATGTCCAAAAACCAGTGTTTTCTCAAGCAAGCGAGAGAGCAGGTACTTGAAACTGGACTCGTAAAGAGAATACACTACTTCGGACGAGCGTGCGACAGGTTGATCGTTACGAATACTCTGACTTTTAAGAAATAGAGCAATCTCTTTCTCAAGATCCCCGGGTTCTTCAACGCTTTCGCCCTTGGCCGCCTTGATGCCGAGTTGCAAGCTCCGGATCAGGCAGGAGCCCAGGAAATCGGCAAGCACCGCCATGTCACCTGCATCGGCCAGGCGTAATGCCGTCAGGTAGTCCTTTTTCCTTTCCGTCGGCACGATGATCGGGGGATAGCCGTCGCGGAGGAGCAAGTAATTGACGAGCATTCGGGCGACGCGGCCGTTGCCATCGTCGAAGGGGTGGATCAGCACAAAGTCGTGGTGGAACTTCGCGGCAATTCTGAGAATATGTTCTTGCTTGTCGGCTAGAACCTCACCGAGCCAGTCCACCAATGCCTGCATGCGGGCGGGAACCTCCATCGGGGGCGCATATTCGAACAATTCTCCGGTAGCGGTAACGACGCTGTTGGGAAGCGTCTTGTAATCCCCGGGAATGACCTGGGCGCGCGACGGTTGCCCGTCCGGGGTTTGCGTGGGTTTCCAGAACGATTCCTTAAGGATGATCCTGTTGAGGTCGCGGATGTCGGCAGGCGTGATCAAACGCGCCTTGTCGGCAGCCAGGTTCCGAAGGTGCTCGATGCCGACATCGTGGGCCTTCATCTCCTCATACTCACGAAGCGTGTGGTTGCCGTGGGTCTGCCCGTGGAGGATGAGCAGGACCGTCTCGCCATAGGTGAGCGTGTTGCCTTCGATGTGGTTCGAGTGGTAGTTCCATTCGAGGCGGAGCTTCTGCCAGAGGCGCCGCTCATGCTCGGGTGCGAGCGGTTGAAGGGAGTCCCATTCACCTTTCAGGGTCTCTATCGAATCGAAATTCTTGTTCATGATGGATCTGATTCAGGAGGTTGGAATACTGATTATATTTTAACCTAAAGTTTAACTGCTTGGGCATTTCCAGCGACTTTCCCAACCACAAATCCGTTGGGGGCAAGGGTTGCCGAGTGGATTGCCGTCATGCACTCGATCACCGTGTCGAGGTAGTTTCCGCGCTTCAGTGGGCCTATCGTGAAAGCCGCGAAGTCATCCCATCCAGCGCATCCAAGTTCGCCTTGCCCAAGGACGCGATAGTTTCCGACATCTCCGCTGCCGGGTGGGTCGCCGGCGGTTCCGTCGTTTTCAATGTCCACTACGGCGAGTTTCCGTTTCCGGTTTCCGTCTCCGCGTGGGATAAGCTCAATTGTTATGCGAAGAGGCATACTAAGGCTGGGTGTTTGTTTTCACTCGGATCTTTCCCGTCAGCAGCCGCTGCATCAGGCCGCGTTTTTGCTGGTCGAGGGCGTTGCTTTGGGTGCGGAGGAGGGTGAGTTCCTGGTCGGCGGTGTCGAGGATGGCGGCAATGTGTTGTTGTTCTTCCAGGCTGGCGGGGATGCGGATGGTCTCGCGGAGGAAGACCTCGGGATCGAAGATGAGTTTCTCGATGTGGACACCGGTGCTGGCGACGCGGGACAGGCGGATCATGCGCGGAGTCTGGGAGAGCCAGGCGAAGAACGGCATGTGCAGCTTGGCGGGCGCGATATTGACGAAGATGGCGTATTCCTTGGAGACGTGGCCACCGGCGAACTCCGGGGTGACCATGGCCCACGCGCCGTGGGCAACTTGACGTTTGGAAACCAGGAAGTCGCCGGCCTTGAGATCGTGGAGATCCTGCGTTTTGTATTCGGAGCCCAGCAGATCCGGGCGCCGGAACAGACCGCCGCAACGTCGACGGATACTGATGAGGGACAAGGACATCCCAGCGCTCCAGTTGATGGGGCGGAAGACCCGTTCCAGCAATTGATTCATTCGCACTTTCGTCCACGCCTTTTTGCCAAAGGCGGGAAAGCGCTTCCTTCCGGTAAGGAGTTGCTGCATGAGTGCCTTTTTGCGGCGGTCCTTGGCGGAGATGAGGGCGTCGAGTTTTTCGAGGGCCTCGTCCCAGGTGCTGAGGATGTCGGCGATCTTGCGTTGCTCGGGGAGCGGGGGGAGATTCAATGGGAAATCGCCAAACTCACTCTTTGAGAGAATCGGGACAGCCTGTGTGCCAGCTAATCGACGAAACTCCCGGGCGATTCTTGTGATTTCATAAAATGCGAAACCGGTGTCTGTTTTGGTATCAGGGATTACTGAATTGATCTGCTGATTGGTAACAAGTTCGCATCCCGCCCTCCCCGTCTTGCCAATTGTTGAGCCGATACAAACAACCATCACGGAGCCAGTTGGAATTTTTCGTGATCTGGAAGCTCCTAATACAGAAAGGCTGCGTTCTGCGGATACAGTTGTAGAAGATTTGCCCAGGTCACCCGGCGTAACAAATGGAATTGGCCCATCGAAATTCTGGGCATCTAAAGTCGATGGTGTCGAACCGGTAACCAGCGTTCCAATGGAGGAAACGTGTCCGGTTCTCCAGCCCTTTGGCAATTTCATTTTTCCACCCCCTCTCCACCATCGGCGGATTCTCGCGCCCCTTCAGGGCGCATCACATGTTGGGGCGTTAGATCCCAGGGCATCGCTTCGCTCAGCCCTGGGCTAAGGTCTTGGCCCCCGTTGGGGGCGTGATCCATCGGCCCGACGGGCCGAAAGAGCAAAGCCCAGGGTTGAGGGAGCCAACGGCGACCGATGCCCTGGGGCACGGCAATCCAAACATTCCCTGCGCCCTGAAGGGGCGCGAGAGGACGCCGCGGCCATGGCCGGTTGGCGTCAATCCCAAACATATCGTTCGTCATATTCAATTTGGTATTTCGTGAGGAAAGCCCGGAATTCATCTTGGAAGGTTCTGACCCGATGGTGGTCGCGTTGGTTTTGAATATAGGCCCGCACCTCATCGACCGCCGATTGGCTGACCGAAAACGCCCCGTATCCCGCCTGCCAATGGAATCCGGTGTATTGGGGAGACCTGACCCGCAACCAATCCGTGGCGCTCTTTTTCAAACCACCGACAATTTCGCTGATCGTCACGGTCCGGCCCATTAGAAACAAGATGTGGACATGGTCCGGTTCGGTGTTGATTTCAATGGGCGTGCAATCCATGCCCTTCAAGATACCGCCGAAATAGGAGTGAAGGTCTGGTCCATCGTCGCTGACGAGCATGCGTTCCCGGTTTTTCGTCGAGAACACGAGATGAACGTAAAGTTTGGCGAGGGATTGGGGCATGGGTGTCAATTTTGTAGGAACACGGCAATCGCCATGTTGACGGGGTGATTCCGAACCATATCGAGGAACCGCTCGAAATGGTCGTTACGGGAAGAATTCAACGCCTCTCGCGCCCCGTTGGGGCGCATATGGTTTGGATGCGGTGGGTCCCGGGGCATCGCTTCGCTCAGCCCCGGGCTGAGTTCTCCGCCCCCGTTGGGGGCCATATCGCGGCGTGCACCGGAACCGATCTCGACCATATCGGTGAACTCAACGAAATGGTCATCCACCGGGCGTCCGCTTTGAGTGCATGCCACGCGGGCGTCGGCGATGACGTTGAGAAAATTCCTGAAATCCGAGTATTCGAGCACGCGCGCCAGTTCGCGGGCGGACCAGGATTCATTTCCCGCTGGGGAAACACGCTTGATCGCCTCGAAGGTGCCGGAGGTTTTGGAAAGGGGCTGATTTTTCATGATTTGCAAATGAGTTAGAGTCCGAGTTCCTTGAGGTAGCCGTCCATCTTCACACGCACGGCGGCCAGTTGAGTTTCCAGTGTTTTGATTTCCTTTTTCACCGCCTTGAGGTCGATTTCAGCTTCCTCCTCGAAGGTATCGACGTAGCGGGGGATGTTGAGGTTGAAGTCATTGTCGGCGAGTTCCTGCGGGGTGGCGCGGTAGGCGTATTTATCGGCGGTCTTGAAGGCACGGTAGGTGGAGACGATTTTGTCGAGGTGCACATCGGTGAGGACGTTCTGGTTTTTCGCGTCCTTGAACTCGCTGGAGGCGTCGATGAAGAGGACATCGCCGTGGGTCTTGCCCTTGTTGAAGATGAGAATGGCGGCGGGGATGCCGGTGCCAAAGAAAAGGTTGGCGGGCAGGCCGATGACAGCTTCGAGCAGGTTGTCCTCGATTAGCTTCTGGCGGATGCGGCCCTCAGCGGCCCCGCGGAAGAGCACGCCGTGCGGCACAACCACGCCGACGCGACCAGTCCCCTCGCGGGCGGTCTCGATCATGTGCGTGATGAAGGCCCAGTCGCCCTTCGATTTCGGCGGCCGGCCGCGATGGTAACGGTGGAAGGGATCGGCCTCGGCCTCGTCGTAGCCCCATTTGTCGAGCGAGAACGGTGGATTGGCGACGACGATGTCGAACTTCATCAGGCGATCGCCCTCGATGAGGCGCGGGTTTCTCAGGGTATCTCCCCACTCGATGCGGAAGTTGTCCATGCCGTGGAGGAACATGTTCATCCGGCAGAGGGCGTGGGTGGTGCCATTCATTTCCTGGCCGAAGAGCGCGAAGTCGCGGTCGTCCGCCTGGCGGCCCACCTTGATGAGCAGGGAGCCGGAGCCGCAGGTGGGGTCGCAGATCGTGTTGCCCTTCTTCGGCGCGAGCAGCATGGCAAGCAGCTTGGAAACCTGGCCGGGCGTATAAAATTCACCGGCCTTTTTCCCGGCATCTGACGCGAAGCGCTCCAGCAGGTATTCATAGACATTCCCGATCACGTCCTCCTCGCCGACCACGGAGGGCCGGAGGTCGAGCTTCGGCGAGGCAAAGTCTTCAAGAAGAAGCTTGAGCTTGGTATTCCGGTCGCGCGTTTGGCCGAGCTTTGACTCAGAGTTGAAATCCACCTCGCGGAAGACGCCTTCGAGTTTCGCCTTGTTCGCCTCTTCAATACCGGCGAGGGCGATATTCATGCGCTCGCCGATGTCGGTCTTGTCGCGCAGGGCATGGACGCTGTAGAAATCGCAGCCGTCGGGGAGTTGGAAGCGCTCGCGGGACAGACGGCGGGCGACACGGGCCTGGTCGCCCTTGTATTCCTTCAGGTAGGAGTCGCGGTGGTCGCGCCAGACATCGGAGACATATTTCCAAAACAGCATCACGAGGATGTAGTTCCGGTAGTTCTCCGCATCGACGACGCCACGGAAGGTGTCGCAGGCGCGCCAGGCTACATCGTTGATCTCGGATTGATTGATCTTTTTGGGCATGGGAAGGATTTCAGATGGAATGGATACGGGTGGGTGAAATCAGACGATTCAGGGAGGTTTCGAGGAATTCCGCGCGTTTGCGGCTGAGTTCGGCGACCAAACGACGCTCGGAGGCGGCAAGTTCAAAGAGGCTGGCGATTTTCTGTTGGGTTTCCAAGGAAAGAAGCGGCACGGGCAGCGAGCGGAGGATGGCGATGGACAGGGTCTGGACGTAAGTGCCCCGTGCGTGGGAGCGCAAGTGGTCCTGGGTGGACTGGAGGTTGAGGAAACAGTGAAGGAATCCGGGCAGAATTTTCGGGGATTTCAGCCTCACCACGAAAAGTTGTCCGCCGGCGACCGCATTGAGGTTTTCGGGGACCAGCGCTGCAGTCATGCGTGTGCCGCGGTTGGCGAGGAGAATGTCGCCGGATTTCACGTGATAGCGGCGGTCGGACGCCTGTACGGGATCAATGGGATGGGTTTCCAGGATGCGGAGTTCACCCGATTCCGTCAGGTCGCTGATTCTGAGGTAATGCGGCCCCCCCTCGACGGTGCGCTTCGAGGCATCGACCCCACGGAGAGTGAGGCCCATGCGAACGTCGGCGATTTCGTCGAGGAGAAGCTGCATGTTGGAGTCAGATGAAGTCCCACTGTTCGGCCCTGTCCGCTCGTCGGGCAGGGCCATATTTGTGGGCACGGGAGGTATTTTGCGCGGTGCGTGTGCGTTTTGCAAGAGAAAAATAATGCACCAGAACGCTTTGTGCTCCTGGGGTGGGCTTATCCACACTGCAAGTCAGAAAGTCCATGTGGAAACACGCAGTTCAAAACCCATACTCTTGCGAAGCGTCGATCCCTGACTGAAGAAAGTCCCTCTGGGGCTTGTCATTCTTGCTGAAATTCGCGATCTCAAGCCGTTCGGCAAGAACCATTTCCAAAACCAACTCCTCGAAAAACCGGGGTCCCAGCCGAAGTCGGACGGCTTCCGGGATACGTTCCCGGCCGAGTTTGGTAAAGCGTGGTTTCCAGAAATCCTCCATCCGGGCCGCGAACGCGTCAAGCATCTGGAAATAGTCACCCTCATCAAGCGGGGGCAGAACGATCAGGTTGCTTCCGAACCTCGCCAGGAGTTCGCGAGGGAGAGTTTGAAATAGATCTCCCATATCCAGACTGGCGATCCGGCTTTCTTCGGCCAGGAAACCGAGAGTGCGGCGTTGGCGTTTATCCCAAAGGCTCTGAAACGCCCCGGCCCCGATGATCAGAATTTTGCTTTTGAGAACAAGCTGGGCCGCGTCAATGGCAGTATCGGGGATCACATCGCCATCCCTGTCGACGAGGTTCGGCGGAACGATTAGATCGAGCAACCCGAACACCTCGCTTCTGAGATATCTGCTCCAGACCGAGCCTGGGGTGTTATCGCCGATCTTGTCCAATTCGTCGATCAGTATGATGCCACCCGTGTGGCGGGCACACCTCATGAGAAATTCATGGATTCTGGGCCAGGTGGGCGCGGATCCGCGGCCAGAGGAGCCAAGCAATATCCATTCGGATGTTGAAATCGGAAAGATCGGCACTTCCATTTCAATGGCCGCGGCTCGAGCAATGTGGCTCTTGCCTCCACCACTCGGGCTGGTTATCAATATGTTTGTTCTAACCGTCAGTGGAAACTTCCTGCGATCCAGATTGAAACAAACCCGCGCGATCGCGGTGATCCGGTCAAATGCGGCTTGCTGATGCGGTAATATCAATTGAGGCTCTTTGCTGTGTTCTATTTCAGTCATTCTTACGCTTTTTGTGATTGTGGAGAGATAAGGAATTCAGGCCCGACCTCCACCGCTGATGGATGATTTTCCAATTTTGAATCAACGGGCACCTTGGATTGTGGGAGTTCGATAGCGGAATGTGATTTGTTTCCGCGTTTGCCGGGATTCACGAAAGGGAATTCCGGTCATTGCCCATATCCGCGTATCTATCGGCCACAGGGGGATTGCGAGCCGATTCAGAATCCAGTAAGATCCTGGTTCTCCCGCCCCGTCTGAAATGGCACTGTTTTGCCTACCCGGGTAACCTGCGGGGAGGTGCGCCCGCCAAATCATCCAGACGGGTATTTCCGGAGAAAATGTGGAAGTCGGGAGGCCCGTCAGATGCTCATCGGAGGCAGATCCCTCATGCGCTTTCTAACTGCTTCTCTCATTTCCCATCTGGCTCTTGCTTCAGGGTGCATTTCCCAAAACAACAAATCGTCAAAATCAGGCCGGTAAAAGTCCGGTGCCGCTTCAGTATTGAGGTTGTCACCCACGGATTCCAGCGATGCCGCGTGAAATATTCTAGCGGACCTGGCATCAAGAGACCCGCCAACTTCCACCAGCCGGTTCGCGCTGAACACGGTTGTGATATATGACAGATTGAGGTCGAAGCAGACCCATTTCAGCTCCGGGGCGATTACGCTCTCGGCTCCCTCGATTTCAAAACTGCCCCCTACCGAACGCAGTTTGGGAACACGCAAAGTTCCGGTCCAATATCCCCAAAGCCGGTTGCCAACAGTTTCGAGGCTTGGCAAATCGCATTCGATTGCCATCAGTGACCCTCCGACGGATGCTAGATTCGGGACATGCAGTTTTTGGGTTCCTTGAAAGTCGAAATCTCCGCCCACGCTAACCAGTCTGGGCAAACTAACATTGGCGTCCGTGCATGAATAGAAATATCCACCGACGATCCTGAGATTTGGTGCGGAGACCGCTTCCAAACTCTTGATTTTGATAGCGCCTCTTACTTCATACCAAGGGATTTCAAGATCCCGGCGTTTTTTCCAAACGAGAGAGGTGAGTAAAATACGCTCACCCAGATCGGTCTTTGTGGTCCGCCTGATTTCCGGCAAGAATGCCTGATGCATGATGGATGATGCCGATTTGTATGTGGATTTTGTCCAATTGCGGCAATCGCCAACCCACCGACCGCTTTGCCTGAAGAAAGGTATGAGAGCATCCTGGATTTCTCCGGTCCGGGCGTAATGGTTAATGGATTCGAGAATCAAATGTTCATTCATGGTTATCAAGGGCTGTGTTTGTATGTATGGGTACCATGCCCCCTTCTTTATGGGTATGTGTATTCATAGCCCCAGAGGAATTGTTTTCTGCAGGCCCTGTGCGGCGAAAGCCGCGCCGGGCTGAATCAGCGATGCATCAAGAGGGGGCATCCGGTGGTCACCGGAGAGACCCCGGAGAGCACAAGAGGATTTTGCGGTGGTGTGATTTCGATACGGTTCAAACGTTGTTGGCGGCGGAGGCTTGAGCTGCAGGTGGTGTCGATTCCGGCCGGGGGCCGAGCGGGTTCCGTTCGGATTCAATCCGGTAGATGTAGAGCCGGGTACCACGGGCGGCCTCTTCCACGATCACCCGGGTCTCTCTCAGTGAGGTGAGGATGTCCTCCGCCAGCAGATGGGTCGCCCCGGCGGCTTGAAGCCACTCTTCCAGGGATTCGCCAGGGCCGTCGCCGTCGCGGGTCCGCAGGTGATTGAGGATGCCGTTGAGCAGGGCTTCCGGCGGTACCTTCATCCTGTCACCGGCTTGTTTCAGCCAGAGGCCGTTGATCTCGAGTAGCTCCATTTTCATTTGTCGGGGTCTTCAAGGGTCATGATGTACTCGCATTCAACCAGCATAGTGCCGTGGTCTTCCACTGCCTGCACCAATTCTCCCAGCAGGGAATTGGTCAGAGTAAGCTCGTCGAGGATTTTGGCTTGGGAGGCAGCCGCTTCCGTCCAGGGTTCTCCGATGCCGAATGCTCCACGCCAGTAACGGTCTCCGCTGGACAAGTCCACGGATGGAGATCCGAGTGCCCGGAGTTCCTTCCGGGCCTCTTTGCTTACGACTCTGGATGCAAGAAGTTGTTCGCAGACAATTTCCAGGAAGACGGACCACGTCACGTCCATATCCTTTTTGAGGATCCTCAGTTTTTCCCGTGCAGTGGGAGTCATCCAGATCACGATGGCTTTGGATCTTTCCAGAATCTCGGCAGGTTCGCCGTCTGATCCTTCGGGTGAGGCGTCCGCGTCCAGGTTGCCATCGTCGTCAAGGTTTGTATCTGTGTTGGTATTCATTTTAGTGTTGGTTTGCGTTGTGGTGGTTCCTGCCAGGTTGTTCAGAGAGAGTCGATTTTGTCGTGCTGCCATTGCACGAGGAGCTTCCTGTCAACGATGCCCCCCAGCCGAATTCGTATCCCGGGCGTTTGCCACACATGCCCTTGGAATAATAGTCCACCTCGGCCTCCCACTCGGGGTGTCGCACCTGGAGGGTTGGCATGCGTGAGGCAGAGGTTTCCATCACACACTATATCTGAGGTTCCGTCATCGGAGTCCAGCGAAATCGGTGGAAAAATGTGGAGGCCCCAAGTTGATTTAATTTGTAAAGATTGGGGCGCGTAGCCGTAGGGAAAAGCATTAGCGGATAAACGAATCGGGTGGTTTCCGGTCAGTTACGGCTGTCATGAACTCTGAAATCGAAATCGTGTTTGCCGATGACCGCCGTGGTGTCCGGGGAGCTGGAAGTGTGTACCGTGAGCGGCGAGGATCCGCACCGCGCCACACGCCTGCCGGAGGATGAACACTATCTGGGGTCCGCCCGGTGGTCCGCACTCTGGTTCAGGCCGTCCATCATCAGGGGCGCTGGGTGGCGCTGCCGGTCTGGGTGTGCCGGCCGCCCTGAAACTCGCCGACCGCGACGAGGGCATCGGCTGACCGACAGCCAGCGGGCCGAACGCATCGGCCTCATCGTGCAAAACCGGCGCTTCCTCGTGCCGGGCAAAACCCGGATGCCCAATCCCGCCTCGCACGCGTTGGGTCTGGCCGTCAATTCCCTGCCCGCGACGTGGGTACAAGCCCATGGCTACCGGCCGCTGTTAGCCGAGACGTTCACCTACATCGAACAGTTCGAGGGCACCTGCTGCGAGGCCGCCGGGGTTGGCAGCCGTGATGCATCACCAACGGCTCACCCGCGAACACCGCGCCGATTTCCTCTTCCGCTCCTTCCGCCGCGCCCCGAGCTACTCCGCTCTCTACAACCTGCTTCGTAAAATCGACCCCCGCGAGTCCGCCGCCGCGCTCACCGGATGACAGGCCGCCGCCCACGGCACCCTGCCGCGCGGACTCGCCGTCGATGGCAAATACATGCGCAACCTCGTGCTGACCCTTTGTCTTAGCGAACACGAGAGCGGCGCGCCCGCCGCCGCCGCCATCGCCGCCCCGGTTCCCGTCAGTGAGGACACCAAGAAGGAGGGCGAGTTGACCACAGCGCGCCGGCTCCATGCAACCACCCCGCTGCACGGAGCCACCGTCACGGGCGATGTCCAGCGACAATTAAGAATTCCGTTGGCGACAATGAGAACAACGAGGCCATCGGCTGGACCGAGCCAGCGGGCCGAACGCATCGGCCTCATCGTGCAAGACCCGCAGTTCCTTGTGTCGGGTAAAACCCGGATGACTGGCCGTCGCCCACGACACCCTGCCGCACGGACTCGCCATCGATGGCAAATACATGCGCAACCTCGTGCTGACCCTCTGTCTGAGCGAACACGAGAGCGGCGCGCCCGCCGCCATCGCCGCCCTGGCCCCGTGAGTGAGGACACCAAGAAAGAGGGCGAGCTGACCGCCTCGTGACGGCTTCATGCGACCACTCCGCCGCACGGAGCCATCGTCACGGGCGATGCGATCAATTGCGAGCGGGAGAGTACCATGCTGGTCGTGGAAAACGGCGCCAACTTTGTCTTCCTTCTCAGGGACAACCAGCCCACCGCGCCGGAGCACGCGATGGCCGTGGCGGCGAGACTCCCCGCTTTGCCTGCGAAACAATCGATATGTGCCACGGTCGGTTGAAACGCCGGGTTTACAAAGTCTATGCCATCGAGCCCCTGCGGGTGGGGCTGCCTTTCGCCCGCACCCTGGTGGTCAGGGAAAAGACCGTCGAACACACACTACCGGGAAACGGCTCAACGCCGCGGCGAAGAAGGCGGCAGCGGCGGCCAAGCCGCCCGATGAACCAAGCGAGGATCCCATCTCCTACTTTCGAGCGGTCGCCTGCCCGGCCCGGCGGAAGTTCTTCGCACAATACACTCGGGGCTACTGGGGCGGCTGCGGGATCCCGCAACCGGGTGCGCGACGAACTCTGGAAGGAGGATGAGACCCGCTCGGGCAACTGGGCGCCCAACGCCGGCCTGGCGATCTTGCGGGTGGCTTTGATTTCGCTCAAATTCCGCCGGAGCGTCACCTGTTACCGGCCCCGGATTTTCAAGCGTTGCTCCCGTTCCACAGTCCCGGCAATGTCCCTGATCAACGGAAAACGAATCAAATGAAAAGACCTTGGTGGAAACCTTGGTGGAGGCCCGGAACTCTTTCGGGCGCGCGGCAAGTCGCGACGCCCGCCTCTCTTCAACCCGCGGTCGGGGGAGCTGTGCCTCCGCCCCGACGAGCGCTGTGCGAGACGGGGAATCCCGGCGACCACGGCGCGCTCCTCCGGCCAGATGGAACGGAGCATCCGGCACGCCCCGGCTGGTGGCAGTTCCGGGCTCACGTCCACTCTGAGCCGCAAGCCGAGGACTCCCAGCCCACGGCAGTGGCGGGGACCGCAGGCGCAGGGTGCGGGCGGACCCGACCCAAGCAGAGGCCGGTATCGGCGCTCGCGTTCCGGCTGGCGTCAGCCAGCCAAGGATGGGACGGTGTCCGCAACTGTGGCTGTCTTGCAGCAGCAGTTCTTCCCCCTGCCCTTGGGGAGTCCAGCCGGCGGCTGTGCTCCAACCAGGGTGTTCAATCCCGTCCCCGAGGTCAGCCAGGGGCTTCCTTCGGTGGTTGGGAACGAACCTCATCGTGTCTGCGATGGGGTGACGTTACCAAAGGGATCAGGGGCAAGTCGTCATTACCTTGGGGTAATGCTATCTTGCAGTCTTCTTTCAAAATAGCCAATTTGGCTTTTTGGGCGATTTACGTTCCAGAGACTGCATAGTCGAATGGGTGGTTTTGACGATTTACGTTCCACATACTTAATAGGTGGACGATTCTAGCAGCTTTTTGGCTGTTAGATCCAAAACGGGTGGATTCTTCCACGCCGGAAACGTAATAGTCCAAAGCTTGATTTTGGCGATTTACGTTCCAGAGACTGAATAGTCGGAATTCCAGCACGCCATGGACTGCATAGTCAAAAGGTCGATTTGGGCGATTTACGTTCCAAAGACTGAATAGGTGGGGGTTTCTGTACGTTCCAAAGACTTAATAGTCGGCTGGAAATGGCAAAACTATTAAGTCTGGCTCCCGTTTTGGATGATTTTCGGAAAAATACTATTCAGTATCTGGCGTGGAGTGAGCGGTTTTCGCGAAATCTGTTAGTGCGGGTTTTTGCCCCCTGAGTCGGCCTTTTGACCCGGATTGGAGAGGGCGGTGGCTCTTGCATGCCGGAAACGTAATAGTATGCGCTGTGGCTTGATTGGCATAAGGGAGGCCGATCGAGGGGCGGGGAAGCGACCTTGATGGATGAATCTGGGGTGAGTCTTAGCTCCCTTGGGGAGCATGAGGAGGGCGCGACCTGGTGGGAGCGCGGGGTGGGAAGCGGTGGATTTGAGCGGAGCGAAATGGGGGAGGATGGATTTTGGATCGTGGAAAAACATGCGAATCTGCGGGGAGAGGAAGGGGTGCGGGACAGACACGCAAGGTGCCGGAGGTGGCGCGGACACCGGCGACAGGGCGGCGCAGCGAGTAACTTCAACCTCGCTGATACACCTGCCCGACCCTGTGCGGACGGGTGGCATGGTGCGAAATTTGTCCTGGCACCTGACGGTTTTGGACGAGGCGCGGGCGAGCTTAACGCAGGCCGGCAGGGTCATCAACGTCATCAATGCCAGAGCGGTGGTGACTTCAAAGGCCGGTCTTTTGCTGAGGGACGAAGGCAACAGGATGATGGCTAGCTCGTGGGGCAAGGTGGCCTGGGAGGTTGGTTCAAACGATCGCTTGGGGGTGTTTTATCGTGGCGGTCGCATGCGTCGTGGCGGAAGAATGGGCGACTCTGGGGGACGGAAAGTCGGATGGCGCGGTCTTGAATTGTCGCGTGAAGGTCGGGACTCGGAGGGCTCGGACGAGACTCATTCACGGGCTGGTGTGTGGCTGGAGATGGACTCGGGAAGTCAATTCAAACGACTGCTTGAGCGTGTTTGACCTCAGGATGACACGAATCACGTGGGGGGAAATGATTGATAACTGAGGCTGAGGACACCGATGCAAACCACGGGATGGGACCCGGCTTGTGACCCGGCTTGTGACCCGGCTTGTGACCCGGCTTGTGACTCGGCGATGCGCTTGCCGGACCGGGGGCAGGACGGTGGACTTCGGCAGCAAATTGACAATGGGTAGGTCCCATGGCTCCGAAATGCGCTCGCCGGACCGAGGGGGAAGCGGACATGCCGAGGGCGAGTTGGCCGGGGGCGGCATGCGGGCGGCGGTGGTGTTGGGAAGCAGATTCAGTCGCCCGCCCGGGCGTGTTTGATCAGGATGATGCTTGCGCCACGGCGGGCGAATGGTCGGCGTCTGGGTTGCGGGAAGGCGGATGGCGAGGTCTATTGTCAGCGGCGTGAGAGCCGGATCTTGGTGGGGTGTCGGCAACCTGATCGAGGGTTTGCATGCGGGCGGCGGTGGCCGGCCGAAGGATGAGGGACTGCTAAAATGCGATTGGTGGTGGCGCGAAATTGGCGGGCGCAATGCGAATATCGGAGCGGGATGACGGACGGCACCCGGGGTTGGCGGAGACGATGGTCGGAGTTCGGGGAAGAGATTATTCAACTTCCTCACCGGCCCGGGGCTGCTGAATCAAACGGCAATGGTCGCTCAATGGACAGTCTGTTGGACCCGGCATTCGGGGAACGGAGCGGGTTGTGGAGGTGCGCCTTGATGGGTTTCGGGTGCCTCGGCAACGAGACGAGGTGGCTGTGACGCACGCAATCCTCCGTCTCCTCCGTGGCCGGATCCGGCACATCCCGGCATGCTGGTCGACGGAAACGACAATGGAATCGACAATGGAAACGACAATGGAATCGACGACGGAGGCCGCCTCAGTTTGGGTGGGAGGCGGTGGTTCCATGTGACCCGTGGTTCGGCAGGATTGCCAATCATGGATAGCCCTCACCGGGACTCGGCTCACCCAAAATCGTCGCCAGCGCTCGCCCGAAATCCCCTCCACCGCAGGTCTTACCCCCGTCCATGCTCGGTGCGGCCACCCCGCATGCTACGAACCGGTTGCATCTTCATCGACTACGAAAAGGCAAAAACCGCCGGAGCTTTCCCGGGATCGGGGGCAGGTCGGCCGTCGTTCATCCCGTCAGCGGCGCCCGTCAGCCGGACCCGCGGCAAGGGGAACACCACCAGATTCAGTGGCTGTCCGAGAAGACAAGAACTAATCCGGATACCCAGGCAGCAATAGATCCTTGCGGGTTTTTCCACGTCGTTTCCAACGACAAAAACTTCGCCGTGCATATCAATCATTTGCGGAAGAAAAGGATTCCGGCTTCGCGATACTCCGCATTGCCGGGGGCACCGGGGCTCATCCGGACTTTGGAAAAAACCCACATCCGGCTCACCACAAGTCGTTGGTAGTCGATCTCTTCACCGCCAAGGTCCTGCGGAAGTCGGCACGGAAGTCGGCACGGAGGTCGCCACTGAGGTCGGCACGGAGGTCACCACTGAGGTCGGCACGGAGGTCACCATGGTCCATTCCAACCACGATGCGGCCCATTTCTTGATCGGCGCATTGAGGCGGATCGGAAGATTGCCGGGTTGGTTGGCAATCACGGCGGAGGGTCGGGTGGGCGTGCTACGCGGCTATGGGGAAGCGGTGAGTGCCGGGTCCGGGACCAGCATCAAGTGTGTTGTGCCGAAGTCGCCCGAGGAGTTCTACGGACGGCACAATCGCTGCCGGTGTCCACGCCGACTGGACTTTTTTGGGTTTCCTGATCGCGGGGATTGAGGCAGTGAGCCCTCCGGCGTGGTTGACTAATTCCATCCCCACCCAGGCAGACTGGAAACCCCAACAAGGTGGCTGCTCGATCCGTCGGTGTTTCTTCAGAGCAAATCGTCGGCGTCGCCGGCGAGGTGGGTGCGGTGCGGCAATCATGGTGATGATCGGCTGATGCCGGGCCGACGCCTCCACATTGTTGCCGGCGGGGAAGCGCGATCCGGCGGTTTCCATGATGTTTCCGCTGCTGGCGGATTTGGCGCGGTCGGAATGTGAGAAGCTGGTTGGGCGGATTGGCGCGGGAATCGCGAAGGCCAGCGGGCAGTGATTTCACTGTGGACTGTCTCTGAAAGGTACTCGGCCAGGCATCGGACCGGCGTTGGAACTTCTCCCAGGTGATTGGGAAATTCCGGGATATTGCTCCCGCGGAAATGCGCTGGAATTCATCGGCGCATCAAAGGGCCGGCGAAATAGCTGGTTGTGAATTGGATGGCAGTCAGATGATTGTCCGTTGTCACGCAACCTGGTCGCGGAGGGTTTCCCAGAGGCGGGCGTTGTTGAGGAGGATGTCCTTGATGCCGCGTTGCACGGTGTCGGAGTTCAGTGCCTGGGTGGACATGGAGGTATGGGCGTCCAACGCGCCCATGATGGCGTTGAGGAGTTCGGATTTCAGGAGGAGCGCGCTCAGTTCGTCCTGAGCGGTCTTGGCGGATTTCTCATCCTGCTTGTCCTTGGCAACCTTCAGCGCGGCCTGTGCGGCCATGTAGCGCTTCATCAGGCGGTCACGCACCGGTTCCAATGCGGCGACCAGTTCGCCCTGTTTGGCATCAGGCTTGAGTTCCACCGCGACCACCCGATCCACCTCGAAATCATCATAGTGCCCGGCGGCGCCCAGTTTGGCGCGGAGGTTGAAAACGAGGTTGGGTTCGGTGGTGGCCGCCAGTTCCGCCGTTTCGTGATAGGTCTTGAAGGCGGCGAGCACATCCTTGGGTTCATTGACGAAATCCAGCACGTAGGTCGTGTCCTTGCCGGGATAGGCGCGGTTCAGGCGTGACACGGAGCCGGTGGTCCGCATCATGTGCAGCGCGTAGACTTTCACCTGCCGCGGCAGCGCTTCGAGGCGGGCGGTTTCTGCGGGGTAGGGATTGCGGTTCATGACAATTAGCTATGAAATTCTCCGGATCACCTCAGCGGTGCAGGGCGATGGCGCTGATCTGAATGAACGAATGGCAGGCTTTCCGGGCTTGGCGCGAATACAGAGGCCAAGCAAATTTCCGTTTTTTGCGTTGCGAGCCTTTTTTAGTGCCTTTTTTAGTTGGCATCGTTGCGAAAACAAGCCAAGTTGTCAGCGAGGCGTTTACCCGCCCATAGCGACGATGCATTGCAAGCCTGCCCATAATACCCCCGCGCTACACACCGGGCAAATTGGTTAGACCGCATGCGCACCATCGCAATTCCCAAATAAAGCCCCCCGGAATCCGGGGGGCTTTTTGTTGGTGCGCCCTGCCGGGCGCACCAAAGAAATCCCCGCCCGTTTCCGGGCGGGGATGGATAGTTGTCAGCCTGATCCCGAGACGCCCTCACCACAGGGTGAGAGCTTCGATTTTCTGGCAACCTGTGTATTCAGTCACGATCTCCTCGCCGCTTGGTAGGATGATATGAAAATCCTCACTTCTCTCCAATGCGGCGTACCTGAAATCGACCGTCCCAGGATAGGTTCCCTCGGCGACTTTGAGGGAAAAGCAGCAGGCGAACGATGCCGCCTCACCCTTGGTGTTGGGCCGGGTGATGACGAGGTTGCCGATTTTTTCCACTCCGGACCCACCGAATTCGACAAAGCCGGGGAAAGTGCCTTCGGCGACTTTGAGCGAGGCACAGGAATAGAACCAAGCAGCATCCCCGTTGTCTTGCGGCTGGGTGACGTTGAGTTCTCCGATTTTTTCAATACCAGAATTGCAGAAAAGAACACATCCATGGAAGGTTCCTTCGGCGACTTTTAGGGATTTGCATTCCCAGAATCGGGCGCAGGTTCCGTCTTCATCCCGTCCCGTAAAATGAAGCAAGGGTGAAAGGTGGGTTATCAAGCTTCCTGTCATGTCGCAAAAATCGGTGATTTCGACGGGTTGTGTAAGCATGCTTGCCCATCCGGGATTGGCCTCGACGGCCATTCTGAATTCTTTGGAAGTGATTGCTTGTGAGGTGATTGGTATCTGTTTCATGGTGTGTTTGGTGTTGCGGGCGGCGTCAGTGCCCCCCAAATGGATGGGCAAACCTAACAAGCCATTCCGCAACTGATTTTTTCGGTTTGAGGTTTATTTAGGTTTTGCGGAAGGGAGGGAGTTTTTTGAAAACCGAAAACCCAACATTCGCTTCAAACGAAAACCTCAACCGGGGAGTTTTTTGGAAGGGGGGGGTGGTGCTTCGGCGGAAAAGTCAAGTTTATTCTCGATTCAAAGTGATTTTCTGATTTTCTTTCCCATACCTGAGAATCCCATCAGAAGCCTCCTCCCCCCACCGCCGCTTAGTGTTCGGGCAATGTCTTCAAGGCCGGTGTGCGCCAGGCTGGCGAGCTTGCGCCGGTGGTTGTCCAGCGGCGAGCCGGCGAGGGCATTCACGGATTTTATCGGATTCCCTCATGGTCTTGCTGGTGGCTGTCGGTTGCCCGGATGATGTCCCTGAGCAAATCGTCAGCATCACCGCCCATGTGGGCGCGGCCGGCGATCATGGCGACGGCATCCCGGGCAAGCCGGCAGTCGAGGCCGGCTAAGGCATCGCAGAGGTTGACTGGATGCTGATCATTCCAAAGGGACCAGAGGATAGCCTCAATTTTCCGGGATTGCCCGGATTGGTGGCGAATCGCCTCAATGAGGCCGGGCGTTGCAGCGACGAGGTCGGCGCGAGCTTGGACGGCGAGGTTGCGTCCCATGGTGACGGCGGCGGTGAGTTCAGCGAGCGGGTCGGGATCGGTGGGATTTTCCATTGCATGGGTTGTTTTCATTTCGATGGGACTTCCCGGAAAGGGGAAGTTTCACCCAAAATGACATCCCGCCCGGGGTTCCGGGCGGGATGTCCGTAGAATGCACCAATTGCGACAGGGCGGTCACCTTCAAGCATCCAGGCGTCCGTCCGGGTTTTGTTGGGGAACGCTAGCCTGTGGCGGTCGGGAGGTTGCATTCGGCGTGACGGGTGCCACGGGCGAAGCGCCATCTGATGTTTGTTCCGGAAGCGGCGGGCGGATTCTATTTCGTTATATTTCGGTGTGACCGCCCGCCCGAACGCGAATGCCTGTTCGTGCCGCTGTTGGGCACCGCCATGGCATTGCGTTATGCGCCTGCGAACGGCGGCCAATTTCCACCTGTGACAGACTGGTTATCTGGATACATTGTCCTCGGTCTCCTGATCCCACGGGTCGGCAAAATCAATCGTGCCACTGAATTCAACAGTTCCATTCTTCCCAACGCGTGAGTAATACACTCCCCCCCAGTCATTGGCGAGAATCTCCACTCCCACTCTCTCGGCATCGAGCAGTTCCGCGAGGAACGAAAGAAGTTCCTCAAGCGAGTCCTGATGGTGTCCGTAACCCGCCTGGCAATGTCGGTTTCCTATTGCGTCCCATATCAGATTCTTCGCCCAATCGGGATCATTTTCAAGCGATGGTTTATAGTTCCTGGGAACATCAACGCATGCATTGAACTGTTGGAGAAAAACAGCGCCCCGTGGCTGGCCCTCATGTTCAAATGATCCGTGATGACAATCGAGGGTGGTGTAAGTGTGATACTGAGATGCGAACTGCCAGGTGCTGCGGCAGTTAAGGACGGCATGGCGCATGCTGGAGAGCAACGCCCTTTCGAGTTTTTCAACGGTGTTTCTTTTCATAATGAGATAGGTGACTTACGTGCTTTCATGAGTTTGGCCGAGGATCCGGTCAATGGATTTTCAGACCTTCGCAGGATGGGGGGTCGTCCGGAGGCGAGAAAGGCACGACGAGTATTGCTTGATAATGTGTTCGTAGAGGAATTTCCAGTTATCTCCACCTTCCTCGACCGCCAACTCCCAGAATTCAAGATAGCCAATGCGTCCGCATATTCTTTCCTCCATTTGACGAACCCATTCTTCTTCGGAGTGCTGCTGAAGCGAGTAGTCGTGTTCGATGCCCGGCCTTATTGACTGTTGTGACAATTTGTGTCGGATCAAGGGATGCAGAATGTGCAGGCACTCGTGGATTACCACTTTCTGGATGACTTCTTTGGGTGCGAGGGCAAAGTGATCCAAAATGCCGATCATATTCTTGTCGGCCCAAGCGGCACCTGAAGCCACTCGTCCGGTGTGGCCGCGCACATTATGTTTGGTGGAGAATATGGTGAACTTCAGGCGGATCAGGTCTCCCGATAGCTGGAAAAGTTTCCATCGGGTGGCCCGTGCCTGAAGTAGCCCCACGGCTTGTTTGGCTGTTCTTGTCAGATAGTTCATTGCTTGTTTCCGCTGCTGTCTGGTCAAAGCGGCAAGTTTGGAATCAAGGAACGCAATCCGGCGATTCTCGTTCTGACGTTCCTGTTCGATTTCCTCAGGGGTTAAGGAATTTGACATGGTGGTTGTGGGTGTTGTATTCACTTTTGTGTTTTGTGTTTTGTGTTTCGTGTTTCGTGTTTTGTGTTTCGCTTTGTTTTGTCCTTGCGGGTCCTTGTTCAAGAACTCGCGAGATTTTTCTGATTCCCCGGGTTATCCCGCTTGATCGGCCGTCTGCGCTGCGGAAACGCAGGTCAGACTTGGGACATGGTGGGTTGCGTTGTGCAACCAATCGGGACACCGATCCGGTCGAGTTGGTCAGGTTTCCCATCCCAGTGATTCCCTGATTGGCAGAATCGCGGGTTGGCCGCGCCAGATGGCTCAGTATAGGACCGGAAGGCACTTCCTTTTCAACCGGAGCAACCGCTCGCTATTGAGTAAATAGTGCTGAAGGAACGAAACGCGCCAAAATATTTTCGGAAAAAGTGACACGCGCACATTCGAAACCGTCCGCGGACGGTCGGCTCTGGAACCGCGAACGACAACGATGCGGAAGGAATCGGATTCCCTGGCAACTAGCCGGACTGGAGGGTGCTGATGAGGCGACCATCAGTCACTGAGCAGGGTAGGACGAGAGTGTCTCCGCTGAAACGGGATCACGCAGGTGCCGTAGGGTTGGGAGGCCGCTTTCCCGCCGCTTGCGGCCCCTGCGTCCAACGAGGGGCACACCGCCTAGATCACGGGCAAGCGGACGGTTCTGAGCGTTTGAATGCGTCGATGGGAACAGAGTGGAATTCGGGTTTCCTCAAATTTCAAGCGAAGGCTGATCCCTGATCTGCCTTTGGACATGCTCCGCCATGTAGCGTCGTTTAGCGGCGGTGTCAAGCCACCTTTCGAGGGAAACGCACGCCCACCGGTAAAGTGTTACTGCTGTGTCTGGAGCTATCAGGATGTCTGCGTTGATTGCCACAACTGAGCCTGTTGTCGGGTTCTGGATATTCCACCATGATCCGACGGACGATTCATAAGCTGAGCGAAACTGAATGTTCCAGAACAACCGTTTTCCATGGCGCAATTGGTGTTCGATTAGTGCGCCCTCCAGTCGATTCGCGAATGTCAGGTTGTTGGCCCGGAACATCACGGCATCCGGAAC
>Ga0118677_10003700_pt1 | contig 28643 bp, 16 predicted proteins | sample AliMusrvi5mmetaG_FD_86154 | JGI IMG/M metagenome (GOLD analysis project Ga0118677, IMG submission 86154) | reverse complement strand
AGAGGAATAGGTCAACGGAATGGCTGGCTTATACCGACCTTCCGGCCAACTGCACATAATCATTCCGCTCTCCTCATTGAGGCAGAATATCCGCCATGTGTTCGCAAAATCCCGCATGACCGGTTTGAAATTATATTGATAGATGGAACGCAGTGCTTTTTGGGTCTTTTCTTTGTCAAATATGGTACCCAAACCGCATAGATTGGCGTGCCATTGTGCCAATACCTGATCAATTTCACAACCATACGCCGCACCCACATTGTTGCCGGAAGAGTCCGGAAGCTGAATGAAATACTCGTTATGGTAAAAAAGGTTGTCGCGGATGTAATTGACGACGAGGTTGAGCGTGCCGCCGAACCCGGAGACGATCGCCGCCGGATTGCGGTTCTGCAGATCGAGGAAGACCGCTCCCAGTCCGGTTGCCAGCGCAGTGAGCGCGGTCACAATGCAGACCGTCAGTCCCAGGATTGTGAGCCGCGTGGCGACCGGTGTCTGCAGCATGGTGGTCGAAAGCCACATGAGCGGCGCCGTCACAGCGAGCATGGCCGCCAGCGCGCCGAGAAACTTGGTGCGGAGCACGCGTCCGAAGGAAGCCGGCGAAAGGCCCACCAGCCAGAGGCTGTGCCCCTCGATGCTGAGTTGCGGATAGACAAACCGCGACGTGAGCGAACCGAGCACCGCCGAGATGCTGAAGGCGTTGAGGAATGCGATCAGGTTGCGCCACATGTCGTCATAATGGTTGTAATCGAAATTGCGCAGATTGGCGAAGTAGATGCCGAGCAGACCGAAGAAAACCACCACCTGCGTCCATTGCTGCGGATCGCGCAGAAACAGGCGGGCATCCTTGAGCAGCAGGGCGCGCACGTCGGGCGGCGCCGGACGGAGCAACGCGGCCAGCCAGCCGAGCAGACGCGGCGGACCATCGACCGCGTTGGACGGCGCGCTGCGCGCCCAGGCATCGAAGAACAGCCGCGCGCCCAGCCACTCGACCAGCAGGCCGAACACGCCGGCGGTGCTGGTCAGCAGCAACCAGAACAGAAGTCCGCGCACCCATTCTCCCGCGTGCAGCGACGCCAGCCCCTCGGAAAACCAGAAGCCGGGCAGCAGCGGATGCGAAGCCAGACGTAACCCCGGCACAACCGTGGAAAGCGAAACCACCGCCGACGGATTTTCCCGGGTCCGGGCCAGCAACGGCAAGAACGCCAGCAGCGCACCCGCCACAATCGACCAGCCGAGAACCCGCCGCCAGACGCGGCGGCGCGGCACGATCCGCGCGATCAGCAGCGCCAGCAGCAGACCAATCGCCGCACAGAGCGCCAGCAGCGGCACGGAAAAACAAGCGGTCCAGACCACGAACAGCAGCGAGCCATGTTCGTAGGCGGCAAAGGCGCCGACAAACGGCAGCACAATGAACAGGTAGGTCCAGGCGGAAATGCGCGTGGTTTCAATCCACTTGAAGAGCACCAATTCGGCCGGCGCGATCGGCGAAGTCAGCAGAAACGGCACGTCGCGCGCGCGGAATAGCGCGCTATACGCGGCCGTGGCCGCGGAGAGCACGAGCATGAACGACATACCGAGGAAAAAAATCGCAAAGAGGCGGTTGACGAGCAACGCGCCGGAACCGCTCCGGTCGAGGAAACGGAAACCCAGATAAAACAGCGCGAACAGCCCCGCTTCAAAAAGCACTACGAAGCCGCCAATCACGGCGATCTTGAGCCGCGACTGTGTGCGCACCAAACGCCAGCCGTTGCGCCCTTCGCGCGAACGCTGCTTCAATAATATGGCGAGTTTGTCCATGTTGCCGGTGGAATCCGAGCGCTTTGCCCCAGGCGTCAGGTGCCAGGTGTCAGTAAACCGGTTCTTCCCTTCACGATTCTGCGGTTCGACATTCGATATTCTGCCGTTTCTTTTACCGTCCAACCGCCTCACTGCCCAACCATTTACTCCTCCACCCATCCCCCCGTCGCCGAGATGAACAACTCCTCCAGCCCCTTCACGTGGTGCGACGCCAGCAGTTCCGGCAGCGTCCCGAGCGCCACCAGCCGCCCCTGGTGAATCACGCCGATGCGGTCCGCGATTTCGTCCACCAGCGCCAGGATGTGCGTGGTCAGAAAGACTGTGCGCCCCGCTCGCGCCCGTGCCTTCAGGATCGCTTTGATCGAACGGATCGTGTACGGGTCCAGGCCGATGAGCGGTTCGTCGATGAAGAGCACCGGCGGATCGCGGAGCAGCGTGGCTGCATACAGCAGGCGTTGGCGCATGCCGTGCGACAGATCCTTCACCAGCACCGCCCGGCTTTTCAGCAGGCCGAAGGTGTCGAACAGTTCCTCTTCGCGCGCCCGGATTGTGGCAGCCGGCATGCCGTACAGTTCGCCGGAAAAATCGAAAAATTCTGACACCGTGAGCCGGTCATAGAGATACGGCATGTCCGGGATGTATCCGATCATCTGCTTGGCCGCAAGCGGGTCGGTCAGAACATCGTGCCCGCCAATCCAGGCACGGCCCGAGGTTGGCCGCACAAGGCCGGCCAGCACCTTGATCGTGGTGGTTTTCCCGGCGCCGTTTGGCCCGAGGAAGCAGAACAGCTCTCCGGCGGGGACATGAAGCGTCAGGTCGTCCACTGCCGTGACGTCGCCATAGCGTTTGGTGAGCTGTTCGATGCGGATCATTCGGCCTCCAGAACTTCGATATGCAGCCGTCCCATGAACTTGAGAATCCCGGCTTGGTCCGCCAGTTCCCCCTCCGCCAGCGCCAGATGCGAGGCGTCGACGAACGGCTGACCCAGCGTGGGGTCGGTCTCGATCCAGTCGCCGACGAAAAACGCCGGCCAAGCATGATAGTAAAAGGCTCCTTCGTGACACACCAGTCCGACCTTCATCACGGCCGGAATGCCGACGGCGCGCGCCAGCGCCACCGATAGCAGCGCATGTTCGGTGCATTTGCCCTGCCGCGAATGCAGCACGTCGCGCGCGTTCGGCAGTGTCACCACGATTTCCTTGCGCAGGTTGGCGAAGACCCAGTCGTGTATCGCGGCGGCCTGCGCCAGGGGCGTGGCGCGCGCCTGCACAATCTTGCGGGCCGTGGCGACAATTGCCGGATCGTCGGACTGGATCGCCAGGGTCGCGGCCAGGTACTTCGCCGCCGGCGGCGCGCGATTCGTGACCAGCGGCGCCGAGCAGACGGAAGTCAGCAGGATGGCGCCACCGGACACCGCTTCGGCATGCTGACGCGAGGTGGTCAGTTCCGCCGGTTCCATCGTCACGCCGGAGAATCGCAGTTTCAACCGGCGCGCCGGTCCTGTCAGGCGCAGCGGCGGCTGGCAGGTGACGGACAGACGCTCCAGCATGTCCGCCTGCGGCGTCTGCCGGCCGGAGCGGAACGCGTCGTAGGCTTCCGCCGGCGAACAGGCTTCCAGTGTCCAACCCATGCCGGTGTCGGCGCGCACCGTGCGTCCCTGCGCATCCACCCAGGATAACGTGCGCAATCCCGACATGGTCGAAGCGAGCACCGTGGTCGGCATGTTCGTGCCCCGGATGTTGATCACCTCCTGACGCAGCGCTTCCACCCGCACCGGAATCACCGACAGGGACGCCGGATCGAACGTGGTCAGCCGCGTGCTCTGCCCGGGGCGCAATCCCCGCACAGCCAGTTCCTCGGCGGCTGCACTCAGCACGGCGTCGTCGGGAATATCGATCTGCACATGCTGGGATCCGGAAGGCGAGCAAATCAGCAGGGCGAACCGGGTGCCCTGCTGGCGTCTGCCAAGAACCGACGTGATGACCTTTCCTGTATTGAGGCTGAATGTGAAACTGCGCAGTTGCTGCCAGGCATCGAGGTTTACGATCAGATCGGCATCGAGATTTTGCGGACGCCCCATGATGTTCAACTGCATCCGCAGTTCATTGCGGACGGACATGAATTCGCCGGGATCGTTGCCGCCGCTTTCAATAAACGTGTGGCTGTAACCGGCAGGCTTGCCGAACACCAGGATGCGCATCCAGTCGTCGCGTACGACCACATCGCCCAGCAGCGCGCGGTAGCCGCGCACCGCTCCGGTGAACCACTGCGGATAGGCTTCGCGCACCACCAACCAGCCCACCATGCCGAGCCAGAAAAGCACAAGGATGGCGCGCAGCAGGAGCCCTCGATGGCGTTGGAGACGTGCGTACATGATCGGCTGGCGATGGCCGTGATGGCCTCCATCCGGGAATCCATTATTCCTGTTCCGCCAGCGAATCGAAGAACTTCACATAATCCGTGCGTTCCGAGCCGTCGAGGAAGGCCATGGCCGAACGCGGATGAAGATTGCGCTGTCCGGTGAGCATATAGGGGATGTCGTATCCCCAGGCGATCTTCTCTCGCATCGGTATGACGTGGTCGCGCAGGCACTGCATCACCGGCCGCAGGTGATACTTGGGATTCTTGAGGAACCCCAGTAGCAATTCGGTCGGGCAATTGCCGGCGCCGCGGCCGAGACCGCCCAACGTGACGTCCAGGTAATTCGTTCCCAGGATCAGTGCCTCGATGGTGTTGGCGTAGGCGAGTTGCTGGTTGTTGTGCGTGTGGATGCCGATCTTCTTGCCGACGGCCTCGGCGTACTGGCGGTACTTGCGCGTCAGGGTCTGGATCTCCTCGGAGTAGAGCGAGCCGTAGCTGTCCACAAGGTAGATGACGTCCACCTCGGTGCGGCAGAGCAGCTCCAGCGCCTCGTCAAGTTCCTGGTCCTGCACGACCGAGATGGCCATGAGGTTGACGGTGGTCTCGTACCCCTGGTCGTGAATCGCCTGGATCATCTCCACCGCCGACGGAATCTGATGGATGTAGGCGGCGACGCGGTACATGTCGATGACGCTCTGCGCCTTGGGTGGAATGTCCTCGCGGTAGTCGGTGCGGTCCACGTCGGCCATGACCGAAAGCTTCAATCCGGAAGGCGCGTCGCCCACGATCCGGCGCACATCGTCTTCGGCGCAAAACTTCCAGCAGCCGAACTCCTGTGGCGAATAGATGCGTTTGGAACCCTTGTAGCCGATCTCCATGTAATCCACGCCGGCGGCGGCGCAGGTGTCGTACACGGCCTTGACAAACTTGTCCTCAAACCGGGAGTTATTCATCAGCCCGCCATCCCGGATGGTGCAATCGAGCACCTTGATGTCGGGACGGTAACTCAGCCAGGTGCCCTTCTTCTGGGACCAACCGGGCTGCTTTGCGGATGTCGCGGATTTCTGATCCATGTTGTTTCGTTCTCCTGCTCCGGCGGCGCGCCGATTGGATTACTCCCGATCAATCTTGATGATTCGTATCAAGTCTTGGACATCAAAATCAACGCGGTCACCAGACACAAAGGAGCCAAACGGGGTGTACCACACGGGCTCGGTTCCGGCCGTCCAACTCATCACGTCCTTGCCCCGTAGCGTGATGACTTTGAGAGCGTAAAACTGCTTCTCATATGATTGCCCGGAATAATGGTAGTCAATTTTCACCGGGAGACCGCGCCCCATGAGCACCCAGTGGTTCTGGAATGAACTGGTCGGCGGTTCCGCCGGAGGCGGAGGAATTTTAGACAGGTTCCAGCTTTGGGCTTGGCGATTCAACCGCCGCGCCTCATTGATTTTGGCGCGAAGTTCCGCCACCAGGTTGGTGTCTGCCAGTTCCGTGATGGTGTGATCATATGTCGCATTAAAAATTTCCGCGGCGAGCACCGCCGACCGGATGGTGAGCAATTGTCCTTCGGTAAGCTTGGACTGCCACATTTCATATGCGCTGGGAGCCGGCTGGGTGGCGCAGCCGCCGGTTAACAAGAAGGCCGCCAGAATGATCGCTGCGTTTCGGTTCATCATTTGTGCGTTTCTCCGAGATCGCGCCTGACCAGAATCAATGGGAGTAAAGTAGGGCGTCACGCGCCGCAGTGCAAGCGGAAACAGGTCTGCTAGCGCGCACGGAACCGGTAGGACGGCCGGTGAAAACGATCCACGGGGCGCATCTGCCGCGCCCACTTCTCCTGTACCGCGCGGAATGCCTCCTCGACCCAGAGGCGGTTCTCCGCCACCAGCAGCAGACGGCCAAGCAACTCCCGCATGACCCGCTCGCGCGTATAGTTACCCTGCAAAATCCGGTCGAGATAGAACTCGAGGTGGCGCACGGAGATGTCGCGCCAGTTCTTGCGCACGATCGCGTCGTCCTGCAGCAAGGTGTCGAGCCGCTTCCAATAGTTCCGCATTTTCGCGGCCGCAGGGCCGCGCAGCGGCATGGGCCGTTCCCCGGGCGGCCGGCCGATCCGGAACGGCACGCGCCGAAACGATTCCACGCCGCGGCGCGAGACTTCCGCCAGCAACAGGAACGAGTGACCGGTGTGCGGTCCGTGATCCCGCATGTATCGCATGGAGTGCGCCGGAAAGTAGAAATTACCAAGCGAGTAGGCGATCAGGCATCCATCCACCCGTTCGATCCCCTGCGGCACGTGCGGGTGATGCTCCAGGATGATCGACGCCCCGGCGCGGGCGATGCGGCGGGCGAGATCCCTCCGCGGCACGGAGGGCGTTTCGCCGAACTCCAGGTCCGCATGGATCGAGACCACCAGCACATCGACCTTGCCCCGGTTGGCGGCGACATCGGCCAGCACGTTTTCCGGCGTGTATGCGGCATGGCCTGGGCCGCGGGTTCCGAGCGTGTAGTTCGATTCCTCGGCATAGGCCAGGAAGCCGAAACGAATGCCGTTGCGCTCCAGCACGCGCATGCGGCGGGCTTCCGCCTGCGTGCGTCCAACACCGACAGTCGCAATGCCCAGCGCCTCGATGATCTTGCGCGTATGAAACATGCCGACCGTTCCGCCGTCGAGAACATGGTTGTTTGCCAGGCCCATCAGGTCAAACCCGGCCGCCTTGAGCGCAGGGGTGGCGTTGAACGGATTCACCAGCCCCGCGGGGTCGACCTGCTCCAGCGGAAAGTCCGGCGGCAATGTTACGGACTCCATGTTGCCGCACAACAGATCCACGCGCCGCAAGTGCGGCAGCATCTCGGCGAACGGCCAGTCAAAGCCATGCCGTTGCACTGGATCTGCGCCCGGATTCCAGAAGCAAACATCCCCTACGGCGCCAAACGTGACGGTCTTTTTCATCTCTCGCCTACAAACCCTGAGCTTCCCTGTTTTTGGGGAAGCGTTTCTTCAGGTCGGCGCGGTACATGGCGGCCTTTTCGGCATCGCCGGCCTGTTCCCAACTCCGGGCGGCCATGGCGAGCGCCTCCGGCTTGAGCTCGTCGAATCCATAGAGCACGTCCACCTTGAGGAAGCAACGGGCCGCATCCTCCCACTTTTTCAGCGCAAACCAGCAGTGCCCCTGCCCCAGCATGGCCTGCGCGGATTCGATCGTCTCGCCGCCCCTGGACGCTTCGTCATAATCGGCAATGGCATCGGCAAACGCGCCGGTGGCGCGCCGTTCGCCGGCGCGCCCCAGAAGCGCCTGCGTGCGGCAGTCGCCGTGCGGCCATTTCGCCAGTACCTGGCCGTAAGCGTCGGCCGCTTCGGTGTGCTTGCCGGCCACACGCCAGCAATCGGCCACGCCGCACGCGGCATTTTCGGAGAAAGCGCTGTCCGCAACCGCCGCCAGGGCGGCGCGGGCGTCGTCGAATTTTCCCATTCTCTGCAGCAGGCATCCGGCGCGGTAGTACGCCTCCGGCGCAAACTCGCTCTTCGGAAACTGCCGCGCCAACTGCAGGAACGTCTGCACGGCGGCCTCATTCTGCTCCAGTTTCTCGCGCGTCCAACCGAGCTTGAAAAGCGCCTTGTCGCGAAATGTCACCTGCGCCGCCGCAGCGATCTCGTAGTGGGTCGCCGCCGTCGTGAAATCCTCCTTCTCGCAGGCCAGTTCCCCGATGCGAAAATGGGCGTCCGGGGCCAGCAGATGTTTCGGGTATTGCCGCGCGAACTCCTCGAACCGCTGGCGCGCCTCGGGTTTCTTTCCCTGCTCCAGCATCACCCAGGCCAGATCGTAGAGCGCGTTGGCGGCAAAGGGGCTGGCGGCGCGTTCCTGGATCACTGCGTTGTACAAACGCTCCGCGTCATCCGGCTTGCGCGTCTGCCAGAGACAGTAGGCCTGGCGGTAGGCGGCCTCGTCCGCATGCGCTCCGGGCGGCGTTTGTTGCAGGCACGAGCCATAGGCGGTGCTGGCGGCGTCGAAATGCCCCGCGTCCTCGTGTGAACGCGCCGCCCAGAACATGGCATCGGCGGCATAAGCCGAAGGAGCGGCTGCCACCTTGGCAAAGGCATCGGCCGCTTCGGCCGGCCTGCCCTGGCGACGCAACACCCACGCCATGCCATACCCCGCCCCCGCAGCCACCGCAGGATCCGCAGGGCCAACTTGCTGGTAGGCGTGCAGCGCTTCAGGCAGACGGCCCAGCGCCAGCAGCGCATCGCCCCGGTAGAGACGCACCCATGGCAGCGAATCGCTGGCGGCATGGCTGGCGAGAAAAGCGTCGGCCTTGGTCAGCGCCGCTTCGTAGCGTTTGGCAGCCTGGTCGAGGCGGATGAGTGCAAGGGCGGCACGCTGCGCCGTTTCGCCGTCCTTGCCGAATCGGACCGCTTCGGCGTAGCCATCGGATGCGGCCGCGGCATCGCCGGTTTCCTCGGCCGCCCGCCCCTTCATGAAGGCGGCATCCGCCGCCAGCGGGCTCTTCCAGTAATCGGCCACTACGGCCGCGAACAGTTCGCGTGCCCGGGCAGCCTGCTTGAGGTTCCAGTAGCACCACGCCGCCTTGTGCAAGGCAGCGGCCGCCAGATCGTTGGTTGGGTTTTCTCGGACGAACTTTTCCAGTTCCGGCGCCGCCGTGGCATACGCCGCCTGCCGGTAGCGATACTCGCCGATCAAAAACTGGATCGCGGCTCGCTGCCCGCTGGCAGGATACCGCTGCACGAATGCCATCGCCGCCGCTTCTGCCGCCGGCAGGTGGCCGGCTTTTTCCAGCGCCACCACGCCAGCCGCGGCGGCCGTCTCGACCAGCGTAGGGTCCGGACAATTGGTGGCCACCGCCGCGTAGAGCGCCGCGGCTTCCGCGTACCGTTTCCGGGCATCCAGCGTCTGGGCCAGCAACAGGGTGGTTTCCGCCGTCAGTTCCCGCGGCACACCCAGTTGGCGCAACTGTTCCAGTTTTGCAGCCGCCTCGTCCGCCTTGTCCTGCCGGAACAGCGCCACGGCCTGCCAGTAGATGGCGGACCGAGCCAGCGCATGGGTCGGCCAGTCTTGTTGCACCTGACCGAACAGTTCGGCGGCCGCTGCAAATTGGCGCGCCTCGATGGCGGCATTGCCGGCATTGAACAGGTGTGCTGCGGCGTGCGCGTCCCGGCCGCATGCCTGCGCCGCTTCCCGGAAGGCGGTTTGCGCGGCGGCAAAATCGCGCTGCGCGCAGAACACCCACCCCTTGCCGGACAGCGCGTCCGGCAACAGCCGGCCGCCGGCTGCGCGGACCTGCTCGTATGCCCGCAACGCCTCGTCCAGGCGCCGAAGCTGTCGCAGACAATCGCCCGTCTTGAGCAGGCATTCCATGTCGAGCGCATGCGACGGGTATTTCAATTGAAAGGACTGAAAATCCGCGAGTGCGCCCGCAAAGTCGTTCGTCTGAAACAGCGACCACCCATGCGAGTAGAGCGCCTGCGCGGCATAGTTGCCATCCGGAAAACGCGCCAGAACCGCAGCATAGGCTTCGGCCGCGCCCTTCCAGTCGGATGCCTGATAGAGCGTCTCGCCACGACCAAACAAATCCTGCGCCTCGTCCGCATGCAGCAGACCAGCCAGAGACAAAACAACCGCCAACAGCAGGCGTCGCAACGGGTTCGTATGCAATGGATCCATGAGGAGCATTGTGCCCGTTTTTGCGTCTGCCCGCAATGGTTGGGGATGAATTGGAGCCTGCCAACGTTCACGCGCCGAACGCCGGACCGCGTTCGCCGGCAAAAGCCTTGCGGAGTCGTCGGTCGGCGGAGCTTTCACGCCGACGCGTAACCCGGGGACCAATACGCGCGGCCACCGCCCGACGCGTCGCCCGGCTCTGCTGCCATTCTTCCCAGGTCCAATTCGTTTTAAGTTTGGCATCCGAATTCATGACGTACCTCCTGAATCAGCGCGTTAAGTTCCTTCGCAATATTGAAGGCGGGAAGCCGCGCCAGTCGCTCAACCTCTTTCCAGTCCAGCGGCGTTTCGCCGGTCAGGCATACCGCGAGAAGCTTTTTCGCTACCGCGCGCGCGTCGTTGTCGGGTTGTGGATATAAGGCGAGCAACGTCCGCTCGACCACCACCAGTTCCGCAGGCATCACACAGATCGCCCCGTACGGTGTGGTCATCGTTCGGCAGGGTGTGGTCGCCTCGTTCTCAAGCAATCCCAGCAAATCGACAAAGAGTCCGGCCACTTTCCAGCTTCGCGGTCCGCCGGTGGCGCCAAGCTGCCCCATGAGATCCTGTGCCTGTCGCAATGGAATTGGCGTGGCCTTCTGCCGACAAAGATCGATGTCGCCGGACATATACGCCCCCTCGGTGTAAAACTCCACGGCGGACCCGCCGACCACGACCAGATTCCATCCGGCTTCACTGAAGATGCGTGTAACCAGACCGGCCAGTTGGAGGGCACGGTCCAGCAGGTCCGGTGTTGCCGCAATGGCGCGCACTTGCTGTTCCACTGTCTTCATGCCAAGAGAGTACACAGGGCGGACAGAGCATGCAAGACGATCGAAACAAATCAGAGGATCGCCGCCTGCATATCCGCGGGCAACGGCAGGTCGAAGATCATGTCGCGCCCGGTGCGGGGGTGCTGGAAACGCAGCCCTGCCGCGTGCAGCGCCTGCCGCTTCGTGCGCATCCGGGTCCAATCCTCCGACGTCAGTTCGTCCCGGCAGAAGCGCAAGAAAATACCGGTATCCACGCCATACAGCTTGTCGCCCACCAATGGAAATCCGAGCGTCTGGAGCGTGACGCGAATCTGGTGCAGTCGCCCGGTGTGGGGGAACGCCTCGATGAGGCTGATGGGCCCGTGCGTGGATTGCAGGCGGAACTCCGTCACGGCCCATTGCGCATCGGGTTCCGGCGGCGCGCCATTCGCGCCCGAAAATGCTCGCGCTCCATCGTCCGCGCCGACGGTTCGTTCGGAAATGGAGGGGCGAGCTCCGCGAGCCCTGTTTGGCATCGTCGCCGGCACAAAACGCCGTTTCTTGAGCACCTCGCCCGTAAAATCCGCCACAATCCAGCCGGTCGCGGAACAGGTCGCTGGAAACACGCCTTCCACCAGAGCCAGATAGCGTTTTTCGACCGTGCGTCCCGCGAACTGAGCGCGCAAGTTTTTGGCGGCTTGTGGCGTGCGCGCCACCACGACCAGACCGGACGTCTCGCGATCGATCCGGTTCACAAAGATCGGATCGCCGATACCGTGGCGATCCTTGAGCAGCGCCCAGAGCGTGTGGTTGAAGTAGCGGCCGCCGGGGTGGCAGGTGAGGTTTCCCGATTTATTCACCACCACGAGATCCTCGTCAAAATGCACGAGCGTGATGCGATCATCCATCGGTGGTTCGGGAATGTCGGCTGCATCATAGGCCAGTTCATCGCCTGCCGCCATCGTCTGCGCAGGCTCCACGCGGCGACCGTTCACCGTGATGCGCCCATCGGCGATCCGCTCCAGCCACTCGGCACGCGTGTGGTAGGTGAAGCGGCATACCAGGAATTCCAGTACCGCCACACCCGCACGCTCCACCGGAATGAAAAATCGAATTTGTCTGCGCATGAAAAAACTTGTGCAACATGCATTCTTGTTAAAAAAACGACGGCAGGTTGTGTCTGCCGTCGTCTTTATCCCTTACAGGGGGATGGTGTGGTAACGAATCACTAGGGATTCGTGACACCCGTCGGACCATTCGTGCTGGAGGGTTTACCACCGGCATGCGGCCCCCTCCCCTCGTGCGGCTTCCAGGCGGCCCGGAACTCTTCCTTGGTGACGAACCCGTCGCCATTGGTGTCCATGGCCTGAAAGCGCTGCTTCAGTTCCGCCGTGCGATTGGCAAGCACCTGATCCCATGTGGTTTTCGTGTCGTTGCCCTTGGCGGTCATTTCCTGGAAATGGGCCTGCCATTTTGCGGTTTGAAAGGCCAGAAACTCATCCCAGGAGAGCTTGCCGTCGCCATTGGTGTCCATCTGTTCAAACGGCCCTTTATCGCTATGCGACGCGTGGCCGGTCGTGTTGGTTCCCTGGGCCATGCTTTGCGAAGTCATGCCGACGCACAGCATCGCCGCCACGATTCCTGCTACAAGTGATTTCATCTGGCGAACTCCTTCATTCGCGCCGGAAATTTTCCGGCTGGTTGTTGTTTCAGTAAACGCAAGGGCCTGAATTTTATTGTGCCCTTATTCTTTTATGCCCGTTTGAAACGTCTTTAACGCTGCCACACGCTCTTCCAGCGATCCCTTCCGGGGCTTGCGGACTTCCGGCGGCTTGGCAACCAGCCGTATGCCGCCCATGTTGTGCAGCCCCTTGTGGATGACCAAGGGCGCCTTGGGAACGCAAATCTGCCGATTGCAAGCCGGACAAAGAAGACATTCCCCTGCCCGATCATTTTCAATTTCAAGTCGCCGCTGGCAGATGGGACACGCAAAGTGCATATTGAAAGCATACAAAAAACCAATGCCTCGACCAAGACCAGAGTTTGCGCCAGTTACTGCCGGACGGTTACCGTGGCAAGGTTACTTCCCGCGTTGCACAAGCTTCGCATGTTGTGTATGGTATTCGGCATCGAACGCGGCCTGACGGCCCGTCATTGTCATGCGTGAATATGACCAATAAATCCACTTCCTCCGCCGATGACCGGGGTTCTCAAGGCGCCGCCGGAAAACGCCAATGGCGTGTCCGCACCGAGAAAGGCGATACTTTTGGTCCCGCCGACTTGGCCACGCTCAAGGCTTGGGCGCAGGATGGCCGGCTTGCCCCCACCCATCAGGTCAGCGACGATGGCCAGACTTGGAGCGCGGTGACTTCCCTGCCCGAGTTGGAGATGGACTGGGTGGCGGAGGTGACGCCCGGTTCGTTTTACGGTCCCATCCACAAGGATGCCTTGGTCGAACTCCTCCGGGAAGGCTCGATCAGCGCGGCAGCGCCCAGATTCCAGCGCGCCCTGCCGAATGTGCGCCCGCCATCCGAACACGAACAGCAACTCGAAACCCGCGTCCGTGAACTGCAGCAGCAACTCTCCACCCGCGTCGCGGAACTGGAGTCGCAACTGGCCGCGGCGCGCGGCGAGCACGAACAAACCCGTTCCGCGCTTGGCGCGCGGGACATCGAGTTTGACGCCGAACGCCAGGAACAGAAGGCCTCCCTTGCGCGTCTCCAGGCCGGACTCCTTAAACGCGACGGCCGAATCGCCGCCCTGGAAGCGGACGCGCAACGTCTGGAGCAACTCGCCCGTGAGCGTCAGGCGCTGGAAACCAGGCTGTCCGATGCCGAACGCCTGGCATCCGACCACGCCCGCCAGGCGGCGCAACAGCGCGAGGCGCTCGAGCAATCCCGCAACCTCCAGCGCGAGTCCGAGCGTATGGCCGCCCTGCTCAAGGAGCGCGTGGCCGGCCACGAGCGCGACACCGAGTCCCTGCGCGAATCCGTGCGCTCGCTGAAACTTCGTCTGGAATCCGTACGCAAACTTTTGCAGCAGGCAACTACATCCCTTGGCGGAGTCGATGAGGCGACGGATGCGGAAATCGTGGAGGCGCCAACCCCGCCTCTCGGGACCGCCAAGGACGGGCCACCGCCATTGGCGACGCCGGCTGGCGGCGTGAAACCAGGAATGTCGCTGGCGGATCTCGAGGCACAGGCGCAACGCGAACTTCGCCAGCTCGGCCACAAAGGCGGATCGTTGTTCAAGGGCCGTGCCAAGGGATCATGACCGGCAAGGAAATCGCATGTCGAACGAAAAGAACGATTCGAATCAATGGTTTCTGCGCATTGCGGGCGGCACGGTGTTCGGACCCGTTTCCACCAAAGGGCTGATCGTCTGGGCCGAACAGGGACGGATCGTGCCGGGCAATGAGGTCTCGAACGACCGTGAAACCTGGATTCCATCCGAAACCGTTCCGGAACTGGAGATGAACTGGTACGTGAAAGCCGGGTCCAAGACCGAGGGGCCTTTCAACCGGACCGCCGCGGAGAGTTTTCTGCGCAGCGGGAAGGCGCCGCCGGACGCCAGTCTCGTGGAAGCCAAGGATGTCGATCCTGCCATGCTCGTCCGCCGCAACGCCACGGACGCCGCCGGGGAAACGCCGCCGGTCCCCGTCGTCGCATCCAAACCGCCAACCACCGGTCGCCATGCCGCCGTCAAAACCGCCGAGACCAAGTCCGAGACCGACGCGCGCGACCGCCGCATTGCGGAGTTGGAAGCTGCCTTGGCGAAACAGCGCGAAGCCATCGCTATCGCCCGACAGGCCGCCAAAACCCAGGCGGCACTGGAGGATGAGCGGGACGAACTACGCAAGCAGATGCAGGAACTGCAGTCGCAAATGGAGAATTTCCGGGCCAACGCGGACAAGGATGCCCAGAAGCGCGAACGCAAACTGGATGCGCTCAAGCAGGAAATGGCCCGGTTGCAGCAGGAGCAGGAAGCCGCCAAAGCGCGCCCCATGCTGGAACTGGATCCCGACGACGCCCCTCTTGATCCCGACGACGATCCCCAGCAGGCATTCGACGACTTCCGCCGACAGACCGAAGATGAACGCCGCGTGCTGGAGCGTGACGCCGAACTCCTGCGCGCACGCGTGCAGAAACTGGAAATGGAACTTGCCCATGCCACGGCCGCGGCGGAAGATGCGCGCGCAAGCGCCGCGCAGCCGGTCATTGATTCGGAACTGCAGCAGACCTGCGACGCCTTGCGCGCGAACCTGGCCGAAGCGCAATCCGAGAATGAAACCTTGCGTGCCCGGACCGGCAAATTTGACCAACGCGTCGGCGAACTCGCCAGCCAGGTTGGACAACTGGAAACCGAATGCCGCAAACTCGCAAATGAGCGCGAAAACCTGCAAAACCAGCTCGGCGTCGCCATGAGCGCCGCCACCGATGCCACCAATGAAGCGGCGAACGGCGAACTGCGCCGCCGCGTCGAGCAGCTCGACGCCGTGAACGAAGGACTGCGGACGGAACTTGCGCAAACCGACCAGGAACTGACCGCCGAGCGCGCCTCCCTGGCGGAACTGCTGGCCGCATCCAACGAGCGCGATCTGGCCACCCGGCAGCGCATCGCGGAGTTCCAGCAACGCCAGACGGAGTTGGAGAACCAGTTGAAGGAACTGGGCACTGTCAGCGAACGGGAAACCAAGCTGTCCGCCGAAGTCACTGCGGCGCGCACGCGCATTGCCGAACTGCAGGGCCGGTTGGCGCGTCTGCCGGAAAGCTCCGCCGCCGAACGCGCTGCGCGGTCGCCGGAGACCGATGACTGGCTGCGGCAGTTTGCGACGGATGAGCTGACGGTGCTCGACAAGGCGCTGCATGAGGAACGGCAGTCGTTCAACGGGTTCCGGGAATTGAGCACAGCGCGTCAGGAGACCATCCAGACACGCATCCAGGTCATCCAGAAACTGCTTTCCGGCGACTACCATGCCGATGGGCGCTTCCGAGCCACCACCGCCGTCCAGCGCATTGCCAGCCTGGACCAATCCCGTCTGCAAAGCGAAGTCGATGCCATGCGCGAATCGCAGCAGAAGGAATTGAAGCAGTTTGAGGAGCGCGAAGGCGAGTTGCTCCGGCGCATCCGCGTGCTGGAAACCGAGGATGCCCGCCTGCGCAGCCTGATGGAAGCTACGGACATGGAAAGCGGTCGGAAGATCGAACTCATGGAAACCGTCCGTTTCCGGGAACAGGAACTCGCCCAGGAACGCCGCACCCGCGAGCAGGACCGCGAACAGTTTCAAACAGCGCAGCAGGCACTTCTCCGGCGCATCGAGGAACTCGAACGCGCGGCCGGCGGCGCCATCAGCGCGCGCCCAGTCGGCGAAGACACGCCCGATTCGATTGGTGTGTCGAAAAACACCCGTTTCGCAGGGTTTGGCAAATGGCTCAAACGCTAGCTCGGTGGCGTCGGATTCCACGGCCTTTTCGCAATTCATTCAATGTAGTGCTTGCATGCGCGGCGGAAATCAGACATAGTAACCGCCGTTTTCGCGCATAGGTTGTAGCAGGGAGAAATTCATGGGCACAGGCCGGACACTTCGCAAGAAACCGATTACTCGTCCAAAAAAGAGCGAGGGCAAACGCCGTCGTCGGCAAAAGGCGCAAAAGGCGCGTCTTTCCAAATTGGGCGTGGCCGCCGCCGTCGTGGCCAAGATGCAGCCGCTCGTGGTACGCACGATGCTGCAGCGCCCGGCGAAAGTCGTCGCCGCCCTTCAGGCTGCCAAAGCCAAGAAGTAACCGGGCAGCGCTGGTACGATATGCAAAAGCCGCAGCACCGCCTTCGGGCGCATTGCTGCGGTTTTTTCTTTTTGTGTTGTTGGCTGCCAAGCCTAACACAGCCTTCAGCCTACTTACCTTCCCCGGTTTATCCTTTTGCCTCGTTGCGGACGACGACCTGCTTGAGGCTGAACTCGCAGCCGCAGTAGTTCTGCCGGTAAAGACCGCACGACCGCGCGATTTCCGTGCTGCGCCGGAAGCCGTCGCGCTTCTTGAAGTCCACCGCCAGGAAGCGCACGGGGTCGAGTGCGCGTCCGATCTCGAAGATCACCGCAGCCCGCTTGTGGGGACTGATGGTGAGACTGGTCGTGAAGACGTCGAACCCCTGCGTTGCAGCGATGGCCTGCACCCGGGCCAGGGAGTAGCTAAAGCAACGGTGGCACCGCGCGCCCCCTTCGGGCGCATCCTCGAATCCCCGCATGGCCGCCAGCCAGGCCGCGTGGTCCGGCGGATCGACGATCAGCGGCGCCTGCACGTGCGCCGCCAGTTGCCGCGCGGCTTCCAGCCGGCGTTCGTATTCGTCCGCCGGCGCGAGGTTCGCGTTCGAGAAGCAAAGCGTCACCGTGTATCCCAGACGCCGCAGTTCCTCGACGGCATGGCTGGCGCACGGACCGCAGCAGGTATGAAGCAATGCAGTGGACATGATGCGACCTACAATTCATCCAGCGCCAACAGGGCAAAGGCAGTCTCGGCCACGGGGTGGCTGGCCCAGTCCATTGGCGCGTCATCCGAACGCCAGAAGCCGTTGCCCTGTTTCTGTGAGTCGACTTTTTGCGTCTCCACCAGCTTGCGCGCCAGGTCATTGCGCCAGTCCACGACACGCCCATGTTCGTCGGCCAGCGTGCCACCGCCAGCGCGGTTGATGAAATGCGCCAGAACCCAGTACTGGCGCGCCGTGCCAAGCGTGGAACAACGCGGGATGTCTTGCCCGGACCAGCAGGCGGCAAGTTGCGTCAGGGCGTGCATGGCGGGCGATGGGGCAGACAATGTGGTTGGCGGCATTTCGCGAATGCAGTCGTCGAGGATGCGGGTAGCGGGACTGGCATTTGTGTCTCTCGGCAGGAAATGGTACTTGAATTCACAGGGTGTGGCTTCGTGAATCAGCAACAGGGCGAAAGGTGAAAGAGCCTTCCCCGTAGCAGCATATACGTGAAGGATCTGTTGGCGAAAATTCGCTGTGCGTTGAGGATCGGCAGGCGCGGCTACTTGCAGGGCGAGTTCGCGCCAGGTCTGCGCCTCCAGATCAGCCGCAGCAAGATTATTGGTGGCGGCAGGGGAAAGGAGCCAGTTTCCGGCCTTGCGAACTGCGGCCTTCTCGTCAGGGGATGCGTCGCGCGCCAGTGCAAGGCCGGCCAGGGCGGTGAGGCGGACGCAAGAGTTGGATCCCCAGCCACCGTCCGCGTTCTGCTGTGCCAGCAACCATTCCCGCCCGCGGTCCACCGCAGCGTTGATCTCATTCTGTAGCGAGACCGACACAGGGCCGCTGGTTCGCGGCCCCTGCGTCTGCAGCGCAATCGTGACATCGGCGTTGGTCGCGCCGACTGCGAGTGTCGCCGCGGCGAAGCCGAACACCGCCGCCAGACAGAGGGTAGCGCAAACGGCACGATAAACCGTTCTTCGATCACAAGTCATTTCATAAGTATAGAACGGTGTGGAACGCATGTCACGAACGGGAGCGAGTCTCCTACTTTGGGAAGCAAGAGACTTCGGCCGGTTGACCCGTGCAGTCGGAAAGGCGTATGGCAAGGCCATGAAAAGAAGATAATGGCCGGTTTGCGGAAGAGGCAAAGACGCGAATCAACGCGTCAAATCGTTGTCAGATCGTATCGGTTACTGCGGCTACACGATTTCGTAACTTGCTCTAGTTCGTCCAGCAAACGCGGTAAAACCCCTGCAAGGCGCTGGTATTGGTCGTCGAAACGGCAACCGTCGTGACCGGGGCATTGGGCAGAATGGCCTGCAGCGACCATTCCGACGCGTTGGTAAAAGCCCACGGCACAACTTGCCATGCGTCGGTGGACAGCAGGTTTTCCTTGTAGAAAATGCGGTACGTGGCATTGGAGTTCGTTTCAAACCCAAGCGTGATCCGATCTCCCCCCGGCTGCACGCTGGCGGCCGTGATGCGCAACACATAACCGGTGGGGTTTGTGCCGGCCAGGTATTCCTGCCAGATGGGCCAGCCATTGCTGCCATTGGCCAGATCGGCGTTGGGCGCGGTCAATCCATACTGCCCCAACCAATTAGTCGGCGTGCCCATGGCGGTGACATCCTGACGAAAGACGAGCGCCGGGTCGCCTATCAAGCTGAAGCACTGCAGCCGTTCTGGTGGAACGGAAGCCGCGGCCGCCAGACCTTGCAGCCCGCCCAGCATGACGTCTCCCAGCCGCAACGTGCCGTTCGAGGCTGCCGCCTGATACAGGCAGTACTCCAGACTGGCCCCCTCTCCCGAGTCAAAATAAGCGGTGGGCGCCAGCGCAGCCACGAACCCGGTGTTAGTGGCAAGAAGACCGTACGGCGCAAGGCTGACGGCGCTGAGGGAAGTCGCCAGCGCATGCCAGTGGTTTACACGGCAGCAGATGAAGACGGCAATGGGCGGTTTCTGAAAATTCGCACTGGTGATGCGGTCGGTCCCAAAAAGCTCCTGGCTGCCAGTATTGGCGCCCAAGCTGTAATCGCTGGAATGTCCAAAATAGTGGAACAGTCCGCAACCGGCCTGCAGCGCCGGCTGCAAACTGCCGGTCCATACCGGCGCCAGATTGGACGGTGGTTGTGCGCCAGCGTTTCCGGCGGGATAGTTCGTCACCACCGTCCGCCCCATGCTCAGCAGCGAGGTGATGCACTGATCCGTCGCCTCGCTGAAAAGATAGTACTGCGTTCCTTCGTTGTTCCCGTCGGCCGCCACCGCGACTTGCTGCTTCCACGACAGCGATCCTTCGTAGGCGATGGTCTTCTGCACCACGGTCGCAAGATCCTGCGTCGCCGTGGTGGGTATGCGCCCGATGGCAATCCTCGGCGCCTCGCCGCCCGTCACAGTACCAAATGACGAGTCCAGCGCAGCGATCATGACATCCCCGGTATCTGGAAACGCCTGCCCTGCCAGAACGGTCGGAATCAGGCAGGCTGTATAGTCGTTCACGGAAAACCGCGCATGGGTGTAATCCATCGCACCGGCGCCAGCCAGCAACACGTACCGCAACCGCACCGACCAGTTGCTGTATCCGGAGCCGCAAAAAGCCTGGATGGCCTGCGGGTCAACCAACCCGTAGCTGAAACAGTTGTATAACGACTCCACGTCCACAATCATGGCGTGGAGTCCTTGTTGCGCGCGGAAATCGGCCAGCGGTTGCATGGCCGCGCGAAAGCCGGCAACCCATCCTTCCGGGGGGATCAGAATCACGTAATCCGCCGCATTGGTCGCCGAGGTCCAGTCGATGTCGCGCACACCCCGCACGGACGGCAGATTGACCCCCGTCGTTTCGGAGAACGCACAGTAGACTCGGTCGGTTCCGCCACAGGGAAATACAGCGGTCCCAGCGGCGGTCCCGCCGTTCCAGCCGATGGTGACTGGACTAACGATCGTCGGCTGATTCACAGTCGTAATGTCCCAGACAACCACGTCGTTGGTGGAAAAACCGGAAATTGCCACGATATTACTGCTGCCGCCGGTGCAACGTAGAAAACCGTTGGCCGCCTGATAGACGCGCGCGTAGGTCAACCCAACGGACATGCAGAGAAACCGACTGGCTTTCCCCGATCCCGCGTTTGCAATCGTCAGCACGGCGGCGCCATTGGTGAGATTGGAGGATGAGAATGGATAGGTGAACGAGAGATACTGCTCATCCGACCATGCGGGTTGCCCCGCGATCATACCGCCTACCTTCACATTTACCGTGTGGTTATCCGGCGTTACGTCGTCGTAAAGCGAAAGCAAATTGACCGTCACCGTGCCGGTCCACGTTCCCGTGGCGCACCCGGGAAGCGGATTGGTCAGCAGCAACGAAGAGCCTGCCGTCAACATCGGCGCAAAGGCAATATAGGCAGCCGAAACATCTGTTCGCGAGCTGTAGAAAACACGGTTCAGATAATCCGTGCCCTGCTGCATGTATTGGGCAACGAAACAACCGTTGGTCGTCGGGGGATCTGCCATGGCCAGCGTCTGCCCCGACATGGTGGCACCGGGACCGATCGCAACCCAGTAGACATTTTCCGGCGCAAAGCGGGACGCCGCGGGTACGCCATAGAAAAACAAATTCGTGCCGTCCGGATACCATGCCACCGGCGATCCCTGGCAGGACAGCGCAAGATTGGTGTTCGCAACCGCGGCCGCAATGGCGTCAACGCTCACGCCCATGGCCGACGCTATTTCCGTCACGGTTACGCGGTAAACGCCTTCTTGCCGCAGGCTCAGGCGCACACGATCGGCCGGAGTCGAACCGGCCCATGGCGTCACGCGCGGGACCGACCCAATCCAAGTCTGCGTCGGCGCCGGGCTCGATCCCGATGCATTGACCGCGCCGGCGTGCCACGCCAGCGGCAGCAGCAACAGCAATAATCGTAAGGTTTTCGTGCGCATCCCAACCCGCGTTCGGCTGCCGTTCGTGCAAAAGAGCTCTACGCGCCGCCGACGCCGATCTTCGTGCGCAGCGTAATTGCGTACCCCGCCTTATTTCCGGCCGCGAATCCGCCGACGAACCGCCAGCACGCCCGCGCCAACCAACATGAGCGTCGCGGTAGCCGGCTCCGGAACTTCAAATATGTATGTAATTTCCGAACCGGTGTAACCGGGCATCCCGGATGTGAGCGAGGAAACGGTGGATTCCTGCTCCCATCCATAACCGCTAATGAGCCGGGAGATGGTTGGCGTGCCGGACGGCTGCGAGATTGGCAGACCGGATTGCGAGGCCAGATCCACCCCCGATATGGAATAAAACGTGAGTTGGTTGTCACCCGTTAATCGGACGACATCGGAGGCGCTGCCGCCCGGCGGATACGAGAGTGCATAGTCTCCGTCCACCGCGAACGTAAGCCCGACCGGCAAAGTGTAAACCAGGGCCTTCCCGTTTGCGGAACCTCCCGAAGGGTCGGTGGCAATGACCCCCTGAAAATAGATGGTCTCGCCCGTATCCGAGCTGTACCAACTGCCATTGCCAAACACATCGATCGTCACCACGTCGCCAACATACGCCAGGACCGGAAAACAGGGCAGCGCCATCGCGAACAGGAGAAACAGCTTTTTCATGACAAACCCTCCTACGGATTGATGATTTTGACAATCTTGAAGAAGCCGGTCGGCTTGGCGGGGTCAACCGGAATTGTGACCTGCGTGTTTGTGTCGGTTGCCAACACCGCGGCGACAAAGTTCCAATCGGAACCCAACTGGTCGGCCGAGTAGACTTCGTACGTTCCGCCGATCACGCTGCTCCACTGCAGAACCAGCCCCGTGCGATTCATCTGGACCATGTTGGCCGCAAATGGCGTCACAAGGACGTTTTCCAATGTGTACACATTGCCCACTTCGTCGACCACCTGGAAGATATAGGACTGGCCGGCGGCAAGACCGGGAACAAGGAACTGGTAGGTATAGTTGCCATAGACCGGGCCAGCCGAAACAAATCCCACGCACTGCCAGCCGTCTTGCCCCAGGACATAGAGATACAGGGTGCCGCTGTCGCCTTCGCCGGTTGTCGCAAACTCGACCACGGTGCCGTCGGCGGTGGTATAGGCGCAGATGCCGACGGAGGCTGACAGCGGGCCTGCGGGCGGCGTAAAGCCGGCATTGACCGGTTGTCCCTGCCCGGTCAATACGCCGTCGCCGGATGCGACTGTCACGGTTGCCATGCACGATCCCTGCGACAGCACCGCACGGTTCCGCTCCGGATTACTGGCAGCCGCCCCACTGGTTGGCATAGCCTCCAGGAGATTCGTGTTGCCGGCAAACCAGACCTCATAGTTGCCTGGCGGAATGTTTGTGAAGACATACTCACACAGTCCGCTGCCGCCGCTGGTCGTGGCGGCAATCTGCGCGCCCGCGCGCCAGAGCGTCACCGTCATACCCGAGATCGGGTTGTCGAGGTAAGGATTATATACCATGTCGAAGTCCTGGTCCTGGAAGGTGAACCCATACACCGTGGCGGGCAGATAGAGACCAGCATCGCGTGTGGAATCATACTGCCCCGACATTAGCGTGAATGGCGCCGTCAGGCCTGTAGCCGGGATTGCATCGCTGTCGATGGCCGTGTTCGTGCCGGCATTCAGCACCGTAAACGCCAGATTGCTCGGTGCCACAAGCTGCAGGAGATAGGTGCCTGCCAACAGATTCGTGAAGCTGTAGGTGCCATTGGTGGCGGTGATGGCGGTATGCAGAATGTTGCTGGTTGCGTCCAGCAAACGCACCGTCACATTGGAAATACCCGGTTCGCCCGCATCCTGCAGGCCATTGCCGTTGACATCCAACCAGACAAAATCGCCAACCGAGGCATAGGCGGTATCGTAGAAGTTGTTGTCGGCGGAAGGCTGGCCGCTCACCAGCGTCACCGAAATCAGGTTGTTCGTGCCGCCGCCGGTCTGCGTCGTGCTGTACCAGCCGGCCCGATCGATCTCGCGAATCGTGTAACTGCCCGGGTAGTTGTTGGCGAAACTGTACGCGCCGTTAGCCGCCGTGGTCGTGGCGGCCAGGACGTTGTTGGTGGCGCCGAGCAATTGCACGGTGACCCCGGCAAGGCCGTTGGTGTCTTCCGCATCGACGACGCCGTCGCCATTCACATCCACGCGCACGAAACCGCCGATCGACGCGTATTGCGCGTCGTAGAAGTTGTTGCCGGTCGAAGACTGGCCGCTGGTGATCGTCACCGGGATGCGCAAATCGTTCGGCGGCACCGTATCCAACGTATTGGTATAGCCGGACAGCAGCGTCTGCACGATCATGTAGCTCGCGGGCGTCAGATTGGTGAAGCTGTAGGCTCCCGTCGCGCCGGTGGTCGTGGTGGCGACCGTGTTCGACAGTACATCGAGCAGCCGGATCGTCACACCGGAAATGCCGGTCGTGTCGTTGCCGTCGGCGACGCCGTTGCCGTTCAGATCCAGGAACACCGCGCCAGCCACACCGGCGAGTTGGTAGAATCCGGCATCCACGTTGTTGTTGGTCTGGCCGTTGCTGAGCGTGATGGCGGCGGTGCGGTTCGTGCCGGACAACGGCTTGCTGTCCGTGGCGGCATTGCCCACATTCGAGGTCGTGAAGAGCCACCCGTCCGGCGGCGTGAACCCGACCGTATACGTCCCGGCCGCCACATGCGCGAAGGCGTACGCCCCGGCCACCGAACTGGTCGTGGTGGCGACCACCGTGTTGTTGCTGTCGTACAATCGCGCCACCACGTTCTGGAGGCCCGGCTCACCACTGTCCTGCTGGCCGTTCACATTGGTATCGACCCATGTGAAGTCGCCGATCGTGACGTAGGCCGTATCATAGAAGTTATTGCCGGTCGAAGACTGGCCGCTGGCGAGTGTCACCGGAATCAGGTTGTTCGAGCCGCCGCCGGTTTGCGTCGTGCTGTACCAGCCCGCCAAGTCGGTCTCGCGAACCGTATAGGCGGCGGCGGGAACACTGGCAAAACTGTACGATCCATTCATGGCCGTAGTCGTGGTGGCAACCACGTTGCTGGCGGCGTCGAGCAGTTGCATCGTGACACCAAAGATGCCGTTGGTGTCCACGGCATCCACCACACCATTGCCGTTCACATCCACGCGCACAAAACCGCCGATCGACGTGTATTGCGTGTCGTAGAAATTGTTGCCGATCGAAGACTGGCCGCTGGTGAGCGTCACCGGAATCAGGTTGTTCGTGCCGCCGCCGGTCTGCGTCGTGCTGTACCACCCCGTCAAGTCGGTCTCGCGAACGGTGTAGCTGCCCGGATAAACGTTGGCGAAACTGTACGCGCCGTTGGCCGCCGTGGTCGTGGCGGCAACCACGTTGCTGGCGGCGCCGAGCAGTTGCACGGTAACACCGGCAAGACCATTGGTATCCTCGGCATCCACCACGCCGTTGCCATTCACATCCACGCGCACAAAACCGCCGACCGAGGCGTATTGCGTGTCGTAGAAATTGTCGCCGATCGAAGACTGGCCGCTGGTGAGCGTCACCGGGATGCGCAAATCGTTCGGCGCCGCCGTGTCGAGTGTGTTGGTGTAGCCGGACGGCAGAACCTGCACAACTGTGTAGACGCCCGGTGTCAGGTTGGCGAAGCTGTACGCGCCACTGGCGGGCGTCGTCACGGTGGCCACGACGCTGCTCGACGCGTTCAGCAACTGAACCGTCACGCCGGGGATGCCGTTAGTGTCGGCCGCTTCGGCAATGCCGTTGCCATTGACATCCACAAACACCGCGCCGGCCACACCAGCGACCTGATAGAACCCGGCATCGATGGCGTTATTGGTCTGACCGCTGATCAGCGTGAGGACGGCCGTGCGGTTCGTGCCGGATAGCGGCTTGCTGTCCGTGGCCGCCGTACCCACGTTCGAGGTCGTGAAGAGCCACCCGGCCGACGGTGTGAACCCAACCGTGTACGTCCCCGGCGTCAGGTTTGTGAAAGCGTAGGCGCCCGCCACAGAACTGGTCGTGGTGGCAATCACCGTGTTGTTGGTGTCGAACAATTGCACCACCACGTTCACCAGCCCCGTCTCTCCGGCATCCTGCTGGCCGTTGGCGTTCGCATCCACCCATGTGAAGTTGCCGAGTTGCGCCGGCCAGTAGAGGCCCGCATCCCTGGAAAGGTCACTGGCTCCGGCAGCCAGGGCGAACGGCGCAGTCCGCCCGGTCTGCACATCCGCGTCGCTATCCAGCAAATTGTTGGTCCCCTGCCCCTGTGCAGTGAAGGTCATGCCGGTGGGCGCAACAAACTCGACCAAGTACGTCGCGGCCAGCAGATTGCTAAACGCATAATGCCCCTGGGCGTCCGTGGTGGCGGTGGTCAGCAGGTTGCTGGATGCGTCCAGCAAACGCACCGTGACATTGCTGATGCCGAGTTCGCCGGCATCCTGCACGCCGTTGCCGTTGAGATCCTGCCAGACGAAATCGCCGATGCGGGCCATGGTTTCGCCGAAATCGTAGTTGGTTCCGGCGCTGCCCTGCGTCACCACAATGCCGGTGAACGCATCAATGCCGGCGGTCCCGCCCAGGCTGCCAAGATGCAGCGCGCCTTCGCCGTAACCGGCGGGTTGCGTCTCGGCCAGCGCATACGCGCCGGGACGCAGATTCGCGCAGGCGTATTGGCCGTTTGTGCCGGTGCTCACCGCAACATTCACGGCGTTGCCGCGATCGTCCGTGCCGGTCAGCGTTACCGTCACGTTGCTGATGCCCGGTTCGCCAACGTCGTACACGCCGTTGGTGTTGAAGTCCACATAGACGCGGCCGGCCAGACTTCCAGGAAGCAGTTCGCCGAAGTTGTAACCGGTCCCGGTGGAATTCGCATCCGCCGGAATGACCAGACCGGCGATGGTCTGGCTGTCCAAGGTATTGTTCACCGTGCCGCCGAACGGCGTACCGGCCGTCTTCTTTCCATCCAGCCAACCAGAAGGTTGCGTTGACGTCAAGGTGTACGTCCCGGGGCGCAATCCGCTGAACTGATAACTGCCGTCGGCCAGGGTTGCGGTCGTACGCAGCACCTGTCCGCCCAGATTGTCGGTGCCGCTCAACGTGATCGTCACGTTTGTGATGGCCGGTTCGCCGCCGTCCTTGACCCCATTGTTATTCGAGTCGGCATAGACGTAGCCGGACACGGAACTGGCGTAGACACCGGCTGTACTCGCAGTCGTGTTGGTGCTGACCGCACGCTGCTGATCCGAAGTGGAATCCGCGTTGACGCCATCGATGGTGTCGGCCAGAACCGAGGCCGCATTGCTGATCGTGGCATTGGGCAGCACCATTGCGCTGGCCTTGGCCGTAAACACGGCGGTCAGTGTCTTCCCGGCCGCCAGCGTCCGGTTGGTCTGGGCCGCCGCCGAATCCGAGTAGATCTGCACGGTGCCATTGCTGTTCGTAAAGAGGAACCCGGCCGGAATACTCAAGGGCGCCGCACTCGTCACGTCAAAGCCGGCCGGGCTCAAAACGTCGGTAAGAGCCATGTCGTAGGCGCTCGCCAAGCCGCTGTTGGTCACGGTCAGCGTGATTGTCAGCGTATCGCCCGCATCCACAATGGCCGGCGTCATGCTCTTGGTCATCGCCAAACGCGGCTCGACCGCCGTGTTCGTGACAGTACCGGAGAAGACGGCATTCGACGGGTTGCCCGGGAAGGTCACCGAAGCCTGGTTGGCGAAGATCGTCTGTTGCCCCGGCAAGCCGTGGTTACCCGCCACGTTGAGAACCAGCGCCTTGACCAGAATTGCGATGCTGTTGCCCGACGTTCCCTCCGTTCCGGTGCATACGGTCGGACCTGAGAACGTGAACGTCATGGCTTGACCGTTGCCAGCCAGTGCGCCGGCTGTGCCGGTCGGGCTTTCTGTCAGTGTGCCCAGACTGCCAGCGAACGCACTGCTGTCAACCGCAGCCGATCCATAGATGTAGGCCAGCCCCGCCGGCAGCGTGTCGGTCACCGTCAAGTTCGAAACCGTCCCCTGTGGCACGGTCACGGCCAGGCGATAGGTGATCGTCTCGCCGATCTGCACGTTGTTCCCCGTCGAATCGGCCGCATTGGTCTCGCTCGTGGAGAAAACCGCCTTGCCCAGCGTCAGGTTCGGCGTCGTTAGCACCGCGCTGCTGGTCGCCGCCGCCTCGATGCGCTGCTGCGCCGCCAGTCCGTTGATCGTGTCGTACACCACGCCCGCCACATTCGTCACCGTGCCATTCGGCGGCAGCGCCTGCGCCGTGGTCACCTGGAACGTGAACACGATCCGCTGCTGCGCCGCCAGACTGTTCGTCGGCGGATATGAGTTCGTATCGCTCTGGATCGTCACCAGCCCGCTGCCGGTGTCTACGGACGACACGAAGCCGTTCAGCGTCCCGCCGTTCTGCGTGAAATTCGCCACGGTCGTCGAATCGAAGTACACGCGGTTCAAGAGATCGGTCACCGACAGGTCGAACGCCGTGGCCAGCCCGCTGTTCGTCACCGTCAGCGTCACGGTCAGCACGTTCCCTGCGTCCGCCGTCGAGGCTGACAGCGTCTTGGTGATCGTCACCTGCGGCTCGATGTTCGTCACGATCACCGCGGCGGACTGCACCGCATTGCTCGGGTTGTTCACGAACGTCACCGCAGCCGTGTTCGTCAGCGTGGTCTGCTGCCCGGATAACCCTTTGTTCGCCGCCGCATTAAGCACCACCGCGTCCAGGTCGATCGTGAAGCTGTGGTCCGTGGTCGTGCCGCCGCCGGTTACCACCGTGTTCCCCGGGAACGTCAGCGTCACCGGCGCACCGCCGGTCGCGCCGCCCGTCACCACCGCCGCCGGCAGATTCCCGTTGAAGCTGCTCGCATCGATCCGGTTGGTCACGTACAGCAACCCCAGCGGCAGCGTGTCTGTCACCGCCAGGTTCGTCACCGTGCTCTCCGGCACGCCCACCGTCAACCGGTACGTCACCACTTCGCCGATCTCCACGTTCCCGCCCACGGAGTTCGTGTCGCTCGTGCCGTACAGCGCCTTGCCCAGCGTCAGGTTCGGCGTCGTCAGCGTCGCGCTGTTGGTCGCCACAGGCTCGATGCGCTGCTGCGCCGCCGGTCCGTTGATCGTGTCGTACACCAGGCCCGCCACGTTCGTCACCGAACCGTTCGGCGGCAGCGCCTGCGCCGTGGTCACCTGGAACGCGAACACGATCTTCTGCTGCGGCGCCAGGCTGTTCGTCGGCGGATATGAGTTCGTGTCGCTCTGGATCGTCACCAGATTGCCGTTCACCGACGACACGAACCCGTTCAGCGCTCCGCCGTTCTGCGTGAAGTTCGCCACGGTCGTCGGATCGAAGTACGCGCTGTTCAGCAGGTCGGTCACCGACAGGTCGAACGCCGTGGCCAGCCCGCTGTTCGTCACCGTCAGCGTCACGGTCAGCACGTTCCCCGCATCAGCAGTCGAGGCCGACAGCGTTTTGGTGATCGTCACCTGCGGCTCGATGTTCGTCACGATCACCGCGGCGGACTGCACCGCATTGCTCGGGTTGTTCACGAACGTCACAGCAGCCGTGTTCGTCAGCGTGGTCTGATTGCCTGGCAGACCCT
>Ga0118677_10003699_pt1 | contig 28645 bp, 20 predicted proteins | sample AliMusrvi5mmetaG_FD_86154 | JGI IMG/M metagenome (GOLD analysis project Ga0118677, IMG submission 86154) | reverse complement strand
AGGCACTACAAAGGCAAAACCAAAAATATCCCTTGATTTTATTGGCTTTCCGGGGTTCTTAACGATTGTTATGTATGAAGTCAGGGGCAGATTGGCTTTCTCGCTAATCTTGTGCGCCTTTACCGTGGTGAAGCACTCGATTTTACATTGGGTGGTGAAGAAGCCCGCGTGAAACTCGAAGAAGTTTTCGGTAACCAACCTGAGTTTGCTGATGTTCCGGGTCTCTGCAAGGCTTCAACGCTTAAGGAAATTGAGGCTCAAGGCTGGTCACTTAATCCTGGTCGTTATGTAGGTGTAGTCCCCGGTGAAGTTGTTAGCGACGAAGACTTTAAGGAACAACTTGAAACGCTGAACGAAGAACTCGAACGCCTCAATGAAGATGCGCGCGAACTCGAGGCAACAATTGCCAGAAACGTGGCTGAAATTCTGGAGACATGATGATGAGTGACTGGCGGAGAGCGACGCTAGGTGAGTTGGTTGTCTTTAAAACAGGCAAGCTAGACTCAAATGCCGCAGTTCCTGATGGAAATTATCCCTTTTTTACCTGCTCACAGGAAACCCTGCGGACGAACACTTTTAGTTTCGATACTGAGTGTGTGTTGCTGGCAGGGAACAACGCCAATGGTATTTTCCCGCTCAAATACTTCAATGGCAAGTTTGATGCTTATCAGCGGACTTATATCGTAAAGCCTCGGGACTCGGATGTCATGCAAACAAAGTTTCTTTACTACTCACTCAGGCCAAAGCTTGCGGAATTACGAAGCGTTTCAACTGGGGCGGCTACAAAGTTTTTGACTCTGTCGATTCTTAACCAAACCGAAATTCAAGTTCCTCCACTTTCAGTGCAAAAGCGGATAGGAGGCATCCTTTCTGCATATGACGAACTGATCGAGAACAGTCAACGGCGCATCCAGATTTTGGATGCTATGGCTCGAGCACTCTACCGCGAGTGGTTTGTTCACTTCCGTTTTCCCGGTCACGAAAATCTTCCGCTCGTAGCGTCTTCTCTCGGCGAGATTCCAAAGGGGTGGGAGGTGAAGAAGCTTGGCGATTTCCTGGAACTGAACTATGGTAAGGCACTCAAGAAAGAAACCCGGTGCACTGGAGCGTATCCTGTTTATGGATCGAGCGGTATAGTCGGCTTGCACGACACGAGCTTGGTTAAAGGACCCGGAATTATTGTTGGGCGGAAGGGAAATGTCGGTAGCGTATTCTGGTGTGACGATGATTTTTTCGTGATCGACACAGCTTTCTTTGTCACCTCGGCACTTCCATTGCGTTTTTTGTTCTACGTCTTACCGACATTGAACTTTATCAATAGTGATGCCGCCGTCCCGGGATTGAGTCGCAACCAAGCCTACACTTTGGAAATTCTTGTTCCGCCTGTCGATCTGCTGAAAAATTTCTGTGAACTGGTCGGCACTTTTGAGAAACAAGCTGACACTCTCAAACGCCAAATCCAAAACCTCCACCAGACGCGCGACATGTTGCTTTCGCAACTGCTGTTAGGGCAGGTTAAACTTCGGTAATGCTTAACCATCTCAGTCTACATGGCACATCGCTTTTCAGGAACTATTGCGGAATTGAAAACCCAGTTGGCTCCGTTTAATACCAGTATGGGCAATTGGATAGAAGTGAATCCGAATCAATATCAGTTTTGTCATAAAGACGGCGGGATAATGAATTGGTTTCCTTCTACTGGTACTATTAATTTCCAAGGGAAGCCTGAGAATCGTGACACATTAGAAAAATTGTTTCTTTATGTAATTCAATCATCTTCAGCTCAAAAGCTGGAGGGAGTTGAGGCCGAACCCGCTAAAGGATCATCTCAACCGACTGATTCTGAACCATCAAAAGTTTATACCAAAGCACAAGATTCTGTGTCTAAAAAGCCAACTGAATTTTCGCCTGGTGTTTTTGAATCATTTTCGGAATCAGAGTTAATAATTGGCTTAGTTGGTGCGGTTGGGACTGAAATGGATTAAGTGATAAGCGTTCTCAAAGACAGACTAAGTGTTGTTGGCTATGATACTCATGTGATAAGAGTCTCCAAAGAAGTTATTCCTCAATTAGTAACGGTTGATCTCGAAAGTGTGGATGTTGTATCACGATTCAATCGTTTAATGGATGCAGGGAATGAGGCGCGCAAAAAAACCGATGATAATGGGATTTTAGCATCAGGAGTTGCAGCTAAAATTGCGGCTATTAGAGTTGATCCTAACAAACCACTGAAGAGGACCGCATTCATTGTAAATTCTTTGAAGCATCCTGATGAAGTGCATCGCCTTCGTCAAATTTATCCCAGAGGATTCTACCTTTTTGGCATCCACCCTTATGAAGCGGTTAGGTCTTCTTTTTTGAAGCGAAAAGGTATCAGTGACGAAAATATAAAGCTTTTGGTTGAACGTGATCAGAATGAACATCTGCCATTTGGGCAAAGGGTTAACGATACATTCCATCTGTCGGATTTTTTCGTTCGATTGGATAACAACAAATTAAAACTGGAAAACAGCCTGCTTCGAATTTTTGACATTTTGTTTGGTGATCCATACAAAACGCCAACATTTGACGAGTTTGCAATGTTTCTCGCATTTACATCTTCTCTACTTTCAGCTGATCTATCAAGGCAAGTTGGGGCTGTAATTGCCAGAGGAGACGAAATTCTTGCAACTGGAGCGAACGATTGTCCAAAGTATGGTGGTGGTCTTTATTGGCCTCAGTTAAATCCTAAGACACATGAGATAGAAGACAAGAAAGACGGGCGAGACTATCAGCGTGGTGAGGACTCAAACAAGATCGAACAACAGAAAATAATTGATGGGATTCTTTCAAAGGCAAAAACTTTTGGTATAGATATTGCGAAACTTGCAGAAGCTTTAGAGCAAAGTCGGATTCGGGATTTAACGGAATATGGCCGCGTAGTTCATGCCGAGATGGATGCACTTTTAAGTTGTGCAAGGAATAATATAAGCACCCGTGATGGGCAGATTTTTTGCACTACGTTTCCTTGTCACAACTGCGCCAAACACATTATAGCTGCAGGAATTAAGAGGGTAGTTTTTATTGAACCATACCAGAAAAGTAAAGCCATCGAATTTCATACAGATGCTATTAGTGTTGGCTTTAATCCGGCGGAAAATACTGTTAACTTTGAACCGTTTGTTGGTGTTGGACCAAGGAGATTTTTCGATCTGTTTTCAGTTCGGCTAGGGGAAGGTTCTCCTTTAAAGCGCAAGGACGATGATGGGTTAGTGATTCCATGGAAACTTGATCAAAGCTCGAAGTTGAGAATCCAGATGCTTCCAGGTTCTTATTTAGAGCTTGAGAAAGAAGCTAAGAGCCGATTTGAGGAGCTCAAAAAATGATAAGATTTATCTGACCCCGCTATGCCACACAACTATACCGAAGATCAGCTTGTTGAGCAGCCCGCCATCGGTTTGTTTGCCTTGCTTGGTTGTTTCTTATGAGTTTACATTTGAACAGCGATTTAGCTGCTGAGTTGAATAACCAAATAATCGTTTTTCAGCATGATTAATTATTGGCAAGTAGCTGCCGGTTCGGCCGGTCGGGATTATTCCGATGTGTTCATTAAATATGGATTAGCATTCGTTGGTGATAAAAAGCAAGAGGCGACAATGGATCTTGTTCAGCCGGGCGACTACATGTTATTCAAGCGGGGACTGACCGAAATTGTTGCCGTGGGTGAAGTCGTGGTTCGAGGTGGGAAGCATAGGGGAAATGGAGATAAAAAATGGTTGCAGGATGTTGATGGTTGGGACTTGCCCGCATATTGTTTCGTTGATTGGCACGAGCCACCGAGCCCTCTTCCTGTCACGGGTTTGACAAGAGCAACTTTACAGAAGACATGGGACCCTATCATCATTGCAGCAGCAAATACCTGTATGAAGAGTTTTCCCGTTTCGCCTATTGAGCCAGAGCCAAAGCTGCCAGACCGAATTGATGATGAACAAATTATCGAATTCCTTGTTGGCAAAGGATTGAGAATTGCCGCAGCTGAGGAATTGACCATGACGTTCCATCGAATCAGGCGCTTGGCGAAGTATTACAAGGAGAATGTGGACTGGGAAGATGTTCGTGAACATGAAACGCGAACGTTCCTGATTGTGCCTTTGCTACTTGCGTTGGGTTGGTCGGAACAGTCGATTAAAATTGAACAACCAGTGGAAGGTGGGCGAGTTGATCTTGCCTTGTTTAATGGTCCATACAATGGTGATTCTCAAAGTGCTGTAGTCTTGATAGAATCAAAAGGCTTTGCTCAAGGGCTTTACTATGCCCCTGGTCAGGTAAAGGGATATGCCACGCACGTTCCCAGATGCAAGGTGATTTTTGTTTCAAATGGCTATTGCTACAAAGCGTATGAGGATAGTGGTTGCGGGTTCTCTTCCGAGCCGTCAGCATATCTGAATATCCTTGATCCAAGATCAGCTTATCCCTTGAATCCTAAGATTCCTGGAACATTTGAATTGCTCCGCTTACTCCTTAAAACAACCTGATCCATGCAACATCCCTACACAGAAGATCAGCTTGTCGAGCAACCCGCAATTGGGTTGTTTGCGGAGCTTGGCTGGACGACGGTGTCGGCGATGGAGGAGACTTTTGGTGCGGCGGGGACGTTGCAGCGTGAGACGAAGGGTGATGTGGTGCTCGTGTCTCTGTTGCGCGTGGCATTGGAGTGGTTGAACCCTACTTTGTCACCCGAAGCCATAACATCTGCAGTTCATGAATTGACTCGCGACAGGTCGGCCATGATACTTGAGTCGGCGAACCGTGAGGTTTATTTGCTGCTTAAGGAGGGTGTTAAGGTTTCTGTGTTGGATCGTGAATATGGTGGACAGAAGACGGAGCGGGTGCGTGTGGTGGATTGGGAGCATCCAGAGAATAATGATTTTCTGCTGGTTAGCCAGTTCAGCGTTACTGGTGCTCTCTATACCTGTCGGCCGGATTTGGTTGGGTTTGTTAATGGATTGCCACTGGTGGTCATTGAGTTGAAGAAGCCTGGAGTGCCTGCGCGAGCTGCGTTTGATGAGAATCTGACGCACTATAAGCAGCAGATTCCGTCGCTTTTCTGGTTCAATGCGCTGCTCATTGCCACGAATGGAACGGACAGCCATGTAGGTTCGCTCACGGCTGATTGGGAGCGGTTCTTTGAGTTGAAACGGATTGAGTGTGAGAACGAACAGCGCAGGGTGTCGCTGGAGGTTATGATTCGCGGCACGTGCGACCGCACTCGACTTCTCGATCTGGTGGAGAATTTCACTCTTTTTTCGGAGCACAAGGCTGGACTGGTGAAGATCATCGGGCAGAACCACCAGTTTCTTGGTGTAAACAATGCCATAGTCTCGATGCTTAATGCCCGCAGAATGGGACATGGTCAAGGCGGTGTGTTCTGGCAGACGCAGGGAAGTGGCAAGAGTTTTTCAATGGTCTTTTTTGCGCAGAAAGTGTTGCGCAAGATTGTGGGTAACTGGACCTTTTAGTCGTCACTGACCGCGTTGAGCTGGATGAGCAGATTGCAAAGACCTTCAAGGCTGCCGGTGCGGTGAGCAATACCGAGGGTGACGAATGCCATGTGTCAAGTGGCTCGCATTTGAGGGAGTTGCTGCGAGGCAATCATCGCTACGTGTTCACACTGATCCATAAATTCCAGACATCGGAGCTGCTTTGCGAGCGTCCGGATGTGATAGTGCTGACTGACGAGGCGCATCGCAGTCAGTACGATACTTTGGCGCTTAACATGCGCTCAGCTCTCCCTAAGGCCACGTTCCTCGCCTTCACAGGAACACCGCTAATCGCTGGTGAGGAGCGTACCAAAGAGGTTTTCGGGAAATACGTCTCGATCTATGATTTCCAGCAATCCGTTGAAGATGGTGCCACTGTGCCGCTCTTTTACGAGAACCGCACGCCGGAGTTGCAGCTTGTCAATCCTGATCTTAACGAAGATATCTACAAAGTGATTGAGGAAGCTGAACTTGATCCGGAGCAGGAGGTAAAACTGGAGCGTGAACTGGGCCGACAGTACCATTTGCTGACTCGAGACGATCGCTTGGAAACCGTAGCAAAGGATATTGTTCAGCATTTTCTTGGTCGTGGCTTTGTCGGCAAGGCGATGGTTGTTTCCATCGACAAGGCAACCGCACTCAAAATGTACGATAAGGTTAAGCACTACTGGGCTTTGGAAACAAAGAAGGTGTGGGAAGAATTGGGGCGTTACGATCTCTCGGAGGAGAGGCAAAAAGAGCTGAAGGAGCGTCAGAGGGTTTTGGAGACGACGGATATGGCGCTGATTGTGTCGCCGGGTCAGAATGAAATTGAGCAGATGCGAAAGCACGGTCTTGATATCGAGACGCATCGCAGGCGCATGGTGGAATCGCAGCCGGGGCTGGATGAAAAGTTTAAGGATACTTGCGATCCTTTGCGGATCGTGTTCGTCTGCGCAATGTGGCTGACCGGGTTCGATGCACCGAGCTGTTCGACAGTTTATCTTGATAAACCGATGCGTAATCACTCCCTGATGCAGGCCATTGCCCATGCAAACCGAGTTTTCCCAGGTAAGTACAGTGGTATGATCGTTGATTATGCAAACGTTTTTGCTTCACTCGAAAAAGCACTGGCAATCTACGGGAAAGGAAAGGGCGGTACGAACCCGGTACAGGACAAAAAGCAACTGGTCGAGGATTTGCGGAAGGTGATAGATGTAGCGACTTCCTTCTGTGCCGATCAAAAGGTAATCCTTTCCGAGATCGAACAGCTTGTTTCCGGTAGCATGGAGCGGTTGCAGCTGATTCATGATGCAGTAAACGCACTGATATCGCCTGACCCGCTTCGGCGTGAGTTTCTTGGTCACGAACGCATTGTGCATATCCTTTATGGTGCGGTAAAACCTGATCCGGCGGTGCTGGAGTTTGCAAGCCGTGTTGCCTGTCTGGGGACAATCGCTGAAACAATCCGCGTCAAGCTCAATCCTAATCCGCCGGATATTTCACAGGTGATGACTGCGATAAACGGACTGCTCGACGACTCCATAACTGGCCATAAAATCCTCCAATCCGGACCTTCAGCACTCGATCTCTCTAAAATTAATTTTGATGCGCTGGCAGATCGCTTCAAAAAATCGAAACACAAAAATACCGATCTCGAAATGCTCAAGGTTGCTATCAGTGCCCAACTGGAAAAGATGATCCGCCTTAATCGCACGAGAGCAGATTTTGCAGAGAAATTCGAGACATTGATCCAAAACTACAACGCTGGCAGTCGCAGTATCGAAGAGCTGTTTCAGGAGCTGCTGAAGCTTTCCAACAGCTTGAACGACGAAGAGCAGCGTCATGTGAGGGAAAATATGAGTGAAGAGGAACTGGTTATCCTCGACATTCTTGCCCGCCCGTCACCGGAACTCAGTACAGATGAGCGCGACGAGGTGAAGAAAGTCGCCCGTGAGTTGCTTGTCCGCCTCAAAAGCCTGCTGGTTCTGAACTGGCGCCAGAAATCAACGGCACGATCACAATTGAAGCTGGCAATTGAGGATACTCTTGATCTTGGTCTTCCCCGAGCCTATACACCTGAACTCTATCAACAGAAGTGCTCTGCGGTGTTTGAGCATGTGTTTGAATCCTATCCAGAAAAAGATGCTGGAGTATATGCTCAAGCTGTCTGACGTTTGGTATCCAGTGCTTGTGAAATAATTCAGCCTTGTATTATCCCTGTGATTCGTATATTTCCGACAGCAAAAAAGCGGAATTTGTTGCATGGGTGATACATAGGGGGAAGATGACTTTGTATCTGGTTATGGTGTAACAGGTTATGGTGCGCTTTGATTTTGTTAATAATGGTAATTCTAACCAGCTCGGCTATGGGAAAACGTCAAATTATATATCGTAAGGACAGGATCGGAGGTAATCAGGGCCTGTTGAATCGTGAAATCAACTTGGTAACCAACGAGGCAAGAGTGTGGCATGGAACCATTATTGCTGTTGGCAGTAACGATGTTGAGCTTAAGGATGCTCGTTCAGGAAAACACCGGTTCAGTCTGGATCAGATTGACCGGATATATTGTGATGTAATAACGGACTATTGAAATGCGTAAAAAAATTGTTGTAGGTAACTGGAAAATGAATAATACCGTAGCTGAATCGGTAACGCTTGCTACGGATGTTCTCGAAGCGCTTGGCGAAGGATTTTCAGGATGCGACGTTGGTCTTGCACCGACATATCTGGCTCTTGATGCTGTAGGTCAACTGCTTGAAGGAAGTGAGCTTCAGCTTGTTGCACAGAACTGCCATTATGAAAATGACGGAGCTTTTACCGGAGAGGTATCTGCCCGAATGATTAATGCTATCGGCTGTTCTTATGTGATTATCGGTCACTCTGAGCGTCGGCAGTTCTTTGGCGAAACCAATGCAACGGTAAACCTCAGGATTAAAAAAGCGTTGAGTGAAGGCTTGAAGGTTATCCTTTGTGTTGGCGAAACTCTTGCAGAGCGCGAATCAGGAGTGACTGAAACAGTTATTTCCACTCAGATCCGCGAAGGTTTAGCCGGTATCAGCCATATTGGAGCTATTGTCATTGCCTATGAGCCTGTATGGGCTATCGGTACTGGAAAAACAGCATCTTCAGCTCAGGCAGATGAGGTGCATCTCCAGATCCGTACACTTATTGGTGAGCTCTATGGTGAGCCAGCCTTCCGCCTTGTTCGTATTCAGTACGGAGGAAGCGTCAAACCATCCAATGCAGTTGAACTCTTTGCAATGCCGAATATTGACGGTGGTCTTATCGGAGGAGCAAGCCTCAACGCCGAAGATTTCGCCGCAATCATCCAGGCCGCCTCAGTCTAATCTTTCTTGCTTTGGTAAAGGACAGTGATCCAGCTCACTGTCCACCGCCAACCTACCCTCTTTTTTTTGCTGACTGCCAACTGCCAACTATCCCTTTCTTCCTTCTCAGCACTTGTTCATACTTTCTTTCGACTTTTTCATTGAACAGAAATCCGGCCCGCACATGGTGCAGAAATCAGGATTCTTCTCAGTATGCCCGCTCTGAGCCATGCTCTGTGAATGCACTTCACGGGTTTTAACCGGATCAAGCGAAAGATTGAACTGGTCTTCCCACGCAAACGCATATCTTGCCCGGCTCATAAGTTCGTCACGCAGCCATGCGACAGCATTTCCTTTGGCAAGGTCGGCGCCATGAGCGGCAACTTTATGGGCAATAACTCCTTCACGGACATCGTTCCGGTCAGGCAGTCCGAGATGTTCTTTCGGGGTCACATAGCAGAGCATCGAACACCCTTTGCTTGCTATCAAAGCGCCTCCAATAGCTGAATTGATATGGTCATATCCTGCGGCAATGTCAGTAATCAGAGGTCCAAGCGTGTAAAACGGGGCTTCATGGCAGTATTCCAGCTGCTTCACCATGTTTTCTTCAACAAGATTGAGAGGAACATGGCCGGGACCCTCAATCATCACCTGTACATCGTATTTCCATGCAACTGTGGTCAGCTCGCCGAGCACTTTGAGTTCGCCGAATTGAGCCTCGTCATTAGCATCGACTATTGAGCCTGGTCGCAGGGCATCACCGAGAGAAACGCCAATATCGTACGCCTGCAGTATCCTGCAGATATCTTCAAAATGAGTATAGAGAAAGTTCTCCTGCTTGTGCGCCTTGCACCATTTTGCCATTATCGAACCGCCTCGAGATACAATTCCGGTCAGGCGCTGTTCCGCAAAGGGGAGGTGTTCACGCAGGATGCCTGAATGAATGGTGAAGTAATCGACGCCCTGTTCCGCCTGTTCAAGAAGGGTATCGCGGTAGAGCTCCCATGTCAGGTCTTCAGCCTGTCCTCCAGCTTTTTCAAGTGCCTGATAAATGGGCACTGTTCCTATAGGTACCGGTGAGTTTCGAAGTATCCATTCGCGTGTTTTATGGATGTTCTTTCCCGTACTGAGATCCATAACGGTATCGGCTCCCCAATGGCACGACCATACCGCCTTTTCAACCTCTTCCTCTATTGATGAGCCAAGCGCGGAGTTGCCTATGTTTGCATTGATCTTGACGCGGAAATTCCGGCCGATAATCATCGGCTCAAGTTCGGGATGATTGATGTTTGCCGGAATAATAGCCCTGCCTCTGGCAATTTCTTCTCTGATAAATTCTGGCGTTATCGGCACACTCTTGCTGCCTGCTTTTGAAAATGATGTTATCCATCCATCCAGCTGCTGGTTTTCCCGTATGGCAACATATTCCATTTCAGGGGTTACAATACCTTTTCGGGCAAAGTACATCTGGGTTATCCCGGAGCCCTCTTTTGCTTTACGCGCTGTTCTTGCTCCCGAAACAGATGAAAATGCCGAAGGCACAGTTTCTCTCTCAGTAAAATTCCAGCTGTCACGAATAGGTGGAAGCCCTTTTTCAGGGTCAATGATAATTGACGGATCGGAATACGGCCCGCTGGTATCATAGAGAGGAAACGATGAGAACTCCTGTCCCCGGCAGATGTAGGTCCTGCTGAGTTTCAGCGTTCTCATGCCGACTTCTATTGGATACAGGGTGCCTTTGATAAAGGTTTTTTCAGATGAAATCCCGTAAATGCGTTGTTCCGGGCATGACTTGGTGTCAGTAGCGTGGGTCATAGAAGATGTTTAAACAAGCAGGCAGTGCGGGAGAACCTGGGAGAATAGAGAGAGACGTTACAACAGCCGGGTTCATCTTTTCTTGCGTCAGCATTACCTGCATCAAGTTACAAGGGTTTATTCTCAGCTATCTCCTTTTTCGGCTTCCGTAGCTCCAAAAAGATTAAGCACCCCCAAGATGAGAATCTACCGGCACAATACTTAAATTCACCATATTTTACAAATAAGGGATGACGCATGGTTCCTGCCATTATGCAGGTATTTCAGTGAAACGAAGATATTCATGAATGATAGTGTGACAAGCAATGCCGGAGAGGAACGAGTGACCGGTGTGGTTGACAGGGTGACTTTTTTCAGTGAAACGTCCGGCTTCAGTGTCTTGCGTCTTGTCGTAAAAGGGGATCGCGATCCAGTGACAGTTGTGGGGTGTGTTGCAGCTGTTACAACAGGTCAGCATGTCGAGGCTGTCGGCAGCTGGCAAAACGATAAAACATGGGGCTTGCAGTTCAAGGCGCGCCTTCTGTCTGTTATATCACCTGATACTCTTGAAGGGATAAGCAAATATCTCTCTTCTGGCATGGTCAAAGGCATTGGCCCCCATCTGGCGCATGTGCTCATCAGCGCCTTTGGATTGGAGGTTTTCAACGTTATTGAGGATCACCCCGAAAGACTTCTTGAGCTTCCCGGTATCGGCACAAAGCGTATGAAGCAGGTTGTCGCTGCATGGGCCGAGCAGAAGGCCGTTAAGGAGATTATTGTCTTTCTGCACTCCCATGGGGTCGGGACTGCACGTGCTGTGAGGATTTACCGGGCTTATGGCGCAGACGCAGTCGCTATAGTGAGTAACAACCCATATCGCCTGACGCTTGACATACCGGGGATCGGTTTCAAAACAGCCGATCAGATTGCACTCAATATCGGTATACCCTCTGATTCACCAATGAGGGCAAGGGCAGGTATCGCTCATGTTCTTCAGGAACTTTCATCGGAAGGACACTGCCGGGTTCCTGAAAAGAAGCTTGTTGAAGTCTTTTTGAGGCTTTTGAATATACCGGCAACAGTGCTTGAAGATGCTATCAAGGCAGAGCTTTCCATCGGTACTCTTGTTGCTGTTTCAGATCAGGAGGACCGGAGTTTTTATCTCCGGCATCTTTTCAACGCCGAGACTGGCGTGGCGTGCAGTATCGGTCGAATACAGCAAGGCAAGCTTCCCTGGGGAACTGTTGAAGCGGGCGCAGCTATTGCAAAGGCGGAAAAACAATCAAAAATTGAACTTTCGCAGTCACAGCAGAGTGCCGTTTCTCTTGCGCTCTCCAGCAAACTGATGATCATAACCGGTGGTCCGGGGGTCGGTAAAACCACAATCATCAATACCATTCTTAAAATCCTTGGAACAGGGATGTTGAAATTTGTTCTCTGTGCTCCTACGGGCAGGGCAGCGAAAAGACTGTCGGAAGCCACCGGCAGGGAAGCTAAAACCATTCACCGCCTGCTCGAGTTTGACCCTTTTGCGCGTGACTTTAAAAGGGGCTCATCCTATCCCCTTGAGGCAGATGTTGTTATTGTCGACGAAGCCTCCATGATTGATGTTGTGTTGATGAACCGCCTGCTGGCAGCTATTTCCGATCGTTCGGCCCTGATGTTTGCCGGTGATGTTGATCAGCTTCCACCCGTTGGTCCTGGATTTGTCCTTGCCGATATGATTCAATCCGGGGCTCTGCCTGTGGTACGTCTGACAGAGATATTCCGTCAGGCTCAAACCTCAAGTATTATTGTCAATGCTCACCGCATCAATCGTGGAGAGCAGCCCGTCCAGACTGCAGGAAAAGAACTTTCAGATTTTTATGTTGTACCGTCAGCGACTACTGAAGATATCCAGCGAAGGCTTCTTCAGGTGGTCGCTGACCGGATTCCCAAGCGCTTTGGACTCGATCCACTCCGGGATATTCAGGTGCTGACCCCTATGAATAAAGGACCGCTTGGCACCAAAGCCCTGAATGCTCTGCTACAGGCCAAGCTCAACCCTCACCCCAACCGAAAACTTGAACGTTTCGGGACAATCTATGCCGAAGGGGACAAGGTGATTCAGATGGTCAATAACTACGATAAGGAGGTCTTCAACGGCGATATAGGGAGCATTGTTGCAGTCAACGAGGAAGAGAGCGCACTCAGTGTTCTGTATGACGACAGAGAGGTCATTTATGAGTTCGGTGAGCTTGATGAAATTGCTCTGGCGTATGCTATCACTATTCATAAAAGTCAGGGGTCAGAATATCCCGCTGTGGTTATCCCGCTCTCCATGCAGCACTATTCGCTTCTTGAAAGAAACCTTATCTATACCGCAGTGACAAGGGCCAAAAAGCTGGTGATGATCATTGGCGATCCAAAAGCTCTTGCCATGGCTATTGGCAACAGACGTTCATCCCAAAGACTCACAGGCCTCGCCGCCAGGATTTCAGGTGAAACAGAGGATAAGCTCCACTAATGATCATCCCGCTTTTTTGTTATATTTCGTGCCATGCTTTAAAGGTATTTCAGAAAGCATGTAACCATGTGTTGAGTATACCCGATATTCCCGTAAACATGAGTGCTGTTTTATGAAGAAAATCAATCTTGTCCGCCTCTCCCTGTTCCAGATGGGCTTCGGTATCATGCTCGGCTTTCTGCTCGATACCCTCAACAGGGTCATGACCACCGAGCTTCGTATTTCCGCGACCATCGTTTTTGGCCTGATAAGTCTCAAGGAGCTGCTGGCTATTTTCGGTGTCAAGGTCTGGGCGGGTAACCTCTCTGATCGTTCCCAGATATTCGGACTCAAACGTACCCCCTACGTTCTGCTTGGGCTTTTCTGCTGTGTTTTTTCATTTATGCTTGCACCGGCTGCGGCCTACGAAGTTAAAATAGCTGGAGTGGCACTGTCTGAAATGCTTCCTGCCATGATGAAGGATATCGGTCTTTTAAAGCTGGCAGTTATATTTCTTGTATTCGGTTTTGGCCTGCAGGTTGCGACAACAGCCTACTACGCGTTGCTTGCCGATACGGTAGGTGAGGAAAATATCGGAAAGGTTACAGGAGCGAGCTGGACTCTGATGGTGCTCACAACCATTATTTCCACCCGTATTGTCGGATCTTATCTTGATGTTTATACCCCTGAGCGCCTTATAACAGTGGCGGAATTTGGTGGCTTTATTGCTCTTGGTATCGGCCTGTTTGCCGTGCTTGGTATTGAGAAGCGCAATGCGGAAGTAAAAGAGGGCAAGAGCAAGCACGCTATCTCTTTTTCCCAGTCAATCAAGCTGCTCTCTTCATCACCCAAGACCCTGCTTTTTGCCTCTTATATCTTTATTTCGATTTTTGCGCTTTTTGCAAATGAAATCGTAATGGATCCTTTCGGTGCTCACGTTTTTGGTATGCCGGTAGGTACCACCACCAAACTTTTCCGCCCCACCATGGGTGGTACCCAGTTGATTTTTATGCTCATCACCGGCTTTCTGCTTAACCGCATAGGGCAGAAACGCGGCGCATTAATCGGTAATATGTTCTGTATCGCCGGATTTAGCCTGCTGATTGCAGCAGCCTTTATCCGTGATGTCCAGTTTCTCCGTATCGCGCTTGTCGTTACAGGAATCGGCCTTGGAGCCTCAAGCGTTTCCAATATATCCATGATGATGTCCATGACAGCTGGCCGCAGCGGTGTCTACATCGGGCTCTGGGGTACAGCGCAAAGCCTCGCAATTTTTATAGGTCATCTTGGGGCAGGGATTATTATTGATACGGTCTACCATCTTTCCGGCCAGTATGTCTGGGCCTATGTCTCTATTTTTGCTATCGAAATTGTTGCCTTTACCATCGCAAGTCTTGTACTGCCACATATTTCAAAAGAGGCGTTTGAGGCTGAAAGCGAAGCAAAAATGGCGGAACTTGCCCTGGCCCAAAAAAGCTGATTGACAGGGGAAAACGCATATTAAGTTATGAAATACATTTTCGGCCCCGTATCGTCTAAACGACTTGGCCAGTCACTCGGTGTTGACCTGCTACCCCCAAAAAGCTGCTCATGGAACTGTGTTTACTGCCAGTTGGGAAACACAAAAACATTTGTCACTAAACGGGAGGAGTTTTTTCCCCGTGAAGAAATTCTTGAGGAGATTAAAGAGGCTCTTGCTGCAAACACCTCTCTTGACTGGATAACCTTTGTCGGTTCAGGAGAGACCATGCTGTACAAGGGGATCGGATGGCTTATAGGGGAAGTTAAAAAGCTGACCACCACGCCTGTTGCAGTGATAACCAATGGCTCTCTTTTATATCTGCCGGAAGTCCGCGAGGAGTTGCTTCAGGCTGACGCAGTGTTGCCATCGCTTAATGCAGGATCAGAAGCCCTGCATCTTCAAATAGACCGGCCTGCAGCAGGCTTGACCTTTCGGCAGCATGTTGATGGTCTGGTTGCTTTTCGAAAAGAATATAAAGGGCGGCTCTGGATTGAGGTGATGCTGCTTGGCGGTATAAACGACTCGGATGAAGCGCTTCATGATCTTGCTGCAGTCCTGAAAGAGATCAATCCTGACATGGTGCATCTTGTGCTTCCCACCCGTCCGGCACCCGAACAAAAAGTTCACATCCCCTCTGAAGAACCGATTGAGCAGGCTATTGCGATCCTCTCAACTGTCGCAACAGTTGTTCATCCAGTCAAAGGCACTATGGATCTTCGGAGCGCACCTGATTTGCTTCATGCGATAACAGCCATTATTTCTCGGCATCCTGTACAGCAGCGTGAACTGCAAAAAGCCATTGCAGATTGTTTTCCCGGAGAGAACGATAAAGTATGCCAAGTCATGCAGGATATGCTCGCCACAGGGAGGTTCAAGCTGGTCGAACACGAAGGCGAGCCTTACTGGGTAATCAAGGAGTAACCACTTACCTCACTCACCCTCGTAGTCTGCCCAGTTGTTCGGAGTCTCATACCAGCGGAGCTGTTTGAGGGTTACTCCTTCAGGCAGACGATGCTGAATCTGATTGAAAGCCCATTTGGCAAGGCACTCTGCTGTGGGCGGTTCATCGGTAATAAGCACTCGTGAGTTGCGCTTTGTAATAAAGTCAAGATCCTCAAAGTCATTTTTCCATACTGCAAAGCCGTGGTCAAGCTTATCGTGGATATGCTCAAGCATGATCTCTTTCAGAAACTTGAAATCCATCACCATCCCTTCCTCGCCATCCCCCGTACGGGTTATCGTATTGCCCTCTACTGTCGCAACAATAACGCCACGGTGACCGTGCAGCTGATTACAAAACGAAAAGCTGTTGGGCAGTGTATGGCCGTAATCAATCTCAATTTTTCGTGAAATGCGCATGACTTACAATCGAATCGTCGTTATCGGGTTCTCTATAGATTGCAAAGTGTACACAAAAAATTACTTTTTCGCGAATATGTGATTTACGGTGTGTCGGATAAGGGGAAGATGTCAGTTTGCAAGAAATTTGTTAGCCTCTTATGTGTGTAATATCAGCGTATAAGCTATATTGCTTCTGATTTCCTCGACATGAGAACTCAATTGTTCTGTAAAATCCAGATAATAAACTTATAGGTTGATTCTGATGAAGCTGATTCGTATAATAACTGACGAAGTGACAGGCGAAGGTTTATATGCTGTTCGTTTTCTTGAAGAAACTGTTGACGAGTTTGAACGGCTTTTTGATTTATGGATTCATGATAGCAGTTATCGCTATCATTTTTTTCAGGATCACATTCAAGATCTAAAATCAGGGTACTATAGGGGTATTTCAATTGAACAAGCTGTCAGAGCTACACGAAATGAAGCGAAAAGTCTTCGAAAAACATTGCTTGCTCTTGCTTTGGAGGGGTTCAGTGACCAGAATATTGCTTTACAAACCATTTCCCAACCGTTGAGCAATAATGAATACCATTTGTTTCCGCTCCAGAAAAGTAAGGCAAGATGCAAGAGGGAAAAAAGGTGGTTGAGAATTTACGCAATACGGCTTGATGCAAACTGTTTTGTTATTACTGGAGGCCCAATAAAATTGACATTGAGCATGGATCGTCCTCATTTGCATGAGGAAATTCAGAAGCTTGAAAGAACAAGGCGATTCCGTATTCGTCATGGTTTGAGAGAAAAAACTGATCTTGAATATTTGGAGATCTAAACGATGGTACTTAAAGATCTGAAACAAAAAATTGACAAGGTTGTTTCACAGCAGCCTTCACGGTGGATGGATAAAGCGTTATGGGATGAGGCCAATGAAGCTTGGCTTGACCGATCTGCAGATATCGCATTGAGAATTCTTGGCATATTAGAGGCAAATTGCATATCGCAGAGAGAGTTAGCTGAAAAAATAGGGGTTAGTCCTCAGCAGGTAAACAAAATTCTCAAGGGAAACGAAAATCTGACACTTGAAACCATAGCAAAGTTGGAGGCTGCACTTGGGAATGTGCTGCTCTTAATTCCAGAGAGAGCTCCCGATACCAATGCAGTGTCACGTAAAAACCCGGTGTTCAAAAAATCTGCATTGAAAACTGTTCACCCGGCTTGAAACCGTTTTGACTTTCTCCAGATCAAAATGATCTGATCAAGGATATTGACAATGAACTGAGTGTGTTTAGATAACAGCAAAGTCTGTGGGGACTAAAGAATTATTTCTGTATGTTTATTGTATAAAACTCCTTCGAAATTGAGTGGTTCATATTTCCTATAATTCATTAAACACATACAGTTATGGCAAACGAAAACAACGGCATTTTTTCCGATCTTTTCAGCGCGATCGGGGCTCCAATCCAGAATGTAGCCGACCTTGTTGGTGACGGTGTCAATGCAGCCGTTTCAATCGCCCAGAGTGGCGTCGATCTCTGTGGTACGATCGTAACCAGCGCGGTAAACACTACCAGTCAGGTTATTCAGAGCGTTGCAACCGGCATCTCATCAACCATCACCCCGAAAAAGTAAGAATTCCTTCATCTTCAAAACCACCTTGCCCCATCTGGAGCAAGGTGGTTTTCTCTTTCCATTAAAATCGTTTTGCAGCCTGCACAAAAATCATAGGGCTGTTTTCAGGAGTGGTTTCTCCCTGCACTTTCCATGCACATGTTGCCTGTAGGCTGTAGTTGTTTGCATACAGCCATGTAACTCCTATTCCTGCTCCTGTCAGGTTGCGGGTGTTTGTACCTGCATTGTTGCGGGGCTTCGCATGAAGCTCGGCATACCCATGGTCAGCAAAAGCTATTGCCTGCACTTTCCCGGGAAGTTCTCCGATGCCTTCAAACTGGTAGCGAAATTCTGCAGTTGCGATAACACCATTATCGGCGTATGATTCACCGATCTGCCATGCCCGTATTGCGCCTGGTCCACCAAGGGAGAGCTGTTCTGAACTGTTCAGGTTTTTACTGCTCCATTGTCCATAACAACCCATATATAGTGACAAAGCATTATGTATTGTCTGGGTTCTGGCCATACTCAGGTTGAGCTTTGAATAACTGCCGTTAGTATGCAATCCGCTTGATGACAGGTCAGTAAGGAGTGTTTCTGTATCATTGATATCCAAGTTTCCCGCTGCAACCCCAAAGGAGAATGAGGTTGAACCGCCGCCCGAAAATCTATCCATTTGAACACCGGCAAGGCCAAGTTGCAATGCCGCTGTATGCCGTTGATTTCTGGATTGCGGGTTCTGAATTTTATCGTCCAGTAACTTTCCTTCCCCGGCAGCTTTCGCATTCAGGATCAGGTTTCTCCGGCGTACGAGCGGATGTGTAATCGAAAGAGTTAGATTATGGGCATTGCCCTCAGCGTTCAATGTTTTAAATGGTCCACCAAGCTTATAGGTGACAAAATTGTAGTCCACTCCGATTTTTGTGCCGTAAGACATCACCGGTATGGTGTAGTTTGCCCGGGCATTCTGCAACTCTCCGGTTGTAGAACTCTGCAGATGCAGTGCCAACTGATCTCCGAGGTGAAGAGGAGAGTAAAGATCAAGGGTGCCGCCTGCCCGATTGTTTCCGGTCGCATCGTTTCCGTAGTTGTCCATGTCGAGAGCAAAGCTGTATGGCTTGCCTTCGGTGACTTCAAGAGTTGCTTTTGTCGTGCCGGGTCTTGAGCCCGGTTCCAGCGTGATTCGCGAAGAGATATTTGGCAGTTCGTTGGTTTTCATGACCATTGAGGTCAAAGCTCCATCTTCAACCGGTTTTCCCGTAGGTAGATGACTGGCATAGCTTTTCAGGAGGCCTGTAGGTGTTCTTGTTTTCTCTGGTACAGTTTCAATCTCTATCTTGTCAAGTATGCCTTCAACAACTTCAATAACCAAGGGCATTCCTGGTTGTATCGATTGAGGAGGAAAAAATACAGACGCAAGAAAACATCCTTTGTCGCGGTATTTGTTTGTGATTGCGGCAGCTGCTGAATTCAGTTCTGCAAGTGTCATCTCTTTTCCGATTGAACTTGACATAAGCGATGCAAGCTCACTGCCGGAAAACAGGGTGTTACCGGTAAAAATAAAACCTGACACCATTACCCTGCTTCCATCCCGTACCTGCTCTTCCGACGTAACTTTCTTTTCCAGTGGCGGTAAAGTCTCCCGTGGGTTAATAGCGGCCGGTGGAGTATTCTCTTTGAGGAGTCGTCCGGCATCAGGAAGGTCAGCGGCAAGAGCGGCACTTCCGAGAAAGAGTGAAATGAATACAAGCTTTTTCAATAATGCCGACATGGAAGACTCCCTTGAATCAAGTTATTCAGGCTTTTATCCAACATTCACAAACACGACTGTCCGTGCTTCACCGCCAAACTGGTCTTTGGCGATCAGTTCCACCTGATAGTCTCCTTTTGCATCTTGAGGAGGGGTACCGCTTAAGACTTTTTGTTTCGGGTCGAATGACATCCATGACGGAATTGAAGAGCCGTTGAGCAGGCGCACCTCAATAGAGATTACAGCCTGTGGATTGTTGTGTTTGAAAGTGCCTTCTGGAATAGGCAGGATGAAAAATGCCATTGCGGGCTCATGTGCCTCTATGGTTGAAACGGCAAATAAATCATGATCAGCCGATGTCTGGTTAGACTTTTGAGGCTGAGAAAATTCTCCGGGTGACGATTTGCTGTTGCCGACTATCGGCAAGTCGCGGGTAGTAATAGCTGGTGCATTGTCTATGCTCATTGATGTTCTGAAAAACTCTTTGCCGCTAACTGTATTGGTTGCATCATGACTTGCCTGCAGTTGTATCGACTTGACTTTGCTGGCGTCGTTGTTTGTCGCAGTTACAGTGCTTGAAAGCGTGAGTGTTGTCTTGTCAATGGTCAGGTTTGCATCATTGAAACTTATCTTGTAATTGCTGTTTCCGAGCGTGCCCTGATTAATTGCGTAGGCGCCCGCATTTTCACCGGGTGTCCGCTCAAGTGAACCACTGAAACTGTCACCGGCAATGAGCCCGCGTCCGGTACCGAAGGAGTTGGATTGCCAGGTGAGAGTCGGATCACTCTCTCCATAGCTCTTGTTTTTTGCATCTGCAGAAATGATAACCGGCCTCTGGTTGATTGAAAACGCATTGTTATCTGCGGCAAACGTGATGCTATAGTTACCGGCTTTTGTTCCGGAGCCGAGGCTTATATCATAACTGCCTACACCGTTGCCTGCCTGCCTCGTTAACGTGCCCGTAATATCGCTTAACTCGTCACTCACTGTTACGCTGCCCAAAGTTCCGCTGGTTATGCTTACTGCCAGATTTGGATCAGGCTCACCGTAGATCTTGCTTTTTAATGTTGCATGCAGGGTAATAGGGCGCGCAGTGATGGTAAGGTCAGCTGCAGTCAGGGAAATGAGGTAGTTATTGTTCTTCAGTGAGCCCTGAGTAATCTTATAGCTGCCAACATTCTCTCCGGCAGTCCGCCCGAGCGTGCCGCTGAAACTGTCACTGTCACCGTAGATCAATCCACGGCCGCTGCTTTTTGATTCCGCCACCCAAGTCAGTTTTGGATCGCTGATGCTGTAGGTTTTGCTTTTGTCATCAGCCGAAATGATAATCGGTCGTTGTGTGATTGAAAAGGCATTGTTGTCGGTGGCAAACGTGATTGCATAATTAGCTGCCTTTGTGCCGGCACCGAGCACAATATCGTAACTGCCAACACTGCTGGCGGTTTGCCGGGTCAAGGTGCCGGTAACGTCGCTCAATGCGTCACTTACTGTTACGCTGCCCAAGGAACCGCTGGTTATATCTACCGCCAACCTTGGATCAGTTTCACCATAGATTTTGCTTGTTGCAGCAGCTTGTAAAGTAATCGGCCTCGGGTTGATCGTCAGGTTGCTGCCCTTATAGCTGATTGTATAATTGCTGTTGGCAAGCGAGCCTTGATTAATAGCGAAGGTGCCAACATTTTCACCGGCAGTTCGTCCGAGTACACCGCTGAAACCGTCGCCGGGTATAAGCCCTCGATTCCCAGTCTGGGTTTCTGCCAGCCAGTTCAGTGTCTTGTCGGCATCACCGTAGGTTTTACTTGCGGCAATGGCTGAAATGTTGATTGCTCTTTTATCAACAGTGTATCTAAGCCCGTTACCGGCAGTAAAGGTCAGTCCCATGCTGCTTGACAAACCGCCTCCGTAACTTATGGTGTAACCGCCTGCGCTTGAGGCAGCCGTTGGGACCCCGCTCAGTATCATGGTGCCGGTCAAGCCAATATTTCCGGTAGTATCTTCATTATCGGAGCTGCTCAAAGTATAACCAAACGCAGCTGTTGGCGTAGTTCCGTAGATGCTGCTGGCACTTCCGCTGAGAAGAGTCGGGGAAACGGATACAGCTCCTGCAGCAGAAGTGTAGATAAAGCCGTTTCCCGATTCACTCACATCGTTTGCTGCATAGTTGCTGTAGCTGGCGTTGTAGTGACGGAAATCAGACCTCAATCCACCCTTGATGGTAGCGCCGGGGTTGTCTGAATAGACTAACCATCGAGCTGTGCCGGAAGTGGAGAGTGTTCCTCCTTCGCTGTTGTCGAAATTCCTGCCCGCAAGCACAATGCTGCTGCCGCTGCTTGCATTGGTTGCAAGAGTTCCCGAAGCGAGAGAAATACCAGAGCCTGTTGTGATCCCGTTGTTCACGGCGCTGATTGTGCCTGCAGCGATATCCCGCAGTGTGATATTGCCGCTCTCCCTGTTTGTATTGCCAGCTCCATCACGCAGTTCAATGGTTACGCTCCCGCTGCCGGTATTGATACTCGAGCCGGCTCCCATAGTGATCTCCGCACTGCCATCAGCGCGGAAGGCATCCACAACTCCATTATCTTTATAGTCATTGGCTATGAGCGTCAGGTTGCCGTTTTTTGTCGAGATGCTGGCATTCATGAGAATGCTTCGCCCGGCATTCAAGGCAAGATTACCGCTGTTTGACCCCGGGCTGCTGCTGAAAATGTCCGAATTGACAGTGATATCGTTGTTGGCATTCAGTATTATATTTTCACCGGCATTCAGCAGAGTGGTGATTTCCTCTGGAGTTAAAGTGTTATCGGTCCCGGGATTGGATGTGTATTTCTGTGTTACCGGGACAGGAGAAAAAATATCAACCCGGCCGGCGCTGTTCAACCATGCCGGAGAGCTCACAACAAAACAACCCTTCATATACCCGACAGTGAGGGGCGTAATGCCTCCAGAGCCAACCTGGTCCTCTTTTGCTGAACCTGTCATACTGTTGAAGGAGGTCACCACTCCGACACTGCCTTTAACTCCATTTCCAAATGTGACTGCCCCTGCATTGGTGGCGGAACCATTATCCCATAGCAGTGACGTAACAACGTAATTGCTGTTTGGCAGCACCGTTACGCCGCCAACCTGATTGCCTGTTCTCGATCCAACCAGACTGTTTGCCGCACTGATTGCCCCGACAGTACCCCCGATTCCACTTCCCCAGGTTACACCTCCAGCATTGACAGCGCTGTTATTATCCCAGTATTTTGAACTGACTACATAATTCCCGTTCGGAAGAGCAATCACGTTATTTGATCTCAAATCATCTGATCCTGCATAGTCATTCTTAGTGGATCCAATCAGGCTGTTGGATCCACTAACTATTCCATTTGTGCCCCCAAGCCCGCTACACCAGCTGACTGCTCCTGCATCGCTAACGACACTATTGTCTGCATTGATCTTGTCCCAATATCCGGAAGAGACAACGAAATTCCCTTTTGTCAGGACTGTTACACTATGACCGATACCATCATTGGCGCTCGATCCAATCAGGCTGTTATCAACAGATATTGTTCTTGTCAATCGCGTGCCTCTTGCTTCGCCGTCGCCCCAGGTCACCGCACCTGCCCCATTATTCCAGTTTGGCGAAGCAACGACATAATGACCGTTGGTAAGAGCTATAATCGAAGAGCCGATACCGTCATTTGTCGAAGAACCGACCAGGCTGTTATCAACCGATATTTCTCCCGTCAACCTTGAGCCACCTGATTCGCCGTTGCCCCAAATAGCTGCACCTGCACCGTTGTTCCAATTCGGTGAGCCAACCACATAGTGACCATTGGATAGAGCCGTTACCACAGAGCCTGTTCTATCATTGGGACTCGATCCCACGAGACTGTTGGATGCATTTATAGTCCCGATGGTGCCACCAAGTCCATTCCCCCAGCAAACGGTGCCTGCATCGACAACTGTCCCGTTATCCCAATATTTTGAGCTGACTACGTAATTGCCGTTTGTCAGTGCGACAACGTTATTTGATGCTGCATCGTCGGATCCTATGTAATCATTTTTTGTAGTGCCCACCAGACTGTTGAGGGCACTGACTACGCCAACAGTCCCTCCATTCCCGTTCCCCCAGCTAACCGCACCCGCATTGGTGGCCGTCCCGTTATCCCATAGCGCGGAGGTCACGACATAATTCCCATTGTTCAGCACAGTAACAGCACCATTGCCATATCCCACCTGATTACCTGATTTAGAGCCAACAAGACTGTTATCAGCACCGACCGCACCAATAGTGCCTCCACTGCCATTGCCCCACGTAATTGCGCCCGCATTGAGAGCTATACCATTATCCCAATATCCTGAGCAAACCACATAGTTTCCATTTAAGAGGGCTGTAACATTATTTGAGTTAGCGTCATTAGAACCTGTGAAATCATTTTTATTTTGACCAAACAAACTATTGGAGGTGGAGACCGCTCCTGTTGTGCCTCCAAGCCCATCGCACCACGTTACTGCCCCGGCATTCATAACAACGGTATTGTCTGCATTGACTTTATCCCAGAATCCCGAGCTCACCACATAGTTTCCATTCGTCAAAACTGTCACATTCGTTCCAATGCCATCATTCGGGGAGGAGCCGACCAGACTGTTGATATCCGATATTGTGCCCGTTAATCGACTGCCGAGTGTTGCGCCATTTCCCCATGAAGCAGCACCGGTGTTGCTGTTCCAGTGAGGTGAGCTTACAACGAAGTTCCCGTTCGTTAACACTGTTATGGCGCTTCCTACGCAATCATTAGCAGATGAGCCTACCAGACTGTTTATTGCCGACACGTTTCCGCTGATGCCTGTTGTGCCGTCAATCCATGTGACTGATCCTGCATTTGCCTGCCCAGCGTTGGTCCAGTTAGCTGTTGAGACGACAGCATTGTTATTGCCTGCAAGGGCCTTCACCGTATATCCCACCATATCATTAGCCGTTGAACCTGTCAGCATGGAGAGCAGTGTCCCGTCCGGCCTGTAGAGGCGGACAGCCCCGGCATCAGTGGCTGTAAAATCATCTGAAGGACTGGAAACAAGTATATTTCCGTTTGCCAGTTCAATTATTTTACCGGAGCCATGCTGGTTGACGCTATTGGGATTGGCATCGGGCAATGGAATGAGTGAGAAGGTTTGAACAGTTGGATTAGAGTCAATTGTTATGTTTCGCGGGTCAAGCAGCAAGAGACCGTTTTCACCTTTGGGAGAGGCTGTGACGACATTACCGTCAAAAGAAAGTTTGTCATGGCTGGATACCTCTACATTCCCGCCGTTTCCGTCGTTTATTCCACCTTTAGCTTCGATAGTGCCTGAAAATGAGGTTGATTGGTTCGACCAGAGCACTACCGTTCCCCCGTTGCCTCTCACAAGTCCGTTGGCGGTCAGTTTGCTGCCTGATGTTATGAAAGTGCGTTCTGAGTTAGCAAGAGTAACATCATTGCCCTGCCATCCACCGCCGGTGAAGATTTTACCGCCCCCGTTGACTCCATCGGTCATGACTTTTGTCCCGGCAAGGATTGTTTCCGGTGCAGTGATTCGTATTTCACCGCCTTGGAATTCCCTTCCACATGCGCTCAATGCTCCGGAGAGATAGAGGCTTTTTCCAGCGCTGATGGAGATATATCCGCCATTGTCACCATCAGCAGTAATAGTGCTGGAAGCAGTCTGTTCAATGCTGCCCTTCGCATGAATGAGAATATTGCCGCTTTTCCAGAAGCCAGCATCGATAAGGTTATTAGCGCTTACCTTGATGTCGTCTGCGCTGAGTTTGCCGGTGTTTATCATTGCCCCTTCGGCGCTTGCATCAATCTTGTTTCCTGCTTCGATAATTCCGCTGTTGATGATGGAGGCGGAATGGATTACGACGTTGCCGTTGTTTTCGGTGATAGAGCCAGCCCGGACTCTTCCACTGTTGTTGACAACTGAAGAAAGCAGTGCATCGGCTGCGGTTGCAGTCATCACTACAGTGCCGTCCCTGGCCTCTATGACACCGTTGTTTTTTATCAGGGCGTTATAGGCTGCCTCGTCGACCTTTATTGCAACAAGTCCATTAGGATCCATGTTGAGCGTGATTCCTTCCCCGACAGCAATCCCGGCCAAACCTTTCGACGTTATCATAGTACCTGAATTCTCGACAGAACTGCTGAGAAGTGCAGCGAAGCCGGCATTGATGATGCCCTGATTGATTACTGAGCTGGAAGTGCCGGTTTGAAAAAACGAGTATTTTTCAGAGAGAAAATCGCTGTCCTTTATTCCGAGAGTAGATGCAACCAGCCCACCAGCGTTTATGGATGATCCTGGAGCAAAAAGCACGCCTCCAGGATTGATCAGAAATAGTTGCCCGTTCGCCGTGAGTGACCCAAAGATTTCTGAAGGATTATTGCCAACTACTCGGTTGAGCAGCGTTGATTGACTTGTTGGTTGAGTAATGTTAACTGACTGGCCTTTGTCGATACTGAAAGAGTCCCAGTTGATGATGGCCCGGTTGCTTCCCTGAACGATATGCATTTCGGTAGCGGACGGTGTGCTGATGGTGGCTTTTCCAGCTGCCGTCTTACCATTGATGGGTAATGCAAGAGTTTTACCCGCCATAAAGAGAGTCAGCGTCACGACGGTTGTGATAAGCCAGTTGTTCCTTGCCATGTTCATTGCAATAACAGTGTTGATTCAGCTCAGACTTTACTGCGTAATAGTCTACATGATTTCGACATCCTAATAATGGTATACTTCTTTTATGTATCACTTATTACATTATAAATACGCATTATCTGCATAACCACAAAGTTAATGGTGTAAAATTATTGAGATTTATGATAAGAGTTATTTAAAATGGCGGTTTAGGATGACGGTCTGGCTGACGGCATCCATATACAGGGTTTGAGTATCGCATGATGGCGTTTTTTAAAAATTCGTTAGCTTCGCAGATGACCTGATAATGAGGCTTTATTTTTATTGCGTTTCAGGAAGGGTGTTATTGTTTCCGGAATTTTATCAGTGCGGTTCGGAGCCGTTTTTTTACCTATGGGGATAGATATCAAGAATATCTGGTCAATGATGACGAGCGAGGCAGCCAATGAATGTGTCCGCGATCCTGATCTAAGGATTTTTCTGGAGCAGCATATTATAAACCATGATGATTTCAGTTCATCGCTTGCGATGCTTCTCTCGGTTAAGCTTGGTTCAAAGCATTTTCCACCGCTCGTGCTGCAGGGATTATTTGTAGATTTTTACCGGGAGTTTCCTGCGGCTGTTGAGTATGCCGTTTATGATCTCGTTGCAACGAAAGAGCGTGATCCTGCCGCAGTGCATTATTTCGAGATAATGCTTTTCATGAAAGGCTACCACGCATTGCAGGCATACAGGCTATCACACTGGCTCTGGCAGCACGGGCGCAAAACAATGGCCTATTTTATCCAGAACCGTATGTCGGAGGTCTTTGCTGTAGATATTCATCCCGCAGCGGTTATTGGCAAGGGTATTCTGCTCGATCACGCAACCAGTCTTGTGATCGGTGAAACGGCGGTGGTTGAAGATAATGTATCGATCCTGCATGAGGTAACGCTTGGAGGTACAGGTAAGGAAACCGGTGATCGTCATCCGAAAGTGAAAAAGTCGGTGATGATTGGTGCCGGTGCAAAAATTTTAGGTAATGTTATCATAGGTGAAGGTGCGAAGGTCGGGGCAGGAAGTGTGGTACTCGATGATGTTCCTCCTCATTACACGGTTGTCGGAGTTCCAGCCCAGATTGTTGGTAAAACCGAGGTGCAGGAGCCTTCTCTTGAAATGAACCAGCAAGTGGTCACTACTGCAAAAGAAGGCCAGACGAAGGGTTAGGCTCGAAAGGTATTGCGGATGTTTTCCCGATAAAGGTTCAGTCTATGCAGAATTTCATCCAGATGATCGCCACCGAGTTTTTCGAGCAGTGCATTTGCGATGACAGGTGCAACTGCCGCTTCAGCTACCACACCGGCTGCCGGAACTGCACAGGTGTCGCTCCTTTCGAAACGTGAAAGAGTCGGCTGCAGAGTTTCAACATCAAACGACTGCAGGGGAGAGACCAGCGATGAAATCGGTTTCATAGCTGCCCGAAGATGAATAATCTGTCCGCTCGACATGCTTCCTTCGAGTCCTCCAGCCCTGTTGGTTTTTCTTGTAACACCAGTTTCCTTGTCAAGGTGAAATTCATCGTGAACCTGTGAGCCCGGTTTCCCTGCATTCTCAAAGGCGCTTCCTATTTCAACTCCCTTGATAGCCTGAATGGAAATGATTGCGGCTGCAAGAGCGGCATCCAGGCGCCGGTCGTGCTGCACATAGCTGCCGAAGCCGGGCGGCACTCCCGTGATAAAAATTTCAATGATACCGCCAAGAGTGTCTCCATTTTCTTTTGCTGCATCAATAGCTGCAAGAGCGGCTGTTTCGTTGGTTTTATCAAGCATGCGGACCGGTGAAAGATCGGCTTGTTTTGAAACAGCGTCAGCTCCTTCGGAGAGGAGTTCAGCAAGTTGAAAATCGGGATGGTTTTCCGCTGCCGGTCCGATAGCCGATATGTAGCTGCCGATTTCGATACCGAGAGCCTTGAGAAACATTTTAGAGAGGGTTCCTGCGGCCACCCGTGCGGCAGTTTCTCGAGCAGAAGAGCGCTCGATAACTGGACGAATATCATCAAAGCCGTACTTTATACGTCCTGCCAGATCCGCATGGCCAGGTCTTGGAATGTTGATTTTTGTGATTTCCTCATCAGGTTTCTCAAACTGGGCCATGGTGGTTGTCCAGTTTTCCCAATCGCGGTTTCTAATGACCAGTCCGATTGGCGAGCCGATTGTTTTTCCAAAACGGATGCCGGAGAGAACTTCAGCCTGGTCGGTCTCTATTTTCATGCGACCTCCCCGGCCATGTCCCTGCTGGCGTCGGGCTAACTGTGCATTGATATCCTCGGAGTTTATGGGAACTCCAGCCGGCATCCCTTCAACGATTGCCGAAAGTGCCGGACCATGTGACTCGCCTGCGGTAAAGTATCGTATCATGGTTGTAAACAGTAAAATGCCCGGCTGTATCCTGAAAGTACAGCCGGGCTTGTAAAAAGAAAATTCTTAAAAAAGAGGGTCAGCGAAGTATTTTCGCAGCTTCTTTTGCGTAGTAGGTAAAAATAAGGTCCCCACCCGCACGTTTCATGCAAAGCAGTGATTCCATCATGACTCGTTCTTCATCAATCCATCCGCGCTGGGCGGCTGCCTTGACCATTGAATATTCACCGGAGACGTGGTAGATCGCCACAGGAACATCAAAGCGCTCTTTAG
>Ga0118677_10003696_pt1 | contig 28663 bp, 38 predicted proteins | sample AliMusrvi5mmetaG_FD_86154 | JGI IMG/M metagenome (GOLD analysis project Ga0118677, IMG submission 86154) | reverse complement strand
CGTCAACGGGGGGCTCTTTCGCCATGCACTGCTGGCTGTCGGCCGATCCCACCGCGAACTTCGCCATGATCAACATGGGCGGCATTCGCCAGGACCTGCCCACCGGCGCCTTCACGAAAGAGGATGTCATCAGCTTCCTCCCCTTCGACGATAAGGTCTATCGCATCCAGATGACCGGCCAGCAACTAATGAACTTACACGGCCCAAAAGGAGAGATCGTGGGAGCGAGCGGGCTGAAGGTGACGGATGGCAAGCTCTGCTGGTCGCGCATCGATCAACCCATCGATGAGAAGACCACCTATCGGATTCTGGTCAACGATTATCTCTACAACAACTGCGAGGCAATGAAGCAAGCCGACCCGGCCCCCGCCACCGTCTTCACCGACTGGCGCATTCCCGTCTACCGCTGGCTGGCCGACCACAAAACGTCCGCGCAGCGCCCGGTGGAAAAGGAGATCACCCTCGACCGCATTATCCGGTTCGGGGAGGAGGGGTTGGTGACGGGGCCGTAAGGCTTTGATGCCCAGTAGTTCTTATCAACATGGCCTTATTCGGGGATAGAACCCCTATCCCCGACCCCCCGATTGCATCGGGGCAGGCTTTCCCCCGTTGCGACAGGGGAAGGGAGCTACCAAAGCATTACTGTTTCTATGCGCGTGGGGATAGCGCATTGCCAGCGACCGCACGGTCATAAATGGCCGTGCTACTGAGCTACGCCGGATGAATCCGGCTGTCGCTTGGAATGAAACCGTCAGCCCCATTCATGGGGCGTAGCTTAGTAGCCTGACGATTTATCGTCAGGGCGGGCTGCAGTATTCATAACAGTTCGAATAATGCACCGTTAACCCGTCAGTCCCTTGCATTCATGCATCATCCGGGTTATCATGCCGCAGGGGGGCGACTATGAGCCAGCTTATTCCGACGACCGATCTTCACATTATCCGCGACCTGGCGCGTCGCGTGGCGGACGTGGCCGCGCTGCCGGAGCAAAGGGAGAAATCCGCGCTGTGGCGGGCGGTGAACCGGCTGGAGGTGGGGACGCCCCCGGTGCTGGTCAGTATCAACGGCGCGTGGGATGAGATCCCGGAGGACCGGCTGCAGACCACCAGCGAGCTGGCGCAGTCCTACGAGCGCGACCTGCGCCGGCGCCTGTACTACGCCGCGCACCTGAACGACGACCGCGTGATTACCGATGACGTGCCCGTGCCGCTGGTGATGGACGATACCGGCTGGGGGCTGGACAGCCGCTCGACCGCGCCCGCGGAGGCGCACGGCGCCCGCAGCTATCAGGGCGTGCTGGAGACCGCCGCCGACCTGGAGAAGATCACCGCCCCGCGCGTGACGGTGGATTGGGAGCAGACGGCGCAACTTGCGGAACGCGTGCATGAATTGTTCGACGGTATCCTGCGGGTGGAGACGGCTACCTACTGGGGCAATGGCTACGGTATCGCGCCGATGGACTCGCTGGCCATCTGGCGCGGATTCGACCGGCTGTTCTCGGACCTGACGGAGGATCCCGGCTTCGTGCACGAGGCGATGGCGCGCATCACCGCCGGTCAGGCCGGTATCCTCGACCAGCTCGAAGCGCAGGGCGCGCTCTACCTGAACAATGGGCGCGGCGAGTGGGTGGGCAGCGGCGGGCTGGGCGAGACCGAGCAACTGCCGGCCGCCGACTTCGCCGGGCGCGTCCGCCTGCAGGACTGCTGGGGCTCCTGCGCGGCGCAGATTTTCGCCCTCGTCTCGCCGGCCATGCACGAGGAGTTCTGCCTGCGCTACGAGCGTCCGGTGCTCGCGCGTTTCGGGTTGAGCTGCTACGGCTGCTGCGAACCGCTCGACCGCAAGCTGGACATCCTGAAGACCATTCCCAGCCTGCGGCGCATCTCCATCTCTCCCTGGGCGGATGTCGCCACCGCGGCGGCGGGCCTGCAGGACCGCTATATCTTCTCCTGGAAGCCGAACCCGGCCTATCTGGTGGGGCATTTTGACATCGAACAGACCCGGCAATACGTCGGTCACACTATCGAGGCGGCGAAAGACTGCGTGCTGGAAATTATTCTCAAGGATACTCACACTTGCGAGAACCACCCGGAGAGGTTCGATCAGTGGACGGAAGTGGCGGACGAATTAGTGAACAGGTGAAGGAGCAATATATTTCGCGTGAGCGTCTCGTGAGCATACGAAAACCTGCTGCATATTGGGATTTATTGGGGAGTGAACTTAAAAGGAGTGTCATCAATATCGTTCAAAAGTGATTCGGTAAGCGAGAAATGGCTACTGGCTCGGATGGGATTCCCAGGGTGCCGCGCACCGTCTCACTGGGATCGCGGACGTCCAGTCCGTCCCCCGATGGTGAAGCAGTATGGTTCGGTGACGTGGGACTCATTATTTTGAGTTGTTATTTTCTTTCACTAGATTAAGAATTGAGATTAAGATTGTTTTGTTTATGGTGCAGATACAAATGACAATATGTTGTGCCTGATTTGACGCGAAATGCCTAAGAGACTGCGCATAAATATCGCATTTAGCTCCGTTTTTGTTGCGCACGTCGGTAGCGAGCGGGAGTGGTGTCAAAATGTTGGTGGAATCGACGGCAGAAGTAAGACGGGTCGGGCATGCCGGCTTGCGCGCAGATGGCGGTGATGGGTGCATTGGTGTCAGCTAACAGTGCAGCGGCGTGTTCCATACGCAATTGGCATAGCCGTTCCATTACCGTTTCACCGGTCAATGCGGTGAAATTACGGCAGAGGGTTCGTTCGCTCATGCCGAGGTGGCTGGTGACATCGGCGAGTGTCAACGGACGGGGCAAATTATCGCGAAAAAACTGTTCGATGCGTTGAACCAGTTCATCGGCGGATTCCGGCTCAATGCGCGGGCTGTCGGGCCAACCGGAAAGGCTTAATAAACGCGAGATGATGGTGGTTGTGCGGGAGGTAGCACGGTGATGCCAGCCGGCGGCTCGGCCACCAGGCGCGACAGGTTCGCGCGGAATTGCTCGCCGTTGGAAAGCACGGCAAACGGCCGCAGCCACGCCGGCACCGATCCGAGGCCCACGGCAGCCAGGGCCGACGTCACTTCGTTGAAATCTACCCGCGGGCAAATCGCATCGATGATCGGCTTTCCCGCCGGCCACTCAGGTTCCCACAGGTTGCCCAGCTGGCGGCCGATGGACGTCTTTCCGGATCCGGACGGTCCCACCACCAGGCCGATCCGCCACGGCTGGTTTTCGATCGGAAGGTCAAAGTCCGCCTCGAAGCGGTGCCCGTCCTCGCAGTTGAACAGCGATTTCACGCGCTCGGCCCGGTAGCTTCGCGCGTTGCGGCTGGAATGTCTGATGGCGATCTTCACGATACCACCACCCGGATGCGGCGGCCTGGGAAATTCCCGGCCACCTGGGTGAATAATGACTGCTGGTCCGTCTCGTCATGGCAGACGATGGTCAGGGCGTACAGGGTGGCCTTGCGGGCCTTGGCCCGTGTCCTGGCCGCCTGCCTATCCGTTTCGGAAATGGGGGATTCTGCTGCGTATTTGCTCACCCGCGTAAACTCACGCTGGAGACGAATCACAGCAAGCACTAGGACGCATGTTGGCGTCTCACTCGACACGGCATTTATACCGGTAGAGCGAACAATCTGGCCACCGCTGCCACCCGCTCCGGTTGCAACGCCCTGAAGGCATACAAGCCGACCTGCGTAAGCTCCAGGCGTTCCACCACTTCTCCGGCCACATCCAATTGTAGGGCCAGCAACGTCAGCTCGGCAATGCCCCGGTCGGTGCCGCGGTTGAGCAGCTTGGCATCATCGGAGACCAGGAAATCGCGCAACAAGTGCAACGGCGTATTCTGGCCTTCAAAATCCCCGGTAAAGAGCTGGTGACAGCGCCGTTTCAGCTTCACATCGGCCGCCACGGCGAAAGCGCAGGCGGCCAGTACGCCCTTGGCTTTGAGGCCTGCCGCGGTGGGCCGGAATTCGATGACCCAATCCACTGCCGGCCGGAATGCTCGGTAGATATCCAGCGTCTGGCCGACGCTGAGACGCCGCGTGCGCTCGTTCTGGCAAAGGCCGGCCAGTGACGCACAAATCATCGCGATCGTGCTTCCGTTCTTCATTCCATGCTGGATTTTGAGCTGATCCGCCACCGAGCGTGGCCGTCCGCGATCCACCGCGTCCATCGTGGTCGACTGCTTGCCTTCAATGATGGAAGGCAGGCCGAAAGTTACCATCATGCGGATGGTCAGGCCGCACCTGATAATGGCATGCAGCCGATGCTGGCCGTCGATGAGCGCGTCCAGGTCGTTGAAGGCGATTCCCTGGTGAGTGGCCACCCAATTACCAAGCGCCATGTCGCGGGCATATCCGTTTATGACATCATCTGACAGCAGACGATTGACGAAATTGTTTTGCAGCCAATGCGCGGCGGTTCCAGGATCAATATCCATCCATTGCGATCGCATGCTGCCGGTGCTCGCGACGGGGATTCCGTTTTTCTTCACCACGGCCGCGGAGCCCGCCTCGCGGATCGTTCCGGCGGCTTTTCCTTTGGCCACCAAGCGGCGGATTTCATCGGCGTCGAATGGATCAGCGGAGCGTACGGATGTCGATAGGATCAGGGTGGCCATGGGAATCGGTTGTTTGGTGACGGTTGAGGAGGATGGTGGTGAGTTCGCGTGACTTTTTCGTGTGATGGCGGGCTTGGTTTTCCCGCATGACCTCGTTCTTATCGCTTAGCACGAGATTGGCTGGATCCAGGTTGTTGGGATTTCCATCCCGCTCGCGGATCACCCCTTGCGGCGGGATCGGTCCATTCGATGCCTGCCAAATTTCTCGCGAAAGGGTGTTGCGCGTGCGTTGCGGACTCCACTTGATACCCTCCACATAGCATCCGATCCTACGCGCCCAAAACCACAGCCGACCGTCCCAAATAACCCCCTGCGACATGATATTCAGCTTCGTCTCCCAATACCACGAACACAGTCCGGAATTGCGCCGGCGTATAATTTCCCAGGCCGCTTCCGTGGTGTAGTCGAATGGCACCACGTTGGCGCTGAACGGAAGCTCCGGCCGCGCCTTGGGATCAGGAATCGCATCCCGCAGCCGGGCAATGAATTCCCCGCGGCGTGCCATCGGCCATTTAGACCAGTCATGCTTCAATTCCGGAGGGATAATCAACCGCGTGGCGCCGGAGATGATCTCGTCAACTTCAGCTTCTGATTTCGGGGAAAGTCCTTCAAATCTTCCGCCGCTTCCCTTGGCCCGAATACCGGCGGAATTACGGATAAACAGCCCTCTGGAGCTGAACAAATCCCGCAGCGCCCGACCTCCGCGTTGGTGACGCCTGGCCACCTCGTTCAGAGTCATTCCGCTCATATACTCAGCGTGCATCAACTGGATCACTGCATCGGAAATCCGTTTGGGAACCAAGCGGGAGGCTCGGCCCCGCAGCGGCCATTTCCGGAAGGTGAACATGAAAAGCAGTTCCGCGCTAAGGTAGCCACGCCGCTTTGCCAATCCCGACGGCCTCGCTCCGGCCATATATTCCTGGTAAACTCCCTGCAGCTCGCTCTCCGTCCAAGTATTATGGTTTCCGGCCATGGCATTACGGGGCTGTGGTTGGCTCTTGGGAATGACGTTTCTCATGGTAAGTGAGCGCTTTCAGGATGTTTTTTAGCTGGGACTCATCGCACTGCAGCAGCGAGCGACGGTGCATGTTCACTGCCACCTGGTCGATATATCCATCGGTCAATTTCATGGCCGTTTGAATCTTGCCAATGGCATGGCGCACCCGCTTGCAGGCCCCATCGGCCAGCTCCGCCTGCCGCGCGCCATCGCCCGGCGTGGCGATCGCCGCAAACCGCGCCAAACACGCATCAAGCTGGCGGTTGGTCAGATCCTTCGACGAACAGGCGCTGCCGGTGACATCGACGTGGATTTCCTGCCGGACCTCCTCCGCCTCGATCTTGCTGTAGTTGCCCGGTCCGGTGAGGAATTTTTCGGCCGCGCGCCAGGCGGGCCAGTAGACGCAGGTGATTTGTGCACGGTTGATTTTCCTTATTTTCATGGCTGGTTGGTTGGTTGATTGATTAGAATGGAATGTCCGGGATGAAGTACCCGAGCGAGCCCTTGCAGGTGACGAATGGCAGCGGCTTTTGTTGGGTCATCACAAAGCCGAACGGGCCGAAAAACCACGGGTCATAGGAGTGGCTCACGCAATCAATGATTACAGCCTTTCCGACAATACCGCCGCGATCCAGGTCCTTGAAATCCGGCAGGACAACGCCGTTCTCTTCCGCCATCACATAGGCGCAGACATACTCATCCTTCGTCATCCCCTTGGCGGCATGGATCAACAAGGGTCCGCGGAATGCTGTCTTCCAGGTTCGGTTTTCAATGTTCTTATGCCCATTAACGATCAACCACGCCCATGGCTGGCGGATCGAAAGGGCTTTGAGGATAGGTTCGCTCATGGAAGATTGATGGTGATGGTGATTTTGCGGAGGTCCGGCCTCATGGAGGCCACTGGATAAAGTTCGGCCATGACGGTTCGGAAGGATTCCACAAACGGATGGGCCATTGAAACGGCTTGAGCTTCACAAATATTGATCGAGAACTGGCAACGCGTAGTCCCAGGTCGGAATTGTCCTTCCAGCTTGGCCTTGGCGGTGAATTTCTTGGATTTGTCCATGGCTGGTTATTTTTTTGAATCGAAGTGACTATTGCACGATGGGCAGCGGTGGCCAGGAGCCACGTCAGAATGTCCGCATGCGCAGCGCTTGCTGCCTCGCTTGGGAGCCGGAAGACCCAACCTTCTTGGCTTCAGGCGGACTTCCTCCGCGGCCTTCAGCTCGATGTCCAGCAGCCGTTCGTCATCCTCCTCATACCACCGTTCGTGATAGTTCGAATCATGCTTGATGGAGCATGGTACCAATGAGGATAACAGCTTGATAAGATCGGACGCATGCGCGATTGACTTGCAGATATACGTCCGGTGCGAAATTGAGATGATGGGTACTTTTTTCATCGGCGTAGTTCCAGGGCTTGGCGTTGGTGCCAGTCGGCGATGGCATTGATTTTGGACACCTGGTCCCCGAAGAGCCGCTTGACGGGCGGCAGCCAGGTGGAGAGCACTTCGATGCCGGTGGCGATGCGGTAAAGCAACGTCGCGGCGGAGGCGTGGTTCATGGCGATCATGGAGTTATTCCTTTCCGGGGAGCTGGTCCCATGCGATGACGGTTTTGCTCTTGGTGATGCCGTCCTTGTTCTTGGCCTTGAGTACGGCCAGGATTTCCAGACACAACGTCTCATCCTCGATCGCCTTGCGCGCGGCCAGGCGGAATTTCTGCCCGTCGTCAATTCTACGTTCATAGTTATGCACTTCCTTGAACAGCAGGATGAACGCCTCCTTGGTGATGCGGCTTCGGATGAATCCGGCGATATCGCCGGCGGCCGGGAACGAACCGATGAGAATGTCGCTCTCGAAGACCACTGGCAGGCACCGGTTGCCGGAGCGCAGCAGCGCCTGCTTACCCTCGCGGTCCTTGTCCTTGAGCGGAACGTGCGGGGAATTGAGGCCGGCCGCCTCGAGGCGTTTCTCGATATCCTTCAGCTCGGCCTTGTCGGCCTTGATGCGGGCGGTGAGGAAGGCTCCGCGTTCGATGTCGGCGGTGATTTGTTCTTGGGTCATGATGTGGCGGTTGGGGGGGATAGTTATAGGTGGTGGTATGAGATGATTGCCGCTGGAAGCGTCAATTACGAGTGGATGCGGCCTTCGAGGATGGCGATGCGTGAGGCGGTGGCTTTTTCAAAGGCACTGAGCCCGGCCTCCAGGGTGGTGATTGTTCCCGTGTAGATGCGAACGATCTTGCGGGCGGCGGAAAGGTCGCGCTGCGTGGTTTTCTGGTTGGCCCGGAGGGCGGCTTTGAGGGCGCGGATTTCTCCCTTGATTGACTTCGTTTCGGCTTTGGATGGCATGATGTGGGGGGATGTTTGGGGATGTTTGGGGATATGAGATCAGTCGGTTTCAGTGTCGGATCCGAGGACGTCCTCGCGGAGAATGCAGAGTTGGAACAAGTGATCGCCCTGGTGGGCCAGGCAGCAGCGCTTCGGATTGCGCCATTGGCAAACCCCGGCGAGTATCTTTTTCTCGGCCTCCGCGCAGATATCAACGGTTATGGACTTGTATCCGGTTGCGGCAGCTGCGGCCGGTGTTAGCACGGGAATCCCGTGGATCGATCGTGGCGGATAGATGGCGGATGATTTCATAATTCGCGTAGTTATGGGTTACCAATCGCTGGCGGGTGCCGCGGCATTGGCCGCGATGGTAAGATGCGCCTGGGTGAAATGCCTCAGGTTGAGTTTAACCCGCTCCTTGGCGGCGAACTTGCGGGCGTAGCGGATGCGCTCGGTGATGGCTTTTAGGCCTTCCTCGCGTCCCAGCTGGCGCAGAATTTCCCATGGCTTTTCGCTGATCTTCTTCCCCTGGCCCAAGTCAAATTCATACTCCAGGCGCTTGTCCGGCCAGTCCAGTCCGTGGTGTTCCAGAATCATCCGGGCATCCTTGGCCATCACGATGTCTCCCAGCTGCACCCGGTGCACGCCGCGGCGGAAGAGCTGCTCCAGCGCTGCCTTGCGCTCCTGCTCGATGCGGGCTCTGAACACGTTCGTCGTGCATACCACCATGCCGCACTTGGCATGATCGTAGATCGATCGGATTACTTCAAGGCACGCGAAAAAACTCTCTTTCCGATAGGTATAGATGAGCTGATGCACCTCGTCCAGGATCAGCACCTGGTTCTTTGCCAGGGCATGCTTCACCCTCTCGATCAGGTCGGTCACCGATCCGTTGGGGCTCACTCCCACTTCCTTGGCGATCGCGCGGACCATGCCGCCGAGGCCGGACGAGGCGGGGATGCGCACCATCGGCGTGGAGCCGTGATTGTTGGCCACCGCGTAATGCTCCAGAGCCCACGTCTTGCCCAGGTGGCTGGCTCCGTAGATGAAAACCGGCGTGTGGCTTTCTCGTGCCAGGTCAACACCGGTCCAGATCCGGGTCACTGTCGGCGTGACTACGAAGTCGATATCGCCGAGCTGTGCCGCGGCCATCTGGTCCTTGCGGAAGCGGCGGATGGCATCCGCCAGCTTGTCGGGAATATCATATAACTCGCCCGTGCGGGGATCCCGGTACGCGCCGGTGATGATCTTGTCGATCGTCTTGCGGTCGTAGCCCACCTGGTTGGCGAAGTCATCCAGATAGATTCCGCGATCAATACACCACATGAATGCCAAGTGCACCAATTCCTTTTTCTCCGGCGCGCAATGTCGCAGATAGCCGTGCAGCTTGTCGGAGGAAACCCGCCATGATGCGCGGGCGGTGGCGCCCTGTTGGATTTTGGCGGCTTCGATCAGGGCATGGCGCTCGGTGGTGGCGAGACTCGTTTCGGTGGCTTCGGATTGGGTATTGGACATGGTGGCTGTGTTGGTTGGTATCGGGATTGGGTGGTTACAGGAGATCGGCTGGATCGAACGCGCAGGCGGCATCTGCCACGACGCAGGCGTCGTCGGAATTATCAAGCATGGCGGCGGCATCGAAGCCGCCTCCGGCCAGCGCGGCCTCTCGCGCCGTGGGGCCCGAGGCGGCGCGTATCGCCCGGGTGTTGGCCTGCATCATGCTGATGCGCCTGACCGCGTGGCGGTCGGTCAGCTCGTTCGTGGCTTCCTTGAACTCGGCCAGCACATGGCCGAACTTGCGGTGTATCGCGTCGGTATCGCCGCGGGTCGGAGTGGTATCCAGCGCGGCGCGGCCGAGGAAGCGGCGGCTGGCGGCGTCGGAAAGATAGAGCCACTCCGGTTTCCATGGGTTGAAGTGGGTCACCACGTCGCTGCCATTCTCCACGCGCCGGCGGAAGCCGTCGGCATCCTGATAGACGGCTGGATAGCGCAGTTTACCGGGGAATTCCGGCCGGCTGAATACGATCATTCCGCCGGTAACCGAATGCATCTTCATGTACTCGTCGCCCAGCAGGAACGGCACGGCGTCATGCGGTGGCTTGATCAGGCGGCCGATGTGCGGCTGCAGCACCTCGGCCGGGCTCAACCGGTGGCGGCGCTTGATCGTTGGATCCAGCTCCATTTGCAACCGCACGAGTTGTTGCTGGTTCGCATCCAGCCTCGGCAGCAAATCGCTCATGGAGATCCATCCGCCGATTTCAGCCGAGGCGCGGAATTGATCGATTACATAGCCGCTATCCTCCCAACCTTCGATTTCATGTTCGTGGCGGTCGTTGAGCAGATGATACGCCTCATTGACCGCGTACACCGCCTCCGACAGGTCGAGGATTCCCATGCGCAGCTTACCTGCCAGGGCTGGCACCGCGGCCTGCAGGAATAGCAAAGCCTCGTTTTCCTGCGAGCGGCCGGCGTGGCTTCCTGGAATGTTTTCCCGGTCCATGCCCACCTGTCCGATGAGGCCGGCCAGCTGGTTATGAATGAGCTTTCCAGCTCCTTCCTTGATAGCCTTCAGCTTGTAATTACCCTTGGCACGCTCCCGGTACGCGCCGGGAAAAGCCGCCGCACCGGACATACCCGAGCGGATCACGGTCAGCCGGCCGTCGAAGATGAGCAGCAGCTTGTCCTCGAATGCTTTTGAAATCGCGGCCGTGCCGTTCTCCAGATTGAAGATGGTACCGTCCGGATGCACGCCGTAATCCAGCAGCCAGTTAACCAGATAGAGGTGGAAGTCGCGGCCGTCGAGCTGCTTGCGCTTACCGTCGTCCTGGTTGATCAGACGCGGCTTGAGGCCGGGCCGGAAGATGTAACAGGTATGATGGTCCGCGCAGCAGAATTCGAGCAGTCGGCAGGATCTTTTTTGCCGCGGAGCATTCACCTCGAAGTCGTGCCACATGTCATCGAACTGGATCTCTCGGAACGGCCAGGTGCCCACCCGGGTGGTGTGGATTCCAGGCAGCAGGGCCATGGCGGCCGTGCGGCCCTGGCGCGCCGCGGTGGTTTCGATATCGGTGGGTTTGTACTGCAATAAATTCGACAGGGTCCAGCCGCGCGGATAATCCGATCCGGGCGCGTTGGCCGGCGGCCGGCTGTAGCCGGTGATGGCGGCATCCTGGTCGCCGGCGCGCCAGCGCTGCAGGCGCATGATGAGCGATCGGTGCGCCGGCTTGAAGGCGCGCTGGTTTTCCTCGCACAGCGTCTTCCATACTTTGATCAATCCATCGGGCAAACCGATGCGTTTGGAGTCATCGCGGATCCAGAATTCGGACGTCTTGCGCTTATCGATGAGCACCCGCCAGTCGCCGGATTTCCCGAATCTCTTCCACGTCTGATAGATCGTATTGAATGACAGTCCGGCCTCTCCGGCGATTTGCCGGCACGCCTTCGTTTCGTGGCGGTGACCGGCGATGAACTTCATGCACTGCAGCAGCCACAGCACGCGGTCGATCGCCGACGATGGCAACCGGTAAAACTCGGCGCTATCCTCATGCGGAATTTCGAACATGAGGCGTGTGGACGGGGTGGCGGGCGGATGGGCGATGCAGGAAGACATGGGAGTAATTGCTATGGCCAAGATTTTAATGGGTGGCGCCGGCGTTCCAGGCGTCCACGGCCTCGGTTGCGCTGGGATGCAGGAACGTCAGCGGCCACACCGGGCAATCCAGCTCGTTGGAACAACCCACAAACCAGACATCCTCGTGGCCGAGGTCGACGTTGGATGACTTGATAACGGGATCCACGCCGCAATGCGGGCAGGGTTTGGGGACGGACGGGGCGGGCGTGCTCATGGCGTGCGGCGGGTGTGGAAGAGGTCGGCTGCCTTCCAGGTTTCATGCTCTTTTCGCCGCAGGGCGCCGCGGTAGTAAAGCCACACGCCAAGTGCGCCGATCGCTCCGCACAGCAGGTTGCCGCTCAGGATGATGATCATTTCGGTCATTGGGGTTCGGATTTGGGGTTCGGATTTGGGGCTTGGTGGATGAGGGATTGCAGCATGTAGGCGGAGTTATTGACGCCCCACGCCGCCTTGGCCTCGGCTTCCGGAATGGATTGCAGATAGAGGTGATACAGGCGCACGAACGCGTCCCATGCCGGCTGGTGGCCGATATGGCGCAGCAGCAGCTCAGCCAGCATGCTCGTCCGCGACGGGCCACCGAGCGGCGTCGCCCGCATGGCCTCATATTGGCGCAAGAGCGAGGTGATTTGTGCGGGATTGTGTATCATGGGATCAGGCGGTTTTGCGGAACATGGGTATGACGTTGTCCAACGGTGACGACACGCGGGACGCCAGTTTGGGAAGACAGTGCAAGTAGATCTCTGTCGTTTGGATATTCGTATGGCCCATCAACTCCATCAGCTCTTGGATCGTTCCTCCTGCCGATAGATACGAGGTCGCGAAGCCGTGGCGAAATGAATGGGCCGTGATTCTCTTGTGCATCCGTGCCCTGGTGCAGGCTGTTTTCAGGGCCTTCGCAAAACCATCCTCATGCCGGTGATGGCGGCGGATGATCCTCGAGTCAGTATCCGTCGATTCTCCAGGAGCCGGGAAAACCCAGAACCACGGCCACTCCGATCCGGACTTGGGAGCGTTGCGGCCAACGGAATCCGGTACCTGTACTCCAGGACGTCCGTTCCTCCGGTCCTCATCGAAGATTGCACGGTTCACCCGATAGCGCGATACCAGCGTGGGAATGAGGGACTTTGGCAGCAAGGTAATCCTGTCCTTGCCTCCCTTGCCATCCCGCACCGTCACGGTACCGGCGCGGCTATCGAGATCTTTTATCCTCAGTTGCAATGCCTCGGAAATACGCAATCCACTCCCGAATAACAGGCCAGCAACCTCATTCCATGGCTGTGGCAACAGCTCAATAATGGTAACCGCCTCATCCCTCGAAACCCACACCGGAACCCGCTTCTTCTCGGCAGGGATAACCCAATCCGGGAGCGTTCCCAAAGGCCGCTCCAATGCCCGGTAGAGTGCCACCAATGCATTCAATGCCTGTTTCTGGGTGACCGATGAGCGATCGCTTGCCAGCCACGACAAATAGGCAGTGACCTTATCTTCAGGAGTCATCGCGGAGCCTGCCTCAAATCGAAAAAAGCGCGAGGCATGTCCGATATAACATTCCCGCGTCCGGCGCATCAGACGGCGTTCGCGCATCCAGGTTTCAAATTTGGTAAGTGCTTCGGTCGGTTTCATCGTGGCTGATATTTCCGAATTTTGTCGGGAGAATTTAACTGTTCTGGCAAAGAATTTCACGCGCGGCGTCAACGTGTCGGCGTTTGATCCCCCATCCAGGGGAAGCGTTTGGGGACATCTCTGATCCAAGGAGTCGCACTTGTTCCTTACTCTGCGAATCGGCTCTTTCAGCGGCCGCCGCAAACGGAGTCAGCACGCCACGGAGCTTTCTGAGCACTCCGGCTGCCCGCATTGACAGGTTGTCATCGCGTCCGGAATCTTGCGAGGCCATGGCGTCGAGTTCGAGTTCTTCAATCAGTTCGGTGATATTCATCTTTTTGGTCGTGGGTAGTTCGGGCATGTGTCGCATGGAGATCCGCAATAATGACGGTAGGCTTTGCACCAGTGGAGTCCGCGGTGATCCTTTCCGCATTGCATTTTGTAGGAGTCGATAGACCCGCTGCACTCAATGGTGCCGGCGGCATCCAACAAGCCAGAACAAGACGCCGCACCACGACCCGCATGAGCGGGCAGTTTCGGGGCGGGTAGTGTGTCAGGGGCGCTCATGCGGTCGGGTGGGCTAGGCGTTCAACAGAGAAAAATTTGCCGTCTGGAGGCTCCTAGGTAAGCTCCTTGCAATTGTGCGACGGCGGCACCGAGCCACTGGGGCGAATGGACATGAGAAATACCGCTCACCAGTGCTGGCGAAGTTCCCGATCCTCCCTTGCGGGCAGCGGTCCGTTTTGATTTGGGCTCTCATGATTGAAGTGGGTGGCAGGATCTTGATGCCTTACACGATTCCCGCGCCTGCCAGACGGGGTGCTTTGGCGGGGTAGTTATTTGGTCGCGTCCGGGATTTCGGCGGCAGCGATGTCATCGACGTGCAGGCATTCGCTCAGCGTGACCCATGGATCATTCTGACTGATTGCCGCGATGCGCCCATTGCATGTCTCTGACTTGGCATTGGGGCTGTGCAAGATCCCTGATAGTCCGGTTGGCAGGTTGATTACCTTGTCACCGGCTTTTGCTTCTCTTCCGTTTTTGTAGTGCATTCGTTTTTGTAGGTTATGGTGGCGACCGGCCACCGGCGGAGATTCAGAAGTTGAACAAGACGCTGGATGGGACGGCGAATGGTTTTCAGTGAGGATTAGGGCTGCCGTCGCGCCGCGCATCAGCAGTGGCGTTCGGCAGAGAAGGGATCGGACCTTCCCCACCGTTTTGGGTTAGTTGTGTCCGACGAGTTTGCGCCCGCCATTAACATCCTCAGCGATTTTCACGCCGGGGACATACGCCAGAGCCTCGGCGACGGCGATCCCTTGCTGGGTGGTGACTTGCACCACGCACCCGCCTGGGACTTCCATCGCTTTCGCTGATTTCATCCAGCCTTGCGACTTGGACGATGCTTTGCAGAGCAATCCCCATTGATCGGGATTGCCTATGACTACGACATCCGAGACTTTCGCCTTGGCGTCTTCAGTGTTTGACACGTCGAGTGTCCGGTCTTGTGTTTCCATGGGATTGTTTTCTTCGGGAGGTTATCCAAGAGGGTAAGGGCCGGTTTCCGGCCAAGGAATCCAGTGTGTTACATGCGGCCAAAGTCTGGCACCGCCGCGCGTCGTCAGGTAGAATCCGGGATTTGGGGTATCTAGCCAAAACGCCTCGGCAACATCGTCAGTTTCCGCTTTGGCTATCACCCGAGTGTAAGCGGTTGGCGGATAAGCCGCCGGGATCCAAGCCGAACAAGACGGCGCAGATCGACCCGCACCAGCGGGCTTGTTTGGTTGGCTACTCATGGTTTTGGGGCGCTGTTGCGGGCGTCTGGCCTTTGGCGTTATGCGGATCTGAAAGTTGCCGGATGGCCGCTCCTAGGTAAGGGCCTTGCGATTGTGCTCCGGCGGCACCGAGTCCATTTTCGGACGATTCTTCTGGCATGACCTCAAACGCGAACTTGCCGCGGGCGATGCGCCATATACGGAATGATTTCACTCCGCTGAGATTCATTTTCGCCGAGAGTAACGAAGCGTGACGCGCCCACCATTCTTCCGGCGCCATCGCATAACCAGTCGGCGCAGCTCGACCCGGCCCAGCCTGTTGTTTGGTTGCGGGTTCCGGCTTCGATTTCAGTGCTTGGTTTTTCATGGTCGGTCGGTGTTTGGGCCGGGTCGGCTGGCCTCAGCGTTCACCCGGCAACCTTCTCGGCCACATCCGATTGGGCATAGACCGCAAGTTCGGCAATATCCCAGCGATAACATCGCGTTCAGATTGGCAGCCCAGTGCCAATAGTCATCGGTTCCGGGCCGAGCTAGCCGCATCATTTCCTCGGTGATGGAAGCTGGGTGAACAAGGCGGCGCAGCTCGACGCCGGGAGATTGGTTTGTGGGTAGTGGCATTTTATTCGGGTGTTTCGGGGTTAGTCTTGGCGCGGCTGGCCTCGGCGTTGGGATCGCAATCGATGAATTTGAGCATGTCGGAGATTTCCGTAGGGCCGTGGACGTGTTGCTTGACTTTCGGTAGTGGAGCCGGCTTCGCCCGCAATCCTAACAATCTCGCCATTTCCTCATCAGACAGCACAACCGCATGCTCATCGTCTACCTGTGCGGTCGGCGGCTTGGGCGTTGGCGACATGTTGCGGTGCAGCGGCGGGGCCGTCTTGCTCTCGGCCGGCAAGTCCTCCCACATGCGATCCTTGATCCACTTGTCGAGGCCCTTGGCATACATGTGGTCGTCGATGTACCACTGTTTGCAGCGGTTCCACTCTTTTAGCGCGGCGACGGCGACGGCGATGGTAGGCCTGGCGGCGGCCGGCAGGCGCGCCCAGGCAACGCGGCATTTGTGTTTGCTAGAGCGCTGGCGCGATATCGGGAGTGCTGCGTCCCAGAGCAGATCGAGGCCACATGCGGGCTCGGGTTGACCCTTTTCGTGAGCTTCCATCTTAGCCAGCTTTGCGCGGAGGCCGGCGACGAGAGCCTCGGCATCGGCGAGCTGGCGGCGCACGCCGTCGATCGTGGTTGGTGGTTTTTTGGTCTTGGCTGGCATGGCGGTTTGTTAGTACGGGCAGTCAACTTCCGAGCGGCTGCGGCGCGATAGGATATCGGCTGCGGTCTCCGTCAGATCCTCGGTATGACGCGCAGTGGTGCGCGAGGCCGCCTTGCGCGGCAGCGGCGGCAGCGGGTTGCGGTCGTAGTTCTGGCTGCCGGCCAGCACGTCGCGCTCGGCCTCGGCGATGGTCTCTCCCAGGGCGCTGCGGGACGCCTGCACCGGCGCTGCGGCGGCGCTGCCGGGGGCCTTGAGCGTTTGCACGTAGGCACGGCCGGTAGCTGCCGCATTGTTGCGCAGTTCCTCCAGGGCGGCCGCGGTGTCGGGTGCGTGGATATCCTGCAAATGTTTGCTGGCGCGGCGGATGGCGCGGCCATTTGCACGGGCCTCCTTTTCCTGCGCTGCGTTGTCCAGCACGGCCGGCCGGTTCTTGAGCGGCAGGCTTTCGATATATTCTCCGGTCTCGTCCAACAAATGCAGCACCTCGGGCCGGTTGATGTTGACGGTATAGAAAATCTTGCGGGAGCGGTATGACAGGTCCGAGCACACGCGGCTGTCGGGATGATAGTAGGTATAGCGGCCTCCCATGTCCTTGCGGTCGATCACCACGCCCTTGAGTGTAACCTCGACGCGGCCACCGCGGTGCAGGATGACCGCGGCCAGCGAGTCGGCGATCGGTTGCACCTCTCCGGGCCGCAACGCGTATTCCTCCGCCGGGCTCACGGCCACCTTGCGCGTCTTGAGCCGCACTTCGGCAGCGGGCGCAGCGATCGCAGCGGGCGGAGCGTCCACGTAATCGACGCTGCTGACGTCATCGGCCGCGGTGAAGCCCTTGAAATGAATGTTGCGCATCTGAGTTGTATGTTAATGAGTTGAAACCTGCTTCCACACGCCGGGAGCCACCTCGGCCTCGGTGACTTGGTGGAAGCCCTGCATGCCGTGGCCGCGGGTGGTGGAAAATTCGCGCAGCGCCTTGGCGATCTCCTGTTGGAGTTCGGCGAGCATGAGGATGGGCAGCTTGACGTCGGCATCAACCCCTGCGGCCAGTGCGGTGAGCTTGAACTGTGCCAATAGTTCGGCGGCGGCCGCAATCGACAAGTCAGTCTTGGTGCGCTTGGACGGATCTTTGACTTGCGCGTCGCCGATGCCCATGTTCGCCGGCATGTTCTGATACATGTTGCCCACCTGGCCGGGCAACAACAGCAAGCGGCGGTGAAGATTGCGGATGAACGATTCGATCACGGCTTTCGAGTTGGCCTTGCCGCTGGCTTTGTCCTTGGCCGATCCTATCCAACGCGTGCCGCTCTGCATGCCAGTGCGGTGGACCTTGATACGGCCATCGCCAATCAGCACCGCCTCTGCGTCAGCGCTGCATGCGGTGGTACCACGCTCGAAAAATATATGAGTGGTGTAACCCACGCCGATGCCGTAGCCGTCGGTTTGCAGGCCATGACATAACAATTCAGAAACGTCCTCCGCCACGATCTTTTTGACCGGCTTGCACAAAAACGCGATGATGTTGCGGGACGATACCTCCATCAACAGATACAGGCAGCAGCGCACCACCCGCCCGTCCACGTCGAGGGCCACCAGGTCGACCATCGCGTCATCAAGCGTGTAGTACTCGCACTTGCGGAGCTTGCTGTAATCCCGCTGCATGGTGGGCAGGTGCTTGGTGGCCGCCGCACGGCCGCGGTTGCCCATGGTCCGCAGCGCCCGGGTGCCCATGTTGCGCAGCACGGTTTTGACACTCCACGGAAAATCCGGTGCCATCGCCGGCGGCCGGATGCCGGGCTGGGTGCGCGCCCAGAACTCGCGCCAGGTGCCGAGGCCGGGGATCGACTGTCCGGCCTTCCACTGGCGTGTCAGCTCCTTGTGGATACCCGCGCCCTCAATGCCGTTGCCATCCTTGTCGCGGCCTCCGGTCTGCGCGCTGGCGATGCGTTGGATTTCTATGGCCAGCTCCGTAGGCAGTTTTCTAACATGCGCCGGGGTGCGGTAGTCCGGCATCAATGCGGATGCCTTGCGGCCGCCGGCATCCCACACATACCACAGTCGGGTGAGTGTCCCAGCGCTGGCTTTGAGCGTGTGCTTGTCCCCCAGATCCCTGCCGCCGATGCGCGCCGCCAGCTCGGCCAGCAGACCGGTGAGAGGCAGCCCCTCGCACGCAACCTGCAATGCCACGTCGTTGAATTCCTTGTTGAGCAAACATGCGCGGGTGACCTGCCAGCGGGGACCTTGGAGTTTCATGATAGAGGATAGATTGAGATGGTGGATCAGCGCAGAGCCATGAGCAGCAGACGCTCGTCGATCGCTTCGTTGATGAGCAGCCACACCTGTGGCTGTTCGGCCACGGTGCCGCGCAGCCAGGACTTGCGCAGGTCGCTCAGGACCTTGTCGAGCGATGCGATGAGCTCGATGGCCGTCTCGCGGGTAATGGTGCCGGCGGCCTGGGATGTCATGGTGTGCGGGTGGATTGGCGCTTGAGCAACAGCACTGCGGCGGCCACAATGAGGCATGAGCCAGCCAGCCAATGAGCCAGATGATGCGAGGATCGCCGATATACTGTCACGATTGTTGGACCTGGAGAGAATTCTGGTTGGGGCATGGCGGGATGACGTGGACGGCCATCCGGGAGTGATGGCAAGGCGGATGAAGTCGCTGCGGGAAGAGGTTGCGGGATTGCGGGCAGAGCTGGCGGAGTCTGCGGCTCAGGCCAAGCGGCTGAGCCAAGAAGTCGCCGCTCTGAAAGCTTCGCTTGGAGGGCATCCAAGGACCTTCCCGAGCTGATTGCGTAATGGATTTCACAGGCGTAATCAAACAGGGCGTTGTATTCCAGTTTGAGGCGGTGGTATCGTTCGGCGGCAGCTTTATCGCGCTTTTTCTCCGCCTTGGAGGGCGTGCCAAATAGAGTGTCTGTCGGTGGTTTCATTAGGTATGAGGTAAATGGATTGGGACGGTCAGTCTTGGTTACAGGTCGATGGTATCGGGATCGATGTTGCACAGCGCATCCGGCGTGTCGCTCGGCTGCCAGTCGGTGCCGGTGAGTTCGCGCAGCATGCCATACACCCGCGCGCAGGCGGCCTTGTGCATTTGCGGGATCGCCTTGAGCTGGTCGGCGATGGAGAGGATGTTGGCGGCCTGCGTGGCGAAGTCGTGGAGGTTGTCCTTGAGGAAATCGAACTCGGTCTGCACCGCGCCGTCGCCTGGGAGCTGCGGCTTCACGCCGTCCACGGCCGCGTCGCAGAGCATCTTGAGGTTACAGGGGCCGCCTGCGAGCTGCTTGGCCAGCGCCTTGTCAACGTCGGCCTCGCTGGAAGTGTGGTCCAGGCCGAGGCCCTTGAGGGCGTTCATGTATTTGTAGGCGGTCGGCTTCTTCATCCATGGGATTTCACGGGCAAGCCATGGCTCGAAACCTTCCCCCGAAACTCCGTCACGCGTGACGGAGTTTTTCTTTGCTCGGCCACCGATGCCCTTGCGTTGGTCAGACTTAACCGTGAAAACCATGTGAGCCCGGAGGCAATGCAGGCCCATTTTCAGGCGCGGCGGCAGCGTGGCCGCCATGAATGCGTCCTCATGGCCGGCGATGACCTGGCGCAGGCCGTCCAGCGCTTTCCTGGCATCCAGCAACACAGCCGTGCGCGGCTTCAGAGCATAGGGATCGGCCTTGCCTTCGTATGACTTGAGCTTGGCTTTCAGTGGCTTGAGGCGCGTGCTGCGCTGGTGCTGGGGCATCCTGGCCTCCTCGGCGGCGATGGCCTGGCGCAGGGCGTCGATATCCTCGGGCGAGCCGGTCATCTGCTTGATGCGTCCGGTCATGTCATCGAGCCCGGCATTGATCAGCCAGCCGACCAGCGGAGAACGCTCTTGTCTTGCGTCTTGCGTCTTCAAGTCTTGCGTCTTTTTCATAGGTGGATGAGCAGCTCGATTTTCGCGAGGAAGTAGCATTTCAATTGTTCGGCGGCGTGGTGCGGTTCTTCGTCGGAGATGCGGCTGCTCTGGTGTTCCCATAGCAACGTGTTGGCCAGCACCACGCCGTTGAGGGCGTGGTTCAGTTCGTACTCTTCGGCGTAGCCCTGGGAGAGCAGGCTGCCGGCGGTCTCACAGAGATCGGTTTCCAGTAGCAGCAGCCGGTCGCAGTCATCACGCGGGATGAGGGTTGGGGGGGTGGAGGTGAAGCTCATGGTGGTCTAGCGTTTTTTGGTGTCGGCCACATCGGCGGCCAGGCGGGTGTAATAGATGCGCGCCGCGCGCCAGCTATCGGTTTGCAGGGTGGCCAGCCGGCGCTTGGTCGCCAGCGATTTGGCGAGCCAGCCGAGGCCGCCGCACACGAAGCCGCCGGCGAGTTGGATGAGGATTTCAGTGATCATGACGGTGTGGATGGTTAGGCTCTGCCGCGCATTACCCGCTCGGTCTCAGCGCGGGCATCGCGGGTGGTTTTCCAGATCGCCACGCGTGCCAGGGCATCGGCGCGGGTTGTCAGGTTCTCGGTGGCCGCGGCGACGCGTTTCCAATAGGCGACGTTCTCGGCCGCCTCATCGACCTGCTGCTTGCGCCAGGCGGCCGAGTTGATGGCGGGTGGCACGGTTTTTCCGGCGTACGATTTAGGCTTGGTCTTGGTGGTGGTCATGGTGTTTGTATTCGTTACTGGGGATCAGGGAGAGCAGTTCGGTGATGTTCCATCCTCGGCGCAGCACCTCGGCGCGGAGCTTGGCCAGTGCCACGCGCTCGATGCGTTCCACCGCGTTCACGCTCATGCCTAGGTTGCGTGCCACGCGCTCGCGGCTCAGTCCTGGAAACAGGCGCATGGCCGGCGAGGCGACGGGCAGCGGGGGCAATGTGGGTGGCTTGGGCATGGTCGTTAGAGGGGGCTGTTAGTCTTCCGTGACGACCTCGACCGGAATGCTGTAAAACGACAGCTTCCGGTGTTTCGTGGCCTTGTCCCGCTCGGTCCGGTTGAGAATGTTTACGCCGCGCTTGTGGCGCAGTTCATCCACCCTCGAATGGACGTTGTAGGAGCCGCTGGCGGCGACCAATTCGGGCATCGGTACCCACCCGCCGGCGGCGGCTTCCAGGGTCGCTAAAATGATCGCGTTTTGGGTGTCCATGGCGGGGGTGTTGGGTTATGGAGTTTTCAGCGCTGCCTTGATGCAGCGGCGGATGAATTTTGACCGGTCCGTATCATTTGCGTGAACGGCGGCATCCATCTTCGCCAGTAGGTCTTGCGGCATCCACAAGGCCACAAGCGCTGCGGTCTTGTTAGTGCGTTTTGTAATGCGTTTCATTAGCTTGCTCATGCGGCTGAGAGTGTTAAACCATGTTTAACACAGTTCGGCAAGATTTATTTTGCTTTTCTTTAGGCGCGGTGTAAAACAGGGGCCGTGAAACGAGAAAACCAGACGTTCATAGCTCTCCGCCTCGACCCGGAGCTATTGGCTGCGCTGGATAAGAAACGCGCTGGCAAACGTCAGAGCCGCAGTCAGTTCATCAGGGATGCTATTTTTGAGATGGTGAAAGACTATGGACTGTCGCGAGATTTAGCCTATCCCGCAGACCGCGTAGGAGAGGCCAAGGGCGGCCGGCCGCGCAAGATTTCCCCGCTATCGAAAGTAGCGGAAGCAGAGACCAAATACCCCAACCGACAAACCAAGAAAGACCACCAATAATGAGCCAAACCACCCAAGATGAAGTCCGTTGTCCGAAGTGCAAATCCCAGAATCTTCACGCCGAAAAACGCGGCTGGAACATTTGGACAGGATTGATCCTCAGCGGGAAAATCGTCATCACCTGCCTGGCATGCGGCCACAAGTTCGCGCCAGGCCAGGGATCTGTCACAGCATCCCAGCCCCCGGCACCCCAGCCTATCCCCCGCTCAGGAGCCCCAATTGCCGTGCCTAAAAAACCCAGCGCCCTCTACACTGGAATCGATAAGGATGATTCTGGCATTCCGAAATACACTCTTTGAATCCATGAAACCGCCCGAGTTCGAAATCATCCACTACCGCGAAGCCTATTGCAAATGCCCCGATTGCGGCTGGCGCTTCATCCTCCGCAAGCTCGACGAATCCGGCCTGGTCGAAGGACCGGTTAATTGCCACAAGTGCCGGCGCGAGTTCGCGACCCTCATTGCCGCCATCCCGGATACCGATTGGCGCAAACCCTGACCGCTCATGCACCCTACCCGCAACTGGCCTGCACCCCTCATGCGGACCGGTTTTTTCTTTTCCGGAATTCTTCTCAAATCTGTGTCCATCACCTCTTTTTCGCCCTTTTTTCTCATTTTTAGCCCCATGGCCTCAAATCCTCACAAACCCCTTATTTTCGGCCTTCTTCGCCCTCTATCGCCCATTTTCGACCTTTCTCATATCCCTTGTCCCTCTTAGGCTTGGTGCCGTTGGCACCGGTGGTGTCCGAGCCGGGGCCCCAGGGGACGATGATGCCGGTGGTTAGATAGTTGTCGGGCAGCAAGGCGTAGCCCCAGTCATGAGTCTGGTTGGCCGTGGCGGCAGCCCCGCTGTCATTGGCCCCCACAGCGTAGAACGTCTCAGCTCCGGCGGTATAGAAATGTCCGCCGGAGTTCATCGGCATCGTGAACTGGGTGTTGCCATTGGCCGGCACACTGACCGTCCCGCTGCTGCTCATCGTCTCGTAGCTGACCGTGATGGTGGCGGCATTGGGATTGTAGAGGAAAATATTGTGGGCTTCACTGGCCAGCGTGGTGCCCACCGGTGCAAAGTAACTGGCGCCCCACAGACTGGTCGGGCGGATGGCAAAGGTGCGGCTTTCGTAGGTCGAACCGATGTCCCCGGTTAGCTGCTGGACCTGTACGGGTTTGGTTGCGGAAACGATGGCACCGACTTTCACCCCCCCGTTCACGAACATCGAGTCACCTAGATTCATCGTCTTGGTCACCGTCGCCAACGGCAGACTCGGATCGGCCGTGACGGTGACGGTCGTCAAATCCTGCGAGGCGATGATGTGGAGGGAGGAATACTCGAACAGTTGGGTGCTGCCGGTGTTGGTGCCGACGGGAATCTTGAAGGCCGTGCCGTATTTGCGGGTGTCATAGACTTCCGTCGCGCTGGCGAGCACCGTGCCGGGTGCCGTCGCCCAGGCGGCACGGGTCACCGCCACCGCCGCGCTGGCGCAAATCCGATCGCGCCCGTCATAGGCAATGGTGCCGGCACTGCGCGGCAGACCCACCGAATTCTGCAGTTTGAGCACCGCACCGGCCGGCAGGATGTTGGTTGGATAACCCGGCGGCTGACCGTGCGCCGGATTGCCATCCCCCCAGATTTGGGTGGTGGATTGGACCGGATTGCTGGTGTCCGCTTCATAGCCGTCCTCCCAGTGGTCATAGACGATGATCGTGCCGGCAGTCGGCACCACAATCGAGATCGTCGACTTGATGGTGGCCCCCACCGCGGTGCCCGTCGTGTCAATCGCCTTGAGCGAGGTCTGCAAATCCGCTTCTGGAAAGGGCACGAAAAACGTCTGCTTCATCGCTGGCAGCGCCACTGCCGGCAGCAGCGACAGCCACAGCACACTTGCCGCAAGCAGCTCCGCGCGCAGCCCCGGCAAAAAACTTCCAAGGCGTACAACGCGGCGGGCTAATCTGAGAGGGTGATTTTCCATATGGGCTGGTTTGGGATGGGTGCCTGAACACTGTCCCTCCTCACACCTTGCATGGCGCGGGCGGAACAAGCCGGCGCGAAAGAACCTGAATTCTCACAAACCGCAACAGAAAAAGTTGATTAATGACCAAAACTATTTAATTATTTTTGAGTCGCTCCCATTTTCGCCGCACAAGCGTCAATTTTTAGGTATACCGCGCAGCTCTCTTGATATTATTACCATAACTCCACGAGTCAGCATTCATACCTACCCCGGAGTTCAGCCATTCTGAGCCCAGGGGAAACTGGCGGGAGCGAAGGAGCTGCTTGGCTGCGGGCAACGATGCCCGCGTCGACCTGGACCGGGTGTCCTGCCTGGATCCTCCTGAGCGCACTTCGTTTGCCAAAATGCAGCCTTTTCCCCGCCCAGGGGTTGCTGGATTGCCATCCCGCCCGGCAGATCGATCGGGGGCTGGTGTTCCGCTTCAACCGGCTGCGAAGACGTCTTTGACGGCCACCCCTTTGCCGTCGAGGGTGGCGTAAAACGGTCGCTGCTCGACTTCGTACATCGTTTTCGGGCTGATGCCCATGGCGGTGAAAATCGTGGCGTGCAGATCGGAGATGGACACCGGATGGGTGGTGGCGATGAGCGGACGTTCCTCTGCCGTGGCACCGTAAACAAAGCCGCGTTTCATGCCGCCACCGAACATCACCACCGACGTGCCGCCGGTAAAATGGCGGTGCAGCCCATAGTGCTTGGGCTCTTCCAAGGTGTCGGACTTGGCGTTGGACTGGTCCTGCGCGTTGGAGCCGGGCACCCCCTCGATGAGCGCATCGCGGCTGAACTCGGCGGCGATGATGACCAAGGTCCTCTCTAACAACCCTCGCTGTTCGAGGTCCAGAATCAGCCGGGCGATGGGCGCGTCGATCTCACGGTGCATCTGTTCGGTCACCGCATGGCCGTCGGCGTGGGTGTCCCAATGCAGGAATGGCACATACTCGGTGGTCACTTCGACAAAACGCGCGCCGCTTGCGACAAGGTTTCTGGCTAACAGGCATCCCTGGCCGAAGCGGGTGTTGCCATACGCGTCGCGGGTTTCCTTGGATTCCAGGCCCAGGTCGAACACCTTCGCCTCGGGCGAGGAGAGCAGGCGGTGGGCGCTTTCTAACGAGCGCAGCATCGATTGCTGTTGATGATCGGACATCAGGTCGCGGTGTGGACTCCGATCGACGAGTTGCTGGAAAAACGCGCGGCGATTGGCAAAACGCCCGGGGTCCATCGCCTTCGGCGGGCGCACGGCGAGCATCGCCTCCTCCGGAAACGGCAGGTTCATCGGACCGAATTCAGAGCCGAAAAACCCGCCGGTGGTGAACGCCTTGAGTTCCTCGGACTCGCCGATGCCTTCAAGCCGCTGGCCGATGTTGATGAAGGCGGGAATCACCGGATTGCGCGGCCCTAACACCTTTGCCAGCCACGCCCCGAGGTGCGGCGCGGCGACCGTTTGCGGCGGCACGTAGCCGGTGTGCCAGTGGTATTGGTGGCGCGAATGCAGGATCGTGCCGAGGTCCGGTTGCACGGCGGAGCGGATCAATGTCGCGCGGTCCATCACTTTGGCGATGTTTTCCAGACCCTGGCAAATTTTGATGGAATCCACCGCGGTGTCGATCGCCGGAAAGGTGGACAACATCCTGGCCACCGGCGCGCCTTTCACGTAGGGTTGATAGGCCTTGGGATCAAACGTTTCCGGCGCCGCCATGCCGCCGGCCATCCACAGCACGATGCAGGCATCGGCGGTGGCCGCTGGATGTTGGATCGAACCGGCGGCCGCGGCGCGCGGCGCGCGTGCCATCAGCGCGGCAAGCGAAGCGGCGGAGAGTTTTTTCAAAAAATCCCGGCGCGGCTGCGCGGGATCGAGGTCGAGGGGTTGCATGGCGGTAATTGGATGTGGCGGTTCAACGGATGATCTGAAACTCGGGCAGCATCAGCATGCCCCACAACAAATCCTGGGTGGCGGCAAGTTGCGGCGTCTCGCCTAACAGCGATACCGCGGCCTGCAATTCCTCCGCGCCGGGGTCACGCGCCAGCGCGGCCTGCCACACATAGCCGGCCAGCGCGGCGGACGAGGCGAACTTGCGCGCCAGCAAGGCTTGCGCGCCCTCGGCCAGGCGTTTGTCCAGGATCGCGCCGTTGTTGAGGTCCATCGCCTCCAGGGTCGTTAGATCAAGCGGCCGGGTGGTGACAATCTGCTCGCGGTTGGGGCGGCCGAGCGTGCGCATCAATAAGTCGCATTGCAGCAGGGCGGCGCGCACCATCGGCGGCTTGGCGGCAGCGCCCTCGCCGCCGGCCTGGCGGGTGACCGGCGCGTCGAACTTGGCGGGCGCGGTGCCACAGATCTGCCAGATCGCATCGGTGAGCTCTTCAGCGGTCAGACGCTTCGGCCGCGGCCCCTGATAGACATAGGTGCTCTCCTGCGGCTGCCCTGCGAGCGACTCCGCCTTGGATTGATAGGCTTGCGACAGGCAAATCAGGCGCAGGGTCTGTTTCAAGTCATGATGATTTGCCGCGAGATGAGACCCGAGGAAATCCAACAAATCCTCGCTCCACGGCGCCGATTGCATCGCATCCACCGGATGCACGATGCCGCGGCCCATCAAACGCTGCCAGAGCCGGTTGGTGATGGTGCGCGTGGTGCGGCCGTTGTGCGGATCGGTGATCAACGCGGCGAGCTGCTTGAGCCGCTCAGGCTTGGGCAGGTTGGCATCGACGGTACCGAGTTCGGGGAACAACCAGCCGGGCACGGCGGTCTTGCCGGTTGGCTTGTCACAGCGGTAAATTTCCAGCGGCGTATCGGCAAAGATGGCGGCCAGCCCATAGGACTCGCCGAGTTTCCACCGGTCCACGAACGAATCGTGGCAGGAGGCGCACTTGAGGTTGATGCCCAGAAACGCCTGCCCCACCGACTGCGCATATTGCATCGGTGGAATCTGCGCGGCGGAAATGCTGCCGCGCCATTTGATGCCGTTGGCAAAGCCCTCGGTGGCGGGACTCGGTGCCACCAACTCGCGCACAAACTCGTCGTAGGCCATGTTGTCGTGGAGCGCCTGATAGAGCCAGCTGCTGATCTGCTTGCGCCCGCCGTCGATGTAGCCGGTGCCGGCGTAATCGTTGCGCAGCAAGTCATTCCAGAAGCTCAGCCAGTGTTCGGCATAGGCAGTCTTGTTAGCCAGCAGATCGTCCACCACCCGGGCCCGCTTGTCCGGCGAGCTGTCGGCGCGGAACCTGTGCAGCTCGTCCACGTCCGGCAGCAAACCGACGAGATCGAGGTGGACCCGGCGCAGAAACGCCGTGTCGTCCAGCGGCGCAGGACGCGGCAGCTTCTTGTCGGCGAGGTATTGGTCGATAATGCGGTCGAGCGGATTGGCGCGATCGCCCACGGCCTTGGGCAAGACCGGATCGCGCGGGCGCAGCGGGGGCTCATAAGCGGGCTTCTTGAAGGCGAAGCCCGGCTCCCATTTCGCCCCGCCGAGGACCCAGGCTCGAACGGTCTCAATTTCCTTCGCATCGAGCCCCTTGCCTTTCGGCGGCATGCGTTCATCCTCGTCGTCACTGGCGATGAGTTTGAGGACCAGGCTTGTTTCAGGATGCTCGGAATTGATGATCGGGCCATTCTTGGAGCCCTTGCGGAACGACTCCTCGGTATTCATAGAGAGTCCGCCTTTTTGTTTGGTGTCGGTGTGACATTCGGCGCAGCGCTGCTTGAGAATCGGCACCACTTCATGAATGAAATCCGGTGCGGCGGCCAGCGGCGTACTCAACGCGAGGCCGACAAAAAGGGGGCGCAAATGCACACGGCGCGGAGTCGGGCGGGGCTGGATCATGGTTAGATGGCGGTGGGTTGGAAACGTCGCCCCGGCGCAGCGGCACCGGGTCGGACGCTCCAAAACGCGGCGGTTCGCGACGATCTTACACCCGATTGGGGTGGATTGCACGGCGCAATTCCGCTGGCGGCGTGCCGGACCCGACAACCTGCCAGCCCGGATGGCTCCCTACGTTTGCATGACCCGCCGTCACAGGGTCCAGCCGTTGCGGAACTGGGGCGAGAGGAATTTGTTGGCGGCTTCATTGTTGGTGAAGCGCATCGCCTTCTCGTCGTAGGCGAGTTTCTGGCCACTCATGCGGATGGCGACAATCCCTAACAGCCCAACCTCGGACAGCCGCGCGCCGTAGTCGAAGGGGGAGCTGGCTTGGCGGCCCTCGCGGATGGCGTCGAGCCAATCGCGATAGTGGCCGGCCTTGACGCGAGGCAGGGTTTTGTCGGGGCGTTTGTAGGCTTGCATCGCCGCCTCGGGAATCAAGCGCACTTCGCCCGCGCCGTGCGAGCCATGCATGATTTTGCCCTTGTCGCCGATGACCACCGCGCCGGTGCCCACGACGTTCTTGCCTTCCGGCAATTCGGCGGGACGCGGGATGCTGCGGTTGCCGTCAAACCAAATGAGTTTCACCGGGCCGCGTTTGCCCTTGGCCGGGAATTCGTATGTGATCTTCGTGCCTGCCGGATAGCTATCGAAATCCTTGTCCGGGTCGTAGCCATCGGTCTCGGCCAGAATCGAGGTGGGCATGTCGAGGTCCAGTGCCCAGAACGAGGGATCGACCACATGGCAGACCCAGTCGCCGATGCAGCCACCGCCGAACTGCGACCAGCCGCGCCAGTTGAAGGGCAGATAGGCGGGATTGTACGGGCGTTCCTTGGTGGGCCCGAGCCACAGGTCCCAGGCGAGTTCCTTCGGCACCTCGGGGTGCTCGCTGCGGCCCTATGCGATATTGCCAATCTGGCAATACA
>Ga0118677_10003695_pt1 | contig 28664 bp, 19 predicted proteins | sample AliMusrvi5mmetaG_FD_86154 | JGI IMG/M metagenome (GOLD analysis project Ga0118677, IMG submission 86154) | reverse complement strand
GTCCCCCTCCTTGTTCGCAGGGTGGGTAGGGCGCGCAGTCCCTTGCGCGCCGCGCTCCCGGCCAGCCTATAGCCTTCTCAATATCCACCCATCACAGCAGTGACTTCGACCTGCGGTAGGCGCGGGGAGTCATTTTACAGATGTTCTGAAAGGTGGCGTAAAAGCGGCTGGCTGAGCCGAAGCCGGAATCCATGGCGACATCCAGCAGTTTCATATCAGTCATCAGCAACAGCCGCTGTGCGTGTGAGATCCGCGTGTGCTGGACGTATTCCCAAAGTCCCATGCCGCAGGTACGCTTGAATATCTGCATGAGATATTTTGGGTGCAGACCTGCGGCCACGGCAATGGCACCAACGGAGATTGACTCCTGGTAGTGCCTTGCGATGAAGAGTGTGACCTGTTCAATGTGAGAACTGTTGTCGCCTGCAGCAGAGGCGGGCCTCTTCTGTGTGGCTCTTCGGGTCATGGTCCATGCATAACGGCGCATGCGTGCTTCCACTTCCATGATCGCGATCTGGCGGAGTTCAAGGTCGCCGTGGTTCATGTCGTGTATCCAGCGCAGGAGAAGCTTGCGGTCGTCGGCAGGCGAGGTTTCTCGGTCGCAGAAGAATTCGCCGGCAAGGAGCTGCCGGGAGAAAACGCCGGGAATCTTCCACTGGAAGAACCAGGCGATGGGAATGGACGCGAAAAGACAGTTCGTCGCAGGTTCAACACGCAGGAGGCGGTGTGGGGTTCCACCCCAGAAGATGGCCAGCTGGTGTTCGCGCAGGGTGATAAAGCGGCCGGCAAAGAAATAGTGCATCGCCCCTTTGGTTACGAAATTCCACTCCAGATCGGCGTGGATGTGGCTGCTGGTCATGGCTGCAGGCGAGCCCTGCCAGACGTACAGGCCCGGTTTGCCTCCTACAGTCTCAAATACCACGCGGTCGGCTTTCATACGAAAACTTACTATCCGATATAATTATGGGGTAAAGCGAGAAGAATATCTTGCGGAGTTGGCGCAGTCTTGAAGCGCGGAATGGGTCAGGAACGGAAGATGGAGACACGCCATGTCTGTTCATTTTGATTCCGGACGCTGGAAAGAAATAAAGGCGGATGCGCGCCGCTGGTGGGCAGGCGAACTTGACCGGCCGCTGCTTAACTATATTCTTGCGGGTTATGCAAGCGACCGCGAGGCGCCCTCGATTCGGCAGGAGAGATCTGCGGCTTCCTGTCTCAAATTGAAATACGCGTTCTGTCACCTCGATGGCATAGTGGAGGAGTAAGAAACATGATTCTGCCGACTTGGACGAAGATTGCCGTTTTCGCGGTTATCACAACAGGAGTGTTTTCTGGCGTGACCTTGGCCGCGCCACTCGACACGAAACCGGCGGATGCGAGCGGTGGAGAGATCACGCTGCTGGAAATCATCGGAAAAGTCTCGCCGTGTTCGCCCGCGCAGGGGGGTGTCGGTGTTGTGCGGGAAGATGGGCGTGGAACGTTCTGGCGTTACTTTGAGACGTGGCAGACGGAAGTTGTGCGTAACGGCGATGGCAAGCTTGTTCGTGTGGATCCTCTGAACCCTCGCATGGATTTTGATTTCGACAAACTGTGGAAGGCCAACAAGGGATCTGGCAGCAATTCGGTCGAGGTCTCGATTCGCGAGACTGATCGCATCATGGGTTCGGCATTTCCCCCGTCTGATTGGATGCAGCCTGATTTCGACGATACTGCCTGGGTGCGGACGGCTACGCCTATTCAGATGGGCTACCGCAGTCTTGCCATGGCCTGCTTGCGAGGCAAATTTACGGTGAACGATCCAGGTCGGGTGTCCGAACTCAACCTGACCGCATCCATTCAGGGTGGTGCGGTGGTCTATCTGAATGGCAGGGAGGCGGGGCGATTCTATCTTCCGGAGGGCAAGATTGCCAATGACACCCCGGCCGAGGATTACCCGCAGGACGCATACTTTATGTCGTCCGGCGGATTGCTTAGCATCATCCGGTCAGGCTTCCCTGGCGGTGGCGGATCAACCCCGCCCAAAGAGGCAGATATCGATGCACTCGCCACAGCTCGTAAGGAGCCGCCTGAATTGGCCGATCGGTATAAGAAGCGCTTTCGCCACATCAATTGCAGGATACCGGCGAGTCTGCTTCGCAAGGGGATCAACGTTCTGGCAATCGAGATTCACCGGGCTCCGGCCCCGGACAGCGTGTTTACCAAAATTAATGCAAAGAAGATGGGCTATAACCTGGCTCAGCATTTCGACTGGTACTGGAATCGCGCCGGAGTTGATGTGGTGAAGCTGACCGCAAAGGCGTCCGCGAACTCTGTCGTTGCGAATTTGACGCGCCCTGCCGGTATGCAGCTCTGGAACTGGCCCGTTTCAACGCATGTGGGACTCAACATCTACGCAGACCCGAACGAGTCATTGGCTCCGATCCGGCTGGTCGGCGCAAAGAACGGGGCCTTTGCCGGCCAGGTGGTCGTGAGTTCATCGAACCCGATCAAGGCGTTGACGGCGGAAGCGACTGACCTGAAAAGTGCGAGCGGCCAGCGCATTTCGAAGGCTTCCATACGCATTCGCTATCCGCGGTACAACCAGAAGAACACGAGGATTGGTTTTGATGCCCTGGAGGATTTCATCCCGTCGGAAATTCCCTGTTTAGCCCCCCGTGATGCCGTTGAAAAGGTCAGCGTGCAGCCGGTGTGGGTGACGGTCGAGGTCCCCAAAGAAACCCAAGGCGGCGACTATGCCGGAACCGTTCGCGTCAGCGCGGAGGGGTTCGCACCTGTGGCTGTCCCGGTGCAACTGCATGTCAGCGACTGGAGCATTCCCGACCCCAAGGATTTTAAAACGTACATGGCGTTCATCCAATCGCCGGATTCTCTGTCCATCCGGTATGGCGCGCCGATGTGGTCGGAGCAACACTGGAAGTTGCTTGATCAGTGCTTCCAGGTCCTTGGCCTGATCGGCACCAAGGACATCAACATCACATTGGTACGTGAAACGCATTTTGGCAACGAACACGGCATGGTATGGTTTGTCAAGAAGCCGGACGGATCCTATGCGCCGTACCTGGACAACGTGGAAAAGTACATCGACATCGTGGTGAAGCGCCTCGGCAGGATTCCGACGATTACCTTTTACGTCATTGAGCAGGATGATGAGAAGCGGCCATGGATCACGGAATACAATCCGACGACCAAGGAACTGACCGGAGGAAGGGCGCCGGCATGGGGGACGCCAGCGGCGGTGGCGTTCTGGAAGGCGGCGTTTGACGGTTTCTACAAGATCCTGGCGAAGTATGGCATGGAGAACTCCCTGGCGATTGCCACGCATGCGGTAAGCGGCGGCGGCCCGGAGCCTTCCAAAGAGTGTATCGCTGACATGAAACTCGTGGCCCCCAAGGCCGGTTGGGTCAAGCTGGCGCACACGTGGGGGAACCACGGTCCGGAGAAACTGGAAAGCGGTCCGGGCGGCAACCCGTATCACCGGGTGTCCCTGGTGGCCGGCAACTACGGCATGTTATGGAATCCCGACACGGACAAGCCGTTTTTCGGCTGGCGCAATCCGTATCCCATCATCATGTACACCCGTGATGTGTTCGTGGAGGGCTCCTCGCTGCGGATGCTCCGGACAGCGCCGGAAATGATCATGTTTGGCGGACTCAGAAAGGAAAATGTCGGCACCTTTGGATTGTGCGACATTGCGGGTCAGATGGGGCGGGACACCTTCCCGGGCTCAAAGGGATTCGGGCCGTGGGGCGCGGATTTCTGGCCGGTTCAGCAGGCAAACGGCAAATGGAATGACATCATCGCTCGTTTCGACTTGAGACCTGCGAGAGGTTCGCGTTCCTATTGGTACACGGTGGGGTTGAACTCGGACCAGACACCGTACCTCGTGGGCGAGGGCGAGAAGGGGCCGGTTTCCAGTATCCGGGTCGAACTGTTGCGTGAAAGCGATCAGGAAACCGAAGCGCACATTTTATGCGAAAACGCGTTGACCGATGGGAAACTCCCGCCCGATCTGGCGAAAAGATGCAAGGAGATGTGCAACCGGCGCTTGTGGGCCATGCGGTACGATTCAGAATTTACTTTGTTCGGAAGCAGCAAGATACCCACGGAAACACACTTTGTCTTCGATCAGGGCAAATGGCAGAAACTTTCGCTGGAGTTGTACGAGATGGCGGCGGAGGTTGGCCAGGCGCTGGGCAGAAAATAACCCACTCAACATTCTATCGTCACACGGACAGGCGCGCCACGCGGAATTCGGATCAGCCAATCATCCGCGTCGCGGCGCGTCGGCAATACGCCGCCTCCGGTAATTCTGGCCCGGATTCTGCGATCGCTTGCCACCCGCAGAGTTCCGCCATCGGCCATCTCTGCCAGCACCAGGCCTTTGCGAGGCGATTCCCATCGCGTGATTGCTGCCAAGCCGGTCAGTTTTCCATCCAGGCCGAGAGGCGCCAGTTCCTCAAGGAACGGCGCAATGGTGAAAATCTCCCAGCCAAGCCGGTCCAGCGTAATCGACCGGATCTCCGCGGCATCCATGATCTCCGTTTTCCTGCCACGAAAGCCGCGCACCGCCACCCGGCCGATCGCGCCTGCGTCCGCGGGGCTCCACGTATCAACGATGGGATCGGAACCTTCGCCATGCCTGCAATGGAAGACGCCAAGGAAACGCCCCGCTGCAGCCTGCGACCGGATCAGCAGCAGCCGCGCCTCACGCTGGCAATCGACCAGGATTCGACTGTCGGCGACTCTGGCCGGTTGCGGCCGCGCGACCCGCCCGCCGCTCAGTGTGAGGGCCCGGATCAATTTGGCATCTTGTTTGCCCGGCACATCGCTGACATATACCGGCCCGCCGCTGATCGCCCGCGCCGCGCCGTGGTACCACCCAGTCTCATGGCCGCTGAAGAACATGTCCCAATCCGGCAGGGCAAACTGTGACGTCCAGAGCGCGTTCGCCGCGTTGGCGCACAGATGAAAACCATGACTCGCCGGCTTCTTCGGAGAGTAGTCATCAGAATTCCGCAGCACGGGCGTGGACTTCATGTGCCACACCGCGTCACTCGACATGGCCATGCAGGCGACCAGATTATTGCCCATGTGCACCGCAGCTGCGCCCTGCAGCGCCTGCTGGTAGGCCATGCCGGTCAGATAGTCCGGAACCCGGTGGTTGGTGAAGTGGTCAAGACTGGACTGCCCGTCAACCTTGACCATGGAGACGCCCTGACGGGCCAGTTCTTCGTACAGTTCGTGGTAGAAACGGAAGATATCGTTCGGGTGCACCAGTGACCGGCGCAGCGGCTTCGACTGCGGGTCATTGTACGGCACGCCTGCGGATTGCAGCAATCGGTACCGGCCCGCCAATTCGCCATCCGGATGCGGACCGCTCCAATAGCCGACCAGGGAGTGCCATACCCCCACCATGCGCACATGGAATTCTTCCTGCGCCATTTTCACAATCGGCGCCAGGCCGCCCGGAAATTTCGACGGATCCGCGCGAAAGGAATACAGGCGCCCTTCCGGGCTGACATCCTGCCATCCGTCGTCAATCAACAGCAGGGGCGTTGGCAAGCGGTCTTTCGCAAAACTTTTCAGGCCGGCGCGAATCTTGTCGGCCGACACTTGGTTATAAAACGCGTTATAGGTGCACCAGCCGAACCAGTCAACCCACGGCGGAACAGCCTTCTCGCTGAGTGGACAACAAGTCTTGTTGCGCTCCATCAGCACCCTGGTTACGGACGTGATCAGGCTCATCGGATCATCGCCCAGTCCCGCGGCCGCAAGACACAATCTTTCCGGCTCATCCGGGTGAGGCGATCCACGGGTCAACAGCGACAGGCCTGTCTCGCCGCGTTGTACCCAGGCCCGCCTGTTCCCGTTCGCCGTCGGCATAAGCAGCCCCCATCTGCCGTCGCGGCGTTTCCAGAGAAGAAACTGGCATTCAGCAGCGGGCAAATCGCGCTCATGAGAACCCCATGCCGGACGAAGCCACCACGGGCGATACCTCTCCAATGCAATAAACCTTTCCAGGCCGGGTATCCGCAGTCCATGCGCAAAGGCGCGAGCGTTTCGATCAATCTCCCAGAGAAACACATTCTTTCGTCCGGCTGCGGAAATCCAGCTTCCTCGATCAGCCCCCGAAATCGGCATCACATTCTTTCTTTTCATATCGCACCTTACAGGGTTCGCTATGTCTATTCGGCAAATTTGATTTCCACACGCCTGGCGCCTGACGGCAGAATCACATCACCGTTCGTCGCCATGCTGACCGTCCGCCCGTCAACCTTGACCTTCGGCGCAAACTCCGGCGGCAGACGCAAAACGAATCCACCTTCCGGTCGTGCGCTTCCTTTCAACGTCAGTTCCGCCGCCTGGCCAGTCGCCTGATAGCGCAGCGAGACCAGCCCGCCGTGCGTCGGAAGGTTGGTCAACTCAACCGGTTTGTCCGCCTTGAACCACGTCGGCGGTATGCCTGCGAAAAGCACAAGTTTGTCGCCGTCCTCAAACACGAGGCTGTCACGGATCAGGAGCCACAACTCGGCGATCGCCCACCCGTGCGGCATGGCAACGCTGGCGTTCCAATTCGTGCGGATCTGCGCCCAGCCGCCGGTGCCGCTGCCGCCTCCTTCGTCAAACATGTGCCAGCCGCGCATTTGCGGCTCGTCCAGATGCCGCTCGATGGTTTCATGGCCCGAGTGACGATTACCAGCGTAAAGCCCCTGATGCGCCGTGGCCAGCGGAAAATATCGCCAGCGTTGCGTACCAAACGCACCATATTGCTTGAACTGTTCGTGAGCCGGTTCGGCGTCAACAGCATAGAGTCGGCACGGCCATAGCACCGCGATATTGCCATAGCCCTTGCGCAAATCGGCCTCGAACTTCCGTCCATAATTGCCAAACAAATCGCCGGCCAGCGCACGCCATGCCGCAGCGTCGTCGCTTCTGCCGAACGCCTCTGCCATCTGCGCCGCGACGCGGATGCCGGCGATGTCAAACGCCTCGGTGTATTCCGGATGAAGGCCATCGCAACTGCCCGGCTTCAGTTCCTGCCGCTTCTGCGCCGGCTTCTCTTCGTCCGTGTCCGGTGGCAGCGTATCGCCCCATTCGAGACTGTCGGCCTTGACCCAGTGCGGCCCCGGAGTGGTGCGGTAATACCGGATCAGAGAGACCAGTTTCGCCACCGACGGATAGACTTTTGCGAGCCACGCCCGGTCGCGGCCCAACTGCCAGTGCTCTCCTAGAATCCAGAGAATCTGCCCAGGATTGTCGGCCTCCGGCCAGGCGCGGCCATTGAACGGATGGGCGAGAAAATAGTCGATGGCCTTTTCAGCCAGATCAAAGCGGCCTGTTTTTTGCAGGATGTTCGTGGTGTAAATGCCGTCGCGGCTGTAGACGTTGTAGTTGACGACCGTGACATCCGGCGCGTCCTCGTTCATGGCCATGGAAACGTGGCCGAGAATGGCGCGCATGGCCTCGCGCCATCTAACATCCGGCAGCGAAACGTCAAACTTTCCGAGATACCGCGACCAATAATCATCGGCCTGCCGAAACAGAGCGTCCGCCCGCTGCTTCCGGTAGAAATCCAGGCCGGCATCCGGCTGCAATGCGCCGTTGGTTCCGATGTTCGGTTTTGCCAGATCGAGTTGGGCCGGTTTGCCGCAACCGTCCCAGCTGTGACCCACCGCAATCCGGCCCGGCAGCACCGGGCAGATAAACCCAAGCGTGCGCGACTTCCGCGCGCCCAGCGTCACCGGAAACCGGAGCACGCCGGAGCAATCGCCGGTTTCACTGGCAGCGCTCGATGTGTCGGGGATATTTCCCAGAAGCGCCAGTTCGCTGATCGAATCCGTCGCCAGCACGCCGCCATCTGTGGCCGCGATCTCCGCCACTAAAGCCGCATGGCCATGGACGATCAACGCGTCTCGTTTCTCGGAAATGGCGAGCGCGTTCACCGGCCCGCCTGCCGGACCCAGCGGTCGAAGCGCAACAATAACATCCGCGTCGCTTGCGATGGACGATCGATTTTCCAAAAGCAGGCGTACGCCAACCACATGCACATCGCCCGCTGGCGAGGCCATGAGAACGTGGCAGACTTCCATGGTCATGGTGATGTCACCGGCCTTCCATCGGCTCCACGGAATCATCGTGCCATCGCGCAAGCCCCATTCACATGCCACGCCATCCATCGTGGCAGCATGCAGCTTGTTTGCCTTCCGGTCCCAGAGCCAGAAGTAGATGCCATACGTGGCTACGCCCGGCGAGAGGCAGCCTTCCGGTTCCACAAACGTCTTGAGTGTGTCCACCGTGTTCGGAATGCCGATGGGAATGTGAATGCTTGCCTTTGAGTCCAGTGCGTTCATTGCTTTTCTCCGGCCAACTCCGCCGTCACGCGGCCGGGCAGTGCGCCCATGCGGCGGATGACTTCGGAAAGTTTCTGCTCATGAAATTCGGCCAGCGTGGTGTGGATCGTGTCGTTAAACGGCTTGTACCAACGCGCTTCCAAATGGCCGGGCCCGAAGAACGCGCCGAGAATCGAACCGGCGGTGCAGCCGAAACTGTCGGTGTCATTGCCCTGGCTGACCTGCATGCAGATGCCGTGGCCAACGTCCTTGGCAAACTGCAGCGTGTTGATCACCGTGCCGATTTCCTGGTAAATCCGGCCTTGATCATACTCCTTGTATTGATTGTGGACGGCTTCATACCCTTCGATCCAGTTGCCAGCCGCGCGGACGCGCTGGATCGAATCTTCCACCACGGCATGGAAGCGGCTCTTGCGCGGAACGAACTGGTTGGCAATCACGAATATTTCCAGCGGATCCTCCACCGCAAACGCAGTGGCGATCGCCGCGGCCGCAAACATGGTGCCATAGATGCCGGTACGGCGATGCGTGAGGCTGGCGTCGCGCCACGCCAGTTCCGCCGCCAGGGCCGGATTGCCCGCGCATGCATAGCCATACGCGTCGGCACGGATGAGCGCGCCGTCAAGTTCGTCGCCGGGATTCCAGACCGAGCCCCACTCTTCAAATGGATCCGGTCGCGAGTCTTTCCCCAACAAGCGCAGGCCGGCCTTGATGTTGATGGAACGCTCCGGTCCCCAGCACCAGCCGACCGGAAGATTTGCAATCCACAAATGCTGAAGTTGGTTCTGTGTAAACTGGATGCCATACTTCTCGATCATCAACATGCCGAGGAGGGTATAGTTGATGTCATCGTCGGCGGCGACATACCGGATTGTCTCGCGGGTTGTGTCAACCGCATCGCCATGACGCCGCCTCAACGCCACCAACATCGCCTCGGAAACATAATCCCGCAGCGGCCATTCGCCGACCTTCTCCGCCGCCTGCCGAATTTGGGCGAGTGTTGGGTTGACCTCCAGCGGTTTGCCGAGAATGCAACCGCACACGGAACTCAGAAACGCAAACCCGGCACGCTCGCTGATGTCGGCCGGCTTGAATGTCTTGAGAGATTTCAGCGGACGATTGGGATCGCATTCGTCCCAGACGTCGTCCAGCTTGTTCGGTTCCACATATGGCCAGTCTGGCCGCAGCGGCAGCGTCGCCAGCCTGTGGGCAAAAGCGTCCAGCGCGTCATAGCGCTCCGGCAGATTGGCGAGCTCGTCCAAGAGCCCGGCTGTGACGTGTCCCTGCCTTTCCTTGTCCGAGATGATCTGGGCGAGAAAATGGCGAAGTTGTGCTTTGGCTGGCAGCATATCGGGCTCCTTCTTGCGATCCCACGTCCCTATCCGGCTTGAGAATCTATATGCAGTATGCCAGCGTTTATGATAAATTATAGTGCAGCAACGGGCCCATCTTATGCAAAAGCAACACAACTCATCCTTTTCCGTCCAGAACTACAACCTCGCAGGCGAATTTCCCACGGCCTATTTCCTTGAAAATCGCATGGACCAGCCCCGGGAATATCTGCCGTTGCCGCATGTCCACAACGTGATTGAAATCGGCTACTGTCACGAAGGCCGCGGCGTATTCAGCATTGCCGGCAAGATGCTGCCGTTCCGAACCAACGATGTCGTGGTCATCAACCACCTCGAGCCTCACTACGCCGCCAACACTCCGGGCGTGGCCAGCACGTGGAGCTGGATTTTCTTCGACCCGCCGCGCCTGCTTGGCGCCATGCCGGTTGCGCCGGACATGTTGGACGTCAGCCGCCTGTGCGGCCCGAAGTTTAGCAACGTGATCGTTCCGAAGAGTTCGCCGGGCATCGCCAGCATTGTCCGGTTGGTGATCGAGGAGTTGAAGGCCAAACAACCCAATATGCAGGAATCGGTACGCGGCCTCCTGCTTTCCCTGCTCAGCCAGTTACACCGGCTGGAGGGTCAGGCGTCGCGTGGCAACTCCGCGACTGGCAAACGGCAGGTCATGGAACGGTTGAACCCGGCGCTGGCGATGATCCAGCAACGGTACGCTGAAAGACTTTCCGTCCGCACTCTGGCCAAGGCGTGCAACATGAGTGAGACTCATCTGCGCCATCATTTTCAAAAAGCCTTTGGCCGCGGACCCTACCAGCATCTTCAACAGTACAGGCTTTCCATGGCGTGCACGCAACTGGAGGACAGTCGGTTCACAGTGGCGGCCATTGCCGAGAAGAACGGGTTCCCGACGCTTTCCTGTTTTGTACGCACGTTCCAAAAAGCCAAGGGGATTCCGCCACGCCGATGGGCCCGCCAAACTATGGCGGGATGAAAGCGTCCGCGCTTCAACTTCCAGAGATCGCCGCTATAGGGTGAAAAGCGTTCTTCACCGGGTTGCTATTCTCCCGGTTAACATCGAAGGCTTTCATTCCAAGGTTGACCGGCTTCATTTCCTGCCGCTTCGGCGCCGGCTTCCCTTCCATCGTGCCCGGCGGCAGCGTGTCGCCCCATTCGAGACTGTCGGCCTTGACCCAGTGCGATCCCGGAGTGGTGCGGTAATACCGGATCAGCGACATCAGTTTCTCCACCGACGGGCAGGACATTACTATCCGATATAAATATGGGCTAAAGCGAGAAGAATATCTTGCGGAGTTGGCGCAGTCTTGAGGCACGGAATGGGTCGGGAACGGAAGATGGAGACAAGCCATGTCTGTACATTTTGATTCAGGACGCTGGAATAAAATAAAGGTGGATGCGCGAAGCTGGTGGGCAGGCGAACTTGACCGACCGTTGCTCAATTATACCCTTACGGGTTACGCAAGCGATCGCCAGGCGCCCTCGATACGGCATGAGCGATATGCGTCTTGCTACGAGCCGGAAATCTCCCCTGATCAGATTGCTGACCAATGGGACTACAATCTTTCGACCCAGCGCTATGTTGGCGACGCATTTCCTGCAATCTGGCCTGACTTTGGGCCTGGCGTTCTCGCGGCGTTTAGCGGTTGCGAGCTTGAAAATGGCGAAAAGTCCGTCTGGTTCCATGCTGCTGCGCAAAAAGAGATTGCCGACATACAGGTCAGATTCGAGGAGGATAGTTACTGGTTTCGCAGGGTCCGCGACATTCTGGCAGCCGCGCAGCAGCGCTTTCGCGGCGCGGTGCAGGTGAGCATGACGGATATGGGCGGCACACTTGACGTGGCCGCATCATTCCGCGGGTCTGAGGCGCTGCTGTTTGATTTGTACGATCATCCGGCCGAGGTTAAGCGCGTCACCAGGGAAGTGCATAAAGCCTGGTGGCAGGCGTTCGACGCGCTGAATGCTGTGCTGCGGCCGGCGAACCCCGGATTCACGTCATGGGCGCCGATATTTGCGGAAGAGTCTTTCTACATGCTGCAGTGTGACTTTGCGTACATGATCGGCCCGGAGATGTTTGATGAATTCGTAAAGCCGGAACTGGCGGCTTCCTGCAGAAAATTAAAACACGCGTTCTATCATCTCGATGGAATCGGTCAGTTGCCGCATCTGGAATCGATTCTGGCGATTCCGGAACTTGTCGGTATCCAGTGGATTCCCGGCGACGGGCAGAAAGGCCCGGGTGAGTGGGCGGATGTCTATCAGCGTATTCGCGACGCCGGCAAACTCGTGCAAGTTTTCGGCGGCCCGGCTGTTGTCGACAAGCTTCATAAGGAACTTGGCAGCCTGAAGGGGTTTGTTTTCATTGCTGAAATGCAGAGGGAACACGAATTGACTGCGCGGGAGAATCTCAGGAAACACGGCGCCACCTGAAATCTGGAACACGAACTCAGGTTTGGTGGCCTGAGTTCCTGAGTTCCAGATTGCAGTTGCGGTTAAGCCGCGCCGCGCTTATTGCACAGCTAACGAGCTAATTCTTTGTTTCTCTGGAAGATTCTTCACCGCGAAGGACGCGAAGATCGCGAAGGAGAAGACCACTTGTAATCGAGCACGACAGACTCTGCTAAAGATGGTCACCTGTAACTGGCGCGCGCCGTGATCCAACCACAGGCTCCACCTTCGCGGTCTTTGCGTCCTTCGCGGTGGAAGTTCTGTTTGGTTGCGGCCAGCGGTCAGCGGGCAACGATAGGCGTTTTTGCGGCAAAACAATCTCACTCCAAATTCAAACGAGTAGACGGGAGAAACAAATGAACAAGCAGATACGATTGGTAAGCGCAGGTTGTCTGGTTCTCGGTGCGATGTTTGCATCCGGCGCCACGGTTTCCATCACCGGCACGGTTAAGGATCCGGACGGAAAGCCGGTGGCCGGCGTGGCCATCGGTATCCGCACCAACTCCAGCGCAACCGCGGTTACCGGTGAGGATGGCACCTTCAAGCTTGCCGGCGATTACACACCGTACAAGAGCCCTCGTCCGGACTTCCCCTCGGTCGTGATGGAGAAGATCATGGACAAATCGGTGCTGCTGACCGGCACCAAGGCCGGCATGATCCTGGCGCGCACGATCGTGAAGGACAATGCCTCCGGCGTTCAGATCACGATGTATCCAATGCCCTCCGGCAAGGTCACGCTCATCGGCAATCTACTTGCCAGCACCCATGTCCTCGGAATGACCAAGGCGGCCTTTGACGAGAAACACTCGTTCATGATCGCCTTCGACGGCACGCCCGGCATTCGGGCCACGTTCGACCAGATTCTCAAGGAGTTCTGGCCGGATGGCAGCAGCCTGGATGGCGATTCGGCGCAGGAACTGGAGAACCAACTCGTGGAGCGTTTGCAGTTCAATTTGGACGGCCCAAAGGAGGCGGAGATGTGGAAGGGTGTGCAAGCACACTGCTATCCCTCGGCCGTCACCGTGACCGGCGATATTCATGAAAAACCCGGCACGAAGTGGTCGCAGCCCTGGATCTCGACGGAATCCTACGGCCCCACTACGTTCAAGTACCCGGATAAGGTCATGGGCGCCACCAAGCCGTTCATCATGCCGAACAAGCCGCCGCTGGTGCTGAAGATCGACGACAAGGTTTCGATCAAGTGCCTCTATGTTCCGCCGGGACGCTTCTACATGGGCTGCCCGCTGATCCAGGTGCCGCACTGGCAGGAGTCGCCCCAGCACATGGTGACCTTGACCAGGGGGTTCTATCTGTCTGAGACGCCGATCACGTACGAGCAGTATGGCGCGGTCACTGGCGACACCACCGCTGGCAGCAAAACGAACTATAACCCCCAGTTCATCAAAAGACTCAAGTCCCCCGAACTGGACATGGACCCGCAGTCATCAGCAGGACTTTCCTGCCAGATGTACAAGAACTTCTGCGCAAAAATCAAGGAAAAGACCGGCAAAAAAGTCCGCATGCCCACATTCTCCGAATGGGAATGGGCCGCCCGCTGCGGCACTTCCGATCCCAGTTGCTCACCCAATGCAGCGAGGCGGGAGTTTCCCACCCTGCCCACGGTGGAGTACAACCCGTATGCCCCGGTCAAGAAAACGCCACCCAATGCCTGGGGGTTCTATCAGATCTGCGTCATGGGCTCCTCCGAGCGCTTCCTGGATGGCGAGAAGTTCCACTCCACCTCGAAGGGTGACCTGGTGGATCCGTCCGACCCCGTGAAGGCGGATGATATGGATCCCATCGGCAAACATGATTGGAACGTGCATGCCGGCGGCGGCGGCGCAGATTATCCGATCATGGAACTGCTGCGCACAGGCGGAACCCGTGGACTGCCGTTTGAGGACGAGTGGAACAAGTGCCACACGCGCCAACGCATTGTTGTTGAAGAAGCTGATGCTTCCGGCGTTGCGAAATAACTGGGGCGGTCTTCTGCATGCTGCCGCGAAGCGTCGTTGTGGTATTATTTGCTGTCAGCAAAAGGCGATCGTCGATGAAGAACTCGAGCATGCTGCTAATTGCCGCAACGCTTTTCATGATCTTGCTGGATCATGGCCTGCTGGCGCAAATGCCGCAGCCGCCAGCCGCGAAAACGAACGCGGTGCTGACAACGCCGCAGCCGTCATCCCCGAAAGCGACCACCACGCCGGTGCCGCCGCAGGCGCCAGCGCCGAAAGCGGCCACCACGTCGGCACCGGAGGATTTGGGCTGGAGCCAGTGGCGCGGACCGACGCGCGACAATGTTGCTCCCTCGCAGCAGTGGTCGTGGAAATGGCCCAAGGATGGGCCGAAGAAGCTCTGGACCGCGAATGTCGGCAGAGGTTATGCAAACCTGATTGTTTCCAAAGGCAGGGTCTTTGCGTTTGGCGAGTATACCGGAAAGAATTATGCCGGCAGGGTGAATTATCCTTGCGTGCCCAGGGAGGAAAAATACGAGACCGGTGATAATGTGACATGTCTGGATGCCGAGACCGGGAAGCTGATCTGGAGGACGAAGGTCGGGGACGGCAACAGTCTCGGCAGAGGGAAAAAGCTCTGCGAAACGGACGCCGGGTGCACGCCTTGCACGGACGGAAAGTATGTTTATGTGGTGGTTGCTGATGGCAAGGTTGTGGCACTGGATTTCAATACAGGCAGGGTCGTGTGGGAGGTTAAAGACCTTGTCAAAACATACAATCTGGAGATCGAATTTGAGCATGGGTTTCTCAACTCGCCCCTGCTGGTCAAAGACGTTCTCGTGCTCTCGCAGGGCTTGGGGTTCGACAAAAACACCGGAAAGTTTCTCTGGCAGAATAAGGAAGGATGGAAGTTGAATCCCCCGAGTCAGGACCACTACCATTCGCCCGTGTGGTGTCCCTCCGGTAATTCACCGGGAGTGCTGTTGATCGGTGAGTCCCTCGTACGCGTTGATCCTTTCACCGGTAAAACCCTGTGGCGGGAAGATCAGGTCAAGAAGAAGCTGAGGATGGTCTATGCCGATCCGATCGTGCTGGGAGACCGGATTTTCCACCCTGGGTACCGGTTCAAATTCACCGACTCATCTGTCACTCTTGACAACGATGGGCTGAACCCCAGGGCTGAAATAGGGTACCTGTCCAATCCGGTGATCTGGAAAGGACACCTGTACGCGACAAAGAATTGGGGTGAGGACTCCGGAATATTGGGCGAGGTCCCCGGCTTGTTTGAGAGCTATCTTCAGTGTTTCGATCTGGCGAACAACCTGAAATGCGCATGGATCACAAACGGCTATGCGGGCACGCCGATCGTATGCGACGGCAAATTGATCATTCAGGGCCCATTTGGCGACGTACGCGTGGTGGAGGCCTCGCCGGCAGGATACAAGTTGCTGGCCAATGCCCGCATCTCCGACTACAGGAATCCCAATGCCAAGGATGACAATTCGTTCGGTCCGGGCGGTTGGGCTGCGGCTTCCTACCAGTATGCGGTAGTAGTCAATGGGCGACTGTATTGTCGCTTTGTGCACGGAGACACCTACTGCCTGGATGTGCGTAACGACTATCCAAACGCGGACACGGCCGTTGAGAGCAGGCTGGTTGTCGGTGAACTGGCGACAGTCACGGGAGTTCTTCACAAGAAGCCTGACAATGAGGGGAAAAGTGTTTTGGGCGTCCTGACCGAGGCTTCGTCCTCCACAGGCAAAGCTGGCGAGGCGAAGACCTTTACCCTCTGCGCGACACGCTCGGGAAAATTCCGTGATCTCCCGAAGATTGCCGCCTGGGTGAACAAGGGTGCCACCGTCAAGGTCGCGGGAACGTTGCTGTTTGATGACCGAATTGCCGTGAACTCTGTTGAGGAGGCGATGGTATCTGGCAAAACCAGGTAACGAATATCATGTTCGCGAAGGAGTAGGGATGAGAAGTGTAAGCAAGTTGTATGCGGTAACGACGGGGCTCGTATTAACTGCAATGCTATGCGGGAGTCTCCTGGCCGCGGCTGCCAAACCCGCTCCGGCGGCGCCGGATAAGCCGGCCGGGGGCGCAGGCGGCGCGGAGGTGACGCTCAAGGGACTGGTGATGAGCGAGTTCTGCTGCACATTCAAAAAAGGCGACGAAGGCACGGCGGTTATTTTCGCTGCGGAAGGCACGCCGGAAGTGGCGCAAACATGGGATGAGATCATGAAGACGTGCTGGCCCGGCGACAGCATGGACGCCGGCCAGGCCAAAAAGATGCGGGATATGGTTGACCAGAAATTAAAGTATTACATCACGCCCGGCGGGCCCATTGACGGCAAGAAGTTTCAGTTTGGCAATCCGGCGAAGGCTTTGACAGGCGTGGTATCCGAGAAGGACGGCAAGAAATGGCTGACGGTAAGCGCGCAAGCGGATGTCCCGAAAAGTCCGCAATCGGAAGTAGCGAAGTTCAAGTATCCGGACAAGATGTACCTGCCAGACAAGCCGATCCAGCCGTGCGGCAAGACGCCGTTGGTCTTGAAAATCGGGGACAACTTCTCACTCACCTGCATCTTGGTCCCCTGCGGGAAGTTTGAGATGGGGGCGCCGTTTTTCTGCGGGCCGCCGCGCTGGCAGGACGAGCCGCCGCACGTTGTGACCTTGACCAAGCCGTTCTACCTGGCCGAGATTCCCGTGACACAGGAAATGTACGAGTCGGTCATGGGGAATAACCCGAGCACGGCCAAGGGGCCGCAATTTCCGGTTCGAAATGTTCCCTGCGGCGACATGTACAAGTTCTGCCAGATGCTGTCGCAGAAGAACGGCAATCGGGCCATACGTTTGCCTACGCAGGCGGAGTGGGAATGGGCCTGCCGGGTGGGTGTATCGAATCCCCCTTTTGTCGAAAAGTTTAAGGATCAGGAGTTCTCGACGGGCAGGGGAAGCGGCACGCCGGTGAAGTCAAAGAAGCCCAACGCCTGGGGGTTCTATGACATGGCGGGTGACGTGTACGAAATCACCCGGGATGCCGCCGCGTTCTTTACGGTGGATGATGCCGTGGACCAGTGGGCCGTGACAGACTGTTCGCCCGCTGGCAAGAAGCACGGGCACATGGCCAAGGGTAAACTGAAGAACAAGCTCTCCAACCATGAAATCGCGGCAAAGGATAATCCGATGACCGATGCCAGCTACGGAAGCTACAAGTTCCGGCTTCTCATTGAGGCCACGCCGGACGAGATTGCCGCTCTGGCAAAAGCGAATGGCAAATGATGCGGAGAACGGCGATGACGAAGAACATGGGGCAGGTCCTCTTGATTGCGCTCCTGGGCGCGTCGGCTGGCAGTCTTCTGCTTGCCGAGGTGCCGAAGACGGCCAAGCCGCTGTCGCCACAGGAGGATCTGGGCTGGAACCAGTGGCGCGGACCGACGCGTGATAGCGTCGCACCCTCCCAGCAGTGGTCGTGGAAGTGGCCCAAGGAGGGGCCGAAGAAGCTCTGGTCAATCAATATCGGGGTCGGCTACGCCAGCCCGGTCGTTTCCCGTGGTCGTGTCTTTGCATTCGGTCAGTTCAACGCCGCCAGCTCAGCCGCTTGGGGCAAGCGCTGTATGGCGACACTGAGCGGCGAATACAAGGATTCGAAAGGCGACTGTGTCACCTGCCTCGATGCCGAGACCGGACGCATTCTCTGGCGGACGAAAGTCAGTGACGGTGTGATCCGCGGCAAGATCGGAGATGTGGGGTCCACGCCCTGCACGGACGGCAAATTGCTCTTCGCCTTTGCTCCCGATGCCACGGTCGCCGCCCTGGATGTCGCCACAGGCAGGGAGGTGTGGAAGACCGACCTGGCCAAGGAGCAGAATATCCAGGTTGAATTATGGCACGGCGCGCTCAACTCTCCGATGCTGGTGGGGAATGTGCTTGTGCTGGCGCAGGGCGTGGGGCTTGATAAGAACACCGGCAAGGTGCTCTGGAAGAACCCGGACGGGTGGGCGTGCCCGGCGGACGGGGTTGACGACCATTACCATTCGCCCGTGTTATGCCCGGCCAATGATGCTTCGCCCGGCGTGCTGTTGATCAGCAAAACATTCATACGGATTGATCCGGCCAGTGGCAGGACGCTGTGTCAGTTGGATCCCGCCCCGCGCGTCGGACAGTGGTATACCGATCCGATTGTGCTGGGCGACCGCATTTTTTACCTGAGCAATTCCAAGGCTACCCGGCTCAAGTTCACCGCCACGAGCATGACGGACGACAGCGCCGGTCTGACCAGGGGCTCCGGCGCCGGCGATACGTCCAATCCGCTGGTGTGGCAGAACTATCTGTACGCCACCAAGGTTGCCGGCGACGACTCGGGAATGTCCGGCTCCGTCAACCCCGGCCAATACGACAGCGTGCTGCAATGTTTCGATCTGAAGGATATGAAGCCGCAGTGGATCAGGAACGGTTTTGCCGGTGCGCCGATCGTCTGCGACGGCAAGTTGATCATTCAGGGCACCTGGGGCGACGTGCGCGTGGTGGAGGCGTCTCCGAAGGAATTCAAGTTGCTGGCCAATGCCAAGATCTTCGACTACCGGGGCCCCGACCCCAAGACTCCCTTCGGGGCTGGCGGCTGGCAGGACGCATCCTATTCCATGCCGGCTCTTGTCAATGGCCGTTTGTATTGTCGTTTTACCGGCGGTGATCTGATCTGCCTGGATGTGAGCAAGGACTACCCCGATGCTGATACCGCCGTGGAAACGCGGCGGATCGTGGGCGAAGGGCTGATAATTACGGGCAAGTTGGGCAAAAAACCCGACAACGCGCCCGCGTATGTGGTGGGGGTGTTGACAGAGGATGCGTCTGCCCCTGGAAAGCCGGCCGAGAGCAAGGGCTACACCTTGTGTTGTCAGCGCAGCGGCAAATTTCACAACCTGCAGGCGATCGCTGCCATGGCGGAAAAAGGTGCGCATGTCAAAGTGGCAGGAACTCTGTTGTATGATGATCGGATCGCCGTGAATCTGATGGAAGAGACAAGTGAATCGGGCAAAACAAAGTAGCTGAATCTGGCAGCGTGTCGGGCTTGGGTTTGTGGTTTCACAAATGTGCGCCGGCAAATCTGCTGGCTTGCAAGGAGGTTGCGATGCGAAAGGTATGCAAGTTGAATGCGTTGGCGACGGGGCTCGTATTGACGGTAACGTTAGCTGGGCTCCTCCTGGCGGCAGATGCCAAGCCTGCGCCGGCAGCGCCGGATAAGCCGGCAGGGGCCGGTGGTGCGGAAATCACGGTCAAGGGGCTGTTGTTGAATGAATACTGCTGCACATTCAAGAAGGAGAACGATCAGACACTGGTCTTCTTTGCTGCGGAAGGGCCGGTTGAAATACAGCGGGCCTGGGACGAGATCATGAAGCAATGCTGGCCGGGCGACAGCATGGACGCCGACCAGGCGAAGAAGATGCAGGATATGATAGACAAGCGGCTGAAGTACTACATCACACCCGGGGTGTTACAGCCGAAAGACGGCTTACATGGAAATCCCGCAAAGGTGCTGACCGGCGTGGTCTCCGAGAAGGATGGCAGGAAATGGCTGACAGTGAGCAAAGAGTCGAATGTCGCCAAACTCAAGTATCCCGATAAGATGAATATGCCGGACAAGCCGGTTCAACCGTGCGGCAGGACGCTGGCCGTGAAAGTCACCGACAAACTGGCACTTAATTTCATCCTGGTCCCATGCGGAAAGTTCATGATGGGAGATCCCTTCTTCTGCGGGCCGCCCCGATGGCAGGATGAGCCGCCGCATCTGGTGACCCTGACCAAGCCTTTCTATCTGGCCGAAATTCCTGTGACACAGGAGCTGTACGAGTCGGTCATGACGAATAACCCCAGCACCGTGAAGGACCCCCAGCGCCCTGTGCGCAATGTCTTCTGCGGCGATATTTACAAGTTCTGCCAGATTCTGTCCGCGAAGAATGGCGGCCGGGTATTCCGCCTGCCGACGCAGGCGGAATGGGAATGGGCCTGCCGGGTTGGGACATCCAATCCTCCGTTCATCGAGAAGTTTCTGGATCAGGAGAGCACCGGGAAGGCAAGGGGCGAACTTCTTCCAGTGAAGTCTAAGAAACCCAACGCATGGGGATTCTACGATATGGTCTGCAATGGTGCATATGAGATCACCCGTGACGACTACAGGTTTTCCACAGTGGAGGATGCCGTGGATCAGTGGTTTAAAACTGACTGCTCGCCGGGCGGCCAGAAACACGCGCACATGGGCAAGGGCTCCCTTAAACACAAGTTGTCCAACCACGAAGGGGTGGGAACTGGCAACGCGAAGGACGATGCCGCGTACGGAAACACAAAGTTCAGGTTGCTTGTGGAGGCCACCCCGGAAGAGATCGTGGCGCTGGAGAAATCGGCCGGGAAATGATCGGCGTCTCAGCGACGCCAGGGGAGAATCGAAGATGACTAAGCAGACTAACTGTTCGTTGCTGGCGGGCGCGGGCATGGCGCTGGCAGTTGTGTTGGGCCCCGGCGCGGTGAACGGCGGCCCGGACTGGCCGGTTTGGCGCGGCTCCAATCACGACGGTGTTTCCACGGAGAAAGGGTTGCTGGCTGCATGGCCGGCGGACGGCTTGAGGCAGCTCTGGAAAGCCGAATTGGGCATGGGCTACTCCGGCGTGTCGGTGAGCAATGGCAAAGTGTACGGCATGGGTAACGCGAGGGACGTGGATGCCGTCTTCTGCCTCGATGCGGAGACCGGAAAGGAAATTTGGAAACAGCCGCATCCGTGCGCGATGAAAGACAACTACGCGGGCACGCGGAGTACGCCGACAGTGGACGGCAAGTCGGTGTATACGCTGGGCATGGATGGCCAGGTTTTCTGTTTTGATGCGGATACGGGCAAAGTCCTGTGGAACAAGGATCTCGTAAAAGAAATCGGCGTCACCGTGCCACGTCACAAATTCGGTTGTTCACCCGTTGTGGAGGGTGACCTGCTGTTGTTTAATGTTGGAACGAACGGTCTGGCGCTCGACAAGAAGACGGGGAATCCCGTCTGGAAGAGCGGCGGCGATTCCAGCTATGCGTCGGCCGTGCCGTTCGCGCTGGGAGGCAAACGCTGTGTGGCGATCTTCGCGTATTCCCAGCTGCTGGTCCTGAATCCGGCCAACGGACAGAAGGTCGCCGCGTTCGACTGGAAGACCGATTACTTTGAAAACATCGCGGATCCGATCGTGACCGGCGACAAAATATTCATCAGTTCGGACTACGGGCGCGGATGCGCGCTGGTCAGCGTGGCCGGTGGCAACGCGGTCAAGGTTTGGGAGAACAAGAACCTCATGTGCTACTACGCAAGTCCGGTCCTCGTTGGCGAGAACATCTACGGGCTGAGTCATCCGCTGAAAGCAAAGGTCTATTCCGCTTCCGACCTGGTGTGTCTCGATGGTAAAGACGGCTCGCTCAAATGGACGCAGAAGGATGTGAACAGCGGCGGGCTCATGGTGGTGGATGGGAAGCTGATGATCCTCACCAATGAGGGCGACCTGATTCTAGCCGAGGCGTCGCCGGCCGCGTACAAGGAACTGGCGCGCGCCAAGGTATTCCCGATTGAAAACGTCAAGAGGCCGCCAAGCTGCTCTGCGGCGCCCGTGCTCTGCAATGGACGCATATACGCTCACAGCGACAAAGGCACATTGGTCTGTCTGGATGTTCGCGGGAAATAGCCGCTGTTTTTGTCGCTGAATCAACGGCCTGCAGGGACGTCCTCCGGCAGCCACGCCAGATTTACTTTCGGGATAAGGAACTGCCATGAAGCGAGTGATTGTGTCGCTGTGCCTGAGTGCGGGTTGCTTGCTGGCACAAGGGCCGGTGAAGGGCGCATCGTTGACGTCTCCGCCGGACGCCACGAAGATATCTGCCGCACCGGCTGCGGATGCCGCCAGGGCGGTGATTCCAGTAGGTGACGCCGTCTATGGCTGGCGCGGTGATGGTTCCGGTTGCTTCCCCGGCGCCACCCCCTGCACGGTCTGGGGAGGGCCTGCCAAGTCAAACGTGCTGTGGGCAGCCGAAACCGAAAAGAGTTATGCCGGGCCAATTGTGGCCGGCGGGAATGTGCTGGTGACCGCTGAGCCGGATATCCTGGTCTGTGTGTCCCGCACGGACGGCAAGATCCTGTGGCGCAAACGCAATGAGGATTTCCTGACACCGGAGCAGAAGGCGGCGATTCAGGATGTGCCAACCACGCAGGCCGGGCTCGCGGTTGCCACGCCCGTGACCGACGGCAAAAAGGTCTATGCATCCTTTGGATCAGGTGTCATCGTTTGTTACGATCTGGATGGAAATCTCAAATGGCTGCGGCTGCTCCATGCCGAAGACCATCCGGCGGAGGCCGGACATTGCGCCTCGCCGTTGCTGGTGGGGGGGCGTTTAATCGTCACCTATGGTGGCCTGGTGGCGTTGAATCCGGCCACCGGCGATACGGTGTGGACCAACCCCGCGACGGCAGAAGCTTACGGCACGCCCGCGGCTGCGAAAATCGGCGATGCGCAGGTGCTGGTCACGGCGGCCGGCGACTGCGTGAGCGTGAAGGAAGGGAAGACGCTGGCGACACGCCTCTATCGAGAGGCGCCTGCCTATCCCAGCCCCGTCATTTCGGGTGGCGTGGCCTATTTCTGCGCCAGGACGATTACCGCCGTAAAACTTCCTGCCGGGATGGGGGATGCGTTTGAGAAGAAGCCGTTATGGACCGCGGAACTGGAAGCCGATGTCTTCGGATCTCCCATTTGTGTGGATGGGCTCTTGTATGTCGTGGATGACGCCAAAAACTTCTATGTCCTCGATGCCCGGACAGGCAAAGCGGTCTACAGGCAGACGTTGAAGCTTGCCGAGGACAGTCCTGTCTACGGGAGCATGGTTCTGGCCGGCGGGCACATCATTCTCGGGAACGTCAAGGGTGACCTGATGGTGCTGGAGCCTGGCCGGAAATTCAAGCGCTTGCAGACCAATTCACTCGATGGCGGTGAGGGGTGCTGCCCGGCCTTTGCTGGAGATCAGATGTTCCTCCGTGCCGACGGTACGCTCTACTGCATTGCACAGCAAAAGAAGAAGTGATGCGTCTTGATCGGGAAGGGGGCATCTGATTGAAGCCTATGCTGAGGCCGGCGACCATGGTTGATCTTTGCATCGTCCGGAATCTGGCACAATACTGCATCTATGACATGTCCGAATACATGGGCTGGACCTGCAACAAGCACGGCATCTATGAAGGATGCGGCGATTTGCCAGACTACTGGAAGAAGCCGCACCATTACCCGTACCTGATCTATGTCGGAACAGAGATCGCCGGTTTTGCCGCGGTGCGCAGGGCTCCGCACGAAGAAGAAACCATGGATGTGGGCGAGTTCTTTGTGGCCAGAACATATAAGGGAAAGGGAATAGGTCGGGAGATCGCGGTCCAACTGTTTCGACAGTTCCCCGGCAAGTGGCTGGTCCGGGTAATCGCCGGGAACACCGGGGCAGTCTGCTTTTGGGAGAAGGTGATCAACGAGTTCACCAAAGGCGCAGTTGTCCGCACGGCGGAAGTTTATGTCGATCCATATTCAGGCACCTATCAATCGGCATTCTTCAGGTTCCGAAGCAACGCATCAATTGGATCCGGGTGAGCCGGACATTGCGTCGGAGTGTTCGCCGTGAAGCGCGGCGAAACGCAGCGCGATGCGAGCGGCAACGAATACCGAATAACTGCGCATGACAGATCCGGGAGATGACACAGGTGATGGAAACGAACAGGGATGATGTGCCCATGGCAGTCGGCGCCTGTGCGAAACCCGTCTCGCTTCGAATCGCCTACATCGGTGGCGGTAGCCGGGGTTGGGCGCACGCCTTGATGAAAGACCTTCTCATGTGCCCCGGGTTTACCGGCGAGGTGCGTCTCTACGATGTTGACAGGCCGATGGCTGAATTGAATGCCCGATTTGCCAACTGGCTGCAGTCACATCCTGCGGCCGCGTCAAAATGGAAGTATCGCGCAGTCGCATCCCTCCAGACAGCCTTGAAACAAGCGGATTTCGTCTTCGTCTCCATACAGCCGGGCCCCATTCAGTTGATGAAGGTGGACCTTGAAGAACCGGCAAAGTACGGCATCTTTCAATCGGTTGGCGATACTGTCGGCCCCGGCGGGTGCATCCGTGCGTTGCGCAGCATCCGTGACTACCAGGTGATTGGCGAAGCCATTGCGCAATATGCCCCTCAGGCATGGACCGTGAACTTCACGAATCCCATGACCATCTGCACCCGCGCGTTGTATGAGTCCTTCCCGAACATCAAGGCCTTTGGCTGCTGCCATGAAGTGTTCGGGGCGCAGCGCATGCTGGGGCGGGTCTATGCCTCCATGACAAAAGAGCCGGAACCGTCCCGACGGGACATTGACATCAATGTGCTCGGCATCAATCATTTCACGTGGATTGACCGGGCAACGTATCGCGGGACAGACCTGTTAATGCTCCTCCGGGAGTACCTTGCCAGACCGGGAGTGCTCCGGGCATACACAAGGCGACAGGTGGAGGCGAAGCGGAACAGCTTTATCAGTCAGGACCAGGTCAGTTTTGAACTCTTCCGCCGATTTGGGGTTTTGCCTGCTGCGGGCGATCGGCATCTGGCCGAGTTCGTGCCATGGTTTCTAACCAGCGCCGACTCGTGTTTTCGCTGGGGTTTCTGCCTGACGCCGTACTCCTATCGGTTGCAGCGTTATCGCAACGCGCCAAAACGATTTCGGCAGGTGATGCGGAGTGGGTCGTTCCCGGCGCTGTCACGGTCAGGAGAGGAGTACCTGAATCAAATGCTCGCCTTAACTGGACACGGCACGCGCAGGACGAATGTGAATCTTCCAAACTGCGGGCAGATGCAGGACATTCCGGCTGGCGCAGTTGTCGAGACAAATGCGTTGTTCTCCAAAGACAAGGTGGAGCCCATTCGAAGCGGACGATTGCCGAAGAATGTAAATGTGCTGGTGCTGCGCCATGTCTTGAACCAGGAATCCCTCATTCAGGCCGTATTTACAGAGGATAAGGATCTTGCCTTCCAGGCATTTTTGAATGATCCGCTGGTCAGTTTGCCGCTCGACGATGCATGGCGGCTCTTCAATGCCATGCTGAAAAAAACACATTTCGCGTTCAAGTCGCAGGTGCGGGCGCGACGAATGCCCCGGCGGGTTTCATGATGTCAGCGCCCGCCGGCGTCTGCAGGGTAGGGCGCGCAGTCCCGTGCGCGCCGCTTTCCCTAACAGTCGAATAGCCTACAGCCTAACAGCACCCCCCCTGCCTTCGCGATCTTCGCGCCCTTCGCGGTGGAAATTTCCCCACCGCCCGCCGTCCGACTGCCTAACAGCCTTTCCGCGCTCTCCCCTTCGATATTCAGTGTTCGATATTCGACATTCTGCTGTTCCCTCGCCCAGACCCACTGCCCAACTGACCTCTGATCTCCGACCTCTGCCTTCCCCCACCGCCCGCCGTCCGACTGCCTGACTGCCTAACAGCCTTTCCACGATCTCCCCTTCGACATTCAGTGTTCAATATTCGACATTCTGCGGTTCCCTCTCCAGGCTCACTGTTCGCAGATCACTGCTTACTGCCCTCCGCCTTCCCCAATGACCACTGACCAATGACGCGCTATCGCGCCCTCTGCCCACCGCCCGACTGCCTAACCGCCTAACAGTCTCTTCTCCCCCACTGCCCGACCGCTCAGCGCGCGTGTTGGCAGTGGCGCTGGCGTGGGAGCCCCCCCGTGTGTCATCCGCGAACGCGGTGCGGCTGGCGCTCCTCAAGACGCAGTCCGGAAGCCGCTTCGACCCCCGGCTGGTGGAGGCGCTGGAACGGATCGTCCACAATCAGGAAGCGCCATGTTGCCCGGCAACAGTGCCCTTGCACACCGCAGCCGTTCCGGCCGGAGAATCCAGGCCGCCACGTCATCTATGGCACCGGCTGTCTCTCGCCTCCACCGGCGCACGGGCGCAATTCGCCGTGGCGTTGGCGCTCCTTTCGGTGCTGCCCCTGTTCATCGTGGTCTTCCTGTGCCTGACCGGCTGGCTGGGAATCAAGGCGTCACTGAACCAGCTCGGGCCGGTGGTGTTGCTGGTTTTGCCCTTCATGGCGCTGGGTGCCTGGTTGCTGGTCAAATACCCGGTCAATGTGATCCGGCTCCGGCACTACTTGGAGGGCCTTTCGCAGGGCATCCTGCCCGATCAGGTCACCTTGCTGACCGATGAATACGATTTGGCGGCGATCGAAGTGCTCATGCGCAAGGTGGTGCAGCAAACAGAAGCCCGGGTGCGCACGATGGAAGCCCAGTCGGACGCGCTGCTGGAGGCCGAGCGGCACCGGGTGATGATCCAGAGCCTGGGGCTGGTCTGTCACCAGCTCGGTCAGCCCGCCACGATCATCAGCGCGTATCTGGAACTGGCGCGACGCATGACGTTGCCGGCAGAGGCCCAGACCATGCTGGCAGAGTGCCAGGCAGCCTCCGACAAACTTGCCACCATTCTGCAGCAGCTCCAGACACTGACCATCTATCGTACAGAACCCTATCTGACGCCGACAGCGGGGGGCACAACCGGATCTCCGGAACCCGGCCGAATCCTTGCCGTGTAACCCCGCCTCGGTAGGGTAGGGCAACGAGTCCCTTCGCCGCCTCTCTCCCCCCCGCCTTCGCGATCTTCGCGCCCTTCGCGGTGGAAATTTCCCCCCGCCCGTCCTCTCGACTGGCCTAACAGTCGAATAGCCTACAACCTAACAGCCTTCTTCCCACACTGACCTCTGCCCTCCGACTTCTGACTGCACCGCCCGACTGCCTAACAGTCTCTCTTCCCCCGCCCCCCCTGCCTTCGCGATCGTCGCGCCCTTCGCGGTGGAAATTTCCCCACCGCTCACCGCTCCAACTATCGTTTCAGTTCTTTCAGATACCCCGCAATCTTCGCGCGCCACTCGTCCACATGATTGCGCGCGTCGTCGGCTGAGCCTGTGCCCACCTGTGCGCCGTTCTCAAGCCCCTGGATCTTGGGAAACTCCGGCATCCCCTGCTGGATCTGCGTAAGGAATGCCGTGGCTGCCCTCGCAATGGCGCCCTTGCCGGCATCCGCCTTCTTGATCGCCTCGGTCAGCGTGTAGATGTACGCGTAATCCGTGATCCCCATGGACACCTCGGAATAGCACGACTGGAAGACATGCCCCCCCTTGTATTTGGTGTACGGTGCGCTGGGCGCAAAACCGCACTTGCCGTTCAATTGATTGAACCAGTCTTTGCCCGGGTAGGCGAACACGCCTTGCATCGCCCGTCCGGCAGTATTCTCGCCTTCGTCATAGAAAGCATACTCCATCCGCCCCTGCGACCCGAACCGCCAGTTGTAAAATCCCCACGTGTAGCGATCCATGCCGCTGTTGTAGAGCCAGATGGTCTTCCCCTTCTCCTTGGCCAGATGGAAGGACTTCTCCGACCGTGTCCAGGCGTGTGATGAATACACGTCCAGATGATCTACAAATCCGGTGTAGTCCTTCTTCCCGCTCTTGTCTGCCATGGGGTTGACCATGGTCTTAATGCCGCCCTCGCGCAACAGGTCAGCGTAGGCGCAGGTGTCCTCGAAGTTGCGGTTCCATGCCTGGATCTTGTATTCCCGCGGCTCATCCACCGCGCACACCACCACGGGCAGCCCGGATTTGTCGATGAACGCCTTGAATTGGGCGATCACATCTTTCAGGTACGTCTTGAACTCGGGGTTTTTGAACTCGTCGCCCGGCCCGCTGCCTGCCCCGAGCGCCGCTGCCAGTCCTCGACCTGCTCCGCCCATGAAGTTGGATACATAGAGCCCCTGTTCGGGACGTTTGCCCATGCCAACTTCCTTCGCCACTTCGTACGGCACCGCATCGATCGCGATGGTTGCCTTCCCGCCTTTGGCGCTTTTGACCACCGGACAGGGAACCTCCACCGTGGTGAACCCCATCTCGCGTTCCACCAGCAGGCGGTCCTTCAAGATCTTGCGCTTCATGTCGGGAGAAGTGAACGGCAGAAAATACCCGCAGGAAGTCCACATGGTGTAGGAAACCGGCAGGTCTTTCTCCAGCGTGAACGGGTATACTTCAAAATGGACCGGAACATCCGTGCTCTTCCCCTTTTCCGGCTTGAATGTGAACGTCCCTTTGTAGATGCCGGCCGCGGCATCCTCCGGCACCTTCAGCCACAGGCAGAAAACCTCCGTGACGCCTTTTTCCAGGTTCAGCGTCAGCGACGGCAGCAGTGCCGATTCGCCCATCTCGAGATATTTGCCTTCAAACCGGTAAAAAAACCGGTAGTTTTTGAAGAGTCCGTTGATGCTGGTGGCGGGAATGCTGCCCGGCCCCTTGAGATCGTCCAGAACCAGGGTGGACTTGCCTACATTCGCAAACGGCACCACCACAAGTTTCAGCAGCACCCGCTCGCCCGGTGTCCCCGCCGAGATGATGCTGGTCTGTTTCCGCTCCTTTTCAGTCGGACCGGTGCTGGGCCAGATCCGTGGCGCAATCTCGTCGGGCATATAG
>Ga0118677_10003694_pt1 | contig 28666 bp, 27 predicted proteins | sample AliMusrvi5mmetaG_FD_86154 | JGI IMG/M metagenome (GOLD analysis project Ga0118677, IMG submission 86154) | reverse complement strand
ACGACACCGCCTCCGACGAAGCCGCCGACGACGGCGGCGTAGCGTCCGGCGGCGGCTCCCCATCGTGAGCGACGACTTCCGCTCCGGCTTCGTCGCCGTGCTCGGGCGTCCCAACGTCGGCAAGTCGACGCTCGTCAACGCGCTCGTGGGCCGCAAGGTGAGCATCGTCAGCGACCACCCGCAGACGACGCGCCGGCGCATCACCGGCGTCGTGAACCTCGAGGGCTGCCAGCTCGTCCTGCTCGACCTGCCCGGTTTCCAGAAGCCGTTCGATTCGCTCACGCGGCGCATGCAGACGGCGGTCGACGACGCCATCTCCGAGGTCGATGCGGCGCTCGTGCTGCTCAACGCGACCGAGACCTTCGGCGCCGGCGACCGCTACATCGTGCAGGCCGTCGCCGCGGCCGCCATCCCGTCCTTCGTGGGCCTCAACAAGGTCGACCTGCTCGACGGGCCGCGTCTGGGTGCCCGCCTCGAGGAGGCGAGCGCCCTGTGCGGCGGCCGCGACGTGTACGCGCTCTCGGCGCTGCGCGGCGACGGACTTGCCGACCTGCTCGCTCATGTCGCCGCGACCATGCCGGCCGGACCCGTCTACTTCCCCGAGGGGCAGCACAGCGACCAGCCCCTCGAGCTTCTCATCGCCGAGCTCGTGCGCGAGCAGGCCCTGCGGCGCACCTTCGACGAGGTGCCCCATGCCGTGGCCGTCGAGGTCACCGGCATCACCGAGCGCACCGATCGGCCGCTCGTCGAGATCGAGGCGCAGCTCATCGTGGAGACCGAGTCGCAGAAGGCGATCCTCGTGGGCAAGGGCGGGCGCCAGGTCAAGGCCATCGGCAGCGGTGCGCGGCACGAGATCGAGAACATCCTCGGCGTGCACGTCTTCCTCGCGCTGCGCGTCAAGGTGCGCAAGCGCTGGCGGCGAGACGACCGCTATCTCGACCGCCTGCTCTAGGGCCTGCCGCCTGGCGACGGCCGGCCGTCGCCGGGGTCGGCGGCGGCGCTTTGGTATACTCGCCTCAGCTCTCTCCACCCACGTCTTCTGTCCGGAGGGCGGCGGCGTGCACGCCGAAGAACTCGCCAAGACCATCGATCACACCATGCTGCGCGCCGACGGAACGTCGCACGACGTGGAGCGGCTCTGCCGCGAGGCGACGAGGTACCACTTCGCCGCCGTCTGCCTGTTCCCCCATTTCGCCGGCCTGGCCGCGGACCTGCTGCGCGGGGCCGACGTCAAGGTGTGCACCGTGATCTCGTTCCCGTTCGGCGCCGACACGGCGCGCACCAAGGTGTTCGGGGCCGAGGACGCCGTCGCCCGCGGCGCCGACGAGATAGACGTCGTCATCAACCTTCCGGCGCTCCTCTCGGGTGAGTTCGGGGCGGTGCGTGACGAGCTCACCAGTATCGTCCGCGCGGTGCGCATGAAGGCGATCAACAGCGGTCGCGGGGACGTAGTCGTGAAGACGATCATCGAGACCTGCTACCTCTCGAACAAGATGAAGCTGATGGCCTGCAAGATCTGCGAACAGGCAGGCGTGGACTTCGTGAAGACGTCCACCGGCGTGGGCCCCAAGGGCGCCACGGTGCACGACGTCGAGCTGCTGCGCGACTGCCTGGATGAGCGCATCGGCGTCAAGGCCTCCGGCGGCATCCGCACGCTCCACGACGCCGAGCTCATGATCAACGCCGGGGCCGGCCGCCTCGGCACGAGCGCCGGCGTCGCCATCATGAAGGAACTCGCGGGCTGATCGGCGCGGCCCGCCCTCACTCCCGGCGCGTGGACGACACGGCTCAGGCCTGGTGGAAGAGGCCTTGGGTCGCCGCGGCCCTGCTCGCGGCGGTGCTGGTCCTCGCCGCCGCCCTGCGGCTCAAGGGCATCGCCTGGGGTCTGCCGGGCAGCTTCATCAACGCCGACGAGAGCACGGTGATGCCCATCGCGTTCAAGGCCGCGCAGGGCCACGTGGACCCGGGGTTCTTCTACTACCCGTCGTTCTACTTCTACCTGGTCGCGGCGGCTACGATCGTCGCCACGCCCGTGCTGTGGCTGGTCAAGCACGCCGACCCGCTCACGATGCGCGCCTTCGTGATCGACCCCGGGCCTTACTTCCTGATCGGGCGCCTGGTGTCGGCCGCCTTCGGCGTGGCCGCCGTGTACTTCATCTACCGCATCGGCCGGGCTGCCTTCGGGCGCCCGGCCGGCCTCGTCGCCGGCCTGCTCCTCGCCGTGGCGCCGCTGGCGGTGACCTACTCGCACGTCGCGGTCACCGACATGACGGCGACGGCGCTGGCGCTGCTCGCCGTCTGGCTCCTGCTCGAGGCGGCGCAAGGCCGCGGTCGCCGCTGGCTCATCGGTGGGGCGGTCGCCGCCGGCCTCGCCACCTCGACCAAGTACAACCTCGGCGCGCTGGTGCTGCCGGCGACGGTCGCGGCCGTCTACGCGAGCCGCGAGGAGGTGGCGCGCCGCGCCGCCGCAGGCGCTCGCGCGGCGCGCCTCTGGGCGCGGCTGCTGGTGCTGCGCGTGTACGCGCCGATAGTGCTCGCCTTCGTCGCCGGCTCGCCCTTCGTCGTGCTCGACGCACGGCACTTCGCCCGGGACTTCCTGCGCCAGAACGAGATCATGGGCCGCGGCTGGCTGGGCTTCGAGAGGGTCGGCAACGGGTTCTGGTACAACCTCCACACCAACCTCGGCGGCGGGATCGGCATGGTGCTCGTCGTGCTCGGCATCGCCGGCGTCGCGTGGGCCCTCTGGCGCCGCACGCGGCTGGACCTCATGGTCGCGCCCTACGTGGTGCTCTACTACCTGTACATCAGCACCTGGAAGGAACTCGCCGACCGCTACCTGCTGCCGATCGCACCGCTCGTGATCCTGCTCGCGGTGCGCTTCTGCCTCGAGCTGGCCGGCCTGCGGCCCTCGTGGCGCCGCGTCATGCTTCCGGTCGTGGCCGCCGTACTCGCGGTCGCGTGCGTCCTGCCGCTCGCGTCGGCGGTCACCTTCGATCGCGCCCTCTCGGGCACCGACACCCGCGCCCTGGCCAAAGACTGGATCGAACGCACGATCCCGGCCGGCACCGTCATCGCCGCGGAGAACTACAGCCCGCAGCTGGTCGGCCTCATGAGCAAGCCCTACTACGACCAGGCAGGGCTGGCGCAGAAGGCGTATGGGATCGTGAAGATCCCCTTGCCGCTGCCCGGGACTCCCGCGAAGAAGCGATCGGTGAGCTTCCTCGCGAGCAGGCACGTGCGCTACGTGATCGTCAGCTCCGAGGTGTACGACCGCGTGTTCGCCGCCGCCGGCAGCTACCCGCATCTCGTTGACTTCTACAGGCAGCTCGAGCAGACGGGGACGCTGGTCAAGGAGTTCCGGCCCGGACCCGGCGAGCGCGGGCCGGTGCTCAAGATCTACAAGCTGCCGCCCGGGGCCTAGCGGTACCCGGCGACCTCCTCGGCCGCTTCCTCCACTTCGCCCTCGGCCACCGGCGTGCGGCCCGGCCTGACGACCAGGTACGCGACGAAGCCGGGCGGTATCGGCAGCCAGAAGTTGATGAGCCGGTAAACGAGGACGACCGCCACGGCGGTCGCCGACGGCACACCGAAGCTCACGAACAGGGCGATCATGATGCCTTCGATCGCCCCGAGCCCGCCGGGCGTCGGCGCCAGTGTCCCCACCCCATAGGCCACCACGTAGGCGACGGCCAGGGAGGCGAAGCCGATCGAGTGGCCGAAGGCGCGGAACGTGACGTAGAGGCAGAGCAGGTCGCAGGACCAGTACACGCAGGCGAGCGCCGTGGTCGTGCGCAGCGCGCCGCGGTGGGACGTCATGCGGCGCATGCCGGCGAAGAGGTTGTCGAGCCAGCCGTCGATGTGCGCCTCGTGGACGACCTCGCGCCGCATCACCCGGTTCACGAGCCGCGCGATCTGGGCGACCCGGCGGCGCATGCGCGAGCGGTGGTTGTACAGGTAGACGCCGTAGGCGGTGAGCCAAAGCAGAAGCACGATGAGCACGATGCCGACGAGGTAGCTCAGGATCGACTCGCCGCGCGCCACCACGAGGTAGACGAGCGCGAGCGCGAAGAAGAACCACAGGACCGCGTAGTTGAAGAACTGCTGGGCCGCGATGGCGACGAAGATGAGCCCGTGCGGCACCTTGCGCTTGCGCAGCGCGTTGTAGGTGACGACCCAGCCGCCGACGCCGCCGGCGGAGAGCACGTGGCTCACGGCGAGGCTGCTGAGCGTGATCGCCAGCACGTCGGTGAGGCGCAGCCGGATGTCCAGGACGCGCAGGATGAAGCGCGTGAGGTTGGCGTAGCCGAGGAGGGCGCACACCTCGAGCACGACGGCGAAGGCGAGGAGGATGTAGCTCGCGTGCGAGAGGAGCGCGAACGTCTTCTCGGTGTTCACGACCTTGGGCAGCAGCAGGTACAGGGCCGCGACGATGAGCGCGAAGACGAGGATATGGCGGACGGTCTTCTTGATCTGCTGCCTCCCCGGGAGGGTCAGCGCTTCGAGCCGCGCCCGCCGCGCCGCTGGCGGGTCGGCGGGCGCTCCTCGCCGAAGGCGTCGCGCTCGATCTCCTGGCGCCGCGTCCAGGCGTAGGCGAGCGCGCACGGCACGAAGGTCACTGGGATGGCGCACAGCGCGACCCACCCCCAGCGCCTGGCCTTGGAGGTGACGTAGAGCCCGTACACGTAGGTGACGGCGAGGCCCGTGAGCAGCACGACTCCCCAGGCGACGAAGACGGGGCGGGGGATGAACGTCACCGACAGCGTGACGGCGAAGGCACGCAGGAACAGCAGCGCCAGGGTCACGCCCGACACGAGGAAGAGGTTGGCGATGCGGCGCAGCTCCGCGGCGAGCTCGGGAGAGGGCTGCACGCCGGGGTCGTCCTTGTCGTACTTGAGGAAATCGAACAGGCCCATGGGCTCCGTGCTCCGTGTGTGTGGCGTCGCGCGCCCGGGCATGAACGGGGCAGCGAAAGGACGGCGTAAGTCTCGGCGATGACGGCTACGAACACAACCCAGGGCGGCGGCTTTGCCGCCGCCTACGACGCGCTCATGTGGCCGTTCGAGCGCGCCGCCATCGGCGCTTGGCGGCGCCGCCTCGCGGCGCGCGCCGGCGGCCGCGTGCTGGAGATCGGCACGGGCACCGGCAGCCAACTGCGCTGGTACGGCGACGGCCTCGAGGTCGTCGCGCTCGAGCCCGACCCGGAGATGGCGGCGCGCGCCCGGCGACAGGTGGTGCGCGCCGCGGCTCACGTGCGCATCGTCGAAGGTCAAGCGGAGGCGCTGCCGTTCCCCGACGGCAGCTTCGACACCGCCGTCGCCACCTTCTGCCTCTGCAGCGTGACGGATCCCGCCGCCGCTCTGGCCGAGCTCCACCGAGTGCTCGTCCCCGGCGGCCGCCTGCTCGCCATCGAGCACGTCCACCTGAGCTGGCAGCCGGGGCGCCGGCTGCAGAGCCTTGCCGCGCCGGCGTGGGCGTCGGTGGCCGGCGGCTGCAGGCTCGACCGGGACACCGTAGCGACGGTCCGCGAGGCCGGATTCGACCTCCTCGAGGTGCGCCGCCACGTGCTCGGCTGGATCGTGGAGCTTGCCGCTGGCAGGCCGTTCGGGTTGCATGAACAGCCCGTTCATGATTGACTGACCCCCCGAACGAACAACAGAGGCGTCCCCCGCACGCCCCCACAGCCCGTTCGCCTTCGCGCTACCCCCATCACATCTGGCGTTCGTCTGCTGGGCTCAGTGCGGTCATGACGCCGAACGCCCCTCGGGTACAGGTGTAACCGCTGCCCGCCGGGGAAACCGCGTCGAAAGGACGTTGTGACCCGATGCCAGAGCCTGATCGCGATCCTCGCGATCACCATCGTCGCCACAGCACTCGCCACCGCCGTCACGCCGCAGAAGGCGGAGGCGGCCACCCTGAGCTCCAGGATGCACAGGGTCGATCTCCGGCTTCAGCAGGCAAAGCAGCGCCTGCAGGACGCCCAGGCGGCTCTCGCCGCCGCTCTCGTCGGCTCGACGGTCCCCACGGCGCCCGTCTCTCCGGCTGCCGCAGCCCCGGCCGTTTCCCCTGCAGCCGCGCCGGCATCCGCCGCCGCCTCTCCGGTCGACCAGCTCAAGGCAAAGGTCATCAAGGCGCAGCGCGAAGTGCGTCACTGGGAGAGGGTCCTGCGGCACCTCCGGTCCGCCTACCGCACGCAGCGCCAGATGGCGCGCTGGGCGCGGCAGAGTGACTGGCGTCCGATCATCGCCGCCGCAGCCGCCAAGTACCACGTCAACGCGGACGGCATCTACCGGATGATGATCCGCGAGTCCAACGGCCAGCGCTACGCCGGCGCCAGCGGCTCCTACAAGGGCCTGTTCCAGTACTACCCCGGCACCTGGGCCGCCTCCTGGAACCCGTACCGCGGGGCCAGCATCTTCGATCCGATCGCCCAGATCTACGCTACCTGCTACGCCGTCCACCGGGGCATGGGCCCGCAGATGTGGACGACCACGTTCTCTTCGCAGTACTGAGGCGGGCCGCCGAGAGGTCGCTCTGAGACCACTCCGAGGTGACCGGCTCTAGCGAACGGCCGGCGGGGCAAGAGAGCCCCGCCGGCCGTTCCCGTTCCCCGGCGTTTCGGGGTAGCATGGGTTCCCGTTTCCCGTGCCGGTGTGGCGGAACTGGTAGACGCGCTCGACTCAAAATCGGGTGCCCCGAAAGGGCGTGTGGGTTCAAATCCCACCTCCGGCACCAGTCTCATCTCCTGCTTCCCGCAGGCAGGCGTCACGGGCGCCCCGCGTCTGGTAGCATTACTGTCCCGCCCGCAGGTAGCGGCGAGTCGAGTCCGTCCGCGCCTCTCCGGGCGGCCGGTCGCAGGAGAGGAGCACGACGCATGCCGGTGCGGCTCTTGGGGCTCAACTGCAGCCCACGCGACAACAGCAACAGCAGCATCATGCTCGAGACGGCGTTCGAGAAGCTCGACGCCGTCTATCCGGGCGCGACCGAGCACGAGACCATCCACCTGCGCGACCTTCACATCGAGCCCTGCAAGGCCTGCAACGTGTGCGGCAAGACCAAGGCGGGCAAGTACATCCCCTGCGTGCGCGTGGACGAGGACGACGTCCAGCAGGTGCTGGACGCCATGGTCGCCGCCGACGGCATCCTGGTCGCGACGCCGGTCTACTTCGGGCTGCCCAGCGACCTCTTCGTCAAGTTCATCATGCGCACGCGGCCGCTGCGCCACCAGGATTTCAAGCTCGCCAACCGTCCCGTCGGCGTTCTCGCCACGGCCGGGCGGCGGTCGGGCGGAGCCGAGACCGCCATCCTCGCCACCTGGCTGCCCTTCGTGCGCAACGGCTGCCTCGTGGTCGGCAACGGCGACGCCACCTGCCAGTTCGGCGCCTACGGCTGGGCCGGCGGGCGCGGGCAGATCCTCACCGATGAGTGGGGCCTCGAGCAGGCCTTCCAGACGGCCGAGCGCGTGTACACGCTCGCCAAGGTCTTCAAGGCGGGCGTCGAGGCCACCGGCTTCGTCAGCCCCATGAAGTTCTCGTACACGTCCGGGACGCGGTAGCGGGCACTGCCGCCGCGTCGATCTGCGGAGCAGCAAAGGACAGCCATGAGCGACGCCGAGACCATCCTCGAGTTCATCCGCGAAGAAGCCGACCTGGAGCCCGACGAGGTCGACGCCGACACCTCGCTCTTCCGCGACCAGCTCCTCGACTCCATGAACCTGACGGCGCTGATCGCGTTCCTCGAGGGAACCTTCTCGATCAGGGTCAAGCCGATGGACATCGTGTTCGAGAACCTCGACACCGTGAACCATCAGCTGGCCTACATCGCGCGCAAGAAGGCGGCCGATGCCTGAGGCGGGCGGCGGGACGGCGCCGGCGCCGGGCTCCGCTCACGGAACCGGTTCAGCACCTGCGGGAAAGGCGCCACCGGCCGGCGACACGCCGCACGTGTCCCGCGCTGCGTGGCTGTACTACGGGCTCGGCCTGAGCCTGCAGACGGTCCTCTGGGCGCTGCTGTTCCTGGCGATCTTCATCGCGGTCATGGTGGGCGGCAAGCTCACCGAGTTCCGCTACGTCGGCTTCTGACCACCAGCTCGATCGCGTGAACGCCCCCGGACACATGACCGACGCCGTGGCGCGCCTGCGGCGCTGGGCCGCGGAGCGGCCGGACGCCGTCCTGCTGCTGACGCGGGGCCGCGTCTATACGTACGCGGACGCGCTGCGGCGGGCCGCCGCGGTGGCGGCCGCGCTGCGTGCGGCCGGCGTGCGCCGCGGCGGCCGCGTCGCGCTCTACCTCGAGGAGTACGACCAGTTCTTCGTCGGCATGCTCGGCGCGTGGCTCGCCGGCACCGTCGTGGTGCCGCTCAACACGAGCCTGCCACAGGCCGACGCCGACTGGCTGATCGCCAAGTCGGCGCCCGACGCCTTGGTCCTGCCGGCCGACGGCGCCTGCCCGCACGCGGGGCCGCTGCGCCTCGTGCTCACCGCTGGTGACGACGGACTGGTGAACGGCCTGTGCGCCGAGGCCGCCGAGGGCGCGGACGCGCCGGCTGCGGCCGCTCTGCCGGACGCCGCGGGCGTGGAGGCCATCCTCGCCGCGCTCGAGCCGGTCACTGCGGACGAGCTCGCGATGATCATGTTCACGTCGGGAACGACCGGGCTGCCCAAGGGCGTCTGCCAGACGCTGCGCGCGATCTCGTCCAACGCCGGCCACGTCGCGGCCACGCTGGGCCTCACCGGCGACGACCGCATCTTCATCAATACGCCGCCGTATTTCACGAGCGGTATCTGTCACTTCCTGACGCTGCTCGCGAACGGCGGCGGCGTGGCCGGCCAGCTCGGCTTCTTCTTCGGGGCCGGCCTGCTCGACGAGATGGAGGCGCAGGGCTGCAGCGGCTTCGGCGGCGCACCGGCGCACCTCGTGCGCGTCGTCGAGCCTCTGGAGGAGCCGCGCCCGCACGGCTTCCGCTTCTGGGTGAGCAGCGGCGACCACCTGCCGCTGCCGGTGATCGAGAAGCTGCGCCGCGTGCTGCCGGGCGTGAGCCTCTTCAACATGTACGGGCTCACCGAGGTGAGCGGCCGGCTCTGCATCCTGCCGCCGGCCGAGCTCGACGAGCGCGAGGGCTCCGTGGGCCGCCCGATCGGCGACATGCGCGTCGTCGCGCGGCGCGGGGACGGCGCCGAGGCGGAGCCGGGGGAGACCGGCGAGCTGTACGTGACCGGCTCGCTGCTCATGCAGGGCTACCTCGACGAGCCGGAGATCACCGCGAAGACGCTCACCGGGCACGGCCTCAAGACCGGCGACTTCGGGCGCGTGGACGAGAGTGGCGCCGTGTGGATCGCCGGGCGCAAGGACGACATCATCAAGCGCGGCGGCGAGAAGGTGAGCATCGTCCACGTGCAGCAGGCGCTGCAGGCGCTGGGCCGCTTTGCCGATGTCGCCGTGCTGGCGGCCCCGGACGACATCCTCGGGCACGTCCCCGTGGCGTTCGTCGTGCCGCTCGAGCCGGAAGGCTTCAAGCCCTCGCGGCTGCTCCGCGAGTTGCGCGGCGTGCTGCCGTCCAGCTCACTGCCGAGCCGCGTGATCGCCGTGGAGGCCGTCCCGCGCACGGGCTCGGGCAAGGCCATCCGCGCCGAGCTGCAGGCGCTGCTCGACGAGGAGCTCGCTTGAGCGCCCGGGAGCTCGCGTGACTGCCGGGGCGCTCGCGTGAGCAGCTTCGGGCGCGGCTTCCGCAATCGCAATCCTCTGGTGCTCGTCGCCGCCGCCGCGCTCACGCTGCTCGCGCTGCTCGGCTTCGAGCAGCTCTTCGTGACCGGCGCCTGGACGGCCGTGCCGCTCAAGGACTGCCTGCGCAACAAGCTCGACTCGTTCACCTACGTGTCGTGGACGGTGGGCGCCAACAAGCGGCACCCGCCCGCCGTCCCGGCGATCTACGTCACCGGCGGTTCCGCCTCGCGCGAGGCGATCGTGAGCGGCCCCAGCCTCGCGGCGGAGGTGCGCCGCGACGGTGGACCTCGCGTCGCCGCCTGGGACCTCGGCTGCATCAACCAGAACTTCGGCGAGACCATGGCGGTGGCCGACAACGTGCCCACCGCCAAGCCGGCGTGGGTGCTCATCGGCATCAACCCGGGGCGGTTCACCGAGCTCCCGGCGACCGACGAGCAGCAGATCGTGGGCCGCGACTTCCTGCTCAAGAGCGCGCACCTGCAGCAGTACGTCTCCAGCACCTACGGGGCCTACAAGTACAGCCGCACGATCTTGCCGGGCATCTTCTCGTACCTCACGAGCAAGGCCCAGAAGGACGGCTTCAGGGCCCTCCGGGGGGCGGAGCCGCAGCGCTCCTACGTGCCCCACAAGTACACCGTCGCCCACGTGCGCACCGCCGCGCAGAAGGAGGCGATGGTGCGCGTCTGGAACGCCAAGCGCTACCCGGTCTTCCGGCAGAACCTGCAGTTCAACCTCGCGCTCGTGCGACAGATCCTGATCAGCTGCAGGCAGCGCGGGGTGCACGCGGTACTGCTCGAGCTGCCGCAGAACAGTGAGGCCATCAAGGGTCGCTTCGGCGCGGCGGTCGCCGCGTACCAGGTCCCATTGCACAAGCTCGCCGCCGAGTTCGGCGTGCCGTACCTGGACTTCAATGCGGCCGCGGCGATCCCCAGCGCCGACTTCTACGATATCTCCCACCTGGTCCAGCCAGGGCGCGTGATCTGGCAGAGCCGCCTGGCGCAGGAGCTGGCGGCGCTCATGGGGCCTGACGGCACGGGGGTGAAGTCCTCGTGAGGATCTACTTCACCCTCACGCTGATCCCGGTCGTGGTCGCGGCGCTGATCGTCTTCTGGCTGATCCTGCGCAACGACAAGGCGCGCCTGCTCTTCGCGCTCGCGCTGTCGGTCGCCGTGCTGGCGCTGCTGAACCCGATCTTCGCCGTCGTCGCGCTCGGCCTGGTCCTCGTGGCACACCAGCTGGTCGAGCTCAAGCGCGACGGGCGCCTCGCCGGCGGCCGCGTCGTGCTCATCATCATCGTCATCGCGCTGGTCACGCTGGGCCTCGGCAAGTACGGGCAGCGCGGCGCCATCGCCATCTGGGGCAGCAACGACTGGGTCGTCAGCCACCTCATCATGCCGCTCGGCATCAGCTACTTCGTCTTTCGCCTGCTGCAGTACGTGTTCGACTGCATGCGCGGCGTGATCGAGGAGAACTCGCTCTGGCGCCTCGCCGCCTTCGTGATGTTCATCCCCACGTTCCCCGCCGGTCCGCTCGAGACGTACCAGGGCTTCTACGAGAAGCGCAGTTTCCACTTCGACCGCCAGCTCTTCTACTTCGGCCTGCGCCGCATCGCGCTCGGCTACTTCAAGAAGGTCTTCGTCGTCGACTTCGTGTTCGTGATCTTCTTCAACAAGGTGATCACCACGATCGCCGACCCGCACTTCCACACCTCGGGGATCAATCCGTGGTGGCCGCTCCTGTACTGCATCTCGGTGTTCGTGCGCGCCTACTTCGACCTCTCCGCCTACACCGACCTCGCCATCGGCTTCTCGGCGCTGTTCGGCTTCCGCATCATGGAGAACTTCCACCTGCCCTTCCTGCAGAAGAACCTCAGCGACTTCTGGCGCAGCTGGCACATCTCGCTCTCCACGTGGTGCCGCAACAACGTCTACTTCCCGGTCTTCGGCCTCACGCGCAAGGTCTGGCTGGGCCTCTACGCCAGCATGCTCACCATGGGCCTGTGGCACTACGTCGATCTCAACTGGACGGCGTGGGGCATCTACCACGCCACCGGCCTCGTCGTGGTGGCGCGCTGGGAGCGCTGGAAGAGGGCGCGCAAGAAGGCGCGCAAGAAGGCCGGGCTGCCCGTGTCCGCGGCCTACGAGAAGTTCATCCGCTGGATCGCGTATCCCGTGACGTTCCTCTACGTGGCCCTCGGCTACGCCTTCGTCTCCACGCACACGCTGGGTCACGCCCTGCGCATCATCTACCTTGCGTTCCGCCTGCCGCTGGCGTGGTTCACCGGGCACGTCCTCTGAGGGCATGACGGGCACGGGGCAAAGAGGACGAGCGCAGTCCCGTCCTCCGCGGGTGCGCGCCCGGCGCGGCGCGTTCGGCCGCGGCTTTCGCCAGCGGAACCCCCTGGTGCTCGTGGCGGGGGCGATCGTGGCCGTGCTCTTCCTGCTCCTCCTGCAGGCGGCAGTGACGAGCGGCGATTTCACCGTCGTGTCGCAGGGTCGCTACGACCGCATCGCCAACGACGACTACGTCCGCGTCACCTACGAGCTGGGGAAGCTGAAGAAGGACCCGCCGCAGGGGACGACCGTGTACCTGTTCGGCGGCTCGGGGACCATCGAGTCCTTTGTCACCCAGAAGGCGCTGGCTGCCGCGATCGCCAAGGCCGGCGGCGGCGACGTCAATGTCATCAGCCTCGCCGCGCACCAGCAGACGCTCGCCCAGACGCTGGCCATCATCGACAATCTGCCGCCGGGCAAAGGCGTGCTTCTCATCGGGCTGGCGCCGTCGCGCCTGTCTCCCAGCCCGAAGCAGGACGTCGGCCTCCTCAGCGGTCGCCCGATCATCGCGCCGAGCCCCTGGCTCGCCAAGCTTGCGCCGAAGCTGTACGGCAAGTCCGCGCCCCACGGCGGCGTCATCCCGGGCATCTTCGACTACCTCGGCAGCTACCTGCGCCAGCGGGCGGCCACAGGACCGTTCTGGGGCCTCAGCATCCCGTACGCGATCCACTACTATCCGCCGGGTGCGAAGGGTGCACTCCCGCTGGCCAAGCGCCAGAACATCTTCAAGGTGCTGAGGCGCGACAGGAAGGCCTACAGGGCGAACGCGGACTACAACTTCGCCGTGCTGCGTCAGATCGTGCTGCTGGGCAAGGAACGCGGCTACCAGGTCGTGCTCTACGACCAGCCGCTCAACTTCTCGGCGGGCGGGCCTACCTGGGGGGGCGTCCTGCCGGCCTACCAGAAGCGCGCCGAGGCGATGGCGAAGCAGCTCGGCGTGCCGTACATCCACATCGAGCGCGGCGCAGATCTGAGCGACGCGGACTTCGCCGACCTCTACCACCTGTTGCAGAGCGGGCGTCTCAAGTGGCAAGCCGAGCTGGCCCGGCTGCTGGCGCCCATCACGCGCAGCGTGACGGCGGCGCCCGCCGCCGGCATGCCCGCCGCCACTCCCAGCCCGGCAAGCAGCTAGGAGAGGCGCGGGCGCGGAGGCCGGCGGGTCCGGGCGCCGCTCAGGCGCGCGGCACGAAGCGCTCTGCGTCCCAGCCCTCGGAGAGGCGGCGCGTGACCGCCGCGGCGAGGAGCGCGCCGGCTTCGGCGTCGTCCGGCTGCACCACCTCGAAGGCCGAGTGCATGTTGCGCAGCGGGATACTGAACGACAGCGTCGCCGCCTGGCCGGCGGCCATGAGCTCCTCGGCATCCGTGGACGTGCGGCCGCCCATCGCCTTGACCTGCACCGGGATGCCCTCATCGCGCGCGACCTCGACCGCGAGGTCGGTGAGCGCGAGGTTGCCGGCGGTGCCGCGGTGGATCACCGGGCCGGCGCCGAGCTTGACCTCGCCGCCGAGCTTCTTGGCGTCCAGTCCGGGGTCGTCGCTGGCGAAGTCGACGTCGACGACGATCATCACGTCCGGGTGCCAGCGCAGCGCCACCGCCTTGGCGCCCATGAACGTCGTCTCCTCGTGGACGGTGGCGAGCGCCGTCAGGCGCGCGGCTGCGGGGGCGGCGGCGTAGTGTTCCATGGCCCGCGCGCACACGTAGACGCCGGCGCGGTTGTCGAAGGCCGGCGAGGCGAAGCGGCCGTTGGCGAGCGGCAGGAAGTTGGCCGGGAAGGTGATGGGGTCGCCGACCTGGATCAGCGCGAGGGCCTCGTCGCGGGTGCTCGCGCCGACGTCGATCCACTGGTCGTGCAGGTCGGGCGCCTTGGCGCGCTCCTCGGCCGTCATCTTGTGCGAGGGCTTGCGGCCGACCACGCCGTTCACCGGGCCGCCGGCGCCGTGGATCACAAGGTTGCGGCCGGGGAGCAGCTGCGGGTCCACGCCGCCGATCTTGTCGAACGAGACGAAGCCGTGCTCGTCCACGTAGGTGACGATGAGGCCGATCTGGTCGTTGTGCGCCGTCACCACGACGTGTGGCGAACCCTCCGGGACCACGTCGGCCCAGAGGTTGCCGAGCGCGTCGCCCTGCGCGGCGGCGATCGGGGCCAGGCGCCGGCGGACGATCTCCTGGGCCGGCGCTTCGAAGCCGGTGGGCGCGGCTGCGGCGCAGAGGTCGCGCAGGAGTTCGAGGTCGGTGGCCATGGATCCCTCCGTCGTAGCTCGTGTGCGTGCGGGCGCGCCCGCACTGCGGGCGACCCCAGCATCCTACCGGGACGGCGGCCCAAAGGCACACGCACGCCGGGCGGCGCCCGATACCCTCGCGGCGCCGCGCCGTAGTATCGTTCGCCTATCGACCCGTCGCGAGACAGCCCCGCGCCCCCCGCGCGCCACCGGTCCGCCGAGCGCCGCCGCCGGATCGCCCGGCGTCGCGGCGTCGCGCTCCTGGTCGTGGTCGTCGTGGTCCTCCTCCTCATCTGGCGCGCCGCCGCCTGTGCCTGCGGCGGCAGCACCGCGGCGGCCGTCACCTACAAGGCCGTGCCGCCGGCCTCGCCGCCGGCGCTGACCGGCGACGGCGTCAAAGTCGGTACCTTCCTGGGCGACTACTCGCGGCGCTTCTACGGGCTCGGGCCGGTCCCGAAGCGCCTGGACGTGCTGTGGAAGGTGCGCCTCGGGAGCGGCTGGACCTCGGGCAAGTTCGCGGCCGACCCGCCGGGCCACTGGGCCGGGAGCGGGTGGACCGGGATGCCGAGCGTCGTCGTGGACGGCGGCCGCACCTACGTGATCGCCAGCGGCTACGACCACCGCCTGCGCAAGATCGACGCCGCGACCGGCAAGGTCGTCTGGACCTACCAGTTCGACGACATCATCAAGAGCAGCCCGTCGGTGTTCAGGAACCCGCATCCGACGGGCGCCGACGACCGCTACATCGTCTGCGCCGGCTCGCGGCGCGGCTACCCGCTCTCGATCTCGAGTCCCGACGTCGCCTCGTACCGCGCCGTCACGTTCGGCAGCGGCAAGGAGCTCTGGCGCCTGCCGGTGCCGCAGACCACGTGCTACAGCCGCGACGTCGACGGCAGCGGCTTCTTCATGGACGGGCGCCAGTACATCGGTGTGGAGAGCGGCTGGTTCTACGCGCTCGACCCGCTCAAGACGACAACCTGGAACGGGTACCGGCAGCCGCGGGTCGACGCCAGGCGGCTGCTGCTCGGCGACGCGCGCGCCGCCTCGCATCACAGCAACCTCTGCCTCGAGGCCTCGCCGGCGGCGCTCGGCGACAGGATCTACGTCACCTCCGGCGCCGGGCACGTGTACGGGATGCGGCGCAGCGACCTCAAGGTCGTGTGGGACTACTTCGTCGGCTCCGACATCGACGGCACGGCTGTCCCGACGAGCCACGGCGACCTCCTCGTGCCCGTCGAGAAGCAGTACATCAAAGGCAAGGGAGGGGTGCTCTGCGTCGACCCGTCCAAGCCGCCGGCCAGGGCGACGAAGTGGTACTTCCCGACCGGCGACCGGCACACCGGCGAGTGGCTCGGCGGCCTCGTCGGCTCGGTGGCCGTCAACGACGACTACAACCCGGGCGGCAAGCTGCCGGCACTGGCCGCCTTCAACGCCATCGACGGCTACCTGCACGTGATCTCGCAGGACGTGATGAGCAGCGCGACGGTGAAGGGTCCCAATCTGGAGCCGGGGCTGAAGACACCGGTCGAGCTGGCGCGCTTCTGGAACGACGGCGGTATCTCGACGCCGCTGCTCGTGGGCGACACGATCATCGACGGCTCCTATGACCAGAGGGTCACCGAGTACCACGTCGCGTTCACGCCGGCCCAGGAGGGCGACGCCGGCGCGCTGCCGAGCGCCGACGGCGACGGCAAGTACTGGACGGTGAGCGTCACGAAGACCATCCAGTCCCCGTTCTTCGGCGGCGGCATCGAGAGCACGCCCACGCTCTGGAACGGGCGTGTGTACGTGGGCTGCCGCGACGGCTGGTTCTACTGCCTCGGCGAGAAGCCCTGAGCGGCGCCGCGGCGCGCCGAAAGGCGCGGGCGGCACGACCGAAGCCGTCGCCGGCCGCGCTCAGTACCGCACCATCAGCTTCCGCGTCGCCTCTGTGAGCCCGTCCACGGTGAGCTCGAACATGGGGAAGACCTCGCGTACCCTGCGGATGGTCACGCTGCCGTAGGCGTGGTCCCAGTCGCTCTCGGGGATCGTGTTGAGCCACGCGGAGTGGTCGAAATGGCGGCGCAGCCGCCGGAGCCACTCGATGCCGGGCTCCTCGTTGCCGTAGCCCCACCAGATGATCCCGTCGCGCGCGCTGAGCTCGCTCGGCGCCATGGCGGCGTCGCCGACGATGATCAGCTTGTAGTCGCTGGGCAGTTCCTGGAGGACCCGGCGCGTCGAGATCGCCTCCGACGACGTCATGCGCGTGCTGGTGTAGAGCCAGTCGTAGACGCAGTTGTGGAAGTAGTAGGTGCGCAGGTCCTTGAAATGGCTGCTGCGGTTCACGGCGCTGAAGAGCTGGCTGCAGAGGCGGATGTACGGGTGCATGGAGCCGCCGACGTCCATGAGCAGGACGATCTTGACGGCGTTCTTGCGGCTCTTGCGCCAGACCAGGCTCAGCCGGCCGGCGTTGCTCGCCGTCTCTTCGACGGTCTCGTCGAGGTCGAGCTCGTCGGGGACGCCTTCGTTGCGTGACGACAGCTGGCGCAGGCGCCGCAGGGCGAGCTCGAACTGCCGCACGCCGACCTCCTGGTCGGTGCGGTAGCCGCGGTAGCGGCGCTCGCCGGCCACCTTGACGGCGGACCGGTTGCGGCTCTCGCCGCCGACGCGGATGCCACCGGGGTGGAAGCCGGAGTGGCCGAAGGGGCTGGTGCCGCCGGTGCCCACCCACTTGTTGCCGCCGTGATGGGCCTCGTCCTGCTCCTTGAGGCGCTCTTCGAACATGCGCTGGAGCGCCTCCAGGTCGAGGTCCTCCATGGCGGCGGCGAGCAGCCGCCGCTCTTCGTCGCTGAGGCCGGGCATCGTGAGCGGGTCGGAGAGCCAGTCCCAGACCTCGTCCTCGATCTCCACCGGCGACTCGATGCCCTTGAACATCGCCGCGAATGCCTGGTCGTACTGGTCGAAGTACGCCTCCGACTTGACGAGGATGCTGCGCGCCACGGCATAGAACTCGTCGAGGCTCGCCGGCACGAGGCCGAGCGACAGGGCGCGCATGAGCGCCAGCCATTCGGTGACGGTGACCGGCACGCCGTAGAAGCGCAGGAGGAAGAAGAAGTCGGTGAACATCGCGGCGGCTCGCGCGAGCCAGTCGGCCGGGCCGGCTAGCGCCGCCGGCCGCTCGCGAGCGCCCGGTTGGCGATGTCGACGTCGTGATCCTTCTTGAGCAGCACGCCCATGAACGGCAGGCGCGCGGCGATCTCCTTGGGGTCCACGCCGCCGCGCGCCAGCGCCTGCACCCAGTCGATGAGCTCGCTGGTGCTGGGCTTCTTCTGCAGGCCGGGCACGTCGCGCAGCCAGTAGAACGCCTGGATCGCGAGGTCGAGGAGCCGCTTGTCGAGCTGCGGCACGTGCACGTGCACGATGCGCTCCATCATCTCCTCGCCGGGGAACTCGATGTAGTGGAAGACGCAGCGGCGCAGGAACGCGTCCGGCAGCTCCTTCTCGGCGTTGGAGGTGATCAGGACGATCGGCCTCTGCTTGGCCTTCACCGTCTCGCGCGTCTCGGGGATGCTGAACTCCATTTGGTCGAGCTCCCACAGGAGGTCGTTGGGGAACTCGAGGTCGGCCTTGTCGATCTCGTCGATGAGCAGCACCACGCGCTCGTCCCCGGAGAACGCCTGGCCGAGCTTGCCGTACTTGATGTACTGGGCGATGTCGGCCACGTCGCCGTCGCCGAACTGGCCGTCGTAGAGGCGCTGCACGGTGTCGTAGACGTAGAGGCCGTCCTGCGCCTTGGTCGTCGACTTGACGTTCCAGACGAGGAGCGGCATCTCGAGGCCGCGCGCGATGCTCTGGGCGAGCATCGTCTTGCCGGTGCCGGGCTCGCCCTTGATCAGGAGCGGGCGGCTGAGCTGGACGGCCACGTTGACCGTCTGCATGAGGTCGGGCGAGGCGATGTAGTCGGCGGTGCCCGTGTACGTGAAGGACTGGCTCATGGCGTGCGCTTTCGGTCGGTGTCGCGAGCGTGAGGGCGCCGAAGGGGCACCCGATGGAGTCTATCAGACGGTGCGGCGGGCGCCGCGGTGCCTAGTGAGGGTCGAGCAGGTCCTTTGCCTGATCGAGCGTGAGGCCGCGAAGGTCGTCGGGAGTGTAGCCCGCGCGCTGGAGCGCACGTACCAGCCTGAGCGGCAGCAGCTCGCCCTGCGGCCGGGCCGGACCGGCCTGAGGGCGCTCCGGCGCGACACCGTCGCGAGCGGCCGCCCAGAACTCCTCCGGCGTCACCCGGATCTCGTGTTTGATGATCCAGCTCATCATCTGGCCCGAGTACTCGCCTCGCCCCTTGGAGATGACGCAGCGCAAGGTCGTGCCGTCGGCCAGCGCCTTGGTCCACACCTCGTGCTTGTGAGTAGTGCGCCCGGGCTTGTCGGCCCTACACGCCCAACCGTCGACGCGGCAGAAGCGGCGCAGGTCGTCGTAGCGGGCCGGTCTCAAAGGGGGTTCGCGCTCCTGATCTCGTCCGCCGCGTCGCCATCCCGGTTGAGCATGGCCAGTACTCCGGCCACATCGCCGGCCATCTGGATGCGCCGCACGTAGCCGGCCCTGGGCGCGTGATTGACGGCGTGGCGCAGGTGCTCGACCCAGTCCTCGGCGTACTCGACCATGGCGTCGGCCAAGTCGGCCAGGGCGTCGTCGAGCGTAGCTCCGGCTCCATGCGTCTCGAGCTCCGGGAGCCACACGCCTACACCTTGTTCGGCGAGGTCGACCTCGGGCCGGAAGCGATACGTGGTGCTCAGCAACTCGTCCAGCTCGGCCGCGCTGGCGAGGACGGCCTCCGACCGGCCTCGGCGACCGATGAGCTGCCACTCGCCGTGCCGGGCCTTCTCCAGAAGCGCGGGGAATTGCCTGCGGGCTTCGGTCATTTGCCACGTCTCCACAGTGTCACCTCGTCGTCCATGCGGGCCAGTGTAGCGCGGTGCGATATGATCTGTACGCTCTGTATCTATTGTACACCGGGTCACGTTGGGCGGAGTGCTCCGTCCCGCGGACGGCATACAATGTGACCCGTGGCCGCCGCCCGGCCGCCACGATCCGGAGTCGGGAGGGGTCCTTGGCTGCGACGCGCACGAAGAAGGGCAACGGCAGCGCCCCGCTGGGCTTCGAGCAGAAGCTCTGGGCCGCGGCCGACAAGATGCGCGGCCACATGGACCCGGCCGAGTACAAGCACGTGGCGCTCGGCCTCATCTTCCTCAAGTACATCTCGGACGCGTTCGAGGAGAAGCACTCGGCCCTGCTGGCGGAGGCCGAGGAGGAGGCCGCGAGAAGCCTTGCGGCCGGCGGCCCCGGCGAGTCCAGCTGCGACCCCGAGGACCGCGACGAGTACCTCGCGGACAACGTCTTCTGGGTGCCGCGCGAGGCGCGCTGGTCGCACCTGCAGGCCAACGCCAAGCAGCCCGAGATCGGCAAGCTCATCGATGACGCCATGGTGGCGATCGAGCGCGAGAACCCGAGCCTCAAGGGCGTGCTGAGCAAGGACTACGCGCGCCCGACCATCGACAAGACGCAGCTCGGCGAGCTCATCGACCTAATGAGCAGCATCGCCATGGGTGACGCGGAGAGCCGCAGCAAGGACCTGCTCGGCCGCGTCTACGAGTATTTCCTCGGGCGCTTCGCCAGCGCCGAGGGCAAGGGCGGCGGCGAGTTCTACACGGCGCGCTGCGTGGTCAAGCTGCTGGTCGAGATGATCGAGCCGTTCAAGGGCCGCGTCTACGACCCCTGCTGCGGCTCGGGCGGCATGTTCGTGCAGAGCGAGCGCTTCGTGGAGGAGCACGGCGGCGGCAAGGGCGACATCGCCATCTACGGGCAGGAGAGCAACCCCACCACCTGGCGCCTGGCCAAGATGAACCTCGCCATCCGCGGGCTCGAGGGCGACCTGGGGCCGCACAACGCCGACACCTTCCACGCCGACCAGCACAAGGACCTAAAGGCCGACTTCATCCTCGCCAACCCGCCGTTCAACGTGAGCGACTGGGGCGGCGACCGCCTGCGCGACGACGTGCGCTGGAAGTACGGGGCGCCGCCGCCGGCCAACGCCAACTTCGCCTGGGTGCAGCACATGGTGCAACACCTGGCGCCGCAGGGCGTGGCCGGCTTTGTGCTCGCCAACGGCTCGATGAGCTCGCAGCAGAGTGGGGAAGGGGAGATCCGCAAGCAGCTCGTGGAGGCCGACCTCGTCGACTGCATGATCGCCCTGCCCGGCCAGCTCTTCTACACGACGCAGATCCCGGTGTGCCTGTGGTTCCTGGCGCGCGACAAGAGCGGCGGTCCGGGGAGCGGCGGCGCCTGCCGCGACCGCCGCCGCGAGACGCTGTTCATCGACGCGCGACAGATGGGCGCGCTCGTCGATCGCACGCACAAGGAGTTGAGCGACGAGGACATCGCGCGCATCGCGGCGACGTATCACGCGTGGCGGGGGGAGGCAGGCACGTCCGACTACGCCGACGTACCCGGCCTCTGCAAGGGCGCCACGACAGACGAGATTGCCGTGCATGGCTACGTGCTCACTCCGGGCCGCCACGTGGGCGCCACCGAGGCCGAAGACGACGGCGAGCCCTTCGACGAGAAGATGAAGCGCCTGACGGCGGAGCTGGCCGAGCAGCTCGCGGAGGGGCGGAGGCTGGAGGAGGAGATCAGCGCGAACCTCGAGCGGCTGGGCCATGAGATCTGACACCTGGCCTGAGGTTGCACTCGCGCGGCTGGGGCGGATCGTTACTGGCAAGACTCCGTCCACGAAGATTGCCGAGTACTTCGGTGGTTCAACGCCATTCGTTACGCCGTCTGACATGGATGGGCGTCGCATCATCAGCTCCACGGGGCGGTATCTTACGGAGCGAGGCGTCGAGTCAGTGCGGAATGCTCTCATCCCCGCCGGGTCCGTGATGGTGTCATGCATCGGCTCGGACATGGGTAAGGCGGCCATCGCTGGCCGAGACTGCATAACCAATCAGCAAATCAACTCCATCGTAGTCGATCCTGCCAACTGCGCTGAGTACGTCTACTACGACCTCAGCTCTCGCAAGCCGGAGTTCCAAGTGCTTGCAGCGGGTGGTTCCGCTCAGCCCATTCTGAACAAGGGCCACTTCTCCCAGGTGACGCTCCCTCTGCCTCCGCTCGCCGAGCAGAAGCGCATCGCGGAGGTCCTGGGCCCGCTCGACGACAAGATCGAGCTCAACCGGCGCATGAACCGCACCCTCGAGTCGATTGCCCGCGCTATCTTCAAGTCGTGGTTCGTCGACTTCGACCCGGTGCGCAAGGAGATGGGCGAAGGCGGTACCGAGCTGTCGCCCAACCTCGCGGCCCTCGACCCGAATCACGAGGGGTTCGCGATTGAGAACGCGCCAGGCTGCATGCTAACCACGCTCGGGGATGTGGCTGTCGCCAGCAACGACCTTGTGTCCCCAAAGGAGATAGCGCCCGAGGTTGTGGATCACTACAGCATTCCGGCGTTTGACGATGGTCAGGTGCCTTCTCGAGAGGCGGGAGTATCGATCAAGAGTAGCAAGTTCGCCGTGCCACGCGGGTGTGTGCTGGTCTCGCGTCTGAACCCCCGCATTCACCGGGTGTGGCTCCCCCAACTCGCAGGTGAGCGACGTGGAGTCTGTTCAACGGAGTTCTTGGTGCTGCGGCCAAAGCCGCCCATGACGATCGAGTACCTGTATGCACTAGTGAGCTCAGACCAATTCGGCGATGAACTGGCCTCTCGTGTGACAGGGACATCGGGGAGCCATCAGCGAGTGAAGCGGCTCGATGCGCTCTCGATTCCTGCGGTCATGCCGCCAGCCTCGACAGTGGATGCCTACTCCGACATCGCCCGTCCGGTCCTTCGGCAGGCGGGGAGACTCCGTGAAGAGAGTCGGTTACTTGCGGAGTTCCGAGATGCCCTGTTGCCCGGGCTGCTCGACGGATCGCTCCCGATCGGGCCTGCACGAACACGAGCGGAGAACTGATGCCGCAGCTTCTCAGGTCAGGAACCATCCACCGCGTCCGCAGTTCCCAGGAGCTGCTGACCCTGGGCTTCATGGGGTTGTCCAGGCCGTCGACCGCGATCGTAGATGGGGATAGAACGCATGCAGCCGAAATCGGACTAATTGGTTCTGCGGCGGAGCTGGCTGTCACCGCGTGTTTGTACCAGGTCTCAGGTCCGAAGGCCGTGGTGAAGCGCGATGGCCGATACCCAACGGGACCGGAAGCACTATCCGAGTTTCGTCGCCTTCTGCGGGAGAAGCCGGCCAGAGTGGCGACCCTCACCGCTGGCGTAGGTGATGAGGACGGCCACTTGAAGGCGCTCCTAGCTGCAACTCTTGGATTCACAGCGCTCTTTACAGCGCGCGCTGGCGGCCTGCATTCAGGTCGCCGGTACGCCCGATCAGTGGCGTATCACGCGGGTCTTCAGGTCGTCGACTTCCTGAAGCTCCTCTCGGCTTCCCGGAAGTGGGCGCCGTATCTTCAGGAAGTGCCTCAGGTGGAGCCAATGCCTGAGAAGGATGTGGTGCTCACTGCGGAACTCGCTCGGCTGAAGTCCGCGTCCTCGCCGTTGCAGACTGCGGATGCGCTCGGGTCGGTCTTCCTGATTCTGCCGGAGGTCTGTCGAGACGAGCCGGAATGGCTCTCGGCCCTCCAGAAAGTCAACGTCTCCCCACGCAAGCGAGATCTGTCCATCCTGCTTGCTAGCCTGGAGACAGCTCACGTTGGTGAAGTCGTGAAGGCGGCCAAGGGTGCCCGGGGAATGCCTGTGCGCATCACGGGGGAGGAAGGCGCTCTCACGGCTGCCATTGTCAATCTGAAGAAGTCCCTTCGAGATCCGCATGAACGCTGGCGCGCGCAAATCGCCACGGCCAATGGCTGCCTAGACGACAAGGGATACCTGAGCTTGCCGCCGATTGACAGCGTCTACGAGTACTTTGCGCTGGGGCTCGAGAACATGGGCTTTCCCGTCGGCGACTTGGAGAAGGGCCTCACGGCTCCCGATGTGTGGCCTTCTGTCGCGGCAGCGCTCTCGTACCAGGGCACGCCGGGTCCCTGCTTCTTCCTCATTGCGTCGTTTCGGAAGACCGAGGTCGCCCAGCTCGGGGCGTTGATGAAGCGGGCTTGCGGCATCCGAGCCAGTTTGGCTACGAAGTGGGCATCCTATGCCCCCGTCTTCGATGTGCTTGGCCACAAAGTACGCGCGCATGGTGCTCTCAGCGCTCGCATGCCTCGGCTCAGTCAAATGACAAATGCCCGTGCTGCTCGACGAGAGGATGTGCTCGATGGCCTACTGGTGCGTTCGGATCAATGGTCCCGGTTCGACATCGACCGAATGAGCGGCGTGCTCGACGCATTGGAAGACCCCGAATCGCTGGAACCGGCGTTTGCGCATCTACTGGAGGTTAGCGCTGAGCCTAGCCCACCCCAGTGCATTGTGAGCGTGGGTCGCGCCCTGATTCATGCCGCGACTGACCGGGAGGACCTCGCTCCGATGCTTGAACTCGTGAGCCGCCCAGCGTTTGCCGCTCTTCGTACCGACATGCGAAAAGCCATGCAGGAAGTTGACTGCCTGCTCAACGTCCCGACTGCCGGACGCCACGTTCAGGATGACTAGCGGGGCGTCATCAGCCCGCCTCCAGGCGGGTCGATCCGAGTTGTGTCTGCCGTCAACGCAATGAGACCGGTGTCCATTGGAGGGGGCTCTTGATGACCGGCAAGACCATCCGCATCTTCCTCGCCGACGGTGAGCCCACCGGCATCTCCCTTGCCGAGATCAGCAACTGGACCGGCAAGGTGCTGGTCGCGCCGCGCTCCCAGCTCGACCAGCTCAGCAAGAGGGAGGAGGTCCGGCGCACCGGCGTCTACCTGCTCGTCGGTCCCGACCCGGACGACCCGTCGCGGGCGCTGGCCTACATCGGCGAGGGCGACAACGTGCTCAAGCGGCTGCTCAGCCACAACAAGAACGAGGCCAAGGACTTCTGGGAGCGCACCATCGTCATCGTGAGCAAGGACGAGAACCTCACCAAGTCCCATGTGAGGTACCTGGAGAGCCGCCTCATCAAGCTGGCGCAGGACGCCCACCGCGCCAAGCTAACGAACGATACGGCGCCGGAGCCGACCAAGCTTCCGGAGCCGGACGAGGCCGACATGGAGGCCTTCCTCGCCGAGGTGCAGATGATCCTGCCGGTGCTCGGCTTCGACTTCACTCAGCCGATGCCGACGGCCCCAGGCGCCAGGCCTGCCAAGGAGTCCTCGCCGATATTCGTGCTCAACAAGGTGGGCACGCACGCGAAGGCGCAGGAGATCGACGGACAGTTCGTCGTCTTCGCCGGCTCGACCGCGCGCAAGAAGGGGGTTCCTTCCTGGCAGTCGTACAAGGCGCTGCGGGAGAAGGTCGTCGCCGACGGCTCACTCATCGAGAGCGACGACCCCGCCTGCCTCGTGTTCAGCGAGGACGTCGCCTTCAACAGCCTGAGCGCGGCCGCCTCAGTCGTGATGGCGCGGGCCTCCAACGGACGCAAGAACTGGCAGGTCGAAGGGACCGGGCAGACCTACGCGGACTGGCAGGATGCCAAGCTGGCGATCCTGGGGGCGGATGTGGCGGGCGTCGATGATGAAGACGATGAGGCCATGACGCCGTGAGCCGCATCGGCTACGGCTACGGCAGCGAGTGGCACCTGCTCCGCTGGCTTGGCTATCACCGAGCCGAGCTAGGCCACCGTGTTGCCGAGGCGATCGGTGCGGACGACCTCGACTGGCTTGACCTCGCCACCGGTGCCGACGCCACCGATCCTTTCGAGATGGACCTCGAGTGGGTCAACGTCGACTTCATCCCGGACGTGGCGCACCCGGCGCGCGTAGCCTGGCGTGAGACGTGGCCGCGCGCGTGGGGCAGAGTCGGGCCGCACTGGGACGCAGTGGGAGTAGCGACCGCGGCGGGTGCCAGGGAGTGGATCTTCGTAGAGGCGAAGGCAAATGCGGCTGAGGTCACGACGAACGCGAGCACGACCATGGCTCCCGCAAGCCGTCACAAGATCGAGGCGGCGTTTGCCGCCGCGGCGCCCTCGTTCGGTGTCACCGACACCAGCTCGTGGTTCCGCGGCGGCTATCAGCTCGCCAATCGGCTCTGCGCGCTCGACGTGCTGAATCGCAACGGCGCGCCGGCCCGGCTCGTGCTCATCTACTTCTGCGGGGATGACTCAGGCCGGTACCGTCAGGGACGAGACCCGCTGGGCCGGCCGAGCGTCTACTGCCCCAAAGACGAGGCCGACTGGCGCGTGCGTGCGCTCGACGCCATCCACGCGCGCATGGGTTGGCGGCCCGGGCAAGGTCCGCTCGGCGACAGGGTGCACGAGCTGTTTCTGCCTGTGGCTTCAGAGGACGGGGACAGGGCTGCTGTGTAAAAGTATTGACAGTTACGCGTAACTGTCGATACTAGTACACATGGACCACGCAGATACCGACGCCGATCGTCTGCTTCGCCTCAGCACCGAGATGGGCGCCTTTCGCCTCGCGGACGCCCGCAGTCACGGCATTCATCCCGAGACAGTGTACCGATTTGTGCGGCGAGGCGAGCTTGAGCGCGTGGGGCGAGGCCTCTATCGCGCCGCCGAGGCCATGGTGACCGAGCACCACGGACTGGTTCTTGCGACGATGGTGGTACCCAGCGGCGTCGTGTGTCTGCTCAGTGCGCTCTCGTATCACGGGCTCACGACTCAGCTGCCGTTCGAAGTGTGGATGGCGCTCGACCGTCGCGCCGCGGCTCCGCGAGACCCCGCTGTTCAGGTGCGTATCATGCGCTTCTCAGGCGCTGCACTTACCCTGGGCATAGAGGCGTACGAGCTCGAGGGCACGCGGGTGCGCATCTACTCTGCGGCCAAGACGGTGATCGACTGCTTCCGCTATCGCAATCTCGTCGGCATGGACGTCGCCATCGAGGCGCTGCGGGACTGCCTGGAACAGCGCAAGAGCTCGCCCGGTGAGCTGTGGGAGCTGGCGAAAGTGTGCCGTATCGGGAGCGTCATGCGACCGTATATCGAGGCGCTCGCGTGAGCACGCGCAAGATCACGAACGTCGCGGCATCGGTGCATCATCGGCTGCTGGCTCGAAGCCACGCGACGGGTGCAGAGCCCAACGACACGTTCCTGCGCTACGCCCTGGAGCGCTTTCTCTACCGACTGGCATCCTCGCCGCATGCTTCGTCGTTCATGCTCAAGGGCGCGACGCTCTTCACGGTCTGGGAGGAAGACCCGCATCGCGCCACGCGCGACATCGACCTCCTGGGCTTTGGCGAAGACTCGGCGGAGAGGCTGAGCGCGGTGTTCGCCGACGTGTGCCAAGTCCCCGTACTTGACGACGGCATGACGTTCGATCCATCCAGCATCACCGTGAGCGACATTCGAGAGGGCCAGACCTACCAAGGCAAGCGAGTCCGACTGGCGGCCAGGCTCGGTACTGCGAGGTACGCCGTGCAGATCGACATCGGCTTCGGCGACGCTCTTGCGGCATGGGACACGGAGATCACGATGCCGACGCTTCTCGACTTCCCGGCGCCGCGGCTGCGCGCCTATCCGGCGGAGTCTGTCGTGGCGGAGAAGCTCCACGCCATGGTGCAGCACGGCATGCTGAACAGTCGAATGAAGGACATCTACGACGTGCAGGCGCTGGCGGCAAGGCTGCCGTTTGACGGCGACAGCCTCGCCGAGGCAGTGCGGTTGACGTTCGAGCGGCGCGGCCGACTCATTGGATCTGAGCTCCCCGCGCCGCTCACCCCTGCGTTCGCGGCCGATGAGGTCATGCTCCGGCGATGGGCCGGGTTTCTGCGCCGGAACCGGCTTGAAGCCGTCGACCTCGCCGCGGTCGGCCAGCGGCTTCGGGCGTTCCTGCTCGAGCCTTGGGAGGCAGTGGCGAACGGCGACGGATTCGCGAAGGATTGGCCGCCGGGTGGCCCCTGGCGGGGCCCGGCGGGCGAGTAGCCACCCACTTCGTCCGGCGAACCCTGTACGATTGGCTGCGGAGGGTTCGTTCATCCTGAGCGTGCAGACGGCGGGAGGGCAGCCGTGGCGCCAGTGGGGATCGTCGAGTCGCACGTCGAAGAAGCCATGCTCGCTTGGCTGGGCGAGCTAGGCTACGAGATCGCCTTCGGGCCGGACGTCGAACCCGAGAAGCTTGCGGCCGAGCGAGATGACTTCTCCGAAGTCGTCCTCTCTCGGCGTCTGCGCGCGGCGCTCGAGCGCATCAATCCGCACCTGCCGGCGTCGGCGATCGACGACGCGCTGAAGAAGGTGCTCGTCGCAGAGTCGCCCAACCTCGTCGAGAGCAACCACCGCTTCCATCGCTTGCTCGTGGACGGCGTCGACGTCGAGTACACGCGCGCCGACGGCAGCATTGCCGGCGACAAGGCGTGGCTCATCGACTTCAACGACGTCGACGCCAATCTCTGGCTCGCCATCAGCCAGTTCACCGTGGTCGAGGGCAAGGTCAACAAGCGACCCGATGTTGTCGTTTTCGTGAACGGTCTGCCTCTCGCCGTGCTCGAGCTCAAGAACCCGGCCGACGTAAACGCCACGACCAAGAAGGCCTTCCAGCAGCTGCAGACCTACAAGCTCGTCATCCCGAGCCTGTTCACCTGCAACGAGCTGCTCGTGGCGAGCGACGGCCTTGAGGCGCGCCACGGCACGCTGACCGCTCCCTGGGAGCGCTTCATGCCCTGGCGCACCGTGGACGGCTCCGAGGTGGCGGCCAAGGGCACGCCTGAGCTCAAGACACTGATTGAGGGCGTCTTCGAGAAGCGCCGCTTCCTCGACATCGTGCGCTACTTCAACGTCTTCGAGGTCGACGGCCCGCACGTGCTCAAGAAGATGGCCGCCTACCACCAGTACTGGGCCGTCAGGAAGGCCGTCGAGGCCACGGTGGAGGCCGTCGCCGGCGACCACCGCGTCGGCGTCGTCTGGCACACGCAGGGCAGCGGCAAGAGCCTCTCCATGGCGTTCTACTCTGGCAAGCTCGTGCAGCAGCCGGAGATGGCGAACCCGACGCTCGTGGTGCTCACCGACCGCAACGACCTCGACGACCAGCTCTTTGGCACCTTTGCCGGCTGCCACGAGCTGCTCCGCCAGGAGCCGGTGCAAGCCGAGAGCCGCGACGACCTGCGGGCGAAGCTCCGGGTCGCCTCCGGCGGCGTCGTCTTCACGACGATCCAGAAGTTCATGCCCGACGAGCGCGGCGAGGCGCATCCGCTGCTCAGCGCCCGCGAGAACATCGTGGTGATCGCCGACGAGGCGCACCGCAGCCAGTACGACTTCATCGACGGCACTCTGGATGTCGTAGGTGTCGATGTAGTCGCCGAAGACGGCGCGCGTGTTCTTCTCGGACGATTCGCTCTGCGTGCCG
>Ga0118677_10003693_pt1 | contig 28667 bp, 20 predicted proteins | sample AliMusrvi5mmetaG_FD_86154 | JGI IMG/M metagenome (GOLD analysis project Ga0118677, IMG submission 86154) | reverse complement strand
CACCAGAGACCCTTCAACCTTGGCCGCTAGGTTCCGGGGCTTCGCCCCTCCACCTATCTGCCAAGGTTGAAATCCAAGAAAAAGTCGCATAGGGTGTGGTATCAACTATGGGGGCAGGTCAGTAACAAATCCAATAAAAGAGCTGTCATTGATGAGATTGGGCGGACGTGGCAGCTTGGTCGTCCGACCGCGGCGCGACTCGGGGCGGTTGTGGAACAGCTTGAGCAGGCACGCGGCGCTTTGAACAAGCACGTTGCGCTGCTGCACGAACAGATTGCACCAAGCGGGCTGTCGCCATACGCCGTAATCGGGCGGCTCGTCGCGCTGGGTGAACGTGGGCGCGTCACCGGTAACCTGACCTTTACCGGCGCGGAAGATTGGACGGGTGAGAATCGTGAAGAGCGGCGGCGACTGGTCGCAGAATTGGCCGCGCTGGTTGAAGAAATTGGTGTGCCAGCCGAGCACCCCTGGCGCGGTGTCGGTCGTGAAACCGTTCTGAGAATTGACCTTGACCCACTGGCGACTCGAATCCGGGCGGTGACGACACGTCTCGCCGAACTTCAGCCGAAATCTTCCGAGCTTGCCGCGAGCATCCGACAACAGATTCCCCAGACTTTCTTGGAAAGCCAAGAACAGCAAAACGTCGCTGGGAGTCCAACAGTTGAACTACCGTCGCACGATCTCTGGCGCGGTGTTGGCCGCAAGACATGCTTGAAGAGCGAACTTGATGCGTTAGCGGCACAGGTGCGCTCGTTGATGGCGCGACTCTCTGAATTGAACACAACGTCCGTCAACCTCGCAACGGTCATTCACCAACGAGTTCACGCCACGTTCGCCGAGACAGACGAGCAACGGATCATCGCCGGTTTTGTGGCCGAAGCTCCGGAACTGGACAAACAAGCGTTCACTAGCGAAGTCTGGGACAATCACTTTGAGGCGCTTCGTGATGCAGTGGCAGAAGGACAACGGTATGCAGCGGCCATCAATCAGGTGGGAACGCAGGTCGCCGAGTCTGTGTGGAGTGAGGATTTTGCAGAAGTCCGCGCACCTCTCGCCAGACATGGTCGCTCTTGGTTCCGGTGTTGCGTTGGCCACTATCGCCGGGCAATCGCACGGCTGCGGGAGGGGATGCGTGTTGAGTTGCCAAAGTCGTATGCCGACCGCCTGGCTTTGGTTGACCAACTGATTGCCGGGCAAGGCTCCCTCCGTGCGTTGTCGGCGGCAGAACCGCTTGCACAGTCAGCATTTGGAAGTGTGTGGCGACGAGAGAAGACCGACTGGGCGCAGGCGAAGCGCATTGTAGATTGGGTGGAGCGACAACGCAGGCTTGGGCTGGAGGTGGTATTTCGTCGGATGTTTGTCTCGGTGGAAGACCAGACTCATGTTGCGGGATTGGTTACAGAGTCAAATGCCCGTCTAGGTGCTGCACGCGGTGAGGCGGAACGCCTGGCCACACTATTGACCCTTGACTGGGCGGCGGCGTTCGGCGCGGCCAACCTCGATGTTGTCTCTCTGACTGCTTTGGCCGACCGGTGCCGAGCATGGCTACCGGAGTTGGAGTCGCTCTCCCAGTGGAACCGGGGAGTTGCACGGTTGAAGGACGAGTTGGCACTCCGCTACACTGCGACGCACCGTGAAGTCGAGTTGCTGGTGCGGGAATTGAGTCTCGACTGTAACGAGGCGTTTGCCGTAGCTGACATCGAGCATCTGCCATTCGCTGCGCTCGCCGACCGGTGTCAGACGTGGCTTGCCGAAATCGAGTCGCTTTCCAAGTGGAGCAACTACCACACACAGGCGCGGCGTGGCGGTGAGTTGGCGCTGGGTCCGTTGGTGGAACAACTGAAAAGTGGGACACTTTCCGCTGATGCCGCAGTTGCTTGCTTTGAGCGCGTTTATTACGAGCAGATGCTGCGCTGGTTCACACACCGCAATCCGGAATTGGCGCGATTCGATGGCTTGCGGCACGAGGCGAAAATCGATGAATTTCGCCGGCTTGACCGCGACCGGCTGAAACTGTCGAAACACCGGACAATGGCGGCTCACTTCCAAGGTATGCCGCCTTGCAGCGCGGGCGTTGGGGCCACTGGCATTGTGCGCGGGGAGATGGAGCGCCGTCGCGGGCATCGTAGCATTCGCCGTTTGCTGAAAGAGGCCGGCTCCGTCGTGCAGGCCATCAAGCCGGTGTTTATGATGAGTCCATTGTCGGTTGCCCAATTCATCGAGCCGGGGGCTGTGGAGTTTGATCTCCTGGTCATCGATGAAGCCAGCCAGGTACAACCCGTTGACGCGCTGGGGGCCATCGCGAGATGTAAGCAAATCGTTGTGGTCGGTGACAGCAAGCAACTCCCACCGACACGGTTCTTCGCTCGTCTGACTTCGGACTCGGAAGACGAAGCCGAAATGGACGAGGAAGTGATGCCGGCTCAAGCGCAGGAGATGGAAAGCATCTTGGGTCTTTGTGCGGCACGCGGTTTGCCACAGACAATGCTCGGTTGGCACTACCGGAGCCGGCACCACTCGCTGATTGCTGTGTCGAATCATGAATTCTACGAAGATCGGCTTTTCATTGTACCCAGCCCCTGTGATACCTCGCCGGAACTTGGGTTGAGATTCCACCACGTGCCGGAAGGTGTCTTTGACCGCGGAGCATCCGGGACCAACCATATTGAAGCGAAGGCAATCTGCCAGGCTGTGATCGAACACGCCCGGAACGATCCCGAGGCCAGTCTTGGCGTCGCGGCTTTTTCCGTCCGCCAACAACAAGCGATTCTCGACGAACTCGAAGTCCTCCGCCGGGAGAATGCTGATTGTGAACCATTCTTTCACAGCAACCTGGACGAGCCATTTTTCGTAAAAAACCTGGAGAATGTCCAAGGTGATGAACGCGATGTCATCTTCATCTCCGTCGGCTACGGCCGGGACGCAGGCGGATACATGGCCATGCGCTTCGGCCCCCTCAGCAATGAAGGCGGGGAACGCCGTCTCAATGTGCTGATTTCGCGGGCCAAGAAGCGATGCGAGGTGTTCACGTCGATCACTGCCGACGACATCGACTTGGCGCGGGGGACCGGGCGCGGTGTGCGAGCCTTGAAGACCTTCCTAGCCTACGCTGAGACCGGTCGCCTTGATGTGGCCAGTCCCACGGGCGGTGAGGAACAGTCGCCATTTGAAGAAGCCGTGCGCTACGCTGTCGAGTCGCTGGGATGTCACGTGGACACACAAGTTGGTGTTGCCGGTTTCTTTATTGACCTTGCCGTCGTAGACGCCGAACAACCGGGCCGGTATCTGCTCGGCATTGAGTGTGACGGTGCCACCTACCACTCCTCACGCTCGGCACGAGATCGTGACCGGTTGCGCCAAGCGGTTCTCGAAGATCACGGGTGGGTCATTCACCGCATTTGGAGCACCGATTGGTTTCAGCACCCGTCTGAACAATTGCGGAAGGTGGCCGACGCTATTGAGCGCACCAAGGGCAGCCGACCGTCTACCACGCGCCCGGCACCCCAGACCGACAGCAATGCTGAACCAGCGGACACAATTCCCAGGGAGATCGCCTCGCGCTTTTCAGAGGACGGTTTACAAGCTATGGCCGTCCCCTACCGCGAGGCGACATTCCCGGTCTCAGAACGACAGGCACCGTCCGCACTGTTAGTTAAAGACATGATCGGCGTCGTGATGCGCATTATCAATGAAGAAGCTCCCATACACGAAGATGAGGTGCTGGTGCGTGTGCGAGATTTATCGGGTTTCGGCCGTGCCGGTGGAAGGATTCAGGACGCGGTGGCGAAGGCCATCCGTCGGCTGGTCGCGGATCGGTGGTGCCGTCGCGACAAAGGCTTCCTCTTGATGGAAGGCGCTCCGGTTGTCGTCCGGAACCGAGAAAACGTGAATTCGCCGAGCCTTCGCAAACCGGAAATGCTGCCACCAGCGGAGATTCAAGCCGCAATCATGGCGCTTCTGGATACACATCACGGCGCGACGAAAGAGGAGATTCCCGTGGCGGTCGCCCGCATCTTTGGCTTCAAGGCAACAAGCGGTGCACTCAGAGAAACAATTTTGAACCAGCTCACAGTGCTTCTCAGGTCCGGCAGTGTTGAACTGAACAACGATTTGCTCAAATGTAAGCCGCACGGCAATTGACGGGTTTGCAGTCATCCTTGCTGCCGGTAGTGTGGCTGCCCTGACACGTGACCGAAATCGTTTGAGCCGTTTTTCAGCAGGATTGCCTCCGTTTGCGGTTTTTGATACACTGCCCGGCACGAAGGAGATTTACAAAGAACTGATCGAACTCCACTAAACAATCATTTCGCGTAGCCGTCGGCTACTGTCCGAATCGAAACTAGGAACTTCGTACCAAAGGACGGTGCTAGATGCACGCCCCAACAGGGGTGTGCTGAAAGCGTTCCTTTGGGGCATCCTAGTGCCTGATTCGGGGCGTAAGTAAGTGCGCCCCCTTTTGTTTTTGTAGGCACTGAGAGACCTCAAAGGAAGCCATCCCCAGACAGGGCTGAATCGCACACGCGAGCGAGGAAGCCTGTACATGACCGTCGATGAATTCATCATTTTGTGGTCCAATTCTGAGCCATCCGAGCGCGCCAATGCTCAGCTTTTTCTAACCCAACTATGCGACCAGATTAGCGTCCCGCCCCCCGACCCGAGGCCCGGTTCTGGTTATCACTTTGAGTGGTCCGAAACGGAAGGGAGAGCCGACCTTTATAAACGCGGCTGCTTAATGCTGGAGGCAAAACAGTTCCGGCCTGCCACACCCGTGCCGACTAAACTCCAACGGGCTGCTGATTCCATTGTCGGCAAGAAAAAGAAATCATCATTGCCCATCCGTGGGACAGATGCTTGGCATGAGGCAATGGTCAAAGCCCGCAAGCAGGCTGAGCAATACATACATAACCTGCCAGCCACCGAACCTAATCCTCCGTTCCTCATTGTCGTGGACGTGGGGGGCGTTTTTGAAATCTTTGCCGACTTTACGCAGGCGGGGAGAGCGTATCTACCATTTCCTGACCCGCTCGGTTTTCGGTTCGAGCTTGAAGATTTGCACCGCGAAGACATCCGCGAGCGGCTGCGGCTCATCTGGACAGACCCGTCAAAACTTGACCCTTCCCTTCGCGCTGCTGAAGTTACCCGGGAAGTCTCAAGCCACTTGGCACTGCTCGCCAGTTCGTTGGAAAGCGCGGGGCATACACCGAAAGCGGTGGCGGAATTTCTCACCCGTTGCCTCTTCTGCATGTTCGCCGAAGATGTGGGCTTGCTGCCCGAACGCAGTTTTACCGAATTGCTCAAATCCATTCCCAATGATGGGTCTGGTTTCATGCCTAGGTTAAGCCAATTGTTCCGGGAGATGAACACCGGCACCGGCAAAGAAGTTTCCATCATCTTACTAAAAAAACTTCTGTGCTTTAACGGCGGGCTGTTTGCCGATGACACCGTCCTGCCAGTCAACAGCCAACAACTGACACTACTGCGCAATGCCGCCAGCAAAGATTGGAAAAACGTCGAACCGGCAATCTTCGGCACGTTACTGGAGCGTGCCCTCAATCCTACCGAGCGTCACCAGCTCGGCTCCCATTTTACGCCCCGCGCCTATGTCGAACGTCTCGTAATGCCGACCGTGATTGAACCGCTCCGTGCCGAATGGGAAAACGTGCGCACGGCTGCGGTCATCCATGCCCGCTCGGGAAATTCGGGAAAGGCCATCAGCGAACTGCGGGATTTTCACCACCACCTTTGCAGCGTCCGTGTGCTTGACCCGGCGTGCGGCTCCGGCAATTTTCTATACGTCACACTCGAATTTATGAAACGACTGGAGGGCGAAGTCCTTGATGAACTCCAACGCTTCGGCGACAAGGAACTCACACTGGAGATGCAGCATTTCGCTGTGGACCCGCACCAATTTCTTGGACTTGAAGTCACCCCACGTGCTGTCGCCATTACCGAACTTGTATTGTGGATTGGCTACCTCCAGTGGCATTTCCGCACCCGGGGCAAGACAATGCCATCCGAGCCGGTGCTGAAAAAATTTCTCAACATCGAATGCCGCGATGCCGTCCTCGCCTACGACGGTAACCCGCAGCCAAAACGCGATGACAACGGCAATATCGTCACCGTCTGGGACCGCCGCAGCATGAAGACAGACTTGGTGACCGGCCGGGAAGTGCCCGACGACAGCAGGCGCGTGCCATTGCTCACTTACACCAACCCACGCCCTGCCGAATGGCCCGCCGCCGATTACATCGTCGGTAATCCGCCGTTTATTGGAGCGACAAAAATGCGTGGAAGTTTGGGTGATGGCTACGCGGAGACGCTCCGCGCCGTGTATCCTGAAGTGCCGGAATCCGCCAACTTTGTCATGTACTGGTGGCACAAGGCGGCCGAATATGTTCGCGCCGGTAAGGCAAAACGCTTTGGTCTCATCACCACGAACGCACTGCGCCAAACCTTCAATTGCCGTGTGGTGCAGACACAATTGGACAGCAAGCCACCACTTTCGCTTGTCTTTGCCATTCCCGACCATCCATGGGTGGACACTACCGATGGTGCCGCAGTCCGTATTGCGATGACCGTCGGCGCGGCAGGAAAACACTCCGGCGAACTATTGAAGGCGGTCACTGAAGAAACACAGCCCGACGGGTCAGTAAAAGTAACTTTTGCCACACAACACGGAAGAATCTCCCATGATTTAACACTCAGTTCAGATGCTCCACACCTGACCAGATTGGAGGCAAACCGCGATATGAGTTTGCGCGGCATGTGTCTCGTTGGAAAAGGTTTTATGGTTACCCATGCAGAAGCGACTAGATTGGGGCTGGGTACGATTGATGGGATAGACAAAATCATTCGGCCGTATATCAATGGCAAGGATGTTACTCAGACTACTCGCGGAATACTCGCGGTGGATTTTTTTGGTTTTACTGCTGACGATGCCCGCCGTTCTTTTCCTACAGCATTCCAGAGGGTAATAACTAGGGTAAAGCCTGAACGCGATTTGAACCCTCGAAAGTCTCGCAGGTTAAATTGGTGGCTCTTTGGCGAAACTAACCCAAAATTTCGGTCCGCAGCATCCGGGTTGACGCGCTATGTGGCAACTTCAATGACAGCGAAGCATCGAACCTTTACCTTTCTGACAGTGGATTCGATTCCAGACCAAGGCTTGATTGCATTTCCGCTAGAAGACGCGTTTTTCCTTGGCGTGTTGAGCAGCCACATACACATTGTGTTTACTCTTGCAGAGGGTGGCACACTGGAAGATAGGCCACGTTACAACAACTCACGCTGCTTCGACCCGTTTCCATTTCCGATTTGCGGCGAGGCGGAGAAGGAGCGCATTCGTAAACTAGCCGAAGAACTGGACGCGCATCGCAAACGGGTTCAAGCACAACATGCCGGCCTGACATTGACGGCCATGTACAACGTCCTCGAAAAACTCCGCGCCAACAAACCGCTCACATCCAAGGACAAACAAATCCACGAAGCCGGTCTCGTTTCCGTACTGCGCCAATTGCATGACGACCTAGACGCTGCGGTATCTGCCGCTTACGGCTGGCCAGCGACATTGACCGACGCCGAAATCAAAGACCGCCTCGTGACGCTCAATGCCAAACGCGCTCGTGAAGAGTCCGAAGGTGTCATTCATTGGTTGCGACCAGAGTATCAAGCGAGAAATCAGACGAAGGCAGGCTCAATTCAGAAACAATTAGCGATGACGGAATCCACAAAGCCAAAGCGTACTGCTAAAAAGCCGGCAGCCAAGCAGCCGTGGCCACAGCCTTTAGCCGAGCGCGTTAAGGCTGTTGAAGCCGCAGTGTGCAGCGGTTCGCCGGTTTCCGCCGAACAACTCTCCAAGCAATTCCAACGCGCTAAAGCCGCCGAAGTTGCCGATATTTTAGAGACACTCGTCGCACTAGGCCGCGTGCAGCATGGGCACGCCAAGGGAGAATATGTCATCTAATTATCAAGTGTTACCCAAAAGTTTCATATCTCCTCCTTTGCCGCTTCGTTTGAAGCGAGACGGAATCGACGGACTGGCCGCTTGCATGACGTGACGAACATGAACCGCCGGCAAGAATCAAAACGAAAGGACTGACAACTATGAGTAATGACGAATCTACAACAGTGATATTTGAGGAGATTCTTCAGTCGATCATGGCAACACCAAAACATCAACGACGGCTAAAAAGCTGTACGTTTTGGGACAAGCTTGGATGGGAAAAGCGCACCACCGAACGTGTTGAAAAAGTTCGTGACTGGCTGAAACAAAGCCATGTGGCGGTCAATCTATTCAAGCATCACTCAATGGAGGAACTCGCCGGGGTGGCGTTTGGCACTGAAGACAAGGAAGATTGGTTGATACTCACCTGCGTTCCACCTGAGCCGTCAAAAACGCCAATTCTTAACGCGAGTCAACAGTCCGAAAATCTCCAAATTCCAGTTGAATCGTGGCCAGACGAAGCATGGTTTACAGCAATGACGCAGCAATCATTTGGAAGCGAACGTGAGATTGAATGCTTTTTCGTTTTGCCCATGCTACAGCGACTCGGATACGACAGAGCAGATTTTGCTGTTGGTTTTCATCTTGATGTCCAAGAGGGGTCAACAGGAAAACATAAAGAAGCCGACGTGGTGGTCTTTGATGGAGAGAAACACCACGTAGATGGAACGACGACACTGTTGCTTTTTGAAACAAAAATGGTTGGCCATAAGCTGAGCAATGCTGTCATTGACCAAGCGCGGTTCTATTCTTTTTTTCTGAGTCCTGTGTTCTACGTAGTTACGGATGGCAATGAAATCGAAGTTTTCCTATTCAGGGGAGCAATTGCACCGGACGATCCGCCACTAAAATTCAAGCGTAGCGAACTGCGACAGCAGTGGAAAAACATCTACTCAACGCTACACAAGAAGTCTGTGGTAGCGAAGAAGATGACCCGCAATCACAACGGGTAGTGAGCACAGCTCTGCGCCACGCAGAAACCGCTACCGCGCCGTGAAATAACTTGAAAATGGAAACGACATCTGGTACGGTATGGTCAGCATCAGGAACGACTCGAAGGTTTTCGGGTCTGCCAACCGGGGATGGAGTCCCACGGTGGCTTGGTTGAAGCCGGTAGCTTTAACCGATGTGCGGACGCGGTGCTCTCCTTGGGGAAGTAGACCCCACTGGAATGAGGCCACTCCCGAACAAAAAACTCCGCGCAACCGCGTCCTGATGGGCGCGGTTTTTGTTTGCCCTGATTGCTGGAAAGGGAAACGCAATATGAGAACGAGCAAGATTGAATGCCTGACAACACCGGGCGCAGAAAGACTGCGCGGTTTGTTTTATGGTCGGTCGGTAAATGTCCGACCCCATGATGTACGGTGGCAACATGATTAAACCATCCAACCCCTTGCTTCCAACCGGACCACACGTGACAGTCTGGGTAGTGTCCGTCCAACCCAAGGACACATATCAGCCGTTAGCCGTGGTTGCGACGGAGGCGGAAGCACTCGACCTCTGCAACCGAATTGCCATCAGTGCGCCCGAACAAAAACCGCGTCACGATTCCGTCTGGATTCCCGCCAAGTGCGTTTATGCAAAGGCCGACGAACTGGCCAAGAATCCGAGTGCCGGCGTGATGCTGCGCAGTGCGGACGAGTTCGACCCGAACGCGCCGGTAGACGAAGAATGGGCGAAGGCGCACCACCGGGATGTAACGGAAGACCTTGCCGCTGGCAGGCCGACGGCAATCGGCAGGATGTTTGGCGGTCAGGCTGCTGCCGTCCAGATTGTCGGCGGGGTGCGACCACCGCGCACTGAAGACCCGTGCGGCCGGTACTCATTCACGCGGGATTACCGGTTGCTCGATTCCGCGCCGATGGAACAAGGTAAACCGCCGCTGGTGTTCGATGGGGTATCTGGCGACTGGGTGGATTTTGCCGGCACAGTGGGCGAGCAAGCCAACTCAATTCCAGTGAGCATGTTGGAAGCGGTGCAATTTTGTGCCGCCGGCACGATACCAGTCGAGGTCCGCCGCATGATTGAAGGAAAAATCCACGCCCCAGACCCGGAGGAAGCTACATGAAACGAAAACAAAAAAGTCGGACACGAGTATTTACAAGCGCACCACCGCCGAAGCCTGACCCGGTCAAAGCGGCTAAAATCGTCCGTGCCATTGGCCGGGCGCACATCCTGACGGCGTATGAGGAGGCGAATCTGCCGTTGCCACCGAAGATTCTCCGGGAATTCCGCGTGGCGGTCGGGCTGGCGGCTCGGCCACTGGAGGTTGATAACCCCACTCAGCAACGACGGCTGGCCCGGATTGCAAAAACGTCATTTGCAGACCGACACCGACACTTCTACAACTTCTGGGAGGAGTATTTCGACTGGAAAGTTGAAGCGACGCAGCTTTACGACGAATCACCGGACTGGTTGCAACGCATCGCCGACGAGATTTACAACGAATGCGATTGGGATTTGTAGAGGTTGTCGTGACGCTAATGGAAAATGGAGGAAAACATGACTACAAAAAATTCATCCGTTAGGGGAGAAGATGTTGGACGCGAGGTGCGCCGAGCCGCCTCTGCCATCGAACAGCGTGTTGGCAAGGCTCCGGGTGCATCCCGTTCCGCCCAAGACGAACGGGAGAAGCAAGCCTTAGTTCAGTACACCCAAGAACTCGGCAAGATTCATCCGTCGTGTTTTCTGGATGGCCTTCCCAAGACCAACGAGCCGAGCACCGAGCACGATGTATTCTTCCGTCGCTCGGATCAACGAGTCGTCAAGGTAACCAAGCTGGGCCTGTACGGCTTCATTGTTGTCGGGCTGGACGGCGAACGTATCCACGCCACCCCCGTGGAGTATTTTCAGCGAATGGCTTTGTACAATCGAGTTTTCGATGATGATGTGCGGTTTGAGGGTGTAATCCTTGTCGGGAAAAAGAAGTACCCCTGCATTGTGACATCGCAACCGTTTGTCGTCGCCCGAAGCATGATGCTGCCTTACCCAATGGACGAGGACATCGCCGAGTACATGCAACGTCTCAGGTTTACAAAAAACGTCCGTGCGGAGGTTGCGTGGAAGCGGGAATCGGATGGGGTTGAGTGCTTTGATTGCAAGCCGGCCAATTACATTATGACCAAGAAAGGCGCGGTTCCGATTGACATCATTATCCGCCAAACTGGAGTCGAGCTTCCCATTCCCGCCCCGGTATGGGCGAGGAAGATGATGAAGTGGAGCCGCGCACAGCCTCTACCGCCATTGAAGGACGTGCTGGAACAGTTCCGGGCGAGTCCAGAGCCGTATAAATCGAAAGGAAATTAGGAAATATGGAAAAAGTAATTATTCAGGGCGTTGAACTTACACTGGGGGAGGCGGACAACCACGTTTCCGAATGGGTCGATTTTGGCGATTACATGCGGCAGTTGGAGGCGGCGTGGCTGCGGCTGTCCAAGGTTGAACCACCGTTGAACCCACGGTTAATCGGCGAACCGGGCGGGGGCAAAACCACGCTTTGCTGTGCGGTAGGTCGGAAGCTGGGCCGCGACGTGTACCTGTTCCAGTGCACGATGGACACGCGGCCGGAAGACCTCATCATCACGCCGGTGCTGACCGGTGACCGGCACATCGAGTACCGCGCATCGAGCGTGGTGACGGCAATGATACGGGGCGGAATCCTCATCCTTGATGAAGGCAATCGGATGCCGGAACGCAGTTGGGCCTCATTGGCTCCATTGCTTGATGAACGACGTTATGTTGAAAGCGCATTGGCTGCGGTCAAGATTCGGGCGCACGAGGATTTTCGGATTTGTGTGACGATGAACGATGATGCCAGCGTGTACGAGTTGCCGGGCTACATTCAAAGCCGGTTGAAACCGAAGATTGAGGTGGTGAGTCCGCCGTGGGAAATCCAAGAGCAGATTGTGCGCTTGAAGTGCCCGGGCGTGGATGATGACCTGTTAAAGCAGGTGTTCACCGAACTCAAGAAACGCGCCTCGAACCGGTGCCGCGACAGTGTTCGCGACAAACTCGCTCTCGCGCAGTATGCCCAAAAGCTTCGCCAGACCGGGTTGGATAATCCCCTCAAACGGGCAGTGGAACAAGTGTTGCTGAAACCGGACGGCGAGACGGAAACCGCGGATTGACCATGCTGAATCTTGTCGAGACATACGAGAATCTCGTGGGGGTGCCGTCGCTCCACTACCAGCCTGTGTTCGCTCAGGCGGTCCGGGCGGCGATGGAGAAGTTCCGGCCGGATGCCGTGGCAGTGGAGTTGGCTGACGCGCTTGCAGCGGAAATGGACTGGCTGGTTTCATGTTGGCCGGCCCCGGTCGCGTCGGTGACGGAACACGAGATTCTCCCCTGTGTGCCCGGCGATTCGATTATGGAAGCCTACCGGCTCGCCATGGCGCGGAAGATTCCCACGTTTTGCGTAGACCTTGACTACTGCGGGTCAATTCACCGGTCGGATGTGTCATTACCGTCGGGAGAGTTTGCGCCGCGTGTTGGGCGGCTATTTTTGGAGGCAACCGATGCGTTGATGGAACAGGCCGGACCGGCAGCAGACGGTGACGTGGCGCGTGAGGCGTTCATGGCGGCACGGTTGGAGGAACTGATGTCCAAGCACCGCTGTGTCCTCTGGGTGGGCGGCATGGGGCATTGGACGCGGATTGTGGAGCGGCTCAAGAATCGCGACTTTACCGGTCCGCAGGTCAACATTGTGCCGAGTCACGTGATTCGCCGGGCGCGGCTGGCTCCAACGGCGTTGTCCATATTGACGGGACGGATGCCATTCTTGTTGGCGCGGTATGCAAAGGCACCCGACCGGTATGATGAGTCGGCTGCCCTCCGTTCGTTGGGATTGGCTGCCTGCCGCTCCAAAGCGGTCGTGTCGCTGCGCATTGAGGGACGCAAGCCCGACGCAGAGGATGATTTACCGGAATCGCCGGTTGCTAGTGTGGATGTGGCGAAAATGCTCATCTACGCTCGGAATCTGGCGGCATATTCCGGAGTGCGCGAAATGCCGGGCTTGGGCGAGTTACTGACGGCGTCATCGGCAACGATGGGAAATCGGTACGCGGGGCGGTTGTACCAGATTGCGATGCACGAACACCTCACGGCCAAGAGCCGTGACCTCACGCCACTGACATACGAGAGTGATGGCAAAGTACATGGGTACCGGTTGGACGGTCAGTGGCTGAAAGCTGAGCCGTATTGGAAGCCACCGGGCGACACGGGCATGACGTGGGTTGTTCAACAGGTTGACGCTGCCAAGAAGATGCGTGAGCCGTATGCAAATATCCCTGCGGCAAAGGAGGACGAGAAACGAGCGTGGATGGCTTATCCCACCGATGAGATCGCCTACGAAGCATTTGTGCGCTATGTGCTTGAACACGCGAGTTTGCCGGACTCGCAAGAATCCAAATCGTTTCCATTTCAGACCGGCTTACGGGACGGTGTGGATGTGCGCGACACCATTCGCCACTGGAAAGATGGAGTCGTTTACGTGCGTGAGCAGTCGAACGCCCAACTCCGGGTCACGAACGCCATCATTGATTTTACCAGCCGCACGGAGCGTTCGTTTGTTTTGCAAGGGAAAGCCAAAGGCTTGGACCACGCCGGTTGGGTTGACCCCTCTTTCGACCATGTTGGAAGCTGTTCACGTGAGGCGACAGAATTGAAGGTGCTGCAAGAACAACCTTGTCACGTCTCGAACCGGCTGCGCGATTTGTCGATGGTGAGTTTGGATTGCCCAAATTCGTTAAAAGACCGGACCAAGAAAACTTTTTACGACTACGTCATCCTCCCGCTGGTGGATATTGCGGAACAAGCGAAGAAAAACAATATGGTGGCAGAAGGACGCTTCAATGGGGGCAACATGCGTCCCGTGAAGCGAACCGGTGACGACAACCTTTATGGGTGGCTGGAAGTCATGTTCCGGTTCTGCAAACGTAAAACCGTCGTTTACTATGCGGCCTATGTCCCCAGCCAACGCATCCACCGAATTGCCCGGAAACATCACGTGCGGCTGATCCACATCCCGCTGTCGCGCATTCCGAAGCCGCTGCTGTTGCGCAACCGGACGTTTCGATTTATGCACCTTACACGGCCGCAGTGGGATGAGTTGCGTCGGGCTGTTGCGGAACACCAAAACGCGTGGGTGCCATCACCATGATTCTACATATTCCACATTCATCTCGGAAGATTCCCGCAGAGGTCAGGAACCAATTTCTCCTGACAGACGCCGAACTCGAAACGGAATTGTTGCGGATGACCGACGCCTACACGGATGAGCTTTTTTGTGTGGACCTGGCCCCGTCTGACACAGCCGTGGTCTTTCCGGTAAGCCGGCTTGTCGTGGACCCGGAGCGTTTTGCGGACGATGCTGCCGAGCCAATGGCCAAACACGGCATGGGGACGGTTTATTCCACGACCCATGATGGCCGGCAGCTACGTCGGGTGATTACTGCGGACGAACGACAATCGCTGTTGAACGGATACTACTACCCGCATCACTGTCGGCTCTCGGAAGCGGTTGACCGGGAATTGAACGCAACGGGAACGGCATTGTTGGTTGACTGCCATAGTTTCCCCTCGATAGCGTTGCCGTGCGATATGGATCAATCGTCCGGCCGACCGCAGATTTGCATAGGCACGGATGAGTTTCACGCGCCGCGTGATGTGGCCGAGTTGTTGGTTCAACACTTCAGGGCGGCGGGATTGACAGTTGAACTGAACCGTCCATTTGCCGGGGCAATCGTGCCGATGAAGTATTACCATCAGGACGCCCGTTTGATTTCAGTGATGGTCGAGGTCAACAGGTGTGTTTACATGGACGAGGCAACCGGTGGCAAAACCAAACAGTTCAAGGATGCGCAGAATTTGGTGGTTGAGGCTGTCCGTTGCCTGAAAGAGCACCATACCGGAGGAAGTCTGAACCGAATCACTTCGCCGCGACCGTGGGACAAGCGACGTTCGCAAGACGCGCACTCGCAGCCGCGAGTTAAGTTGAGCAGGATGGTCCGGCAAACCCAAGCGATGATGGCAGTCCGCCGAAAATTGTGCGGCGACCGGCACGGAACCGGAGGAAAAGCGTGAAGGCACAACGGATAATTCCAGCACGAGGAGGGTGTAATGTTTCTGACCAAATCTGATTTCAAAATTGCTCGCACCTGCCCGACGAAGCTGTTCTACAAAAAGAATCGGTATCCATCGCTGATGGATGACAACCCGTACCTAGAGTTTTTGGCTGACGGCGGATACATGGTTGAGTTGATGGCGAAATTGCTGTACCCGGACGGCACGGAAGTCGGTAGTTGGGATAAACCTGAGCAGGCTTTTGCTGAGACGACAAAAGCGTTAGGGGCAACCAACGTGACCCTGTTTGAAGCCACGGTCATCAACGGCAAGTTGCTGGCCCGTGTGGATATTCTCCAGAGGAATGGCAAAGTCCTGAAATTGATTGAGGTGAAGTCCACCTCGCTCGACTCCGTGACGGATGGGCCGAATCCGTTTCGCGGCAAGCGGGGTGGCATCGACTCCGGTTGGCGACCCTACCTCGAAGATGTGACATTTCAGGTGTGCGTCCTACGTAGAGCATTTCCTGAATTCAAAATTGTGCCGTACCTCTGCGTGGTCGATAAAGCCAAGTCCGCCACCGAAAATGTGACGTTCGACAAGTTCAAGATTCGGACAGGCAGTGGACCACAGGCCCGGTTCCGGCCGCAAGTTGAGTACACCGGAGATGTCAGCCGGTTGCCGAAGGAACACGTACTAGCCATCGCGGACGTGTCGGCAGAAGTTGAGGAGCTGGAAAACGAAGTCGCGGTGGCTGCTGACGAGTTCGCCAAAACTGTCGGTGACAAAACAATTTCACGCATCACGCCGGAGATTGGGAAGAAGTGTAAGCACTGCGAGTATCGTCTGCACGAGGACGACGGCTCCAAGAACGGGTTCGCTGAATGCTGGGGTAAGCTCGCTACACCAACGCCGCATATTTTAGACCTGTACCGGGTGGACCTGATGGGCGGCAAAAATAATGACGAGGTTGCCGTTCTGGTAGCCGCCGGCCAAGCCCGTCTTGAGGACGCACCGCGTGACCTGCTGACCGGCACCACCGCCGTCCGGCAAAAGCTGCAACTGGAGTACACGGCACGAAACGAGGAGTTCATTGCGCCCGAGCTGAAAGGTATTCTGAGCCGGCACAAGTACCCCCTGCATTTTATGGACTTCGAGGGTTCCCGTCTGGCTCTGTCTTACCATGCCGGGATGCGACCCTACGAACAGGCGGCATTCCAGTGGTCTTGCCACACGATGACAGCACCGGGCGCCCCGCTAGAGCACCGCGAGTGGTTAAATGCTGAGGATGCGTTTCCAAATTTCGAGTTCGCTCGAACGCTGCGGAAACAAATCGGTGACACCGGCACCGTCTACATTTGGAGCCAGTACGAACTGGTGGTCCTGCGTGAAATCCGCGAACAGTTCGACAAGTACGGCGAAAAGGACGCCGACCTCGCCGCGTGGCTTGAACGGATGACCCGCGACAAGAATCCACGCGTCGTCGATATGTGCGATTTGGCAAAGCAGTATTATTTCCATCCCGCGATGCGGGGCAGCCTGTCCATCAAATACGTTTTGCCGGCAGTGTGGGAAGCTGACGCGGCGTTACGCGCTGACCCCGAATTCGTCAAATACGTCGGACATGATGCGGCAGGGAAGTTATTGAACCCGTATGCCACGCTGAAACCGCTCCCCATCGGAGAGAAAGAGGAAGTCGCAAACGAAGGCACCGGCGCGATGAGGGTTTATCAGGCGATGCTGTACGGTGTTGAAGCGAATGACCCGGCAGCGCGGGAAACATACCGGAAATTACTGTTGCAGTATTGCGGCTTGGATACCGGTGCGATGGTGATGATTTGGAAACATTGGACGCGTTGACCCCATGCGCGTCCTCGCTATCGCTGACATCGACGACATCCGTTGGCAGGGCAGCTCCGGCGTAGTCGATTTGATTCTCAGCCTTGGGGACATCTCCGATTGCGTTATTTTGGAGGCGGCAGAAGCCTACGGCGCACCTCCGGTTTTTACAGTGCGCGGTAATCACGATGTTGCCACGAATTTTCCGGAAGGAATTTCAGACTTGCACATGCGGACGGTCGAGTTTGGCGGACTGACGTTCGGCGGCTTCGGAGGCGCATGGCGATACAAACCACGCGGAAATTTCTTGTTCGAGCAGGACGAGGTCGCGACCCTGCTGAAAGATTTTCCGCGAGTGGATATTTTCATCGCTCACTCCTCCCCAACGATTCACGCCAAAGACGATGGGATTCATACGGGCTTCACGGCGTTCGACCAGTACATCCGGGAAAAGCAGCCGCGCCTGTTTCTGCACGGGCACCAGCACATCGACAGCGAAACCATCTTTGGAGCCACGAAGGTCATCGGCGTTTATAAGCACAGGGTGCTTGAGTTTTCCGGCTGATCTATGGGAAGCGAGTACGACATGGGGAAAAACGATGGAAGCGCAAATGAAAGGGATTTTAACAAGCGATTCACTATTAAAAGATAGGCAGTCAAGTTTTAGTAGTGGATTTTGTACGAAGATTCGTTTAACAAGGAGTGCATGAAACGCACGCAAACAGGTTACTTTGTACCGGTGCCCAGTGCTGGGGAGAAGTGTCAAGCGTTCGTGCCAAACCCGCTGCCGCCGGACCCGCCGCTTCAACTGGATGAAGACCTGCAAGAGGTGATGCACAACGCCGTGCTTTCGCTGGGGCGGTTGGACGGATTGGCCTCGCATTTCATTGAAACACCGCTGTTTCTCTATATGTACATCCGCAAGGAGGCGGTGTTGTCGTCGCAAATCGAGGGCACACAATCGTCGTTGTCGGACTTACTGTTGTTCGAGACGAAGGAATTACCGGGCGTACCGTTGGATGACGTGCTAGAGGTGTCAAACTACGTCGCAGCAATGGATCACGGACTCCGACAGTTGGAGAAAGGAATGCCGCTGTCGTTGCGGTTGCTCCGCGAGATTCACGAGATGCTGTTGGCCAAAGGGCGTGGTAGCGACAAGGAGCCGGGTGAGTTTCGTCGTTCGCAGAATTGGGTGGGTGGGACACGACCGGGCAACGCGAAGTTTGTGCCGCCTCCCCCGGAAATGGTGTTAGAATGTCTGGGCGCACTGGAGAAGTTTCTACACAACGACCCAGTGAAGACACCATTGCTTATCAAGGCGGCAATGGCGCACGTGCAATTTGAGACGATTCACCCGTTTCTTGACGGTAACGGACGGCTCGGGCGGTTGCTAATCACGTTTTTGCTGTGCGCAGAAGGCGCGTTAAGCAAGCCGATGCTGTATCTCAGTCTCTACTTCAAGTCACACCGGGAGGAGTATTACGACCTGCTCCAACGAGTCCGAACTGAAGGCGACTGGGAAGCGTGGCTGCGGTTCTTCTTCACTGGCGTCCGCGAGACCGCGAACCAAGCCATCCAGACTTCCAGCAAGCTGTTGAAACTTTTCGAGGAAGATCGCCAACGCATTCAGAAAATTGGCAAGGCGGCCGGATCAGCACTACGCGTTCATCACCACCTGCAACGGCATCCGATCACATCCATTGGTGAGGCTGCAAAGGGACTCACGTTGACAGTGCCAACGGTCACGACAGCTGTGATGCGGTTGAAAACTCTTGGAATCGTCCACGAAATGACCGGCAAGAGCCGCAACCGGATTTTCGCGTATCAGCCATACATCAAAATTATCAGCGAAGGGACTGAACCACTGCGGTAATGGTTTCGACTCTTTGCCTTATTTTGTCCTATCGCCCTGAAAACCTCTGGAAACTTACGAAAAGGCAAAACTGCCAACATGCAGTAAACCCACATGGATATTGGCTAAAATCGCTCTCTGCAAGCCGCCAAGTGGAATGTCTAGGTTCGAGTCCTAGCGAGGCAGCCAATCTCCGCAGGTGGCTTAGTTTTCCCAACAACATTTAGTCAGTCGGTGGCAGGTAAACGGTATGTACTCGGCGGACGGCCGAAATGTTGTTTGAACTGACGACTGAAGTAGAACAAGTCTTCGTATCCCAGTTCCCCGGCAATCTCCGTCAGCGACATGCTGGTCTCACGGATGAGTTGCCGGGCGAGTGCGAGCCGCGTTTGAATCACAAACGTCATCGGTGCGCGGCCGGTCAGGGCTTGGAACCGGCGGGTGAATTGGGCGCGGGAGAGTCCAATGCGGCGCGCCATTTCTGCAACTTCCCAGAGTTGGCCAGGTTTGCGTTCGATCGCGTGCATGAGGCCAGCAAGCGCGTCATCGGCTGGTAGGGCGGGCGGCGATTGCCACCATTCCCAGGCTTGAGCCAGCAGTAATTCAAGGGCAAGCTGGCTTTGCCGTTCACCGAGAGCATCGCCGCGCTGATATGCGGTGACGCACTGCCGGGCCAGCGTCTGAAACCAGTTCAAGTCACGCGCTGGCAAGGCGGGCGGAGGCAATGCGACACGGCGTGCCGGTAACCTTCGCCCTCTGGAATCGAGCGGTTCGAAATGGCAGTAGAACGCTGTCAGCGGGTGGGCAGGATCGTGACGGGCTTCAGGTTGGTCGCCGGGACGGAGGACAAAACAGGTGCCGGGTAAGAGCGCGTGGGAATGGTCGCGGAGTTGCACCGTGCCTTGACCTTCAAGGATACACCAGAGGTCAAAATCAGACAACGGCGGAGGTGCCCAGTGGAAATCTCGTTCCCAGTAAAAGAACCTGGGCGGCGAGGTGAATCGCACGGTGGCGAACGGCAGATCGATATTCATGAGTCAATAATACAAGTGGATGCGATTTCTGTCCATTCCCGTCATCCATGCTTCAGGTTAGGATCCGTGGAGATTTAGGAGACAAGGCAATGAGCATAACAAGTGTATTGGAAGATCAGCTGTTACCGGCAGCATTCCGCGACGAGGTGCACCTCGAAGAATTTCTGTCCACACCCACGCGTGGGCTGGCCGAAGATTTTGCGAAGCTCGACGGCGACATCATGGTCCTTGGTGTGGCCGGAAAGGTCGGCCCGACGTTGGCGATGATGGCGAAGCGGGCCGCGCCCGGCAAACAAGTCATCGGTGTCGCGCGGTTTTCGGATGCCGACGTGAAACGCCGACTCGAAGCCAGCGGAGTGAAGACCATCTCCTGCGACCTGCTCGACCGGTCGGCGGTGGCCAAACTGCCGGAAGTCCCGAACATCGTGTTCATGGCCGGCAAGAAATTCGGTACGACTGGCGGCGAACCGTTCACGTGGGCAATGAACGCCATCGTGCCAGCTTACATCGGTGAACGGATGCATGGGACGCGATTCGTGGCGTTCTCGACGTTATGCGTCTATCCGTTCTCACCGGTGAACGGCCCTGGCGCGACGCCCGATGACACCCCGCCGACGCCGCTGGGTGAGTACGCCAATTCCTGCGTCGCGCGCGAGCGAGTGTTCCAATATTTCTCGCAGACGACCGCCAGCCCGGGGCGGTTGGCGCGGTTGAACTACGCGATCGATTGCCGGTACGGCGCGTTGCACGACATCGCGCAATGGGTGCGCACCGGCGCGCCGATAGACGTGCGGACCGGCGTGGCCAACTGCATCTGGCAGGGTGACGCCATCGCGTATATCCTGCGTTGCCTGTGTCACGGCACGGTACCGGCGCGGCCAATCAACATTGGCCTGACCGTGCCGGCCAATGTCCGCCAGGTCGCGCGCCGGTTCGGTGAATTGTTCGGCAAGGAGCCGGTCTTTACCGGCACCGAGCAGCCGATGGCGTGGTACAACGATTGTTCAGAGGCGCGGCAGCTTTTTGGCCCGCCGGTGATTGATCTTGACCGGATGATTCGATGGAACGCCGACTGGCTGCAACGCGGCCTGCCGTTACATCACAAACTCACCCACTACGAGGAACGCGCCGGGCAGTTCTAATCCTATGAAACGCTCCAGCTCCATTGGCGGCCGACGCGCTGGCCTCCGGCAGTCAGGCCAACAATCCGCGTGTGCCGAATGCCGCCGAGATTGTTGTGTTGTAATTATTTAAGGATAACAATTATGAAACGAACTACTCCCTACATTCCTCACGGTGTCATCCCGGCAGCGTTGACAGTCTTCCACGATGACTATTCTATTGATTGGAAATCGACCCGGCAACATTTCCGGTTCATGGCGAACACGCGCGGTGTGACCGCGATCACGTTCAATGGCCATGCCGCTGAGGTGCATGCGTTGACCCGCGACGAACAGCAGCGCCTGCTCGAACTGGGTGCGGAAGCCGTGGCCGGCAAAGTGGCAGTAATCGCCGGCATCTACGCTGACGGTTCGCATCATGCCGCGCGCCTTGCGAAGATGAGCGCGCGGGCCGGGGCGGTTGCCTTGCTCGTGTTCCCACCGCAGCCGTTGATGTTTGGCGGCCATCTGCGCCTTGAAATGGCGTTGGCGCATTACAAGATGATTGCCGACGCAACGGACTTGCCGTTGATCTTGTTCAACTACACGATGGCCAGCGGGCTTGGATTCCCGTTCGAGACCATCCTGCGTCTGGTCAAAGAAGTGCCGACGATCCGCGCGATGAAAGACTGGTGTAATGACCCGATGGTGCACGAGAAAAACACGCGCGTGCTGCAATCGCTTCCACGGCCGGTTAACATGCTGACCACGCACAGCGCGTGGCTGATGGCGTCGCTGACCATGGGCGCAAACGGGTTGCTATCCGGTGCCGGGTCGGTGATCGCTGACATGCAGGTGGCGTTGTTTGACGCTGTCCGCGCTAACGACCTCGCACGGGCGCGACAGGTAAACAATTCGATATTTCCGATCGCACAAGCGCTGTACGCATCTCCGTTCCTCGACATGCATAACCGGATGAAAGAATGCCTCGCGCTACTTGGGCGCATCCCAAAGGCCGTGGTTCGGCCGCCACTGATGAAGTTGTCGGTGGCCGAGATTGCGCGATTGCGTCAGGCGCTACGCGCTGCCGGTGTTCAGCGGAATGGCTGGTCTCTGGGATAGTGACTGCGATGGTGTGAGGAATGGGACGGTTTAGTGCGTGACTGTTCAACAGCTCACTTGTCACGAAGTAATTCTGCAAGATAACGATGCGCCGACTCTGCTCGTTCCCATGGGACATCACGCCAGCAGTATTCGACAGACATTGATCCACAATAGCCAGCCTGCTTCGCATGTGCGATGAAATCCGGTAAATCAATCTCACCGACTGTTTCGACCCACCTATCCCCGTGAGACGCCGTGGTCTGGTGTAGGTGCATGTGTGAAATCCATGGTGCAAGATCGTCAAAGGCGGAGTTCAGGCCACGGCACAAAAAATCTTTACAGGACTGAAAGTTCACCTTGAGGTTGGTGGCGGATACCTCTCGCATGAGCCGTCGGATGGTGTCCACAGTATCCGCCAATGTCTGTTCGTGCGTTTCGACGACAAACTCCAAGTTGCGATCCATCGCTGTGATGGTTCGCAGACCTCGCACGGCTTGTTCCCAGTGGGCATTTGTGGCTTGTGCGCTAGCTAATCCATCAGGTCCGATGTCTATGAACGTTCGAATCTTCGTCGCACCTAGAACGTGTGCCACTTCGACGGCGCGGGTCGCAGTCCTGAGTGTTTGGTCATACTCCGCTGGTCCACGCGTTAAGCAAAAGTATGGGGAGAACACTGGCAGCTGAATCTGAAATTCATCCGCTTGCCGACGAATCGCTTTCAAGCCGGTGGCGTCCATGCCGTCAACATGTGCGAAGAACACTTCAATTCCATCGTAACCGATGTTGGCGAGTCGTGAAATAATCTTTTCCAGCGGCTCGTGTCGGAACGCGATAGAGCAAAAGTTTAATTGGATTTGAGTGGCCATCATTTAATCCTAATCTGTACCGGCAGCTCGCCAAGAATGATCAAATTGATCGGATACAAGGTGAAAGTGTTAGTCAATGTATGACGACTGTAATCAAGTTGAGGCTCGTACATGGAGCTTTGACAATACTGTCATTGAGGTGACAGTTTCTCCTTCGATGCGCCGTAGTAATAATTCAGAAGCCAAACGTCCAATCTGTCGCATCTCTTGCGAGACTGAACTGAGCAGGACTGGGCTTGCTTCGCACAATGGTGAATCGTCAATTCCAATCACGCGCACCTGCTCTGGCACTTTTACATCCCGACGTAACAGTTCATGGATAACTCCCAGCGCTTGGTGGTCCGACTGGGCTACCACACCATCGAAATTCAGTTTTTTCCCGAACCAGTACCGCACGGCTTCAGTCCCTTGCGGCAATTTGTAGTTGGCGGCGCGGTAGATCAATGCGGGGTCAAATTTCAGTCCATGTTCGCGCAATGCCTGCCGATAACCTGTATAGCGAGCATTCATATTATGAATATGTGCAATTCGCCGGCAACCTCGCTCAATCAAGTGACTTGTGGATAGATACGTTTGTTGGCGCTCATCACTCCAAACATTCGGTAAATTACGGCTCATTCCACCTGAAACCAACGTGACAACCGGTACACCGCTCTTGGCAATCTGGCGGATCGGTTCGGCGAGTGTCCGGTGCATGACACCCGCCACCAAAAGCCCGTCCACGTCCCGGCGTGCGGTTCGCGAACAGTGATGAAGAAACTGTTCATCAGTCTGGTAGAATGTCAGCCATATTCGCAGGTCTTTTTCATTCAGTGTCTCGGAGATGCCGATGAGAAGTTCCTCGACCAGTTCCGAACCGGCCTCCCCCAGTGGGTGGATAAAGACACCGATTGCTGCCCGTTTACCCGCGCGCAATGCCGCCGCCAATAGATTCCGCTGGAAGCCCAACTCACGTGCCTTGGCAATGATCGCCTGCTTTATTTGACGACTACAGCCGGTGGTGCCCATGCGATCGTTAAGCACCTTGGACACAAGGCTGACCGAGATGTTCAATTCCTTGGCAACCTCTTGGAGAGTAGCCATGATTTATAAACTATTGCTAGTAGTCTCCTTTGAAAGATTCAAGATGCAGTGGTATTTTATGACACTTCTGTCCGGACGTTTCCGTTGAGGAGTGTAATGGGAACAGTCATGACAGTTGGCCGGCCTTCGACGGTTAATTCCAAGACCGCCCGCGTGATGGCGCGATCCACCCGGTTGGCGAGCAAGGTGAATTCGACTGTTACCGGCGGGCCAAGCACAGCCGGTAAGCATTGAACTAAGCACGTGTCGGCGGGTTGAATAGTCAGTTCTGCTGGCAGGTACCAGTGTAGCGAAACGTTGGACTGCACTTTGTAAGGTTCGCGGAGCGTGATGCGCAGCGTCTTGGGTTCGCCATTGCGCAGGCCGGGGTCGTCGCCATAATCCACGTCCACGGTAAGGAAAGGAAACCGGAACGTGTTGCCGGTAAGACCTCGGTAAAGTTCGCCGTTGTCGCGGTGGCGATTGGGACGGCTTGCTAAGTGCCGCATTACGCGTTCGGTGCGCTCGCTTAGTTCCTCGATGGTCTGAGGCAATTGCTGGCCGAGTGCCAGTTCGCCGAGATTGAGGCAGGCAGTCTTGATCGAATGGCCTATGGGTTTAATCCAGCGCTCAGGAATCGCACCGATGCCGTGGATGATTCCGAAAATGGCGCCGGCAGTGGCGGCTGTGCAATCGGTGTCTTCGCCTATATTGACAGTGGTACAGATCATTCGATCAAAATCGTCACCGCCATAGAGTAAACCATAAACAAGAATGGCGATGTTCGATGGGGCATCATAACCCTGCACACCGATATGGAATCCTTTGGCTTGGTCTTCAAGACTCGTGCGTTTTAAGTCTCCCAAGCAAGTGCTGCCCCGGTGTTGTTCTAAGATGACGTCGCGTGCTGCACGCCAGTCAAGTTTTCTGTCAATGCAATCTACCGCACAACGCACGGCACGGGCGATGCCGCACTCAGCCGGGATGTAAGAGAGCCCGACTTTGATCAACTCGCGCAGGTCGGAGTTGATGAACGCGGCGGCTTCCAGTGCGGTACAGAACACTTCCCCATAGGTGCCCTCGCCATGGCCGTGGTCAAGAATGGCATCTTGCAGAGCGTATTGGGTGGCCAGTCTGGGTTGACCGGGGGCAATGCACGCCCAGATCTCAGATCGAATGAAAGCGCCACAGCTATGCCGGTAAGCATTTTGGTAGGTACCGCTCAGCGGAGGCAGCAAACCTGACCGCATATTTGCCTTGGCGGTACCGTATTCTGACCAATGCGGCGTAACATACAGGCACCAGTAATCCGCTAGCGTCTGCGCGTTCAGGTCGAGCCCTTGTTCCTCCAACGCTACCAGCCAGAGCAGCTGAATATCCAAATCGTCGTTGGGCAGTGGTTCGCCGGTGAGCTTTTGCTGGTAAAAGGAAACATTGTTCACCTGGCGCAGAAATTCCATTGGAGCACCCAATGTGCCACCGATGTTCTTCCCCATCCAACAACCACGGATTTTGCTGCGGTAATCTTTTTCGTTCAGCGTCATGGTGCACCTCGCAATTTACTCACCGTCTGACATAGCCCACACAATAATCGTGGGCCATTCAAATACAATCACACTGCCGGCAGGATTTTGCATTAATTGCAGATGTATTGTAAAATAATCTCATCGGTAGTCGTACCGGTCTTTTTGGTTGAGCGACGTCAACCAAAAAGTTGTCGATGGGACAGTTTCCGCGTGACCGTCAATGTGCAGAATGTTCATGGAGAGATTGTGTCGAAATGCGTGCGAGCCTCCGCCTCCGGGCGGGGTGAGAAGACTCCCCGCTTGGTCGGCACACCACGGCGGCGACTGTGGATCAACATTAAAGACAAGTGGATTATATGGAGAATCTGCATTAATAGTGGATGCTCCAGAACGTTCACTCTCAGCAATTAAAATCATATACGAAGGATTTGGGAAGTTTTCAATCACGTCCCCGAACCAATACTTGTCGGCATTTGGGTCAAGGTCAGTCGGCGTGTTGTCCGCCAGTCCATTTGAGTCCGGCGTTTCCCCTCCCGCGCACCCGGCGGCAACTGCATTCATCACATACGGTACAGGCCAGCGGTTCGCAGGTCCCCACTTCTGCATTGCGGGACAATAAATAACATTGTTGTGGTTAACTGGCGTCTGATCGTCGCGCTGGAGTGGATAATTCGCCTTAAGAGATGTGCCGAAGAATTTTAGATCAAGTATTTGGTGCCAACTGACGGACTGCGGCGTTGGTAGGTTGCCGTGGCCGCCGCCAACAAAACGATCGTTATTGTCCAACGCGAAGCTAAGGATTGCATGGCCGGCTTGTTTGAGGTTGGACGTGCATTGGATTGTCCGTGCCTTGTTGCGTGCCGAACTCAGCGCCGGTAACAACAAGCCTGACAGGATGGCAATGATGGCAATGACCACCAATAACTCAATCAGAGTAAAGGCACTCCATCCCCATTTCAGCCGGATCGTGCCAAATTGTTTATTAATGTCAGACATTGTGTTTCGAAGACAAATTAAATTCTACACCTTATTGTCAGCAGTTGCAATGCCGCGATGGTTAATAAGCAGTCAATAACCCAGTTATCAATCGTTTGTTAGTTCTATTTAGCGAGACTGGCGTCAACCAGTCGCCGGGCTGCCAACGCATCCGCCAGCGTGCAGGATGAGATAGTCTCGGCGCCGCACGCCAGCCGCACGAATGACGCCAATTGATGGACCATCCCCTGCGCGTAGATTGTCGCGTTCCGCTCCGACGCCGCGGTGGCGCCCGGCGGATGCTGGACGCAAAGATTGGTGGCTGCGCCGCGAACTGTGTACTCCTCAAGATTGCAGCCCGCTGCGGGACGGATTTCCAATGTGAAAGGATACGCGTCGCAAAATCCCGTTGCTCGGACGACTGAACGGAGATGTTGTCCCGGTTGCAACGGCTCGGCTTCGGCATCGATAATTCGCACATTGTGAAAACAGGAACGCAAAAAATCCAATGGGTGCCCTAATGTATCCTCGTAGAAATGGGGTTCGGAACGCTTCTCGCGCAAAAATCGAACCGTCACTTTTCGACTCATGTCCGCCGCCTGCAATGCCTGGCGGAATGCCACCGCGCAGGGCATGTGCCGGCGATTATATCCGACTTGCAGGCGCGTGCCTGTTGCTTGATCAGCCAATTCCATTAGCTGTCGGATTGCATCGGCATTATCGGCAACCGGCTTTTCCACAAATATTCCCGGGACACGCCCGAGCGCCTGTTGGCACAGTTCTATGCTCAGCGGCGGCCAAGTGTTGAAGAGTATTCCGTCAAGTGGTTTCCCGGCCAACAATGCTGCGGCGGTTGGATACACTCGCGCACCCGGCCACGCTGTCGTCGCTCGCGTCAGCACTTCGGGATTCACATCACATACAGCCACGAGTTCCACTGGCCAGCCGCGCGCCTGTAGGAAGCGCAGTGCTGGCCCGTGAGCATGCTGAAAAATAAACCCCAAACCCACTGCGCCCAAACGCACCGGCGCGTGCGGCGGGTCAGGCAGGGGGTACTCCTGCAGCAAGTCAACGGTCATTGCCGAGTGCTTCACTGGTGTCGACTCATTGTTTTCCAGTTTCGATGATTGGCAGAATGATGGCTGATGGATGCGCAGCGGAGAGATGGATCGTCTGGTGCGCAACCGGGGATTGGTCATAGCTCATCACCGGCTCGAAGGTGTTGGGATGAACTTCGTATTCCGGCGTACTGCTGCTGGTCACCAGCACGCCGAGGCGATGCCCGGTCGCAAGGACGATGGCGGTACTCCGCAAGTCCATCTTCAGTTGGTACACTTTCGCTTTTTCCAGCGGCGCCGGCTTGCCATGAAACTCCTCAGCATAGCGCCCGAAGATGGCCGATTCGCGAATCAGCATTTCGTATCCGTCCGGGTGGATGTCAATCAGCTTAACGACGAACTCGGTATCCGGCACGTCGGTGGAAACATGCAAATTTACGAGGATTTTGCCGGTGATTTCCAGCGGAGTTTCGAGCGAGCTAGTGATGAAGCGGAGGATGTCTTTCCGATCCTTCAAGGGGCGCTGGTCGTGCGGCCCAGACTGGAGCATGTACGTGATCCCAACCGTGGGCGCGGGATTCTTTGGATCATACGTAAAGTTCAGCGCGGCGTCCCGTTCCGCAGGCTTGGTCGTCGAGAGGCTTCCGTCGGCATGGAAATAGTATGGAGTCGGTGTGTTCAGCACCGGCCAAGTGTCGGTGACCTTGTAATAGTTGCCGGGACCGTCGGGGTCACGGAAATTGCCCATGAGAAAGTAGGCGAGCTGGGATTTCTCCGGAATCTTCTGCTTTCCTAACAGGACGTCGGGGATTGTGGGTGCGTACCGGATCGCTGCGGACTTGGTTTTCTGGGGCCAAGTGAAAGGACAGTGCCCGCCATGCCCGCCGGGATTGATTGTGGCGAAGATCCGGCAGGTGCTGGCACAGGCCGCGAAAACGTCGAGGACTGCTTCCGGGGAAATATCGTACCACCCGCCAGTCATAATCAACATGGTGGAATTGTCCTTGCCGGCCGCCGCGAGCACTTCCGGCCAGCGGGCAAAGTCATATAATGGAAGGGTGGGCTTCGGCCATTCGGGTGTGGCCAGTCCGGCGTGGGGCAGCCAGTTGTAGAGGGAACGGCGGACGCCGTTGTGAAAGCCCCAGTAAAAATAAGGCCAGGGCGTCGAAATCGTCGACAACGAAGCGACC
>Ga0118677_10003692_pt1 | contig 28669 bp, 17 predicted proteins | sample AliMusrvi5mmetaG_FD_86154 | JGI IMG/M metagenome (GOLD analysis project Ga0118677, IMG submission 86154) | reverse complement strand
AAAATAAGTTGTGCCATTGAGTGCGCTCGCATCGGTATAACTGGTGCCCGAAGCGGTGCCGAGCGGGATATATGGACCACCGCTCAGCGTCGCGCGTTTCACATAATAGCCGGTAGCACTTGCCGAGGCACTCCACGTCAGGCCAACCGTGTTATTGCCGGGGACAGCCGCCAGATTGCTCGGTGACGAAGGCGGCCCTAGCACCTGAATGGCCAGCACTGCGGAAGCACTCGCTCCGTTGGTTAGATTACCGGCATAAACGGCGGTGATATTGTTAGTTCCTGACGCCAGACTGCTGCTGGTGAGGCTAGCTTGGAACGACCCATTGAGGGCGACGGTTCCCAGCAACGTGGCACCGGCATAAAACGCCACATTGCCCGTCGGCGTGCTGCCGCTCACCGTGGCGGTGAAGCTCAGTGAATCGCCGGGTGAGGCCGGCGTGACTCCGCCGGTTAGAGCGAGCGAGGTGCTGGTGGCCGGGGCGACGGTCACCGTGCCGGTGCCGGAAATATAGCTCGGTGATGTGGTGGCACTGTATATACCGTTAGATTGAGCAACACCGGCAAATGACAACCCGGTGATGGGCCGCGTGCCGGTGAAATTCAGAGCGACCTTGGCACCGCTGCTGATAGCCAAAGCACCGCTACCTAACGAGGCAGCGGTGGAGCAAGCGAGGGTACCGGCGCTCACTCTGGTGGTGCCAGTGTAGGTGTTGGTGCCGGAGAGCGTGATGGTGGCACTACCCAATTTAGTAAGACCACCGGCACCGGTGATCACGCCGGAAAGCAGCATATTGGAAGTGCTGTTATTTCCCACATTGAGATTCGCGCCTGAGGCAAGGTCAATCGAGTTGGGCACGCCGGACCCGGTGGTTAGAGTTGCGGAATTTTCCAGGCCCCCGTTACTTCCCGTTCCGAGTTCAGAGCGCAAGGTGCCGGTGCCTAGCGAATTAACATTGCCGATGCGCACGCGCATTTCGCCGCCGCCACCGATCATACTGAGGAGCACGCCGCCGCTGAATGTGTTCGCATTGGGAATGGTTAGGCCGCGGCCATTACCGTCATTGGTCACCTTGAGCCCGCCAACCCCCGAGATTGCACCGCTCAAAGTGATATCCGTGCCACCTCCGAAAGTGATGGGAAGGGTCACCAATCCTCCGGTTAGATTAAACGCATTGGTGAGGGTGATCGCCGGGTCCGCGGCGACCTTAAAGGTGGTGCCGCCGGCCAGCGTTAGGGTTCCGGTGCCGAGCCTGGCGTTGCCGGTGGCCAAGGCGAAGGTGCCACTGCTCACGGTAGTACCGCCGGTGTAGGTATTCACGCCTGAGAGCGTGAGGCCACCGCTGGTCGTTTTGGTCAGGCCCCCGGCACCGGATATAATACCAGAAAACGTCAGATCGCCCGCACCGCTTCCGCCGAGAGTCGTGTTAGCGGCAAGGGCAACATTGTTAGCGATGCTGAGCGCGTTGGCGCTGTTCTGATTGACCTGCGGCAGGATGGCGCTATTGAGGACGAACGAGAGTGGGTTGCCGCTGAGAGTCAGGGCCGGTTGCGAACTGCCGATGGTGAAGCGGTTGAGCAGGAAGGTGCCGGTTAGATCGTTATTGCTGGCACCCGAGTAACCGCTGGTATTGAACACGAGTAAACCCATACTGCTGCCGCCCGCAGTGGGGGCAACGCTACCACTCCATTTGGCGGCGGTTGACCAAGTGCCGGAAGCAATGTTAGTCCACGTCAGCCACTGCGCCACGTTGAGGGTGACGGTAGCGGCGGGCGAATCGCTCACGCCATCATTGACCTTGAAGGTGAAACTGTCGGCACCGGTGTAGTCGGTGGCCGGCGTGTAGGTTAGATTTGGCGCGGCTCCCGACAAACTGCCGTGCGCGGGCTGGGTGAGTGTGCTGTAGGTCAGAGCGTCGTTGGCACTGTCGCTGCCGGTAAGGGTGATGGCCTTGGCGGTGTTAGGTGTCAATTCGACATATTGTGCATTGGCCACCGGCGGATCATTGATGATGGTGATACTGACGGTTGCGACGGGTGAGGCTAGCCCGTCGCTATCGGTCACCTTGAACGTAAAACTGTCCGCGCCACGGTAATTGGTCGTCGGTTGATAGGTAAGGTTTGGGGCGGTTCCGCTCAGGGTACCGTGGCTGGGACTGGTCACCACGGCATAGGCCAGCGCGTAACCTTCCGGATCCACGCCGGTCAGAGTGATGGGGGTGGCAGTGTTCGCTGATACGCTCACGGATTGCGCCGAGGCCAGCGGTGGATCATTGACCGGCGTCACCGTAATACTCACCGTCGCCACCGCACTGGTCAGCGAGCCATCGCTCACTGTGAATGTGAAGCTGTCCGCCCCGGGAGAATTGCCCGCCGGATAATTGGCCGCCGGCATGTAGGTCAAATTAGGCACGGTGCCTATCAACAGGCCATGGAGCGGCCCGCTAACAATTTGATAGGTGAGCGGGTCGCTGTCCGGGTCGGTCCCGCCCAAGGTGATGGGCTTGGTGGTATCCTCGGCGGTGGTGAGCCATTGGTTGACGGCCAGCGGGCGGCGGTTGCCGGTGGTTCCCACATCAATGGTGATAGTGGCAGCCATGGAATCCAACTGGCCGTCATTGGCTTTGAAGGTAAAACTGTCCGCACCGGTGTAGGCGGTGGTCGGCGTGTATGTTAGATTGGGTGCTGTGCCCGTGAGCAAGCCGTGAGCCGGGGACGCCACCACGGCATAAGTCAGCGCGTCACCATTCGGATCGGTGGCCGCCAGGGTGATGGAGACGGCGGTATTGATCGGGGTGGTTAGGCTCTGGTTCTGGGGCACCGGCGCGCGATTGGGGTCCGGGGTGACGACGACGGTTAGATTAGTAGCCACCGAACCGAGGATTTCGTTATAGGTTTGGAAGTCGAAATAGCCGAGGCAATAGGTGATCCAATTGTTGTAATCGAGGATAGACCGATCCTCTGCAGTAGCGCGCAAGACATAGGTGCCGGGCGTGGTGAAGGTGGCGGAGCAGGTGGCATTGCCACTGAGGCCACTGGGATTGAATGAAACGTTACCCGGCCCGCTGACCTTGCTCCAGAGAAAGTTGGGAGTGCCGGCGTCAAGATCCACCAACACCGGGGTGAGAACTGTGCTGCCTGCCGGCAATGTGACTGTGGCCGGGCTTGCGGAAACCGTCAGACTTTTAAAATTCACCAAAGTGGGTGGAGCCGTGTCGTTTTGGATAGCTGCGATGGTGGAGGCGATATGCGAGGTAATGTCGGCGAGGCGGGTGCCGGTATTGACCGAACTGTCGGCGGCGAACTGGGGCAAGTGTGCCTGCCATTTGAGGAGCGTGGGCAGCGCGTCCTTGGCGGCACCGCGATAGGTATTGGTCAAGATATCAAATGGCGTCCAATCGTCGCTATGCCATGCCTGTTCCTTCATCATCAGGCACAGGGGGATACCCTCTTCGATCTTAAATTTCGCCAGGGTTTGCAAGCCGGCGTCGCGGATGACGTCACTGAACATGCGGTCGGCGGGTGAGCGATGGGCCACGGCAGAGACCAAACTCGGTGCCACCGCCTGCACATCCGTCCAGGTGAGTTTGTTCTGGATAAAGTCACTCAGATACATCTGCGCCATGCCGTCAGGTTGGTTGAGACCGATACGCACGGCCGGATAGAGCAAAGTAGTTCTATCAGACCCGCTCAATGCGTTGGTGTTGGTTTCAAGCGCCTGGAACAACGTGTTGGCCAAGTAGCCGTTGGCAATCTGCACCGGATCGGTCCATACAATCACATTCGGATCGGTGGCATTGGTGGTGAAGGCCGTGAGCATCGTGGTAAGTTGCGAACTGGCCGCAGAGCCGAAGTTTTTCAGGGCATTGGCAGCCTTGCCACGGACCCAGTAGTCGGGATCGGACAGGCGGCGGCCCAGGGCGGGCAGAGCTGTGGCATTTTTGAGATCGCCGAGGGTTTCGCAGGCACCCATGCGGGTGTTTGCATCACTGCCCTCGGCCATGGTGATGAGGGTGTTGATCTCGGTGGTGGTCAGACTGCGGGTGGCCAGTTGGGTGGCTGCATTGCTCCGCATCGCCGGATCGTACGCGCCCAGGGCGGTCATTAGTTGGGCGTTGGTATAGGCCACGCAATCCTGCTTGAAAGTCGAGGCGGCTATCGCGTCGGCCACCTTGGTGGCATCGAGCGTGTGGGCCGGATTGGCGTTTTTGCCGGTGATATAGAGCCGCTGCAATGGCAGTGCATAGCTAAGAATATAGGAGGCGGTGGGACTGACATCATTGTAGCCGCTCGCCCCCAGATAGGTGCCGTCAGAGGTGGTGCCGCCGCCGTATTGTTCGCCGCCGTCATAGACAAACGAGCCATCTGAGCGGCGTTCCAGGTCGAGGTGCCAGCGGATCGCCTTCATATATTGCGCGGCGGCGATCGCTCCGCCCATATTGGCCCCCATCGCGCCCCACAGGTAACTAAACCCCTGGCCGGTATGGCCGTATTCGCGGCCGGTGCAACCCGCCACCGACATGCGGGCGAAAAACTCCGCTTCCACCGGCCGGTTGTCCTGCACGCCAAAGAGCACCGAGCACATCTCGTCCTTGCCGTTCGAGGCGTGACCGTCGCCGTATGGCTCATGCTCGCCATAAGGAATAGCACCTTTGTTCACATACCAACCAAAAAATTTGGCACCGCGGTCGATGGCCGGATCTATTTCGGGATCGATGGCACTGCCGGCGACTAACAGCGCTTTTTTTCCCATGGCGATGGCGATATTGGCGGGGATGCCTGCGGAATTAACCGGGCCATACCAGGAAATCGAGCCGTGTAAGCTGCCATCGGCGTGGGCTTCCGCACCTCCATGACCGAAGGTGCCATACTTGCTTTGTCCTTTGGCTAGGCCCACGACGTATGCATTGAGTCCGTTCAGCACACTGGTGTCGGGGGCTCCGTCAGCCACGCTGCGCATGTAGTACTCACTGAGGAAAATGCCGATGTAGCCCCAGTTCCAAGTATCGCAACCGGTTAGTGTCAGATTTGAGGGTGTGAGTGCGTGGGCCAGTGCTTGCAAACGAGTCTGCACTGTGGCGTAGTCTGGGTCCCCCGAGGACACCCCGGCCATCAGCGCCAAACCCTTGATCGCACCGCCATAGTTGGTGCCTAGAAAATTTGCATCCGCCTTGAGTTGGCCAACGAGACTGGTGCGGGCATTGGCCAGAATGAGTGCTGACTTGGGGCAAGTGTATGGCGCGGTATCGGTGTAGGAACCCATCACTGGCAGGGTGATGGACACGGTGGAGGTCGTGCCAGCACGCCACCGCAGCAAGCTCAGCACGCCGCCATTGGCTGCGGTCTCGGCATCGCCGATCGCCCAGCCGAACGCCTTGCGGCAATCACTGGTGAAGGCTGGCACGGTTCCGCTACCCGCCTTGGCCCCCAAAATCACGTCATCGACGGCCAGTCCGGCACTCGCCGCCGGGGTACCTGCGCCCACCACACTTACCAGGATCTGTCGGCTCTGCGCCGTCTGCAGCCCGTCATTTCCCATGTTGTTGCGGTCGATAAATATCCAACCGCGCAGCCCGGTAGGACCGAGATTGTAGGACTCCGGATAGACAGGTGAACTGTTGGGATCGGCTTTCATCGCGGCGATCACCCCCGTAACGGTCAGATCCGGTTTGGGCGAATAGGCCAGCGACAATGCTGGTAGAGAAAACAGCACGGCCATCACGGCGACTGCACCACTGCGACAATTTCTGAGATTCATTTTACTCGATGGTTTTCTTTTTTACATGGCAGGCAACACCAAGGGTGAAACCCACCTGACAGATAAGCGTCACCTCCCGTTCATGCCAGCACAAGCACAAAATCCGAACGGGTCAAGGCAGGGTCATGATAAATTTTCTTCAACACCACTGACCAGCGCATCGTCAGCCCCCAAGACTCATGCCTCCCCTGATGACTTCCTCCGGTTCACACTCGCAACTTTGGGCTTTGCGAAGTCGGTGGATTGGAGTTAACTCAGCGGCATGATCGACATGTTGGTGCGCTTGTATGCTTTGCCTGACCCGGCAGAACTTTATCGCGAAGTAGCTGCCTCCGGAGTTACACTGCGGCGAGCAAGAGGCTTTGAAAAACACACGGTTGCCGCCTTTGGCAGAGAACATTTTTCGACAAAATGGGTCAGTGAAATCGAGGTTGCATTCAGCCGCCAACCGGTCGCCTGCTTCATCGCCACCCGCGACGGAAAAGTTCTTGGATTTGCCTGTTTTGAGACGACGCAACGCGGATTTTTCGGGCCGACCGGGGTAATTGAGAGTGCCCGCGGCATAGGTTTGGGCAAGGCGCTGTTATTCAAGGCGCTGGATGCGCTGCGCGAACTCGGCTATGCCTATGCAATCATCGGCGGAGTGGGGCCTCGGGAATTTTATGCCAAGAACTGCGGGGCTATCGAGATTCCCGGGAGCGATCCGGGCATTTACGCGGACCTGCTGCCGTGAGGGGCGAGGAGCGATGCACGCGCAGCGTCTCACCCGATCTCTAACATCAGCGCCGTACACGGGGCCAGATCCGGTAACGCAAGGCCACCGTGATCAAGCTCGTCCCCTGCCACCATTGCCGTCCAACCGCTATCAAGGCGATCCGCAAACACCCATGGTCCAGCCACCGACCTGCCTAATAATTCGATCGCATCCCGAGGAATACGCACCCGAGGCTGGCTCAGCGTTGCGTGACCATGAAAATTGGCCAGCACCAAGAATGCCTGGCCGCTGGTGGAGTCGTGGCGCAGAAAAGCGTAGAGCCAGTGACCGGAAACGCATTCCCCGTCTAAGCGGCCGAAGTGCGGGTTGTCGCGGTTAGCGTAATTGAGGCCGTAATACTCGCCCGCTACAAACGCCGCTTGTTGGATCACGCCGAGCAGTTTGCCATACCAGGCCCGCAATGACTTTTGTTCCTCACTGAGGCGAGCGCCGTCAAATTTGTTGCCGTTGACCCATTTGAGCAACTCTGGAAGCGACCCATAATCAAAGATACTACTGCGGGCGTTGTCGCTACAAAAACCTTTCACTCCCACTGCGGGCTCGCCGACTTCCTGGCCCTGATAGATCATGAGCGGCCCACGCCCCAAACCAAACAACACTGCGCACACCGGCTTGCCAACCTGCATCCCCAGCCCGCCCCATACCTGCCGATTGGCAAGACGCACCTCATCGTGATTCTCGCCATAGCGCAATAACTTGTGGAAACGCCCGCCGGTAAATATCAATGGATCCAAGTCGTTAGCCCATTTTCCCGATTCATAAATCCCCTCCAGCACATCATAAGCCGGAGCATCATAGACAGCATCAAAGCCGGCTTCTAGCAATTCATCCAACACCTGCCCGTCGGTCAGTTTCGCCGGGTCGTTGTCGTAGGCTTCCGCGCAGAAAAAAACCGCTGACTGCCGCTCGCAAGCCCGCTTTACCAACCAGCGCCAGAACGGCATCGGCACCAAGTGCGCCATATCCACTCGGAAGCCGTCAACGCCCAACCCTTGCCAATAAGCGACAATCCGATCCATGGTTCGCCACGTTTTGGGCACGTCGGCATGCGCGGCATCTGGCCCGGGCAGATGTGAGGTGTCGCGCCCAGTGGTAAAGTCATGGCCGTAGTTCAACTTCACCGTTTCGTACCAATCGTATTCCCCTGGTGCCCAGGAAATCACGTTGTTGCCAGTGACCCGGCCATGTTCGGCCTCCGGCGCATAGCCGCCAGTGCATCCGGGCTGGCCGAGGGTCGGGAGTTTGAGCGGCGGGCCGCCACCAGGATCGTCCGCACGGAGATAGTAAAAATGATTGTCGCGGGCGAAAAATTCGCTGCGATCATCCCCCACCCCGAACGATAACTCCGGACACACATCCGAGCCATAGGAACGGGCCACATGATTGGGCACCAAATCAATGAGCACCCGCAGGCCCTGCGCGTGACACCGATCTAGCAACTCCGCGAACTCCGCCAGACGCCTCGGCGGGTCTTGTGCATAATCGGGACATACGTCAAAATAATCTCTAATGGCGTAAGGACTGCCCGCCACTCCCTTGAGGATATCCGCAACGTCCGCCGGGCGGTCCGGATAGGCAGTGCCGCTCGCCTGCTCCAACACCCCGGTGAGCCACAGGTGCGTGATGCCCAGCTCGCGAATGGCGGTTAGGGCCGCGGCGTTGATGTCGCTGAACTTACCGCAGCCGTTTTCCGCTAGGCTGCCATTCACAACCCGCGTTTCCCGGGTGTTGCCGAAGGATCGCGGCATAAGTTGATAGATCAGCGGTCGGACGCTACTGTCGGCGGGAAGGTTGTCTCTCAGGTGGGTCATTGGGAACAGCGGGAAGCCCTCAGTGGGGGTCGGGATGGGACTGGCGTGCGGCGCGTTCCTCGCGAATAACCGCAACACAATCGTAAAGCGCAAATAGCATCGTCAGCGAGGAGATGCCCGCGCAAGCCGCCCACCACAAAAAAAAGCGCCAGACATTGGCCGACAGCCAGTGATCGAGAAGCCACAGGCCAGCCGCCATCAGCCCCATTGCCACCATCAGCAATTGGCTCATCAGCCGCCGCCGCTCCTTCCGGTTGCGCAAAATCCCCTCCGCCACCCCCTTGCAGACACGCCACGCGTTGATTGTGCCATTGGCCATGGCCGAATCTCACACGATCCGCCGCAAATTTCCAACCCAAAAATTCCAGTCACGGCATGCCGCCCAGAGGCGCAAGCAACTCCATGTACCAGGCAAAAAATTTCCAGCCGCCAAACATCCACAGCGCCGCTCCCACTGCCAAACTCGGCCCAAACGGCAGTTGCTTTCCAAGACCAATCCGCCCAATCAGCGCCCCTAGCAACGCCACCAAACAACCACTGAACAGCGTGAACAATACCCCTGCCCAACCGAAAAATGCCCCAACCATCCCTAGCAAATAACCGTCTCCCGAACCCATCGCCTCCCGCGGAATAACCACCCGCGTCGCCGTGCCATCTAACGATTTTAGCGACTCCAGCCGTTTGAGTGTGCCATCCGGCAGTAGGATTTCCGTCTCCTGGATTGTCAGCAACCCGGCGCCCACCGACTCGCCATCCACCCGGATATCAACCGCCTCAACGAACAAGCGATCCGACTTGCGGTTGAAAATATCCCACCAGGCGACCTCCTCGTCGGCAATGAGAAACCACATCGGGTCATCATCCGCCTGCGGTTCGCGCAACGACCACGCCACGGCTTGCGGGAAGCGCATATCCTTTTTGCCAAACGCCAGCTTGCCTAACTCGACCACGATGCCCAACCCGAAAAATCCCGCAGCCCACCCGATGCCACCGCGCAGTAGGCTCGACTGCCAAGACCCACCGACTCCAGCCAGCGCCGGTAATTGCGGCCACAGCATGCACGCCGCCAAACCTAACGCCGAGCCGGCCCACGTCAGCTTCACTGGAATGATCATGTGTTCGGCATCGATGAATGCGATGGCGATCAACAAAGACGCCAGCGCCCACAGGAAAACCACCACCCCAACCGCCAGTGGCGCAAAAATCATCCACACCGCAGTGAACACCAGCCCGGTGAGCAGCTCAACCGCAAAATAGCGAAACGCGATCGGCTTGCCGCACTCCTTGCATTTCCCCCGCAGATAGAGCCAACTCAGCAGCGGCAAATTCAACCAAATCGGAATCGCTGCCTTGCACCGCGGGCAGAACGAGCGCTTCGGGTCATTCACCGAAAGCCCCAATGGCACCCGATAAATCACCACGTTCAAAAATGACCCGATGCAAGCCCCTAGCGAAAACGCCGGCACCAGCCACAACCAATGATCCAAGGGGGGGTAAAACACGCTGCCCCATTCAAGCCGCCTTCCGCCCCATGCCAAGAACAATCATGTCCAATGACTCTTGACACCACTGCACCACTGCACCATGGTTCACCCATGCGCTTGACCATCAATCTCGACGAGGACCTCTATGCGCTGGCACGCAGTCACGCCATTGCTTCCAAAACATCCATCAGCAAGGCAGTGGGAAGTCTTCTGCGGCGGCAGACCACCGCACATTCGCCCGCACACAATCACCCGCTGCCAGATTTCTCAGTCGATCCTGTCACCTTGCTGCCCATCGTCAAAGGGGTCGGCTCTTTGATCACCAGCGAAGATGTCCAGCACGCCCTCAATGATGAAGACCATCGTTTTCTCGAAATGGCAGGCACGCCCCCTGCCCCATCACCCCGCTCATGACCTCGTATCTTCTCGATGGCAACGTCTTGGTGGCCTTGGCGATGCACAACCACGTCCACCGTGAGCGTTGCTTGCGCTGGTTTGAACAAATCGGGAACTTCGCCACTTGCCCCGTGACGGAAGGCACGTTGTTGCGGCTCCACATGACTCTGGCACAAGACAAAAGCGCCGCCGCCGCATGGCGCACCCTGGAAACCTATCGGGCCCATCCGCGCCACGTCTTTTGGATGGAAAATTTCTCATATACCGACATTTCGCCCACCCGTATCACCGGTCAGCGACAGCTCACGGATTCCTGGCTCGCCGAGCTGGCCCGCCGCATGGGCGGCAAACTCGCCACCCTCGATGACGCCCTTTCCGCCCTCTGGCCAGACGTGGCAGTTCTCGTTCCTGTCTGATTTCCCATGAGTCTCGCAAACCCTATCCGCAACTGCCGCTTCACCGCCATCGACTTCGAGTCAGCCGGTGCCACCCGCGGCAAATCCGACAGCCCGGTCCAGATCGGCCTCGCCTCATGGTCCACTGCCGTCGGCCACTCCCAGGCGTTCGTTTCCTATCTACACACCGACCAGCCAATCCTCTGGTCTGCTCAAAAAGTCCACGGCATCAGCACGCTGGATCTAGCCGACGCACCGACGCTCATCGCCCTCTGGCCCGAGGTGAAATCCCGACTCAGCGGCGCTGTGGTCGTCGCCCATGGCAAAGGCACCGAAAAACGCTTCTTGCGGGCCTTCCCCGGCCACGGCTTCGGCCCGTGGATCGATACCCTGTTGCTGGCCCGCTCAGCTTGGCCCGATCTAGCAAACCACTCGCTGGGTTCCCTCTGCGATGCTCTCAACCTAACGGAATCAGTGCGGTCGCTCGTCCCCCTCAGGTCCTGGCACGACGCGCTGTTTGACGCCGTAGCGTCGCTTGTTTTGTTAGTTCACATCATCGAAGCGCATACCCTGCTAGATGAGCCGTTGGAATCCCTCCTCCATCCGGACACCTCGCGTTGGCATGCCCGGCGGCGAGCCTGAGCTGTCGGTGGGGTGGATTACGAAGAACGGAGTCGCGGCTCACGCATTGGCCAGCACCCATTGGTATTCGCCGGCGATTTGTTCGGTCACCGGTCGTTGCAGGCCGCCGGGGAGCACGCCCCAGGTGTAGGTTTCTATCTCATAATGCTGGCAGGCCTCAGGATGCGAGCGGCGCCAGTCCAGGACTTTCAGGGTTTCTCCGCGCGTCGAGCGCAAGGGAGCTGCTGGTTCAGCATCCAGCGGAATGTGGAAATGCACACGGGCTTCCTGTATATGCGCTCCCCGCAGGTCCCCGTTGTCCAGTGCCTGGAAAAAATCCGGCAGGTCTTGGAAGCGTCGGATAGAGTGATCGGCTTGGCGCAGCAATACCTGATGAAAATACGTCGGCTCGTTGAAGGCACGGATGGCTGCCAGGGCCGCGGGATCGTTGGGGTCAAAAGCCAGCGCGCTGGATAGATGAATCTTGGATATGCGAATACCGGCAAACCCGAAAAGCTTGAATGCTTCGTGGGCGTCGTCATATTCTAGGGCAAAGTGGCAGGCGTCATAATTCAGGCCGATGCGCCGCTGGATCGCCGGGACATCCGGCGCGTGGTGGTGGAGGCGTTGGAAAAACGTCACGGTTTCGATCGTGTCCTCAAAATATCCAAGTGGCTCTGGTTCCAGGCCGAGGTGAAAATCGAGGCCGGTCTCTTCGGACAACTCATCGAGAAAGCCGGCCAACTCGATCAGGTGCTTGCGGATGAGTGCCTCATCCGCGCCGAAAGTCTTGAATGATCCCGGCAGCGTGGAAACCGAGGCGCTGATGTCTGGGCGGGCGATGGCAGCAAGGATGCGGAAGAGATTTTTTGTATAATCCAGCCGGGCCGGATCCGTCCAATCAGGGCGAAACACCTGCTCCTTCACCCGCGTGCCATGAAAACTGCCATACGGAAACCCGTTGATAGTGAACACATAGGTGTGGGTCGCGCCCAACCACTCGCGGAAGCGCGAGAGATGGTCACCCTCTAGCAATTCACGCGCCGCCACGGCCGATAACCGCAGGCCGATGGCAAACGGCTCATCCGCACCCAAGTGGCCGCTGGCACGCAAGCGCTCGCGCACTGCCAGCACTTGGGATGCGAGCATCACGCGCGTCTCCTCCCAAGTTTCCGCAGGATGGATGTTGGTGCAATACGACAAGTGAGAGGAGGCAAATTTCATAGGGCGAAAGGGGCTGGCACCCCGCCGGGGTGCGGATTATTTCGGGGCGTGGCGTCCCGGGGTATCGCTGCGCTCAACCCCGGGCTAAAGGTTGCGATCCCGCCGGGATCGGAAGACCGCATCCCGGCGGGATGCCAGCCATTAGCCCCAGGTCGAGGCGCCGCAGGCACCGACACCTGGGGTCTCGGGACACCCGTCATGCATCCACGCATCCCGGCGGGATGCCAGCCATTAGCCCCAGGTCGAGGCGCCGCAGGCACCGACACCTGGGGTCTCGGGACGCCCGTCCCCCATCCGACCCCGGCAGGGGTCGCAGCCCGGCTAATGAATCGAAGGCTCATGGAGTGATGGCGGCCCGTCTTATTGGACAAACCGTGGCGACTGGCTGAGGAATTTTCTAGGGTTATGATAGACGATCTGTTCGATAGCCGCCGCGGTGTGCTGGCGTTTCTTCATCTCCAACATGCAACGCGGCACCGCGAGCGGATCAGACACACCCCAGTCGCAGGCGGAATTCATCCACAGCCGCTCGGAGCCATACACCTCCAACATGTCGATGGCGCGGTTGGGTGAGCACTTGCTTTGCGGATAGAGCGTCATCCCTGCCCAGTAACCGGCATCCAGCACCTGCCCGATCGTGTGTTCCTCGACGTGATCGATGATGACTTTAGAGCGCTCTAACTGGGAAAACGAGGCAAGCAGATCGAGGGTGAGGCGGGTGCCCTTGAGTTTGTCCTCGAGATGCGGGGTGTGGATGAGGATGGGTAGCTCGCGGTCCACGGCGAGTTGGACGTGTTCCTCAAAGATGGCGAGTTCGTTGCGGGTGTTTTTGTTGAGGCCAATCTCGCCGATGCCCAACACCGTCGGGCAATCCAAAAACTCTGGGATGAGCGCCATCACCTCGCGCGCAAATACCGGATCGTCGGCTTCCTTCGGGTTGATGCACAGCCAACAATAATGCTTAATGCCGTATCTCGCCGCACGCTTCGGCTCGTAATCGGTGAGCTGGCGGAAGTAATCGAAAAATCCCGCTGGCGACGAGCGGTCGAAGCCCGCCCAGAAGGCCGGCTCGCACAACACTTCGCAACCGGCAATGGCAAGTTTCTCATAGTCGTCGGTGGTCCGACTGACCATGTGGGCGTGGGGTTCGATGTACATGTTGGGGGAAAATTGAAGTGACGGAAACTGAAATGATGATGAAATCAACCGGGTTGGGCGGCACCGAGAGCACCTTGGAAAACAGCTTTGGGAATAGGTTCGTGGCTGTGATCGGAAAAGGCGTCGAGCACGCCCCGGGCGCGGTCCGGGCGCGAGCTGAGGAGAATGGGGATGGCTGCTTGCATGGCAGTGAAGCGGAAATCATCCGCGCCGGGGTGGCGGTCGATGCGATCCAGAAACGCCGCCAAATCGATGAGCTTGTGGCGGGCTTCGATGAATTGCAGGTCGAGAAGTTCCTGTTTGGTGGGCATGACAGGAATGATACGACGAAAGCCGGCCAATTCCTACCGCAAAATGACGCACCCCGACAAAGGATTGCAGTGGCAAAGAGCTTGAGAAGACAAGCTCCCAGTATCAATGCCTTAGGAATCGCTGGAAGCCCACGCGCTTCGCTAAGGAGCCGCGCAAGAATATCTGTTGCATTGTAGCGGCGCGGCTATGACCGCCGCTGCCCTTGAACCGCCAATGAACCCGCGTTGTCAGCAAACGCCATCTCATTCACATCGGCGGTCACAGACCGCCGCTACAATCCATCTCAGACGCTTTGCGACAGTTATTATTGCGCGGGCACTAAGGGCTGTGAGGGCCTTGTGCTCCACGGTGGCTTTGATTTGGGAATCCACCGAGCCGATGGCATGTTTCGTTTCTATCAGCAGGATCCCATCGCGTGCAATCGTCCGACCTTTGACACTTCGAGCAACTCGACGAGCTGCTCCTTGGTGAGATCGCGGTAATTCTGACGGGCCATGTGACGCACAAAGGATTACCCTACCCCCAGGCTGCCTGGCGAGAAAAAGCTGGGATTTTCAGCCGGCATTCCATCCATCCGATAATTTCCTGGCCCAGGGGCAGTCTTCAGTCCTCCGGCATGAGCAGAGGGATCGCCCTTTTTCCGTGACGGCGGTAGATGTGAAAATCCGAATTCAAGGTGAAGACTGCGCACTGGCGATGCAATTCGCTGAGCCGCACCAAGGTCGCGTCCGCCAATGACATAGGCACGTTCCGATAGCGCTCCATCAATGCCTGCAGATGGCCTCGCTCGCTGTTGAAATCCAGCCCCACCAAGATAGCGCCTGAATCCGCAAGTGCGAAGAGTTCATCTGCATTGAGCCCATCCCGTGCCAAGAGGAAGGCAGCCTCGGTGAGAACCGGTTCGCTGGTTAGAAAGGGTTTGGCTAAACGCCGCGCGAGTTTGCAGGCCCAAGCGTGTTCCTTCGTATCAGGGTCGATGAGCGCCACGAGAACTCCAGTGTCCGCAATGACCGTCATTCACCGAAGCCCTCCATGTATTTCGGGTTGCTAACCAGATCCGCCAAACCCCGTCCTCGACGTGCCCATGCTTGCTTGAGAATCGGCAGGGCCACGTCGAAAAATGATTCGCCCGGCGGCACCGCAGGCAGCACCACCGCAGCGGCAGATTTGCCATTTTTTAATTTTTCCGAGTTGCGTTTGAGGGCTTTCAGTGTCCGCGCCGGCACGTCATCCGGCGACACGAGTACCCGCGGCTCCAACACATAACAACCGTTGGATAGCGCCTTGACTTGGAAATACTTCGTTTGCGCGCCGCGCAGGCTGATGCGGTTCTTCGAGTCGGCGGCTACGTCGTAGTTCTGAACAATCGTGATTTCCAGCTGGGTCCTCGGGCGTTTGTGGGTCGTGCTGTCCATAGCGGCAATTTGGTGGGAATTCCCACCTTCGTCAAGCCCTCATTCGCGAAGAGACGACAATAAGGTCGTCGCTCCTTATCCGAAATACCGGGTCCCGGCGGCGAAGATCGGCTGGTGCTTGTTGCCGGGGATGTTGTTGGCGACCTGGGTGGCGGCGCGTTCGGAGTGGGCCATCTTGCCGAACACCCGGCCGCAGGGCGAGGTGATGCCTTCGATGGCGCCTAACGAACCGTTGGGATTGACGGCAATGTCCATCGATGGCAAGCCGTCGGCATCGCAGTATTGGGTGGCGATTTGGCCGGCGGCGGCGAGTTGTGCGATCATCGCTGGAGAAGCAAAAAACTTGCCTTCGCCATGGGACATTGGGACCGTGTGCAGGTCGCCCACCCGGGTATGAGCCAGCCACGGCGAGAGAGTGCTGACGACACGCGTGTTGACATAACAGGAGATGTGGCGGCCGATGTCGTTGTGGACGAGGGTCGGCGCGGCGACCGGCGCTTCGGTGTTTCGGTGTTTCGGTGTTTCGGTGGTCAACAATCCTTCATCCTCTATCTGCGATCCACTATCCATGATCCGACCATAGGGGACGAGACCTGTCTTAATAAGCGCTTGGAAGCCATTGCAGATGCCGAGGATGAGGCCGTCGCGGTTGAGAAGCAGGTCCATGATCGCATCGGCCACGCGCGGACTGCGGATGACTGTGGCAATGAATTTGGCGGAGCCGTCCGGTTCGTCGCCGGCGCTGAATCCGCCGGGGAACATCAGGATTTGCGAGCGGCGGATCTGCGCGGCGAGGGCAGTTAGACTTTCGTCAATGTGCGCGGTTGTCAGATTGCGGAAGACCAGGATATCGGCCTCGGCACCCGCCTCACGAAAGACCTTCGCAGAATCGTATTCGGAATTGGTACCCGGAAAGGCCGGGATCAGGACGCGAGGCATGCCGCCTCGCAATTTTAGATTTGGAGCGGAAGCAACTCCGCTCATGAATCCACTATCCACTCTCTGCGATCCACTATCCAGCATCTCTACTTTCGTCGGATAGACGGGCTCGAGGGGCGCGGTCCAGGCTGCTTGAAGGTCGGTTAGTAAGTGGGTTTCGTGAGGGAAGACGAGAGCCTGGGCCGCAGTGGTTCGACCGATAGGCTGGGCGTTGAGGGCGGCTGGAAGTGGATCGAGATGCTCGACGAGGAAGGCAAAGTAGCGGGGATTGAAGAGGTCAGGACAGCCGGGACGCCCGTCTTCCATCTCAGGTGGGACGCCTGTACTTCCCACCGCGAAGCCGATGGCGTTGCCGAAGGCCATTTTAGCGAGGGCAGCTCCGATGCCTGGCTGGCCGACGTGGTGGAGCGCGAGGAGCTTACCGGCGGCGTTGAGCTGATGGAGCTGCTCGGCGAGTTGTCTGAGTTGTTGGAAAACCGGCAGATCGTTGTCATCGCAGGAAATTTCCACTAGGGAAATAGTGGATCCGGCTTGCTTGAACTCAGGCGAAATCGCCAGCGAGGCTTGGCCGGGTGCCAACGCAAAGGCCACCAGGGTCGGCGGCACATCCAATTCGTTGAACGAGCCAGACATCGAGTCCTTGCCACCGATGGCGGCCAGGCGCAGCGCGTGCTGGGCGTGGAACGCGCCTAACAATGCAGCGAATGGCAGGCCCCAGCGGACCGGGTCATTGCCGAGTTTGGGAAAATACTCCTGTAGCGTGAGACGGATATCGGGCAGCCGAGCGCCGGCGGCCACAGCCTTGCAGACGGCTTCAGTGATGGCATAGACGGCGCCATGGAACGGCGACCATGTGGAGATATAGGGATTGAAGCCCCAGCTCATGTAGGTGCAGACATCGGTGTCGCCTTCTAGCAACGGTAGCTTCGCCACCATGGCATCCGGTGGCGTGAGCTGGTGGCGGCCGCCAAAGGGCCACAACACGGTGCCAGCGCCGACCGAGCCATCGAACAATTCGCCGAGACCTTTTTGCGAGCAGGTGTTGAGGTTCTGGAGGATCGAGATCGTGGATGGAGGATTTTGGATAGATGATAGAAGCGATCCCTGTGGGGCTTTGACGTGGACGGCGGCGGTTTGTTGGACGCCGTTGGTGTCGAGGAAAGCACGCGACAAATTAACGATGGTTTGTCCGCGCCAGGTCATCACCAAGCGGCCGCTGTTGGTGACGGTAGCGACGTGAGTGCATTCCAGGTTTTCGCAGTCGGCGGCGTGGGTAAAGAACTCGATTTGGGAGGGATCCACGCAGACAGCCATGCGTTCCTGGGACTCTGAGATGGCCAGTTCTGTACCATCCAGGCCGTCATATTTTTTGGGGACAGCGTCGAGGTTGATAGCTAGGGAAGGTGCGATTTCGCCGATGGCCACGGCCACCCCGCCGGCCCCGAAATCGTTGCAAACCTTGATTTTTCGGGCAAGTTCGGGATTGCGGAACAGACGCTGGATTTTGCGCTCGGTGGGGGCGTCGCCCTTTTGGACTTCAGCGGAATTTTCCAGTGCTGTGTCGGTGTGTTCCTTGGACGAGCCAGTGGCACCGCCGACGCCGTCGCGGCCGGTGCGCCCGCCGATGAGCAGGATCACATCGCCGGCGGCCGGGCTGCCACGGAATACCTGCGAGCGCGGCGCGGCGGCCACCACCGCGCCGATTTCCATGCGCTTGGCGACGTAGCCTGGGTGATAGATTTCGGCGACCTGACCGGTGGCCAGGCCAATTTGATTGCCGTAAGACGAGTAGCCGCGGGCGGCTGTCTGACAGATTTTTTTCTGAGGGAGTTTACCGGGGAGAGTGTCTGGGAATGGTGTGAGCGGATCGCCGGCACCGGTTAGCCGCATTGCCTGATAGACATAAGAGCGGCCGGAGAGAGGATCGCGGATGCAGCCGCCCAGGCAGGTGGCCGCACCACCGAAGGGCTCAATCTCTGTCGGATGGTTGTGAGTTTCGTTTTTGAACATCACCAGCCAGTCCTCACAGATGGGATTTGAACTTTCAGATTTCCGGTTTGAGATTTCAACCGGCACGACGATGCATGCGGCGTTGACCTCCTCGGACACCTCGAGGTTATCCAGTTCGCCGGAGCGCTTGAGTTCGCGCATGCCGATGAGAGCGATGTCCATCAGACTGACCGGCTTGTCGGCGCGACCCAACGCCTCGCGGGTCGCCTGATAAGCCTGCCAGGCACGCTCAGCCGGCACGCAGCCCGGGTCGAAAGTGACGTCATCGATTTTTGTCAGAAAGGTGGTATGGCGGCAATGATCGGACCAATAAGTGTCGAGCAGCCGGATTTCCGTCAAACTCGGGTCGCGCAGTTCCTCGTCGCGAAAATACGTCTGGCAGAGCGCCAGATCCGCCTCCGACATGGCCAGCCCCAAATCGGCGCGCAGAGCGATCAGCTCGGCCGGGGAATGTTCGGTAAATCCGGTTAGAATGGCGACGTCCGGGGGCGTGGCAGCGGCCCGGCGTTCACAGTCTGCCTCCACTGGGACCTCGTGGGAATCCACGGCGTTGATGACGTAAGCTTTGACGCGGGCCAGCTCCTGCGGACTGAGCGAACCGGCAAGAATGACGACCTTGGCGGAGGCGACCAACGGGCGGTCCTTGCCGGTGAGAATTTGCACGCACTGGGCGGCAGAGTCGGCACGCTGGTCGAATTGGCCGGGCAAGTACTCCACCGCAAAGGCGGCTTCATTTTCGGACAGGGCCAGGGTGGCGCTCGCCGAGTCGATCTGCGGTTCGGATAGGACCAACCGCACCGCAGCGGCAAATTCCGCCGTGCTGAGGCCCTCGATGGCGTAGCGCTGGGCGAGGCGCAACCCGGCCAACCCGGGCAGACCAAGGGATTCGCGGAGGTCATGCATGAGGTGGCGGGCATCGGCGTTGAAATCGGCCTTTTTTTCGACAAAAATACGGTTCATGGGGCTGCGTGGCTGGGCAAGGGCGGCATGCTAGAATGCTCGGCGGCCAGAGCAAGCCCAATGGGGTCGGTGGCAACGAAATATGGCGATGTAGCTAGGCAATGCGCTGCCAGGAGCCAGCCGCTGGACATGGCCGCGCCTTCCCACACGGGCAGGCTGTGCCCGTGCCCCCCATGCCCACGGGCCATGACGACGGGCCACCGCAGGATTGGCAGGATGCCTATTTCCAAGCAGATAGTCGCTGATTCAGCGCTCTTTGATCCATACCAGCGAGCGGCCACCACGGTTGAGTCGGGCATAGTTAGGGATGGCCAGCAGCGGTTTACCGTCACTGAAATTGCCCTTGATGACATCCACCCCGCCTAACATATCAGCCTGCCATACGCTGCTGAGGGTAGCATCCGGAGCCAAGACTGACTCGAGATTTTGGTCGGCGCTTTCGATGTTATAGACGAGTGGACCGCGGCGCAGGGCGACCCGACCGGTGGTAGCGGCAATCTGTGAGCTTGGCTTGATGCGTTGCAATGTCAGGGGCAGCTCCAATTCCACACGGTCGCCGGCCTTCCATTCGCGACTGAGGATGGCATATCCGTGTTCGATGACCGGGGTCACGGGCTGGCCATTGAGCGCGAGCGCAATGAGTCCGGAAACTTCCGGCACATTGGTATAGAGAGGGCTTGTCTGGCGGTTAGGAATGCGGAGCTTGAGCGTGAAGGTGGCTGGTTTGGCGGGGTTGAGGGAGATCGCCACCTTGCCCTTGGATGGGTAATCCGTGGTTTGAACCACTTGCACGGAGGTGCCGCCGAGCTTGTCGATAGTCACGCTCGTACCAGCGTAGAGGTTGACGAACAAGGAGCCGGCGTTGCGGGTGTACATCCACGTGGGCAAGTTGAGCAGGGTGCGCGGGATGTTGCCGACGCAGCAGGGACAATCGTGCCAGAGGTAGCGTTTCTCGGTGGAATCAAGCGGATTGGTATAGGTAAAGTTTTTTCCTTCCAGATCGATGCTACCGAGCACCGCATTGTAAAGGGTTTCCTCGAACAAGTCGGCATAGCGGGCGTCCTGCCATGTCATTTGCAGGCGGTGTTGAAAAAACACCTCGCCACAGCCCGAGCAGGATTCGCAGTAGGCATTGTTAGGCAGAGAGTAGTCTTTGCCGAAACCCTCCGATGTTTCGCCACTGCCGACGCCGCCGGTGACATAGTATTTGCGGTTGACGAGGTTGCTCCAAATCGATTGCACGGTGCTGTGGTAATCGGCGTTGCCAGTTTCCATCGCCATATCGGCCAGACCTGTATAGAAGTACACGGCACGCACTGCGTGGCCGACGGCTTCATATTGTTGGGCGAGGGGCAAGTGGGATTGGTCGTACTCGCCGCCGCCGTGGCGGGAGTCCAACAGAAACTTCGCCAATGCGAGGTAATCCTTGGACTTAGCCGGTTCTCCCATGACCACCAGATGACGTGCGAGCTGAACTAACGCCATTTCCAGCTCCTCGTGACCATCATACCACGCCTGCTTCGGAGCCGGGCCGATGTGGCGCACCCAGCAATCCGCGAGGCGGATGGCGGCATCGAGCAGGCGGCGGTCCTTGCCTCCGCTCATCCGGTGATGGGCCATCGCCAGATCGATGAAATAGCCGGCCTGATAGCCCTCATGATCGTTGACGTTATGCCAGCGGGGGTGCCCTTGGATAATGTATTGTGTATGCAAGTATCCGTCCGGGGCCTGGGCGCCAAGGATTATTGGAATCCACTCGTCGAGGGTTTTTCGCATGGCGGTTTGGGAGGCAATGATTTCCTGGTCGCCTTGCGCGTCAATCAGTTGGGCGAGGCACATCGATTCGACGATATTATAGAACCAGCCGTCGGCAAACACCGGGCCGACGTGGACCGCGTCAGTCTTGCCAGCAAGCTTGCGGGCTGCTTGCACGAAATTCTCAATGCTGCCCTCGCGCGTCTTCGGGTCGCTCATCTTGCTAACACAGTGAGGAATCCAGTTAACAATAAGACTTTTGATGCGCGGGCTCCAGAACGGGCTGTTCACTTGATAGGGCGTGGTCCACAGCGATTCAAGGTGGCTGGTGGGCGGTGGGGAAACCACTGATACGCTCACCGTCTCGCAAGCCTTCAGTTCGCCGTCGTCGGCGGTCAACTGGAGGACATATTCGCCGGGGACGGCAAAGCTGGCGGTGGTGACTGCTGCGGCTGGGTTGGCGAAGGTGACGGCCCCTGGGCCGGTGTGCTTGGACCACGCGAGAGTGAGTGCTTGATTGGGCTTGCCGTCATCCTTGGCTGTACCTGATAGATAGGTGATTCCCGGAAGCACCACCGTACGGGAGACCCCGGCGGTAACCGTCGGAGCAAAATTGGGTGAGTTGCCCGAATCATACACGCGCCATTCGAGGACACCGGTGGAGCTTTGGCCATCGGCATCCATTTCCAGGCGAAGCTTGGTTGTTTTAACTTCGGGAAACTCGATTGAGTTGAAGTGGTTGCCCTCGACGCCAAGGATTTTGGCAACGGGAATGCCGGCGAATTGACTACCATCCCAATACTTCAGGCGGCAGGCCTTGGGCAGGCGCACCCCGCCTCCGTCACTGAACCAATAGACGCTTGTTGAGTTGATAGACACTGCTTTGGGCCACTCATATTGAAGCCACTGGCTGCCGTGCTTCGGCCAATTCCCGTAAGCTCCGTGGCTCTTATCGCCAGAGTCGCGAGGGGTGGCGCCGTCCTGGATCGCGGCGAGCTTTTCGTGGCCCGAGACGAAGGACGTCGAGGCGGCGGCGACCAGCGCGAGGTTGGCACCGGTGGGTTCGGCCGCTACCGTTTGCGCGGCGGCATAATGACTCATGACGGCCGCCAACAGCAGGCCCAAGACTGGTGATTTCATGTTATTGTTATTAGATCGGAATGAAAATTATAAATCAGGGTACCAGTTCGCTGGTAAACTCAGTTTCCAGGTTTTCCAAAAACAACCCTTGGAATTGTCCCGGTTGCAGGCCATCAGGTAGTTGCACTTCAAGCTTGTGGGCAACGTCGGGCTGGAGCGTGGAAACCTCAGCATAAAAGCCGCTAAACGTGCGCTCCCGGCCTAACGGAAACACGTCACCATAGGCTTTTTTCACCTCGACTCCCTGGCCGTCGATTTTGAGGTCCACCTGCCAAGTGTCTTTGGGATCAGCTATCTGGATGAAGAGAAGCAGGCGGTCGGCACCGCGCCATGTGGCTAACAATTCTTCAGAGGTGTACTCCACCGGCCAAGCCTTGCGGCGTGCGGCGAGTTGCTCGAAGACTCGCTTCGGGACGCTTAGATCAGCTCGAAACATCTTGTCAGCAAAGTTTGGATCGTAGCCACCGACCTGCTGGCAGTGGTCTATGCGGCTGCCGGCAAAGCTCACCGGCACGCTCAGCAGGTCATTTTTAGTTTGGAAAGTGGTAATTTCCCGGCCATTGATGCTCACATTGTCCACCTTCTGGCCAGCGGGCAGCAGCACCCCCAGATCAGCCTGTCGGCCAGCTTCGGCGGTGACCCCGGTAAGCCGCAAGTGCCCGCCATCGAGAGTGGCAGTGCCGGTGGCTTGGAGTAGGGCCGGGCGTTTGATAGAGCTGGCGGGCACCACTTCAAGGACCCGTGCCTCCGGGCCTTTGATGGCCAGACTCACCTTGTCGCCGAGGTGCCAAAGGCCACCGCCTGTTTTTCCTAGCAACCGGCCCACCTGTGGATAGAGTTCGCGCAGGATGAATGCGTCGCCTTTGGACAGGCCTATGGCGGAGTCGAGCGTGAAACTGGTGGTCAGTTCGCGGTAGTTCGGATTATAGAGGAAGACGAAGCCATGGTCGCCGTCGCAGGCGGCTGTGCCATCGCTTCGGCCTAACACTGGCGGGCCGATGATGGGGCGCAATTTTTTGAGGAGTGTGCGATTGGCATCGGTCCAGTCCATCCAGGCGCGCAGCCACTGTTGCTCGGCGGGCAGGAAATGCTTGAACTCGGTTTCGTCACGGGCCGGCAGCAAATCCACGACATGATTGAACGGCGCAGTTCCGATCGAGGAAATGACCGAGTAGCGCCAGCCCAGCACATCCCAATCGCGGGCGTGAAAGGCATGGTCCCGGACGCATTGGCCCTTGGCATCACTGCGAGGCGTCTGATGGGTCATGTAGCCGGGCACCACTTCCCAAGGAGTGAACTGTTCCATGTGATAGAACCAGGTGGCCCAGCGCTGGCGGTCGCCCGAGACGCGGCTAAAATGCAGATCAGGAAAATTCTTGAAGGAGCCGGGTTGTTCGTCGGTGGTGGTGGGATGCGGATAGGAACCGGCCAGCCATGTCCACGGGCCATACCATTGGTATTGTTGGCGGCCGTCGATGACGACGTTTGGAATACGGCGGCGCAATTCCTCGAGGATGCGCCTACAGCCATTCCACTGGGCATATTTGCTCGTTGGGTTGGCCCCTTCCTTGGTGGGTTCGTAGGCGATCCACCAGTGATCGAAGCAATATCCGCTGATACCGGTGCGTTTTTGGAAGGCGACGAGTTGATCGACAAACCAGTCCTGAAAACTGCGCACGCCCGTATCGACACCAACATATCCCCCGGTCTTACCGCCGCACCACGCCGTCCATTCAGGGTTTTGTTTCCAGCCTAACGTCGGATAGGCATAGGCAATTAGCTTCACCTGCCTGGCCTTGGCGTAATCAAGCATTTCCTGGATAGACGGCGGAATCGGGTCCTTGCCAATGTCCCATTGACCCATGCGGATTTTCTGGCCGAGGCCCAGCCAAAGGCAATTTTCCCAGCCCCAGGCATCGGCATTATCCTTGAGCGGTGCGACCTCGCTATTAGCCGGGGTGAACAAGGCATTTCCAACTCCAATATTAGCGCACTGGTCGAGGATGCGTTTCCATTCACTCCGACCGGCGGCGGTGGCCACATCAATCTGATAGTCATTTTCGCACCACGGCACATGCACACGCAGGCTCTTGTCCGGACGGAACTGCACGAAGGCATCGACGCAGCGGGTCATCGCGTCAAACTCAGCCATATCGAGCGTTGGCAGGCCGTCGAACGCATGCTCAGGTGCCTGCACATACTTCCACTCGGCGAGATTGCGCATAGGCATTTCGTTGCCGCTCAGGGCTTGGAGGCCGATGCACACGCGGTCGGTGGCAAACGAACCGTAGGCTGCACGCCATTCGATTTCGGGTTGATAGCCCATGGCGATCTGCGAGTCCTCGCGTTCCCATTTGGGAAAGGGGTTTTGTATCGCCAGAAAGGCGCTCCACGCGGGTTTTACATGGGGTTTGCCGAGGCGTAGAAACACCGCGCCGCTACCGTTGCTAGCCTTGATCTCGCGGGCCACCGAGGTGTGGAGTTCGCTGCGGAATACCTCCACATTGTTGACGCGGCACTTGCTATCTTTGGGTAGGGTGAGCAGCAATTGCTTACTCACAAAGTGCCAGTTTGGCTTCAACTCATAGATCACCTGAACTTGTTTGTCTCCGACGGCATAAGTGTAGGTGACGCTTTGCTCGTCGTGAACGGTGGCGGTGAGTCGGAGTGCGGGCACGGCGATGCGCTCGCCATCGATCGTTAGCCTGGCGCTATCCCCGTCAAAGCTGAGATTTGCGGGCGAATTGTCAAGCCGCAGGCCGGTCAGGCCGCTGTCACCGAAGTCGGCAGTTAGCAGGCCGTTGTGCAGAATGATGGGTGCCGCAAGGGAGAGTGCGGGAGCAAGCAGGCTCAGACCGAGTGCGATGGGCAGGCGGGCCAGATGGGTGACGGATGGTTTCATGACTGGAACTGAATGAAGAATAGGTATTGGCACTCGCCCTCAAGGGGCAGCGTCAATGCGAAAAATGGTTAGCGAGTAGGGCTTGAGGATGTAGTTGAATTGTGGTGCTACGCCTACGAATGTCGATTCAACCGGTACGACTGCGGTGGGATTATCCAGCGTGTTTTCAGCCGTGGGCAGGTCACCGCTAAGGGTGATGACCCGAGCCTTGGGCTTGAGTTGCCTGGCACCTTGAATGCGAATGGTGGTGGACAACGGTCCCGGTCCCGGGTTGACGGCTTTGATGATGATCTGACCGGTTTTCAGGTCTTTGCCGCCCAGAGCATAGAGGCCTGCCGGGCGCTTGGGGTCTTGCAATTTGGCAGTCTGAATGATCTTGCCATCCAGCCAGCAGGTCACCTTGCCCGCATTCACCTCGAGTTTGACGTCATACCAGCGGCTGGTCTCTATCTTAATGTTAGGTCCGGCGGCGATTTCGCGGTTGCTGCCACCCTCTTTGAGTTCCACGGCGGAGCGTGTGTTACCCCAGCCGCCGATATTCCATTGCGCCATATTCTCCGCATCCTTGACGTGAAACAAAATGAGAAAACCCTCGGCACCGCCAAGTTTGCGGGCTTTGAGGGTCAGGGTGTAGTTCGTCCATGATGGATCGCCGGTTATGGCTAGCAGGTTATTGCCAACGCCACTTTGCCGCAACGCACTGTCCAGCGCTTGCCACTCGCCGCTGACCAACTTCCAGCCTTCCGCACCCTGGCCGAGTTTACTTTGATAGAGCGGCTTGCCGTTGTTTTCGACCTTGATATCCTTGTAATCAGCCTGAGTGTCCCAAGTGCCCACGCCGATGCTGCCGCCGGCTTTCGGCGCGGGGTTGGCGGCGGGTTCCTCAACCTTCGTCGCGAGCGTGACATCGGGGCGGTTAGCGCTGAACATCGTTTGGACATGATAGGAGGAACGACCGGTGCTTCGCGAACTATCAAAGCGGATCAGGTTGACAGCCCATGCGCGGTTATTGACGTTTTCAAACAGCGGCGCGTAGGAGGCCATGGTGACTACGTCCGAGTTTCGCTCCATGCCTATCATGAAGGCGGCCTCGGACAAGGCTCCCAGCAAATTTCCTGAGCCGACGTTGTTGTTCACTGCGTATTCGCCTACATAAATCTTTGGCCCGCTGCGGCTGTAGCTGTCGTATTTCCTCTCGTTGGCGAAAAACCATTGAGGCTCAACATAGTAGTGCTCGTCAACGATCTCGACTGGCGCATTAGGAATCGGGCAATCAGCGATGGTAATGATTTCGGGATGACTGGCTTTGATCGCATCATAGAACATGCGGTAGTTCTTGAAATACGGGTCACCGTTGTTTTCGTTGCCAATCTCGACATACTTGATCTTGAACGGCTCCGGGTGGCCGTTTTTGACGCGTTCCGCCCCCCACTTGCTGGTGGCCGGGCCGTTGGCGTACTCCAAGGCGTCGAGAGTGTCCTGGATGTAGGGTTTGAGTTCCTCGGACTCGGTGACCACCTCAGGGCTACGGAAGGCGCAGGACAGGCCTGCATTGATCACATACATGGGTTCGGAATGCAGGTCCTCGCAGAGCTGCAGGTATTCGTGGAAACCGAGACCCTCCGTGTTGTGATACCCCCACAAGTCCCAACGTCCGGGACGGCGGGCAATGTCGCCGATGGTATGTTTCCATTGAATGCGGTTTTCGAGGGTTACCCCTTCGACCACGCAACCGCCGGGAAAGCGTACGAATCCGGGCTTGAGCCCCTGCAATTGTTGGACAAGATCCTCGCGCAATCCGTTGGGCCTATCCTGATAGGTCCTAGGAAACAGCGACACCACATCCAACCAGATCGTGCCCGGCTTGGCAAGACAGATCGCCAGCCGCGCGTGCGGGTCCGTACCGCTGGCTGACAACTTGCAGGTGTGGCGTTGCCAAGTTCCCGAGATTCCCGCCACCTCGGCTTTGGCATAGGTTGTTTTGCCGTCGTCGCTTTCGAGTTGCGCCGTGACGACTTGGTCGGCCGCGCTGCGGGCGTAAAACGCAAGGTCATAAGTGGCCCCCCGCTTTACGGCCATGCCCCAGTAGCCTTCGTTGGCCACGCCGGCGCGGGTCCCTACATCTTGCACCTCCAGGCGCAGTGAATGCGGCGTCTGTTCATTGAGCGGATTGGCCTCATCCAGCGCCATGGTTGCCTTACATCCCCCCTCGGCAATGAGCGACCAAGCATGCAATTCGCTCTTATACCATTTGGGATTTTTGAAGCCCTTGGGCGTCACCAACTGCCCGCCTTGCATTTTTGCGCCCGCAGCCACTTGCATTTCCTCAAAGGCACGGTTTTGTACCATCTCGGCGTATATGCCGCCGTCCCCAGCGTGATTAATCTCCTCATAGAAAATACCCCATAGCGAGGGGCTGACTTTCACTCCAGCTTGATTGGCAATCACCGTGATAGACGCTGGCTCGGCATGCATACCAGTAGCGAACACCACCACAATGCCAACGGAGAATAGACTTGAAAAGATGGGATTATGACTCACGCGCAGCAGGTTACGTCCCCGGAGACCGCAACACATCAGTTTTGAAGTATGACAGTAATCTCAATTAGGCTCGCGGTCGCTGCTGCGGATAAATCGGGGCGGCGAGTGACCGATGGACTATGCCGGGCACCGGTGAAATAAAAAATCTTCATATTTTGGTCAAAATTGTCATTCCATTCCGGTGTGTATTGCGGCATGACTTGCGTGCGAGCAGACAACAATCAAAACGATGAGCATACCCCTAACCCTCCAAAAAAACACCTTCGGCATGGGTGATCGCTTCGCCCATCAAGGCGTCGCTCAACTGCGTGCCGTTATGCTCGCCTGCGAGGCGGGCTATCCGGTCTATCCCACCTGGAATAAGTCCAACCGCGAGCACACCATCGTCCACAGCCACCCCGACTCCCTCCGCGCGGAAGCGGACGCGGCCGTGGCGGCTTTGGGCTGGCAGGGCGATTATTATGTGGACGCCGATCACATCGGTCTCAAGACAGTGGGGCCGTTTCTAGCAGGCAGCAATTTTTTCACGCTTGATGTGGCAGATTTCACTGGCAAGCCAGCAGATGAGGCCAGCCTGGCAGACTTTGCGGCACACATGGATGCCTACCTCGGCGAATTGGCCATCCCCGGCATCGCCGAGCCGCTCCGGCTCACGGCACAGATCGTACGTGCTGCCGCAGCCAAATTTTTACTCGCGATGCAAGAGGCCGGCCGCATCTATCGACACATCGCTGAGCACAAGGGCTCTGATACTTTTTTCGTGGAGGTATCGGTGGATGAAACCGACGCGCCGCAGACGCCGGTGGAGTTATTGTTGATCCTTGCGATGCTTGGTCAAGAGGGCGTGCCGGTCCAGACCATCGCACCCAAATTCACAGGGCGATTCAACAAAGGCGTGGACTACGTGGGCGACCTCGCGCAGTTTGAGAGGGAGTTCGACGAGGACCTGTGTGTCATCGCCTATGCCATCGGCGAGTTCGGACTGAGTGCATCACTCAAACTCAGCGTCCATTCCGGCAGCGACAAGTTCTCGCTCTATCCGATCATCAACCGCCTGCTCAAAAAACACAACGC